>Ga0209919_1001258_pt1 | contig 12429 bp, 7 predicted proteins | sample SalPon2A_C_D2_MG_FD_185721 | JGI IMG/M metagenome (GOLD analysis project Ga0209919, IMG submission 185721) | Soil microbial communities from South San Francisco under conditions of wetland restoration - Salt Pond MetaG R2A_C_D2_MG (SPAdes)... | ecosystem: Environmental > Terrestrial > Soil >... | reverse complement strand
TTGGCGATTCCACTTTTGCACATTCAGGAATTACCGGACTTCTTGATGCTGTTAACGAAAATACCCCGATCACTGTAATTATCGCAGATAACTCCACTACCGGAATGACAGGCGGACAGGATTCTTCGGCGTACGGAAAAATTGAATCTATATGTAAAGGAGTTGGCGTTGACCCGGATCACATCAAAAAATTACTGCCGGTTCCTAAAAAGCACAATGAAATGGTTGACGTTATTAAAGAGGAACTGAAGTATAACGGGGTTTCTGTTATTATAGCTGAAAGAGAATGTATTCAAACAGCAACAAGAAAAAAGAAAGTAATTAAGACAGAAACAATTAATGCTTAAATATTTTGAAAATAATTATCTAAGAATATTATGAAAACAGATATAATTTTAGCGGGAGTCGGCGGGCAGGGAATCCTTTCAATTGCTGCAGTAATAGGAATGGCTGCCCTGGAAAATAATTTATTCCTGAAACAATCCGAAGTACACGGGATGAGCCAGAGGGGCGGTGCCGTGCAATCTCATCTGCGTTTATCAGATAAAGAAATATCTTCTGATTTAATTCCAATGGGGCAGGCTGATTTGATTATTTCAGTAGAGCCAATGGAATCATTACGTTATTTGCCGAACCTTTCCGGTGAAGGCTGGGTAATTACAAATACAACTCCGTTTAATAACATCACCGATTATCCTGATATGGATGCTTTAATAAAGGAGATTAATTCTTTGCCCAGGCACATCGCACTTGATGCGGACAAAATTGCAAAGGAACTAAAATTGGCCAGATCCTCAAATATTGTAGTCCTCGGTGCTGCATCTCCGTTTCTTAACATGAGAATTGAAACCCTGGAATCGGGAATTCAAAAAATATTTAGAAGGAAAGGGGAGAAAGTTGTCCAGTTAAATATTGATGCATTGCACGCAGGCAGAAAATTTGCGGAAGAGAAACAATTAGTCAAATAAATAGTCCGTAAATTTTAAGTACAACATCTTTTAGAGCAAAATAGTTATTACTCAAAAACATTTTGCTCTTTTTTGTTTCATGCCCATCACTTTTTTCAACACTTAAGGGCTTTATAACTATTATTTATACAAACTAAATTCTAGGAATCCTCAGTTATTTATTAAATTTATGTCTCAAAATCATTTTATTTGTGCAGTATATGATTTATTTTCTGTTGAATATCATAGCTCTTTTCTCGGAGCAGTTTACAGAAAAATAAAGATGGATAAATCAGGAATTGATTAATAATAATAAAAAAGAATTTTACCTCGTGCTGTTGTCAGCGCTGCTCTTCACGCTGATATTATTATTCAGAACCCAAATTATGACTTATGATGATCCGAATTTCCCAAAACCATGGGACCATCATAAATACATCTTTATGGCCCAGAATAGTTTGTTCAATTTTCACATTGCGCCATTTTGCTGGAGAATTGGGGTCCCATTATTAGTAAAACTCTTACCTTTCGATATAATTGTTAATTTTTTAATAATCAGTTTTACGGGGATTTGGTTTACAGGGGTTGTTGTATACTATGCTGCCAGGGAACTGTTTCTGACAAAAACCTATGCTATCTCAGCTATGCTGATGTTTTTTTCATTAGGATGGGCAACAAAGTGGATATTATTTGATTTCTGGTTGCCCGACGCTGTAAGCTTTTTAATTATTACAACTGCAATCTACTGTATAATAACTAAGAAGGATATTTACTTCTTTTTATTATTATACTTGGGTGTATTAGTAAAGGAAAGTATCATCTTTATTGTTCCTCTTTATTATGCATTTAATACCGATCGTTTTTTTGATATTAAACAAATAAGAAAATTATTTTTATTTACTGTTCCTGCAGTTTTAATATTATTAGGTGTTCGATTCTTGATTCCCCAAATGAATTCAAATGCAGACTACCTGCATAAACTGGCAGGTTATATGCCATTAAATGATAGTGATAAAGTAGTCTATAATTATTGGCAACTGATATGGGACACTCTTAAAACTCGTTTGCACAATCTCTCATATGGTTCGTTGATTGATTATTTTGTACGCCCTTACGGTGTGTTTTTAGTACTTGCTTCCGTTTATTCATTTTGGTACAACAAAAAATATCTAGTTAAATTTTTGCCTTTTATATTGCTAATTTACCTGCAATTGGTATTTGCAATAAACACTGAAAGATTACTGGTTTTTGCTTTCCCGGCGTTAATAATCTTTGCTATAGACGGATTAAGAACATTTACAAGTATTACAAAGACGTCACCTTCTGCTTTCATCCTCTTACTTGTCTTGCTATACCTTGCAAATATTTTGAGTGGTTTCGACCAGTTCACAGCGCATTTACAGATTCAGTTTCTCTTATGTTTCACCTATATTACCACATTATTATTGTTCAAAAACAGATACTTCTTTATTGAAAAGAACAATCATAATGATTGAGATAGGAAATAACCAAAAAATAATAAGAAGGAAATCGATAGTAATATTACCGCTAACTTTTCATCATATATTATAGGGTTGAATTTGATGAATATTATACATGAATTTAAGTAATATGATAACGCTAATTGGCTTTACATAAAAACATATCGTCATTTAATTTTTTAAAAACCGTATTTAAATACGGTATCGACTATTTCTATATAAATTTGGTTGACCGTTTAGTGGCCTTCTTTTCCTTTCTTTTACTTGCCAGGGTATTTGATTCTCAGGTATATGGTAGGATAGCAACTGTTTTTGCGGTAAGTACTATCGTGATGACTATTTTTGATTTTGGACTGCCTGTCTATGGCCAAAGAGAATCATCTAAATCGGATGTTCTTTCAGAAACTATAACTGCAGTAAGCTCTGTCAAAATCCCGTTTATATTGGCCTACGTACTTATTATTCCCATAGTGTTTTTTGTATTTTTTAAAGATGTTCACTGGGGACTGGTAATTATTATATCAGGTATAGTGTTAACTCAAAGCATAGCTACTCTTTTTGCCTATATATATTTCGGAAAAGACAACAGCTGGCTGGTGTTATTATCAAATATGATTTCAAAAATGATATTGTTAGCGATCATATTTACATCGTATTTTTATTTCAGAAACATTTACTTCTTCTTAAGCGGTTATCTGTTTGCATATCTTTTCCTTGTTGTAACTTATTTTGCAAAAATAAAATCTTATAACGTACATATAAGGGATTATATTTTTACCTTTGATAAATTAAGATCAACTTTGATCTTGATAATCCCTTTGGGTATCTCCAGCATATTTAATTTAATTTATGATAAGGTAGATATAGTAATATTATCGGCCTATCTCGATTATGAAAAAGTAGCACAGTACAGCGTTGCATATACTATTTACAAGCTGTCATCTATAGTTTTCAGTATCTTACTATTTCCCGCACTAAATAGGTTTAGCAGGCTTGCTGAAAATTTCTACGAAAGTTTTAAGCTATTATTGAAATACCTCGTAATTATTATTATTGTATCGGTCATTCTAATAATATTGTTGGTTTTTGTTGCATCCTATTTAATTCCGATCCTTTTCGGTTCTTCTTATCTTGAAGCCTCAGGATTAATAATACCGCTTAGCTTTGCTACTATTCTATGGGCATTGAATTCATTGGCAGGTGTTTTTTTGAATGGCCTGGGTAAGTTCAATAAAGTAATGGTAGCAACTTTAGGGGGAATGATCTTTAATATAATTTGCAACGTTATCCTTATTCCAATTTTAGGGATAATGGGAGCTGTATATTCAACAATTATTACGGAAGGTATTATTTTGGTGATAGAAGTATCTGTAATATTCTATTACTATAGAGCAGCTGGTATCAGAAATGTTTAGGAAGTAATTAAAAGAAAAATTTTTGATTTATTTCAAATGCCTTTTAATGGAATTTTTTAGTGTGCGGAATTAAGATTTCCTATAGCAGATAGTTAGAGTATAATGGAGGTTAAACAAATTTCGAATGAGTAAGAAAACTGCCTTTATAATCGGTAGATATTACGAAACTGAACAATTACAGGGAGGCGAAAAGTTTACGAAAAGACTTTTTAAAGAATTACCCCAGAATGATGCAGGGACCTACTTTGTTGATTTTTATAGAGGATATAAATTAAAAGATATCATCCTTAAAATATTTGGTGAGGAAGAATTGGCGAGACGTGGAAATATTATCTTCTACAGGCTGGGAATCATCAAAATATTTAAATATTTAATCCGTTATAAACCCGGTTCAATATTCCTGTCCAATCTGGAAGCATACGGTATATTCTTTATGTTCTTCAAATCCATTTTGAATATTAAAATCTTTTATATGGTGCACAGCATTTATAAATATGAATTAATTCATGATCGGAAAAATCAGGATAAAATATCTGTAAAAATGAAATTAGGTTTTGCAGAAAGGTTATTTATTAATAACAGCTATTGTTTGTTTTATCTTTCACCTGAGACTATCGATTTAATTAAGGAATATTACAAAATCACTAAACAAAAACTTTGTCTTGTTACTCATGGGATAGATGAATGTTTCTTTTATAACAAAAGAAGCATTACATCCGGTAATCAGCCATTGAACCTGGTTTATTCCGGTGGTTTTGGACGGGAATTAAAGGGTTTTGACTTTTTAATTAGTAGCCTGAAATTAGCCAATTTTCCTATAAATCTAAATATTTGCGGCAATATCCAGTTCAAGGAAGAATTTAATGAGGCCTTGTCAGGGTTCCCGGAGAATATAAAGGTTAAAGTCCATGGATATTTAACTTCTAAAGAACTGGCCGATTTATATCAAGAATGTGATATATATCTGTTACCCAGCAAATTTGAGACTCTAAGTATTGCTACCCTTGAAGCAATGGCATCGTCCTTAGTGCCAATAGTAACTTCCAATACGGGCGTAACAAAATATATCCAAAATAAAAAAAACGGTATTATTATTGATTACGGTAAACCAGACAACTTTATTCCTGAGTTAATGGAATTAAATAACAACAGGGAAAAGCTTCTCGATTTATCACTTGCTGCTTTTGATTCTGTGAGGGAAATAACCTGGGGAAAAGTAGCGGCAAATTATTTCCAATATTTAAGCATAGATAAATAATTGCTGTCCATATAAATTAAAAAATTATTAATGAAATTATCGGTATTGTTAACCACGTATAACTGTGAAAATTATCTTTATGCTGCTGTCAGCAGCATATTAAATCAAACATTTTCTGAGTTTGAATTTATAATAGTGGATGATGGCTCCGATGATAATACTGAAAGGGTAGTGAAAAATATTGCTGATGAAAGAATTAAATATTATAAAATTGAACACGTAGGAAGAAGCAAAGCATTAAACTATGGATTGACAAAATGTAACTCTGACTGGGTAGCGCTGATGGATGGCGATGATATTGCTCACCCGCTGCGGTTTGAGATCCAGTTAAATACAATCAATGAAAATCCTGAGCTAGATATGGTTTCAAGCTGGTACGGTATTTTTAACGAAAATAATTTGCTCTATATTAATAAAACACCTGTTGACGATACCTCGATAAAAAAATCCTTAATGCTACATTCCGTTATTTCAAACCCCGGTGTGGTATTCCGGAAGGAAGCCGTAATGGATGTTGAGGGCTATGATTTCCTTCATGAAGACTATTGGCCCGAAGATTACAGCCTCTGGCTCAGGCTGATTGATAAAGCAATATTTTATAATATTCCTAAGGCTCTCATATTCCAACGGTACAGAACTGGTTCAGTTTCAAGGAAAAATTTGCAGCTAACTCAGGAAAGGATTTATCAGCTACAGGAGCCTTACATAAATGATTATATAGAGAATAAATCGCCAAAAGAAAAATACAGATTACTTGGCTGGAGGGAATATTTTTACGGCAGGAAGTCCCGGGTTCTAAGATACTGGATGAAACTAAATTTCCAATTGGTATTGGAAATTAAAATATTATTTGGGATTATAACATTGCTTCTTCCGGAAAGATATTTTATTGAATTTAAAGAATCACGTTTAAGATTCAGATTGGGATACCTGCTGACCTATTTTACAAAAATAAATAAGGAGAACAGAAAAATATTTAACCGCATCATACAGAATAAAAACTGAAGAATAATTTAGCCTTCAACATATAACCTTTCATAACCATCCAGCATAGCATCAATTGAAAATTCAGATTTTACTTTTTGATAACCATTTTCTCTCATAAGATTTATTGCCGGGGGATTTTCCAACAAATAACTAATCTTATTAATAATACTCTTTTCAGAATTATCCTCCAACAGAAGACCGGTTACATTGTCCGATATTACATCACTTAATGCGCCCTGCGCGGTTGATATTACTAATATTTTCCTCGCTAATGCTTCCAGTATGGAAATTGGCAGGCCTTCATTAAGCGCTGTTGGAAGCACCAACGCATCAAATAAATTATAAACATGATCAATATCAAGAGTCGGCGGCAAGAGTTCAATTTTGCAGTCTTTTTCACCATTTCCTATTATTTTCAGTAATCCATTTCTTTCCGGCCCGTCTCCACAAATAATTAATCTGATTCTATTTGAATTAATTCCTCTTACAGCGTTTACAAGTTGATATATCCCTTTTTCTTTTATCAACCTTCCCATGTAACCAAGACTTATATTCTCTCTTAATGGTTTGAATGATTCTTTAATTTCAACACCGTAATTGATCCTTGAAATTTTACCTGAATTAATCAGCAACGTATTTAATAGGTTTTTTTCAATCGAAGGAGATATAGCTACGGCTTTATCGGGAAAAATTAATTTCTGGTAAAAGTCATTGAAAAAATTGTTTGCCGTATAAATTATTATTGCCTTGCCGGTATTCATAGACTTTAATACCGGCAGATAAATTCTGTGCTGTGCATGGATTATATCGAAATTCCCTTCACAAATAATCCCCTTGATTTCTGCTCTTAATCCGGGCAAGTTTTTGCTCCCGGCAATTCCTGATATTATATGCCGGACATTTATCTTTTTTAACTCTTCGGTAAATATTCCACCCGACGAATAGACTGTAATATTTTTCACCCTGTCCGAAAAATAATTGCACAAATTAAGTGTAAATCTTTCGGCCCCACCAACATCCATCGTTTTAATCAGATATAATATATTAATCTGATTAAATGTGCTTTTCATCTTTGAAATTTTATCCGAAAATATTCTTTAATAAAAAATGGAATATCACTAATGATATACCTCCTAAATAAGCGTCCCGGCTCATTAAATAATCTCCATAGCCATTCCAGGCCAAACTTTTGTAGAAATTCTGGACTCCTTGCCTTTGTTCCGCTATAAAAATCAAAAACTGCACCTACACCCATATTAATTTTTGCTCCAATTGTGTCTTTGTATTTTGCAAGCCAGATTTCCTGTCGGGGTGATCCGAGTGCGAGAAAAAGAATGTCAGGTTTTGCGTTTTTGAGTTCATTGACGAGTTTAATATTTTTTTCAAAATCTGACTCAAAATTATAATCAGGGGATAGTGTACAGCAAATTATTAAAGCCGGGAACTCTTTAGCAATTTTTATCTGGATTTTTTTTAGTGCCTCAATTGTAGATCCCACAAACGCGACCTTTAATCTAAGTAAGTTTGCGTTTGATAAGATTATTAAAAAAAGATCGTTTCCTGTAATTCTTTCTACCTTAATTTCATACTTTAATTTTAGAAGAGCTGTAATGCCGGAACCATCTGGGAAATTATATTCGCAATTTCCACATATTTGAGAAAATTCCGAATCATTCTCGGTGTTTTGATAGAAATCGATATTGAATGTTATAAGCTGTTCTGGTTTTGTGCTGTTTGTGAGTATGTAATTTATTATGGAATCTACTTCAATAGATTTAGAGGTTATGATACTAAAATTTCCTAGATTTAATCTATCAATTTGCGGTCTGATGATATTTACCTTTTAATATAAATGTAATATCTTGTACACTATAAATAATGCACAATATAATGTTTTTGTTTGCATATAATGACAAAAAGTACCATCCATATAATTCTAATATTCCTTCTGGGCATATCTCAAATATTTTCTCAGATAAAAATTGAAAATTACAAGCATAATTCCAACCAGATTAAAGCCAACATTATTATAAATTCGTTGGATTACAAAAAGACTAGAAATAGTTTGGGCAATTTTAATATAGAGTTTTCAGATTTTGAGGATGTCTCAAATCCAGGGATTTATGCTTTGCCATCAAGAGAAGTTTTTATAGCACTACCTTCATTTTCAAAAATATCTCTTAAAGTTACACCCCTTTTAGAAAATAAAATTCAAGGTATACCACGAATAAATCGACTGGCAAAACTCAAAAATGATTCTTCACTAACTTATCAATCGGTTCCTTTAAATTTTGTTAAAATTAATTCAATGCCACCGCTTTTTGAAATTAAAGGATATTTATGGATTAGGAACTACTATTGCGTTGATATAAAAATTAATCAATACAGGTACAATAATACAGATATTATAAGTGAACTGAAAAAAGCCGGTATTGAAATTACCATTGCAACGCCGCAGAATTCAAAAATGTTCCCCGGAATAACAAATGGAAATATTTTTGAGGAACAACTTCCAAGAATAATCTTGAATTATCCCGATGCTGTTCAACTGGATAAAAGATATTATGACACCTTGAAAATTTCTACTGAATATTCCTGGATTAATTTCAATAACACCTATATAAAAGTTGGCGTTGCTACTGATGGAATATACCGTATAAACAAAAGTGATCTTGATAACTTGGGGGTCTCAACTGGTCAAATTGACCCGAGGACAATTAAATTATTAACACGAGGGCAGGAACAGTCGGTTTATGTATATGGTGAAGATGACGGGAGCTTTGATTCCGGTGACTATATTGAATTTTTCGGTAAGAGGAATTGGGGCGACAATTATCGGCAAACCAGCGCGCAGAATGAATCATATAAGGAATATCTCAACAGGTACACGGATACTACTACATATTGGTTAACCTGGAATGATGGCTTAGGTAAAAGGATTGATACATTAACAAGTAGTAGTGCTGCAACTGATACATTACAGTACTATAATGAGGTTGTTCATTATGAACAAAATCGTTATCTGGATTATTCAATTCCAAGTATTATTGACAGGCAGGACCCCTACTGGCTGCAAAATGAAACATGGGTTTGGGGTCAGCAAGGAGTTGGGACCGTGAACAGAACTTTTACTGTTCAAGATGTTTACCCAAATGTAACTGCTCATGCATTTTATAAAGTACAGGATTTTGCAAGCAATGGATTTACTGGTGCGCACAAAGTTGGGTTGAGCATCAACAATGATGCCACCGTTTATGATTCAGCCTCATTTGATAAATACCAGCAGCGTGTCGTAAAGGCTGATTTCTCGTCAAACTTGTTAAACGAGGGCAACAATATTTTAAAAACCATTAGTTTTCCAACAAATGCTACTTTAAATTCTATAGAGTATGATTGGTATGAAGTTGAATATCCCAGATTTATCAAAGCTGAAAATGATTCATTGAATTTCAGATTTGTTGATCTTTCCGTGCCTTTTTATAGGACGATAAAAATTTCTAATATTTTAGCTAATGATATTATTATATATAAGCTTACCGGTACTCCTAAAAAAATTACTAACTATACAAGATCAGGCAGCATCATATATTTTAACGACACAGTAAGTGCAGGTGATCAATATTATCTTATCTCAGCTGCTAAAATTCATTCTCCCAAATATTTTTATGTTAAAAAGATTACCGATCTTACAAATTCATCAAATCAGGCCGATTATATATTAATTACTGCACCGGAATTTTTATCAAAAGCTCAGGAATATACAAGTTTTATTCAAAGTAATTATAACGTTACCACAAAACTTATCAATGTAAATGATATTTATGATCAATTCAATTATGGTTTTTTTGCTCCCGAACCGATAAGGGACTTTTTGGAAGCTGCAAACCTTAACTGGCAATCACCAAAGCCATCTTATTTATTTATTGTTGGTGATGCAAATTATGATTACTATGGTAATAAGTCAATTTATTTTGGCAGCCCACCTGTTAAAAATTATGTCCCTTCGTTCGGAGATCCAGTCTCAGATAACTGGTATTCAATCTGGGATACAACCAGCCTTGTTCCTCAAATGTATGTCGGTAGAATTCCTGTTAACTCAGTTTCAGAATTTAATTTTTATTTGGATAAACATAAAAAATATTTGTCTGATCCTTTTGATATTTTTAATAAGACCTATCTTCTTATATCGAGTGGAGATATCAATAATCCATCTGAACTTCAATTGTTGAAAAACACAAATGAGTATATAGCAAATTATATAATCAAACCTCCTCCAACGGGAGGTTTGGTTAACCATTTATACAAGACTCAAAATCCTGTTTCTAACTTCGGACCTTATTCTGAACAGCAGGTAAATCAGATTATTGGTGATGGTGGTCTTTTTATATCATATATAGGACACAGTGGTACGCAAATTTGGGATAACGGTATAAACAGAGTTGATCAATTGATGAATAATAGCGGCAAGGGTTCATTAATAAGTGACTGGGGCTGTTCTACCGGGAAATTTGCAGAGCCGGATATAAAAGCTTTTTCAGAATTATTTATTACAGATCCGGACGGACAAGCTATAGGCTATACAGGAAATAGTTCGTTGGGATTTACTTCAACAGCGACTACATTTCCACAATTATTTTATTCAAATTTACTTCATGATCAAATTACCAGTATTGGCCAGGCACACGAATTGGCTAAGACTCAGATGCTACAGAATTACGGGAATACCGGTACATACAGAATATTTGATTATTGTAATGTCCTTTTAGGGGACCCTATTATTAATTTAAGGATTCCCCCGAAACCTGATTTAAGCATAAGCACAAATAATTATAGTATCTCTGACAATAACGTAGATGATTCAAATGATTCTATTCAAATTAAGATAAGCTATTTTAATCTTGGAAGGGTTGACACTGCAAATTTTACTATAAGGGTAAAAGATGTTCTGGATAATAACGAAATTTTAAACCATACTTATACTCGACCGCTGCCTTCATATCAAGATAGTCTTATTCTATATTTCCCCGTTAAGAATTTAGCGGGAGATCATAAAATTCAGATAATTCTTGATGAGGACAACAAAATTGATGAATTGTCAAAAAGCAACAACAGTTTATCTTTTGATATGGTTGTACAAAGTTCATCGATAAGACCGTTGGTTAATTCAATTGTCAATCTAAAATCCGATGGGACATTTATTTTTCTTAATCCTGTCAAATTGAACCCTGCAGATTCTATTTTGGTTGAGTATGCCGATAATCCAGACTATTTAAATTCAAACCTAACTGGCAAAATACTTGATACCTTGTCAACAAAATTTCAATTAACACATCTAATACTTAACAAAAGGTATTGGGTTAGGGCAAAATTAAATTTAAATAGTCAAAAGTTTAGTGGCGGGTTTTCATTTATCTATGATCCGAGTGCCTCTAAAGATTTTTCTTTTTCAGATTCACTCTCCTTTTCAACTATAGAGCTAAATAACATTAACAATTACATAGACTATTTGCGCTTATTGGAATCTGATAAAGAATTAAAACTTTCTACTGCCGGATTCTACGATGGGGGTTATTCGATAGTATCTGTAAATGGTACAGACTATGTTGCAGCCTCAAACATAGGGGGACATCATATTTTGATATTTGATGAAAAAACGCTGAACTTTGATTATGAGATATTATTAAATTATTGGAACGATCCAACAAATTATGTTAATGATTATTTAGCTGCAATTGATTCAATACCGGCAAATAAAATTATAGCAATTGCTGGCGGTGATGAGCCGGCAGGTGGGCTTACAACTGCTTTAAAAAATAAATTAAGATCTATTGGAAGTTTATATATTGATAGCTTGAAGTTCAGGGGCTCCTGGGGAATAATTACAAAGAAAAATTTTACACCCGGCCACGTTTTAGAAGGTTTTAGAGACCCTTATGAGGGCCCTGTTTTATTGGACACACTAATTACTCTCCAACATACCGAGGGTAGTGCAATAACGCAAAACATTGGCCCCGCAGGGAAATGGAATAATATGAGCCTTAATGCTCAAATCCCGGCAAATTCTTCTATCTTACTTAAAGCTATGGGAATAAAACCTGATGGTAGTGTTGATACATTGTTCACAAATAATTTGAGTAATGCAAACACAATCTCTCTTTCAGGTGTAGATTCAAAAATTTATCCATATATAAAACTTGGATTTAATTTTGTATCCGATGATACGACTTCATTGCCATCGATAAATTCTGTGGATGTAAATTATGATGGCGTTCCTGAGCTCGGCACAAATTACCAGTTGGTCTCCATTGATAAAGACTCTGTATTAGAAGGAAAGAGCATTA
>Ga0209919_1001256_pt1 | contig 12454 bp, 10 predicted proteins | sample SalPon2A_C_D2_MG_FD_185721 | JGI IMG/M metagenome (GOLD analysis project Ga0209919, IMG submission 185721) | Soil microbial communities from South San Francisco under conditions of wetland restoration - Salt Pond MetaG R2A_C_D2_MG (SPAdes)... | ecosystem: Environmental > Terrestrial > Soil >... | reverse complement strand
CGGGTGCCGATGGACGTCTCGGTGGTGGGCTTCGACGACCTCCCGGAGATCGGCGCGCAGCTCACCACCGTCCGGCAGGACATTGGGAGGATCACCACCACCGCCGTCGACCTGCTGCGCGAAGGCTTGCGCGGCGCGCCCGTGCGTGACGTCACCGTTCCGGTCCAGCTCGTGGTGCGGGGGACCACCGCCCGCAGGAGGGAGTGAGCCTGCCGCAGGCCAGTTCCGAACACTCGCCGTCCTTCACCACTCGAGGAACGTCCAGGAGGAACGCATGACGAAGATCCGCAACCTGCTCATGGCGCTCGCCGCGCTGACCCTGTCCGCGGCTCTCGCGCAGACCACCGTCCGCGTACAGGGCTACGGCGGCGGGGACCCGGCCATCGTCCAACGGCTCATCGACGAGGTCATCGGATCCGACCTCGCCAAGCAGGGCATCACCATCAAGTACGAGCCGATCGAGACCGATTACAACGCCGTGCTCACCAACGCGCTCTCGGCCGGCACCGCCGGCGACGTCTTCTACATCCCCGGCGAGACCGCGCCCGGCATCATCGCCACGGGCAAGGTCCTCCCGCTCAACGGGCTGGTGGACACCACCCCCTTCATCGACAGCCTCATGTCCGTCTACACCGTGGGCGGCAAGGTCTACGGCATCCCCAAGGACTTCAACACGCTGGCCGTGTTCTACAACAAGGACATCTTCGACGCCGCCGGCGTCGCCTACCCCACCGCCGACGACGACTGGAACAGCTTCGCCGACAAGCTCAAGAAGGTCTCGCAGATGGAGCCCGACATCCACGGCGCCTGCCTGCCGGCGGACTTCGCGCGCATGGGCGCCTTCGCCTACGCCAACGGCTGGACGCCCTTCCAGGCCGACGGCAGCGCCAACCTGCTCGATCCGGCCTTCCGCCAGGCCTTCGACTTCTACACCGGCCTGGTGCGTGACGGGGTCGCCGTGCAGCCCTCCGACGTGGGCGCCGGCTGGCCCGGCGACTGCCTGGCGCACGAGCAGGCCGCCGTCGCCATCGAGGGCGCGTGGATCCTCGGGTTCCTGCGCGACAACGCTCCCAACCTCCAGTACGGCTCCACGCTGCTTCCCAAGTCGCCCAACACCGGCACGTCCGGCAACTTCATCTACACCGTCGCCTGGGGCGTGAACGCGGACAGCCCGGTGCGCGACGCCGCCGTCAAGGTCCTCCAGGCGCTCACCAGCCCCGAGGCCCAGCAGTTCATCCTGGAGCAGGGCCTCGCCATCCCCAGCCGCAAGTCGCTGGCGGACAACCCCTACTTCAAGCAGGACACGCCCGAGGCCCAGGGCAACCTCACCGTGTTCGACGGCGCCACGCACGGCAACGTGCTCGGCTTCCAATTCGGATCGGTCGGCACCGACTACATGACCCCCATCAACAACGCTCTCAACGAGGTGATGACCGGGCAGTCCGACGCAGGCGCCGCGCTGCAGCAGGCGCAGCAGGATCTCGAGTCGCTCCTGCAGCGCAGCCAGAACTAGCGATCGCGCCCGGGGGAGGCGGCCGCGGCCGCCTCCCCCGGCGACGCGCCGGAAGGTGGGGGCCCGCATGGGCATGAGACGCCGGGAGTTCGCCGCCGCCTACCTGTTCCTCGCACCCTTCCTGGTCACGCTGGGGATCTTCTTCCTGTTCGCCACGGCGCGGGCCGTGTACTTCAGCTTCACGAACTACGACCTGTTCAACGCCCCCACCTGGGTCGGCCTGCGCAACTACGCGGAGCTCTTCCGTGACGACCTGTTCCTGACCGCGCTGCGCAACTCGCTGGTGTTCGCGGCCGTGGTCACCACCGTGCAGACCTTCGGCGCGCTGGTGATGGCCGCCGTGCTCAACCAGCGCATCCGCGGCCTCGACTTCTTCCGCGCCGCGTTCTACATGCCCAGCATCACCAGCAGCGTGGTCATCACCCTGATCTTCCTGTGGATGTACCAGCGCCGCGGCCTGTTCAACTATCTCGGCACGCAGTTCCTCGCCTATCTTCCCCTGCTCGGCGTATTCCTCCTCGCCGTCGCCTTGCTGCAGGCGGCGCAGGTGCTCTATGAGCGCTCCCGGAGGCTGCCCGCGCGCTGGGGCGACCCCGCCCTGCTGGTGGTGTCGCTGCTCGTCGCCGCGGGCATCACCTGGGCCCTGGTGTTCTACGGCGTCATCGCCCCGCGCGAGGTCCGGCCCGTCGACTTCGTGTGGCTGCAGACCCGCCGCGAGGTCCCGGGCGCGTTCCCCGGCTTCCTGCGCGCGCCCGTGCCGCTGCTGGCCATCATGCTGCAGAACGTCTTCACCACCATCCCGACGTTCATGCTGATGTTCCTCGCGGCCCTCCAGGACGTGCCCGCCGCCCACTACGAGGCGGCCTCCCTCGACGGCGCCACCCCCGTCCAGCAGTTCTTCTACATCACCATCCCCGCGGTCCAGCCCGTGACCTTCCTGGTGGTGACGCTCGGTCTCATCGGGACCCTGCAGATGTTCGACCAGGTGGCCATCTTCGGCAACGCCGTGCCGCTCAAGAGCGTGATCACGCTGGCGTACTTCGTCTACAACCGGATGTTCCCCGGCGCGCAGCTCCCCGAGGTCGGCTTCGCCTCGGCGGCGGCCATGTTCCTGGCCGCGCTCACGCTGGTGATCGTGCTGCTGCAGCGGCTGTTCATCCGCAGCGAGGGCAGGCGATGAGCGCCGCGACCCTCCCTCACGAGCCCCGCGCCACGCTCGCCATGGAGCGCTGGGAAGCGCGCCGGCGCTGGGCTCGCGCCGGCATCGTCTACGTGGTGATGCTGCTGTTCTCCCTCCTCTTCCTCGGCCCGCTGCTGTTCGCCGCGCTCTCGAGCCTGAAGACCGACCCGCTGGCGTACCCCCCGCGGATCGCCATCCCCCAGCTCTCGCCCGCCAACTGGGCGGCGGCGGCGCGGCTGGGACGCGCCGGGGCCAGGGCGTCCCTGTGGGGCGGCTTCGCCCCCGGGGCCGACGTGCCGTTCGAGCTCACCTACTTCGTGCCCGACGGGACGGAGGCCGCCCCGCCCACCGTCACGGTGCCGCGCCGGCGCCCGGGCGGCGGGCTCGGCGCCGTGCAGTCCGTCCGGTACGCCGCCGATCACGCCGCGGTCGTGCCACCGCGGGAGGTGGGGCGCGAAGCCGGGAGCGCGACCGTGCGCGGCGAGCAGGTCGCGGGCACGTTCGTCACCTACCGGGTGCGGGTGCGTTACGTGGGTGACGGCCCCACCCTGGACCATCTGCCCATCGACGCGGAGGCGCCCTCGCGGACGCAGGCGTTCGTGCGCTCCACGCTGCCGCCCACGCGGCTCGAGCGCCTCGGCCTGGTGGCCTCCTACGACAACGTCGCCCCCGGCGTGCTCGGCTACGTGTTCAACAACTACCGGCGCGTGTTCGAGGAGGCTCGCAGCGTCACCACCGGCCGCAGCCTGTTCCTGAGCTGGACGGCGAGCTCGTTCATCATCGCCATCGCCAAGGTGCTCAGCACGCTGCTGTTCGCCTCCATGGCGGGGTACGCGCTGGCGCGCCTGCGCTTCCCGGGCCGCGGCGTGATCTTCGTGCTCGTCCTCTTCGCGCAGATGATCCCGGTCCAGGTGATCTTCATCAGCAACTACCTGGTCCTGAAGGGCGGGATCTTCGGCCTGTCGCGGCTGTGGGGGCAGGCGACCCTCCTCAACAGCCTCACCGGGGTGGTCCTCTCCGGCCTGGTGGGCGCCGGCGCGGTGTTCATCATGAAGCAGTTCTTCGAGTCGATCCCGCGGGAGATCGAGGAAGCCGCCATGATCGACGGCACCAACCAGTGGCAACGCTTCTCGCGCGTGGTGCTGCCGATGGCGCGCCCCGCCCTCGGGGCGCTTACCATCCTCACGTTCCAGGGCGCCTGGAACGACTTCTTCTGGCCGCTGGTGGTGCTCACCACGCCCGAGGACATCAAGACGCTGCCCATCGGGCTGCTGACCTTCCGCAACGTCTACGGCACCACCGGCGACTGGGGCCTGATCCTCGCCGGTGCCGTCATGAGCGCCCTACCCATCATCGTCCTGTTCGTCGTCTTCCAGCGCTACTTCCTGGAGGGCGTATCGTACGGCGGCACCAAGGAGTGAGCCCGCCGCAGCGCGCGCCGGCCGCGCGCCCCGAGGAGCCCCGCGCCATGGATTTCACCAAGAACGTCGTGCTCAAGGAGAACTACACCTTCCTCGTCGCCGACGCCGCCGGCATGGTCCCGGGCGGCGAGCGCGGGCTGTACAACCGTGACACGCGCTTCCTGAGCCGCTACGCCTGGAGCTTCGACCGCGACACGCAGGTGCTGCTCGCGCACAGCGCCCGCCCCGACCGCTTCGAGGTCCACCACGGCGTCATCGAGGGCCCGTCCCAGGTCGTGGGCGTCCGCCGGCAGGTCACGGTTGCCGCCGCCGAGGCCCACGACGAGCTGGAGGTCACCAACACCGACCTCCAGCCGCAGTCGCTGACGCTGACGCTGGCCTTCGGCGCGGACTTCGCCGACCTGTTCGAGGCGCGCGGCTGGTACGAGGGGGGCCACCCGACCGCCACACAGGTCGGCGAGGACGGCGTGCGCGTCACGTACCAGGCCGACGACGGCATGCGTCAGGGCGTCGAGCTCGCGTTCTCGCCGGCGCCCACGTGCCTGAGTGAGTCGGAGGCGACGTTCGCCTTCGAGCTGCAGCCGCACGAACGGCGGTCGCTCACCGTCCGCGTGAGGCTCGACAACCCGCTCGAGACCGCGCGGCCGGCCGTGGCGTACGAGGCGTGGCGCGCGGCGTTCGCGCCCGACGCCCTGGGGTCCGCCCTCGATCCCTTCCAGCGGCGCGTGCTCGACCGTGCCGTGGAGGACCTGCGCGCGCTGCTGCTGTTCACCGAGGAGGGGCCGGTACCCGCCGCGGGGATCCCCTGGTTCGTCACGGCCTTCGGGCGCGACTCGCTCCTGACAGCATCGATGCTGCTCCCGCACGCGCCCGAGGTCGCCCGCGGCACCTTGCGCTACCTCGCCGCGCGGCAAGGCAGGGAGCGCAACGCCGTCCGCGCCGAGGCGCCCGGCAAGATCCTGCACGAGGTGCGCAGCGGGGCGCTGGCCCGAACCGGCCGGGTGCCGTTCGGCCGGTACTTCGGCACCATCGACGCCACCCCGCTGTTCCTCGTGCTGCTGTACCAGACCTGGCGCGCCACCGGGGACGACGCCCTCGTGCGCGAGCTGCGCCCCAACTGGGAGGCCGCGCTCGGCTGGATGCAGACCGACGGCGATCCCGACGAAGACGGCTTCCTGGAGTTCGCCGGCGCGGCGCCCGGGGAGGGGCTCACGGTGCAGTCCTGGAAGGACTCGCACGACGCCCTCAGCCACGCCGACGGCACCCTCGCCACGGGCGCCATCGCGGTGAGCGAGGTGCAGGGGTACGCCTTCGCCGCCTACCGCGCTGCCGCAGAGTTCTACCGGGCGCTCGGGGAGCACGCGCCTGCCGCGCGCTGGCGCGACACGGCGGCCTCGCTGCAGCGCCGTTTCCACGAGGCCTTCTGGCAGGACGGCCTCGGCAGCTACGCCCTCGCTCTGGACGGCGACAAGCGCCCGCTGGCGGTGCTCGCCTCCGACGCCGGGCAGCTGCTGTGGACCGGCATCGTGCCCGAAGACGTGGCGCCCACGCTGGTGGGGACCCTGTTCTCCGAGGCGCTCTTCTCCGGCTGGGGGATCCGGACGCTCGGCACCGGCGAGGTGCGCTACAACCCGGTGAGCTACCACAACGGCTCGGTGTGGCCGCACGACACCGCGCTCATCGCCGGCGGGCTCGCGCGCTACGGCTTCCCCGTCGAGGCGGCGCGCCTGCGTGGCGCCCTGTTCGACCTCGCCGCCGGTCAGGCGGACCTGCGGCCGCCCGAGCTGGTGGCCGGCTACGTGCGCGGCGGGGCGCCGCCGGTGACGTACCCGGTGGCGTGCAGGCCGCAGGCGTGGTCGGCGGCGGCGCTGGTGTACGTGGCGGGGATAGCGACGCCCAGGTAAGGCGCGGCGGCGGCGAGCCAGTGACGAGAGTCCTCGAGGCGTGGCGCGGCTCTCCCCGCCGACCCATGGGGAACCGGCCTGCGCATCATGACTGGAACTGCGCCACGAGCGCCGAGGTAGGGGCGCGACGCGACCAGGGTCAGACAGGCAGCGCCAGACCCGTGATGGGCAGAAGCCGGGAGTCCTCGATGGCCGCCGTGCGGTGCCCTAGGCCGTCGAGGTATGCCTCATGGGCCGCGAACGCCAGGAACGCCTCGGCGCTGCTCTGACGAACCATCATCACGAGATCCCAGCGCTCGCCCTGCGGGCCGATGAGGAAGGCACCTCCCCGCCCGAGGAACACCAGCTCGCCACCGGTCTCCCGGAGCAGCGGCAGCGTGTGTCGGACGTAGCGATCGAAGGCTGCGGCCCCGCTGATCGGGGATCCGGGCGCCAGCTCCGGGTCTGCGGCGTAATCGGCGATCGCCCGGAAGCGCAGCAGGTTGAGCATCGTGATCTCGCCCTCGATGCCGCGCCGCACGAAGGCGCGGCCGGCTTCCTGCGTCGGCTCGAGATGGCGGGTGGGCTCCGGGCCGGTCATGAGGGCTCGCTCCTGCCGGGCGGGGGCCGGCCGCCGTCCTGCAGGCCGGGCGCGCCGAAGGCCAGGCGGACCGCGTGGGCCCTGACGTCCTCCGGCCACTCCGCCAGGCGCTCTTCGAGGCGGGCACGATCGTCGGAGAACAGGGCGCGCAACGCTTCCTCGTAGCCGGACAGGTCGCCTCCGATCGCCGTCATGAAGCGGTAGGCGGCCTCCTTCGCCGTCCGATGGGCGCCGGCCGCACCGTCCCTCCTGCGGGCTTCGTCCACCAGCCGCCGGAGCGCGGCGGACGCGCCCCCGGGCTGGTCGGCGAGCCACGCCCAGTGCCTGGGCAGCAGGGTGACCTCGCGGGCGACGACGCCGAGACGCGGCCGCCCAGGACCTCGCCGCTCCGGAACGCCGGCACCAGAGCCGGACGGCGACCCGCCCGCGACGGCAGCGCACGATGCATCGCCGCCCGAAGGCGTCCGTGACAGCCGGTCGACGACATCCTCCTGCGAGCCGCGCAGATCGAGGTCGATGACGCGGCCCGTGGCGTCGTCGAAGACCAGCACGCTCTCCCGCGAGCCGGCGTCGATCACGGCCTTGACGGCGCGCGCGACCGCGCTCAGGGGGCCGGAGCGGAGCAACCTGTGGCCTGCGAAGGCGGTGGCGGACATGTGGACGGCAGTGGGCGTGGGTTGCGTGGGCATGGGATGGGCACCTCGTGTTCCGGCGTCAGTATTACCCGGATAAAACACGGACGTCAAGCCTCCACGGCGGGGGCGCCACGAGAGGCGGCGGCCCGACCGAGCGAAACGCGCTCCCATCCCCGCACGATCGTTCAAGACGTGCCCTCGTCCCGGTCGTACCTTGGCTCCACACGGCGCCCTCCGGGCCGGGTGCGCCCCGGCGCGGACGACGTCTGCCGCGTCAGCGCCGCGCTTCGAGGAGGTGCGCATGACCAGGTCACCGACCGATCGTCACTCGCAACCCGTCGGCTTCATCGGCCTCGGCATCATGGGGCAGCCGATGGCCCTGAACCTGGCGCGGGCGACCGTCCCGCTGATCGTGTGGAACCGCAGCGCCGCCAGGTGCGGGCCGCTCGCGGCAGCGGGGGCTGGCGTCGCAGCCGAGCCGGGCGACGTCTTCGCCTCCGCGCGGGTCGTGCTGCTGATGCTGGCCGGCGAGCAGGCCGTCGACGCCGTGCTGGGGCGCGGCACGAGCCGCTTCCGGGACCAGGTCACGGGGCGCGTCATCGTGCACATGGGCACGACCTCACCCTTCTACTCCCAGGATCTGGACGCAGCCATCCGCGAGGCCGGCGGGGCCTACGTCGAGGCGCCGGTGTCGGGATCGCGGGAGCCGGCCGAGCGCGCCGAGCTCGTGGCCATGCTCGCCGGCGAGCCCGCCGCTACGGCCGAGGTCGGACCGGTGCTCGCACCGATGTGCCGTGAGACGGTGCCGTGCGGGCCCGTTCCCAACGGGCTGCTCATGAAGCTCGCGGTGAACGTGTTCCTGATCGCCATGGTGACGGGCCTGGCGGAGTCGGCCCACTTCGCCGAGCGTCACGGGCTCGACCTGCCCACGCTGAGGGCCGTGCTCGACGCCGGGCCGATGGCGAGCGCCGTCTCGCGCGCCAAGGCCGCGAAGCTCGTGAGCGCCGACCTCGGCGTGCAGGCGGCCGTCCCCGACGTGTTGAAGAACGCCCGCCTCATCGTCGAGGCGGCCCGCCGCGCCGGCGCCGCAGCGCCCCTGCTGGAAGCGTGCCACGGCCTGTACGAAGAGGCGCTGGCCCTCGGGCACGAAGCGGACGACATGATCGCCGTCATCGACGCCTTCCGCGCTCGGACGCGGGCCGTCTCCGAGCCGCCGGGCGGCGGCGCCGCGTCGGGGCGGGGCTAATCCAGCACGGCATGCCACCGCCCCGGGGTCAACCCGTAGGCGCGCTTGAACATCCGCGTCAGGTGACTCTGGTCCGCGAAGCCCGCCTCCAGCGCGGCCTGCGCCAGCGGCAGCCCCTCGCCGACCAAACGCCTGGCGCGGTCCAGGCGCCGCATCGTGCGGAAGCGGCTCGGGCTCGTGCCGAACGCCTGCCGGAAGCGACGGGCGAGAGTCCAGCGATCGAGCCCCGATACCTGCTCCAGCACCTCGACGTCGTGGGTCGTCGCGGGATCGTCGGCGATCAGCTGGCGCGCCCGCTGCAGCGCGCCCAGCGGCAGCGAGGCGCTCGCGGCGCGCGCGCGGCCCGCCCGGCGCTCCAGGAACCGCGCTAGGCTCGCACACAACTCGACCGCCTCGAGCGCCCCCAATGGCTCGTCCAGCGAGCGCAGCGCGGCCAGCAGCCCCGGCTCCACCTCGGATCGGCCGATCACCGGGTCCGCCACGAACGGCAGCGGGCGGCCGCCCAGCGCCTGGCAGACCAGCGCGGGGTCCAGGTAGACGATCCGGTAGGCGAAGCCTCGCTCGGTTCCCGCCGCGCCGTCGTGCGCCTCGTCCGGGTGAAGCACGTGCGCCTCGCCCGGCAGGCAGACATGCCGCCGTCCCCGGTACGAGAACGTCTGGACGCCCGCGAGCGTCACGCCGACAGCGTAGGTGTCGTGGCGGTGCGCGGCGAACGGCCGGCCGCAGAACGAGGCCGCGAGCCGCTCGATGCCCGGCGCTCCCTCTCCGTAGCGGAGCCACCCCCGCGAGGCGTCGCCGTTCCCGCCCAGGGGCTCGTGCAGGCCGGGGACCGCCTCGCCCGCCGAGCGCTCGACCTCATGGCTCATCCCGACCTCCGCCACGCATGGGCATCCCGTGCGGAATGATACGCCTCGCCCGCCGGCGCACGGGTCGGCGCACCGGGCGCCGCAGCTCCGCGTCCCCCGGGAACGCCGAACGGCGCAAGCCCCCGCACGCCGCTCAACGGGCCGCGAGCACCTCGGCGACCGACGTGGACGGCACGTCGCGGAACGACGTCCTGGCGTCCGCTCCACGGAAGCGCTGGTCCTCTGAGTCCATGACCAGCGCCGAGCGCATCGGGCGCCCCACCTGGGCGTTGACCCGTCCCACCGTCGCCGCCAGCACGGACAGCGCCCCCCGGGGAACATGACGGGGTGCGGCCGGGCGGGACCCGCCGGCCTCGGTCGAGGCGCTCTGGACGGCGCGGGCCAGCTGGTTGAAGGTCATGCCGGCCGGGCCCCCTATCTCGAACGTCCGACCACGGGTCTGCCGGTCCCCGACGACGGCGACGACGAGGGCCGCGACATCCTCGACCGGGACGAAGCTGATGGGGTTCTCCCCGCGCTCGGACACGCGCGGTCGACCGGAGCGGGCCGCGGTCGGGCGCAGGATGTCGATCCCCGGCTCCAGGAATGCCGTCGCCCGCAGGACCGTGGTCGGGACGCCGCTCGACGCGGCGTACCGTTCGGCGGCGTACTTCATGCGCGCCAGCTCGAGCGGGCTGTCCGCCGAGGCGCCGACGATCGACATCAGGACGAGGTCCGCCCTCGAGGCCGAAGAGGATCACGGCGCGCATCACGTGCGGCGTTCCATCGGGAAGGGTGCCGCGGTGCTCCCACTCGGTCCAGACGGTGTCGCCGTCCACCGCCGTGCGCAGCACCTCGGTCTTCACGTCGGGCACCGAGGCGAAGATCTGCTCCCAGTTCTTGCGCACGCGTTCGCGTCCCACGAACGCGCGGGAGGGGTGCACCGGCGTCTCGTTGCGATAGTCGCGCGCGGCCACCGAGCCGCGATCACACCCTCCGGGTATTCGTTCCAGTAGACTGGAGGTGATTTAGACTGTGGACCGAAGACGAAAGCCTGTCAAGACCCGGCGCAGATACGACGCGAGCCGACGCAGAGAACGCGCCCGCAGGAGCCACCTCGAGATCCTCGAGGCCGCCCGAGAGCGCTTCCTCCGCGACGGCTTCTCATCGACCACCATCCACGGCATCGCGGAGGAAGCCGGCGTCTCCGTCGACACCATCTACAAGACCTTCGGCGGCAAGTCGGGCTTGCTCCGCGCCATCTACCGGCACGGGCTCGCCGGCGAGGGGCCCGTCCACGCCGAGACCCGATCCGACGCGCTCCAGACCACCGAGACCGACTCCAGGAAGCTGTACCAGGGGCTCGGCCGCTTCTCCAGGGAGGTCGCCCCACGGGCCGCCCCCGTCCACCGCCTCATCCGCCAGGCCGCCGCCGTCGACCCCCGGATGCAGGTCCTGCTCGACGCGCTGGACGCCGAACGGCTGGAACGCATGAGGCAGGTGGCGCGCACCCTCGACGCCGCCGGCCACGTACGCGACGACAGGACCGTCGACCAGGCGGCAGACATCCTGTGGACCTACACCTCGCCGCAGCTCTACGACGCGCTCGTGGAGACGCGTGGCTGGACGGCCGCGCAGTTCGGGAGCTTCATCGCCGATGCGCTCACGGCCGCGCTGGCGCCGCTGAGGTGAGCCGGGCGACGCCCGGCGATGGGTCGCCAGGGCCACGCGCAGCGAGCTCTCGATGCCCGGGATCCGCGCACCTCAACGTCACGCAATGGCGTCGAACTTCCCGCCCCTCTAGGGATCAGACAGACGATTCCTCTCATGCCGGAGGGCGCGAAGCGCCAACGGCCTCTACGCCCAACTCCACCTCGCCGGGCTCCGCCGAGCCGTAACGCCTCAACGCCGCCCTGAGGCGATCCACTGCCTTCGGATCGAGCTCATCCTCGCGACCGAGACTCTTCAACACCCGGTGCTTGCTCTGACCATTCTCCCAACCTGACTCCACCAGTTGCAGGTACACCACCCCGCGAGTGTGCACACGCTTGATGACCACCGTCCCATCGGCATAGCGTCGCTATACCGCGCACTGTAATAGGAGACAAGCGACATGGCGCCACTGGGCCCGCCACCACGAACCATGAAGAAGCCGCGCGCAACACGCACGCGGCCGATCAACCTACTTCAAACTGTCGAACTTGGGTCAACGGGACACGCCTCGCGCGGGGACTGGCGGCTTCGCCAACAGGAATGCGACCGAGCCGAGAAGCGCCCCGGCTGCGATCAACAGCAGCCCTGGGCCGAACGTGCCGGTAGTGTCCCGCACGACCCCGACGACCACCGGACCAAGCACCTGCCCGACGGTGATGATCGGAACGGACAACCCCATGACCGCTGCGAAGGCCCTCCGCCCGAAGTAGTCGGCGCGCAACGCCTGCATCTGCGGCCCCCGGACACCCCAGGACAAGCCGTGGATCACGGCGAACGCATAGACTGGCGCGGGTCCCATGCCCGCCAGGCTCAGGGCACCGATCGCGGCCGCGTGGCCGGTCATGGCGATCGCAGCGATGTGCCGCTTGTCGAAGCGATCACCCAGGTAACCACCCATCAGTTGCCCCGCTCCCGCACATGCCGTCATCAGAGCGATGACCACACCCGTGAAGGCGAGACTGTACGCCTCCCCGTCAACCAGGTAGACGACGAGGTGTACGGTGACCGATGCGACGACGAGCAGGGCCGCTGCGTGACCAACAGAGAGCAGCCAGAATGAGGACGTCCTGATTGCGTGGCGGACCGAGAACTCTGGCGGGTCCCCTCGACGCGACCTGGCGTACCCCTCGAACGGTTGTAGTGGTGGCCCTTCTCGACGAAACAGCGGAGACACAGACAGCCCGACCACCCCAAAAAGCACGCCCGACACGCCCATCGTGGCGCGCCAGCCATGGCTCACGATCGCCAGCGTGATCACCGGCACGGCAAGGCCGCCGAGACTGATGCCGGTCTGCATCAGCGCCATCGCCGTGGCCCGCCTGGTCTCGAACCAGTCGACGATCGCCGTGGAGAGCGGGAGGAAGCCACAAAGGCTCAGACCGAGCGAGGCAACAACGAAGATCGAAGCGAAGGCTGC
>Ga0209919_1001254_pt1 | contig 12463 bp, 11 predicted proteins | sample SalPon2A_C_D2_MG_FD_185721 | JGI IMG/M metagenome (GOLD analysis project Ga0209919, IMG submission 185721) | Soil microbial communities from South San Francisco under conditions of wetland restoration - Salt Pond MetaG R2A_C_D2_MG (SPAdes)... | ecosystem: Environmental > Terrestrial > Soil >... | reverse complement strand
CCCGAGGGGGTTTCGGCCGAAAACAACACCGCCGCGACGGCACGAGAGACCCTGTACCGCCTGTGGAAATTTTCGCCGCCGAATGACGGCGCCGACGCCTGCGCCCGGGCCATCGACGCCGGCCTGCGCTGTTACTCCGGCTCCAGCAATCTCGGTTCGCTCGAAAGCCTCAATCGGCCCGCGATCCTTATCCTGGTGGATGCTTCGGGCAGGCCTTACCCGGCGACCTTGCGCTCGATCGACGGGAATTTCGCGACCATCGAGTTTGCGCACGGCGTCGAGACGGTATCGCGCCGGGAGCTCGAAAGGCACTGGCGCGGCCGCTTCCAGATGTTGTGGCGCATGACGCCCGAAGGCCGCTCGATCCTCAGGCCCGGCGATCGCGGCGCTGAAGTCACCTGGCTGACCCGGGGTCTCGAGGTCGCGGGTATCGCGACCGAACCAACCGATAACTACGACGCAGGCGTTTCGCAATCGGTACGCACCTTTCAGCGCAGTCGCGGACTGCTCGGAGACGGCATCGCCGGGCGCCAGACACTGATCCACCTCAATACGGTTGTGGATCAGACCGTACCGCGACTCGATACCCGCGGAGCCGGCTGAGATGTCCTTCATCCTCGATGCCATCGCCAAATCCGAACAGGAACGCCAGCAGCAGCAAATGCCCGACGCGAGCAGCCTGGCTTTTCCCTCGGCCGCCCCGGTGCGCTCGCGCAGAACTGCACCCTACCTGCTTGCCGGTTTGCTGCTGGGAAGCGCAATCCTGGCCGCGGTCTGGATCCAGTTACCCCGTTCCCTGGTGACACCCTTCGCCGGACCCGGTGGATCGGCCACGCCGACGGCTCCCGAAGCGGCGGACCGACCGCAGGCTCCCGTCGAGTCACGCGAGGCGCCGCCGGCCGTACCAGCCGACGCACCGAAGCCGATTTCCGCGACGCGGATGCTCGCCGATTCTTCGGCGCCGAAAACCGTCCCTCGGGAACAGCCGCCGAAGGTCGAGAAAACGGTCGAGGCGCCCGCTGCCGGTTCGGCGACCGTGCTGACCGACACAGACTCGCTGCACGAAAGTACGCCCGGCTCGGTAGTGAATACACCGGCAAACGAAAGCAGTGCCACGGTTTCACTTGAGGCCAGCCTCGAGACCGCTCCCGGCGTGAGCGGGACCGGTGCCCCGGCCGCTGCCGTGGAAACCTCGCCGCCAGGGACCGAGGCACCGCTCCGCCGGGTGTCGCGCCTGTCCGAGTTGCCCGCCGACGTGCGCCGGGCCTTGCCGTCGGTGATATTCACCGGCCACCTTTACTCGCAGAATCCCAGTTCGAGCTATGTCTTCATCGACAGCGGCCGCCGGGTGGTGGCCGGGCAGCAGATCGTCGACGGCCTGGTCCTCGACGAAATCACGCCGACCGGGGTCGTAGTCGAATTCCAGGGGTACCTGATCGAAGTCGGAGTGTTGCAGAACTGGTCGTTGAACTAGGCGCGGGTGGCGCGTCTCCTGCCCGGAGCGAGAAAATCCATCGATTTGTCCGTCGCAGGTTTACAGTAGAGAGCAATCGGTCGTAGCGGAAAGTGTTGCTTTCCCGGGTCGACGCTTTCGGTCGTAATTCGCGAATTCAAGGGGATCAGTGTTGATTGAAATCAGTCGGCACCAGACCCCTTCGGTTTTCTCTGGACCATAAGGTTTCGTAAGACTGGACCAAAATTAGTTTGCCGATCTGCTGTTAGTATTTCGAGTCAAGTTCCGTATCGGCAGCCTTTGCTAATCCTGGGGGCGCTGTTATGGTAGCCTGATATAACAACCAAACCATAAATACCAATCGAGGAGCACCAATGAATACAATATCCCTGATCAAGAAGTCAGCGGCCACGACTCTTGTGGCGGCGTCCCTGGCATTGCCCGTCCAGGCGGCCGACCAGGTCAATGTGGCTTTCTTCCTGGAGTGGGCGACGCCGAACCAGATCGCCAAGGTAGACAAAACCTACGAGGATGCCATGGGCGTGCCGGTCAACTGGACCAACTTCGATGCCGGTACCGAGATGACCGAAGCCATGCTGGCCGGCGATATCGACATTTCCTATAGCCAGGGTCTCGCGCCTTTCATCAATGCGGTCAATGCCAGCGCCCCGATCAAGATGATCGGCATCGCGGTGCAGTATCCCGCGAATGACTGCGTGGTGCGCAATGGTGCCGGTATCGACAAGTCGAATGCCACTGAACTCGAAGGTAAAGCCGTTGCAGTGCCTCTCGCAACCATGGCCGACTACAGCTTTCGCATGATGATGCGTGCGCTGGATGTCGACACCAGCCAGATCAAGGTCATCGACCAGGTCCCGGCGGATGCGGCGGTATCGCTTGCCGACGGCGCGGTCACCATGGCCTGTGGTTTCGGCGCGGATTCGATGGCCAAGATGTACGAGGCCGGCACCCCGCTGATGAACGCTGCCGATAAGAAAGCGGCCGGCATCATCAGTTTCGACGTGGTTTCGGTCACCGAGAAGTTTGCCCAGGAAAACCCCGAGCTGGTGCGCACCTTCATGGAAGTTACCGACCAGTCCAACAAGATGTGGGCCAAGGATCAGTCCAGGATCGATGTCATCGCCAGGGATGCGGGTCTGAGCGTCGAGGCGACTCGTGCCCAGATGGCTACATTTTACTTTCCTTCGAACCAGGAACAGCTCGAAAAGTACTTCAACAAGGGCGGCCTGGCTGACGTTGCCATCGGTGTTGTCGGCGGTGCATTCGCGACCAAGGAAAATCCCGCACTCAAGGATTACAGCGTCGTTATCGACACCTCGTTCCTGAAGTAATAAACCCCCGGCGGGAGGCGCGGCAGCATGCCGTGCCTCCGTCCCGGCTGAAAACGGCTTTCCGATTCGGTGTCAGCGGGCGTCGAATCAAACCGACCGAAACGGTGATTGTATGAAGGATTTAGTTGTCGAAAACCTGAACATGATTTTCAGCATGCCTTCCGGGAATGACGTCCAGGCCCTGAAGGATGTCAGCTTTACTCTCGAGAAAGGCGAGCTGTTGGCGGTGCTCGGACCGTCCGGTTGCGGCAAGACGACCCTGCTCAACATCGTTGCCGGATTCAATCACCCGACCAGCGGTTCGATACGCCACGGCGACCACGAAATCCTCGGGCCGGGCGTCGACCGCGGTATGGTTTTTCAGCAGGGTGCCTTGTTCGAATGGCTGACGGTCGAAGACAATGTCAATTTCGGCTTGCGCATGAAAAAGGCCGATCCCATTGATACCGCGCGCAAGGTCGAGGAATGGCTCGAGATCGTTGGATTGCAGGGCTTTGGCAAGACGCCGACTTACCAGCTCTCGGGTGGCATGCAACAGCGCGTCGCGCTGGCGCGTTGCCTGATCAACGATCCCGACCTGATCCTGATGGACGAGCCGCTGGGCGCGCTGGATGCATTGACGCGTGAAAAAATGCAGTCGCTGGTGCTCAAGATCTGGAAGGAAACCGGCAAGACGATCATCATCATCACCCACTCGGTAGAGGAAGCCCTGTTGCTCGGTGAACGGCTGTTCGTCATGGCGCCGAGACCCGGGCGCCTGCACAAGGAGTATCGCCTGCCGTTTGCCGAGCAGGGATTGAAAGAAGACCTGCGGGAAATAAAGAAACAAGCCGATTTTGCCGAAAACCGCGAAGAGATACTGACCATGATCTGGAATATGGAAGAAGAGATCATGGGCAAGTCCGAAACCGCCGCCTGACCGGGATAAAAACATGATCGTAGGCACCATTTTCTTGTTACTGATCGTTGTATTAATCGGCTCGATCGCCTACGGCCGCCACGTGGTCCGTACCGAGAAATCGGACGCGGTGTTCGGTAACCCGATACGCGCGCTTGGCGGATGGCACTGGATCGTCTGCGGCGTATCGACAATCATGGTGGTCTGGTTCCTGTTTTCCTGGGACGCCGCGCGCTCCTACTTTCCGCTCGCCGCCAATGAATTGTGCCAGGTGGCCAAGTTCAACCGCGCCGGTGTGCCGATGCGTTCGACCTTCCCCCTCGACGGCAATCGTCTGCTCCAGGGAACGCAGTTGCTGCAAAGGGAATACCGCGAAATGGACGAGTTGGGGGACCAGTTACTGGCCACCAACTTCAGCAATGCCAACAAGGTCGCGCTTTCCGAAATTATCGGCGATATGCGCCTGGCGCTCGCGGCCCAGGCGAACGAGAATTTGATGGATCCCGAAATTTCTCGGCACATGCGGGACATCGTCGAGCGCATTCGAGCGTTGAACCGGGAAATGGGCTCCAGCGGTTACCCCGGACCAGCCGATCCGGCTGCTCTGGCCGAAGCCCTGGCGCAGCCCGGCTGGGGTGAAACCAGTGTCGAAATACCGCCGTTGCCGATGACCGACCGGGGCCGAAAGTTCGACGCTGCCAGTGAAGTCCTCGAAAAAATCTCCAACGACTATGTGCGCATTCGCAATAATGGCGGTCAGATCGCGACCATGCTTGCAGGCCTGAAAGCGAAAATCGAGGCGCTCGATATCGGCGAGGATGACGATCCCGCGGTAATGGCCGCCAGGAAGGACATGGTCAAGCAAATCACCCTGATCTTCCGTCGAATCGACGACGGCCGAATATTCCCGCCGACGGTGCTGAACGATATCGAGCATGCACTGATCGAACTGGACGGGACTCAAAGGGAGGAGCAAGGCAGCCTGACTGTTATAAATGCCTGGGCGATGCCCGGCGGCGAGATCCTGGCCGGTAACAGCGCCTGTTCCGAGCAGGGCTCGGGGCGCTGGTTGCCGAAGCCGTCCGATACGCTGGCCACCTTCTTTCGCCTCGCGAATCCGGATGAAGGATACAAGGGCGTTTCGTTGTTCTGGTACAAGATGAAACCGGTTTCGGAAATGGTCGGATTCATCGTCCCCGACTGGATTGCCGATCTCGTGCCGGGAGAATATCCCCGCCACGGATCCGACGGTCGCACCAACGACAATTTCAAGAGCAGCGTTTACAATTTCGCGACCGGCGACTTCGATTCATTCTCGGTGCCGGTACCGGACGGCCACGTCTGGGATTCGATTTTGCGCGTGCTCCTGGGCCTGTTTTTCGGGATCTTGCTGGGCGTGCCGCTCGGCCTGTTCATGGGGCTGTCGCGATTCGCGAAGGGTTACTTCGATCCGTTGATCGAGCTTTACCGGCCTGTGCCGCCGCTCGCCTGGGCGCCGCTGATACTGACCATTTTCGGGATCCAGGACGACGGCAAGATCTTCCTGCTGTTCATGGTTGCGTTTGCGATCATGGTCATTTCGGCGCGCACCGGCGCGACCGGAACCCAGCTTTCCAAGATCCATGCCGCGCATTCGCTCGGGGCGACGCCACGGCAGATCGTGCGCCGGGTCATTCTGCCGAACTCGTTACCCGAAATACTGACCGGCATCCGTATTTCGATCGGGGTCTGCTGGGGTACGCTGGTCGCCGCCGAGATGCTCGCCGGCACCACCGGTATCGGTTTCGTCGAAAACGTAGCGCGCAAACAGTCGGATTACGAGATCATCTGGATGACGATCATCATCCTCGGCCTGCTCGGCCTGCTCTTCGATTTGATCATGCGCTGGGTCATCAAGCGCACCATCCCGTGGCGCGGCAAGGGCTGATCGCGACGCGGGAATCTGGCGGAAATCGCGGTTACCCGGCGCCGGTTCGCTGACGGCCGCCGATGCCGTATCGTTAAAGGCGACTCTAAAGTCATGCAATCACTGGTCCTGGTCCACGGATTTCTCGGCGGCAGCGCGCAGTGGGCACCGCAGCGAGCGGAATTCGAAAACCACTTCGACATCTTCGCCGTCGACCTCCCGGGTTTCGGCGTCAGTCACGAACTGGAGGCGCCGAGCCGCATTGCGGATTTCGCCGCTTACGTGTTCGATCGACTCGATGCCGCCGGGATCGAACGCTTCCATCTGCTCGGGCACTCGATGGGTGGGATGATCGTCCAGGAAATGGCGCGGCAGCAGCTCGCGCGTATCGATCGCCTGGTTCTCTATGGCACCGGTCCGGTGGGCGCGATGCCGGGCCGCTTCGAGCCCATCGCCGAGTCGAAGCGGCGCGCCAGCGAAGACGGGGTCGAGGCAACCGCATCGCGGATTGCCGCCACCTGGTTCCTCGAGGGACGCGAAGCCGAGGAATACCCGGGCTGCGCCGAAATCGCGCGGCAGGCGTCGATGCAGGCGATTCTCGCCGGGCTGAGCGCGATGGAATCCTGGTCGGGCGTCGATTTTTTACCACGGATCAGCGTGCCGACGCTGGTGATCTGGGGCGACGGTGACCGCGCTTACCAGTGGAGCCAGCCCGAGCAACTGTGGCGAACGATCCCGGGCGCCGGGCTCGCGGTCATACCCGGCTGCGCGCATGCGGTTCACCTGGAGAAAGCCGATATTTTTAACGCCGTGCTGCGCGATTTTCTCGTTCCCGGGTAATCGGGGACAGGCCGGTTTCGATTCCGGCCTGTTCCGAGCTAGCCGCCAGGCGGGCCGGAGAAACGTGGTCTGCCCCCGATATTTGCGCCATACTACCGTCGAATGACCGTTAGCGAATCCTTTACGATCGATATTCCGGAGCAGACGCTGAACGCGGTTCGCGCCAGGGTGGCGGCTTATCCGTGGCACGAAATGCCGGACGACGGCGGCTGGGAATACGGCACCAATCTCGATTACATGAAACAACTGGCGGCCTACTGGGTCGACGAATTCGACTGGCGCAAGCAGGAAGCGGCGATCAATCGCTTTCCCCAGTTCAGGGCGAATGTCGAGGGCATCGATCTCCACTTTATCCATGAAATCGGCAGCGGGCCTGCCCCGACTCCGTTGATTATCAGTCACGGCTGGCCGGGCTCGGTGGTGGAATTCATGCAGATCATCGAGCCTCTCGCGCACCCGGAACGGTTCGGCGGCAAACCCGAGGATGCATTCACCATCGTTGCCCCGTCGTTGCCCGGGTTCGGATTTTCCGGTCGCCCGCCGAGGCCCTGTGGGCCGCGAAAAATGGCCGCCCTGTTCGATACGTTGATGACCGACGTGCTCGGTTACGATCGCTATATCGCGCAAGGCGGCGACTGGGGCGGCGCGATTTCCTCCTGGCTCGGCTTCGAACACGCGGCCTGCCGCGCGATCCATATCAACATCCTGACCATGCGCCATCCCGACGGCCCGCAGGGCGCGGAAGAGCTCGCCTGGGCGGAGCGGTTCGAGCAGGAACAGGAAATGGAAGAAGGTTATCGCACGCAACAGGCCACGAAACCGCAAACCCTGAGCTATGCGATGATGGATAGCCCGGTGGGCGTTGCCGCCTGGATCGTAGAGAAATTCAATTCGTGGTCGGATACCGATGGCGATGACGTCGAAAGCGCGCACAGCAAAGACGAGTTGCTCACCAACATCATGATTTACGTGGTCACGCGCACATTCAATAGCGCGTCGTGGATTTACTATGGCCGGCGCGAAGAAGGGGGGCGAATATTATCGCCCGAGGGGAAGCGCGTCGAAGTGCCGACCGCCTGTGCGCTGTTTCCGAAAGAGTTGCTGGCATGGCCTCCGCGAAGCTACGTAGAACGTATTTACAATGTTCGGCACTGGACTGAAATGCCGCGGGGCGGGCATTTCGGGGCGATGGAAGAGCCGCAATTATTGATCGACGATATTCAGTCGTTTGCCCGAAGCCTGGATTGAGTTCGGGGATGTTGCCGAAACCGGATCATTTTTTTCGGCATCGCGTGCGGTTTTTTGCAGTTCGCGGGGCCGGGTGTGGATCGATTCAGGGTAGTGGGGTGTAGGTCTCTTATTTCTATAAAATAAATTGCAGCGATTTAATCTGTATGGCCCGATGCCGGATTGCATATGCGATTATCGAGGTTGGCTGCAATAACATCTGTGGGAGGATGCAATGGAAACCGAAAACGAGCAGCTACCGGCAAGGTCGATCAGCTCGGCCGAGCTGGGTGCGATCGCTCACCTTTACCGGGGCGAGGTTTACCGCAGCACCATCTGGCGCACGCGCCTCGACACCACCACCAACTGGACCGTGGTGACGCTCGGGGTGGCGCTGTCGATTTCCTTTTCGTCGCCGCAGGCCTCGTCGCTGCCGCTGGTGCTGGTCGGCGTATTGATCATGTTTTTCGTCACCATCGAGTCGCGGCGCTACCGCTACTTCAACGTCTGGCGCGCCCGCGCCCGCTGGATGGAGACTCACCTCTATGCCCCGATGCTGTCGGACGGCAACCTGCACATGGAGGAAGGCTGGCAGGAAGTTCTGGCGCACGACTACTGGAGGCCGCGCTACCACATCTCTTTCTTCACCGCGCTCGGCCGGCGCATTCGGCGCAACTACCTGTGGATCCTGATCGTGCAGACGGTCGCCTACCTCGGCAAGCTGGCGGTTCATCCGACCGGCATCACCGGTCTCGACGACCTCTGGGCGCGCGCGGCGGTCGGCCCCGTCCCCGGAAAGCTGATGATCGCCGGCGGTATCGTCTACATTTCGACCTGGTGCGCGATCGCGGCGATCAGCTATCGCGCCGATCTCCTGCGTCGCAGCAAGCAGGCCGAAAACCTCGCGATGGGTTGAGGCGGTCCGCTCCGCTAGCGGTCGTCGAGTTCGGCGATCCGGGTATCGTGCAACGGCCCGGGGCGACGGCGCAAAGTGGCTAAACCGAAACAGCCGAGGGGGTCACCGAGGGGGGTCAAAACAGCCGAGGGGGGTCAGGTCTTTGATTTTGAATCGTTGGCCTCATCGACTAAGGCTTGATTAAAAATAATTGCGCTCTGACACCTATTATCCCGTTAATAGGGAAACCTGGACGGCTCTCTGTTTTGGAAGGCGATCGTTGCAATGCCGGTTCCTCTCCCATCGCCCCGCGTCACGCGTTGTCACCGTTGACAATTCGTGTTTAGCGAGTATCCTAGTGAGCCTAGACCAATTGGTCTAGTTTTTTATTCGAGGCCAGAGGAAACACGATAATGCGAGTGTCAAAAGATAATGTGAAGGTGAGGATGGAGATTCCGGGTGCGACAATCCGCCAGCAGGCGGATTTTGGCGACGTCAGTGGTTTCGGCAAGATCAGCGGCGAGTATTTCACTCTCTCTGCGGGCGTCGATACCACGCCGCTTTTCCTGGGACTGGAGGGTGACCTTTGCCAATGCCCTCATTGGGGGTTCGTTTTGAGCGGCCGGATTACCACCACCGATTCGCGCGGCGCGGAGGAGACAGTGAATGCAAATGACCTGTTCTACTGGCCGCCGGGACACAACGTCAAGGTCGACGAAGACGCGGAGATCGTCATGTTCAGTCCCGAGCACGAACACAGTCATGTTATCGATCACATGATCGAGAAGGCCGGGGCCTAGTCTGTTCCAGGCTAACCGGTGTCGGCAACGTGGACGGCACGGCCGCGCCGGGTAATGTTCGAAAGCGAAATCGGCTAAACACGGTTCGACCCGGGAACAGGCTAAACCATCCCGCTCCAGACAGATGACTCATCCAACCAAGCAGCGCCTGCTCGATTCAGGGTTGACCATGCTCCTGCGGCATGGCTACAACGATCTCGGGATGCAGGCGCTGCTGACCGCGACAGGCACCCCGAAAGGTTCCTTCTATCATCATTTCAAGGACAAGCAAGACTTCGCGCTCCAGGTTGTCGAGCAGTACATGCTGCAGGTACATTCGGCGCTCGACCTTTGCCTCGAGGATGAAAGCCGCCCACCGTTCGAACGCTTGCGCCGGTTCTTCGAGTTGACCGAACAGGCCTACCACGAGCAGGGTTACATGGGTTGTCTGCTGGGCGGACTTGGACAGGAACTGTCGGGGATCAGCGATATATTCCGGCACAAGATCCAACGCTGTTTCGACGAAATATCCGCACGTTTTACCGTCTGCCTCGAGGAGGCCCGCGACAGAGGCGACCTGCTGGCCGATGCCGACGCGCGCAGCATGGCCTGCCTGCTGGTTGATTGCTGGGAAGGAGCCGCGCTTCGCAGCCGCCTGCAAGGCGATGCCGCACCGTTGACGGCGATGCTCGATTTCTATTTCAAATCGGTAACCCCAAAATCGCGATAGCAGAAGAATTCAGGTCTCTGTTTTTGAATTGTTGATCCCGCGGACTATCGCATTATTGGAAAAAATTGCTCTCAGATACTATTTTCGTATAACGTTGAACAGAATGCCGAGATGTGGGATCGCTACCAACGGTGAATAATTTTCATATTACAGGCTTGCTAAAAGGCACCTGTCAGGAGTCCGTCATGCACGAAGCCATTTTCGATCCATCCTGCAAAACGTATTTTGCCGTCAGGATTACATCGCTGGTCATTTTGTTTTCGAGTCTGTTTCTGCCGGCTGCGGGACAGGCCGCCGATTCGGTCGGGGTCATCAAATTCGTCCGTGGCGACGTCACCATCGAGTCGGGTAGCAGCGAATCGAGAAAAGCCGTAAATGGCGATAGCCTGATGCAGAATGAGTTGGTCGTGACCGGTGCCGCCAGTGTTGCAGTCATTCAGCTGGCCGACGACAGCCGGATGACGCTTAGACCCATTTCCGAATTTCGCGTCAATCGCCTGGATATCGACGAGGAAAGCAACGACAGCAGCAGCCAGATCGCGGTCCTGAATCTGCTACGCGGCGGTCTCAGGCTGGTCACCGGACTTGTCGGCAAGTTGAACCCCGCCGGATACCGTCTCAGTACACCGGTCGCTACCGTCGGAATTCGCGGCACCGAATTCAATACGCGGATCTGCAGTGCCGATTGTGCAGCCGAAGAGAACCAGCTCGAGGGTAGCGATGCCGCCGCGAAAATAACCGAGGGTATGTATGTCAGCGTCGACCAGGGCCGGGTATTCGTCGAGAATTTCGCGGCCGGGGATCCGCTCGAATTACGGCAAGGTGAGTCCGGGTATGTCGCCGATTTATATTCACTGCCGATAAAACTCGGCCTGGTACCTGCTTTCCAGCTTCTGGATAAAATACCGTCACCCGGCCAGCTCGATTTCGACGATATCGAGATACCGGACGACGCATTACAGGCGAACGAATCCGCGCTGCCGGATGCCGGGGATGCGTCAGCCGCGCCGAGCGCCGCCGCCGCGGGGCGCGATATTGCCGGAACCTATGAGATCGACGACATTTCCTACGGGTCGGATTTGCCGCTTGCCGATCGCAGATGGTTTTTCGGCGCCAGTCCCGATATCGAATTCACCCTGACGCAGGAGGGCAATAATATACAAGGCGAATTCGAGGGTGATCGGGATGGCACGCTAAAAGGAAAAATTGACGGTGAGGTAGTGACATTCGAATTCGTGTTCGAAGCCCTGGGAGGGGAGTACAAAGATGGCACCGGTACCTGGAGCGTTCAGGAAAACGGCAGTTTAGAAGGCGACTTCAGTATTCAGGATGGACAAAGAGGTGTCGTTCGGGGGACCTGGACTCTGGAAAAAAATTGATTGGCCCCCAGGCGTCTGGCCAGATGCACAGGCAGACAGGGCCAGAGCCTCGACTTCGAATTTTGACGATCAGGCTGACCGTCTTGAAGTACGAATCCGCACACGGTTTATTTGTTTGAACGATTAGTGACGGACCGGGTCAAGCCTGCCGGCCCCGGAAATCCGCCTATCCCGAAAGCGTCGGAAAAGTTAAAGGGGTCGGTGACAAATGATTCTCGTTCTCGTTTGTCACCGACCCCTTTCGTGCCGGCGAAACTGAATTGAGTATACTGATCCTGGAATTCGAGTTACTTTTACGAGCGCCATGGATCGCTGGATACCAGTCGAAAGCACTACAATTCCCGGCAGCGATATCGAGCTCTGCCTGTCGCGGCGCAATGACGATTTCGCGATTCGGATTGCCGGGCAGCCCGGCGATCTGATGAACAGCCGCATGCACCACTCCGAGGACGCGCTGGCGGAATTCGCCTGCGCCCGTCTCGGTGGGATCGAAAATGCACGGGTACTCGTCGGCGGTCTCGGCATGGGTTTTACGCTGGCGTCAGTACTCGAAACCGTTGGGGCATCGGCCGAGGTGAACGTGGCGGAACTGGTTCCCGCCGTCGTGGAATGGAATCGCGGCCTGCTGGGGCGGTGCGCGGGGCGACCCATCGAAGACGACCGGACTCGCGTATACCTGGGCGACGTGGCCGATTTACTGAAACAGGATCCCGGCAAGTTCGATGCGATTCTACTCGATGTCGACAATGGCCCCGAGGCAATGACGCATGCCGATAACCAATGGCTTTACTCGATGCCGGGATTAACAAAAATATACGACAAGCTTCGTCCCGAAAGCATCGCCACGATCTGGTCGGCCCGGGCAGACCGGCAATTCGCGAACCGGCTCGAAAAAGCCGGGTTCGATGTTCGGCTGCGCACGGTAAGGGCCCGTCCGGGCAAGGGTAGCCGCCATACTATATTCGTCGCCCAAAAACCGCGGCGCGTATAGGGGTCAGACCCCG
>Ga0209919_1001253_pt1 | contig 12466 bp, 22 predicted proteins | sample SalPon2A_C_D2_MG_FD_185721 | JGI IMG/M metagenome (GOLD analysis project Ga0209919, IMG submission 185721) | Soil microbial communities from South San Francisco under conditions of wetland restoration - Salt Pond MetaG R2A_C_D2_MG (SPAdes)... | ecosystem: Environmental > Terrestrial > Soil >... | reverse complement strand
GGTGCCTTTAGGCAAGTACTGACGGATCAACCCGTTGGTGTTTTCGTTCGTGCCGCGTTCCCAGGAATGATGGGGTGTAGCGAAGTAGAATTGAACGCCAGTCACTTCCTCTATCTCGGAGTATTGATGAAACTCGGTGCCGTTGTCCGCGGTGATGGTTTTGAACTGGGCGGTTTCACGCTCGAGTAACCGGATGCATCGTTTGTTGAGAGAACGAGTCGTTCGATCTTTCAGCTTGCCGATCATCACATATCCCGACTTGCGCTCGACGACGGTGACGATGCAATCCTTCGAACCCGTGCCTATGACGGTGTCGATCTCGAGGTGTTCCCGCGTGCGACGGGTCTCGACGACCTTCGGCCGTTCGGAGATATGGCGTTTACCGGCCAGCCGGCCGCGGCTATCGTAAGCGTTGTAGCGCTTTCTACGACGCTTGCTCGCCTGGCGCAGGTGACGCCACAGCCGACCACCCACCGCCTTGTCCCGCCAGATGTACTGGTAGATCGTCTCGTGGCTCATGCGTCGCCGCATCAATCTGAATCGGCGGATATGTCCGACGATCTGCTCGGGCGACAGTTCCTGTCGCAGTAGCTTGCGAACCAGGGCAAAGTCCCGTTCGGTGTAGTGCCGATTACGCCGAGAGCGCCGTCTTCGAGCCACGGTTTTGCGCTGTGCCCGTGAGTGCCGATAGCTGGAATCGTAGCCATAGCAGGTGTTCCGGGCCAGCTCACGCACGATCGTGCTGCGGTGACGGCCAAGCTGTCGGGCGACCTGGGATTTGTTAAGGCCTTGCCTTGTCAGGTATGAAATGAGTACCCCCTCATCGAGGGTAAGCTGTTGATACTTCATCACGATCTCTCTCTTCTTGCCGGAAGGAAAAATCGGGGAGTATCGCAGATTACCCCCACCCAATTACACAGGGAGGCGCGTGTTGCACTTAGTATATGAATCCAGCCTTTATAACAAGGCGCTGCAGTCGGACGCGGCAAAGCCGCGCCGCTGAGCGCAGCGTTATAAGCATTAATTGACATAGTACCATTATTTGGTACTATGTCCGCATGAAGCGGAAGCACCAACGAATACTGCAAAGGATATTTGCTCGCCCTACCAGTGGAACAATTCCCTGGTCCGATATTGAGTCACTTTTTGTTTCACTTGGCGCTGATGTGTCAGAGCGGGCAGGATCCCGGGTAGCAGTGGTTTTGTTTGGCGAAGTCAGAGTTTTTCATCGTCCACATACTTCGCCAGACACAGACAAGGGCGCAGTTAATAGCATACGAGAATGGCTAGATTTACACGAGGTGAGACCATGAACATTATGGAGTTAGATGGCTTTAAAGCGAAAATTGAGTTTGATCCCGAACTAGATCTATTCCGGGGCGAGATATTGGGGCTAAACGGAAGTGCTGATTTTTACGGTAAAAGCCCGGCTAGTTTGAGAAAGGAATTTAAAAACTCATTGAATGTGTTTCTTGAGGTTTGCAAAGAGAAAGGTATTGAACCCACAAGGGAATATTCCGGTAAATTCAATCTACGAATTCCGCCCAGGCTGCATAGTGAAATCTCAGCCAAGGCAGCAGCCTCAAATAAAAGCATAAATCAATGGGTAGCCGAGATTCTTGAGGAATCAGTAAATGAGTAAAAATGCTTATAACAAGGCGCTGCAGTCGGACAAAATTGCCGGCTACGCCGTCAATTTTGCCGCTGAGCGCGAGCGTTATGTTCTATGTCCCTTGCCAATAGGAACAGTGCTAAAATACAGAACGGAGGTTTAATTATGTCGAGCATACTAAAACTACCTATTGAGGATCGAATTCGATTGGTTGAGGACATCTGGGACAGCATTGCTGCTGATCAGTCAGCATTGGATTTGACTGAAGCACAGAAAGCAGAACTTGATAAGCGCCTGGATGCATTCGAAAAAGACGGCAATGTAGGACGAGAAGCCTCTGAGGTCATAGCAGATATCAGAAACAGATTGTGAAGTCAGTTGTACATTTTCGGCAGGATGCTGAAACAGACGTTGCTGACGTAGCGGCGTGGTATGAAAATCAGAGTGCGGGACTAGGAGCCGCGTTTCTTGATGAGATTCTCGTAACCTGTAATAGCATCTCAGAAAACCCACAAATGTATCCAGTTCTACATCGCGACACCCGAAGAGCGGTCATACACAAGTTTCCTTTTGGACTTTACTATCGATTCGAAAGCGGCTTAGTAACAATTGTCGCGGTAATGCATGGAAGTCGTGATCCGAACAAATGGAAAAAACGAACATAACAAGCAAATGCAGTCGGACGCGGCTAAAGCCGCGCCGCTGATTTGGGCGTTAGGCATCGTGATAAATGTGCGAATATTATCTCTACTCCTTATCTCAACTACATCAATATTTAGATGTACTGAACGGATGAGCATCATGGGCGAGAATCTAAATCCACTAATAACGATGAACTTTACTGAAACGTTTCCAGGTATTTACTGGATATCGGATTGGTCTGTTGACGAAACCTATCCAAATGGCTATCGATATAAAATTCTGTCTAGCGTTAACGAAGACTCGGGCTTAGCGGATCTAGTTGTGATCATCGAAGAGAAGGACGGCTCAAAAACTGAAATGAAACGATTGGAAGTTTCCGCTTCTGCACTAGAAAGGACTGGAAAGATTTTTGTCGATGGTTTAGAGGAAGAATTTGGTTTGGATTTTCAAGCTCAAGATTATAGGCATGTAAGAACAGCTGAAGAATTTGAATCAGAAACCAGGAAAAATGGTTGGCGCGCCGATGATGCCTAACAACGCGCATGCAGTCGGACTGCGGCAAAGCCGCGCCGCTGAGCCCAGCGTTACATGCCTAAATACATTACGGAGAAAATATGAAATTTTTAAAGACAATTAGTCTGTTGATGATTTTATTTATCACGGGTTGTGCAACCCCACACGTAGTTACTAACAATACAGCTTTTTATGTGGATACATACGAATCTAAAGGTTCTATATCAGTAGTGTCCGGTGAGGCTGACGTAAATAGCTCTTTAGAGTTTGCGGCATATAAAAAGAAATTTGAACGCAAACTCTCGGAGGCCGGCTATCAAATTGAGGCAGACCCTAACAAAGCAGACTACATTGCCCTTGTGGCCTATGGAATTGACGACGGAAAGACATCAACTGTATCCACTCCTATATTTGGTCAAACTGGCGGCGGAACGACATACTCTTCGGGCACCGTTTATGGCTCAAGCGGTAGCGTAAACTACAGTGGTTCAAGTTATACAATGCCAACCTACGGCGTAGTTGGTAGTTCAACTGGCTCAGAAACAACATATAACAGAGCCATAGCATTAGATATTGTAGAGGCAAGCTCCTTCAAAGAAGGGAATCCTAGGAAGGTTTACGAAGGTAGAACTAAAAGTAAGGGTAGCTGTTCTGTAATCGTTGAAGTTTTCGATGAAATGCTTGAGGCAATGTTTACTGATTTTCCTGGGGAGAATGGCCGCAACAGAAAGCAAGAGGTTCGCGGTGTATTTAATTGCTAACCATTAGCATGTAACAAATCAAAGCACTCGGACGCAGTAAAGCTGCGCCGGTGTTTGAGGCGTTATCTGTATAGGCTGCATTGAGCCAATGGAATAATTTATTTATGAAATTGAGAAAACTTGATGATGGTGGCGAACAATTCGATGTTTCAGTGCATGAGGCTGAAGAAAATTCTCCAGTAGTGCTTTTCGCGGCTGGTTCTGGCGGCAGGCCTGATCGATACAGTTCGCTTTTAAATGAATTAGTGCGTTCAAATTTCACCATTATTGCTCCGCATTTCGAGCGCTTAGTTTCTCCATTCCCGAAAGAGGATGAGTTGATATTGCGGGCAAGGCGCTTATCTATCGCCCTGAATGCTTTCGGTCAGACCACCACGCAAGTGGTTGGCGTCGGCCATTCTATCGGCGCAACTATTCTATTAGCTCTAACTGGGGCAAAAATGTGGTTAGGCTCTGAGATACAAGTAAACATTACTCCCGAATCAAGATTGTCTCGCTTAGCTTTATTGGCTCCATCTACAGGATTTTTCCAAGTACTTGGAGCGCTTGATACTGTTGGAGCCAGAATTTTAGTGTGGGTGGGTTCTGTTGATGAGATAACGTCCCCAGAGCAAAGCAAATGGCTAGCACAGGCTATTTCTAGCCTGCAGCCTGTAGATCTTCGAATCACCGAGGGTGCTGGGCATTTTTCTTTTATGGATCAAGCTCCGCCAAATACCATAGAACCACTAGCCAATAAAAATGCATTTATTGCTCAGTATTCAAGCGGCGTCTCTAATTTTTTAGGCTAACCATCAAATGAAACAGATAACAATCACATCAAAAATCGCTCCACTTCGTTACGCTGGACCTCCCTTTCGGTCGGCCTTTTATGTGGGCGTTAGGCATTACAAAACTTTGGCGTACGAATCGATATAGGAGAACAACTACCATGTCCCAGAAAATTCACCATGAAGTCCCTATAAATGCCAGCCCTCAAAGAATTTTTGAGGCTCTCACTGATGCAACCCAGTTTGCCGAGTTTACCGGTGCACCAGCAGAAATAGATTCACTCGCTGGCGGTGAATTTTCTACTTTTGGTGGAATGATTTCAGGTCGAACGATTGAGGCGATACCCGGAATCAGGTTGGTCCAAGCATGGCGTGTTGGCAATTGGGAATCGGGTATTTTTTCAATTGTTAAATTTGAGTTTGAGGCACTGGGTGATTCGGAAACGAATTTGATATTTGATCATACTGGATTTCCCGATGAGCATCGCGATCACCTGGACCAGGGCTGGCATGAGAGATATTGGCAGCCATTAAAAAACTACCTGAATGCCTAACAACAAGGCGCTGCAGACGGACTGCCAAAAGGCTACGCCTTTTGTCTGCCGCTGAGCGCCGCGTTAGTGGGCCTGCATTGACACAGTGGCAATAATGGTATAATTTCTATACCATGTTTTCTTTCGAGTTTGACGAGGTCAAAAGCAAATCCAACTCCAAAAAACATGGCATCGATTTTATCGAGGTTCAGTTACTCTGGTTAGACCCTGATTTACTGGAAGTTCCCGCAAAAACTGTAGATGAACCACGTAATTTAATAGCTGGCAAAATCCTCGATAAACATTGGTCAGCGATTATCACCTATCGCGACAAAAGCATCCGTATTATTTCGGTTAGAAGATCCCGAGCTGAGGAAATAGAGTTATATGAAAGCTAAAAAATTAGATCGCGACTTTGAAAGCGGAAAAGATATTACTGATTCGCTCGATCTCTCGAAAATTAAGCGCCCTAATCAAAAGCAGAAGCGTGTGAACGTAGACTTCCCAACGTGGATGATTGAATCTTTAGATAAAGAGGCATCCAGGCTAGGAGTCACACGACAATCGATTATTAAAGTCTGGTTGGCCGAGCGACTTGAGCAATCGGCCCACTAACAAGCGCATGCAGCCGGACCAAATTGTTCGCTTCGCTTGCAATTTTGCGGCTGATGCGGGCGTTATGTGCATCTTTAGGGCTTCCTAAGCCCTAAGTGTTTGACGTAGGGATTGAAGTCCTTGTCGCTAAAAAGTAAAGGTATCTGGTTATGAATACAAAAAGTCGCGATCCAGTTATCGACGGACTTTCTGATGGTGATTCCTTTCTTTCGCAGTTTTCTATAGTTATCCGCACCAATCAAAGCTAGATCAGGAGTCATTATTTGATAAATAGATAGCTCAATAAGCACCTCCTTTGCTAATTTGTAATCCCTATCGCTTCTGAACCCCTGGAGAACTTCAGCTAGAACTATGTCACCGATACAAATCGTGTCGGTGGACAAAAACTTATCAAGCAAGGCAGTCTCTGTAGACTCAGCGCCATTGAAATAGTCTACCCAGACGCTAGAGTCCACCAGAATCATCTGGTCTTTCTCATCTCAGAAAGATCACCTTCCCAAGAAAGCTTTCCCCTGAATTTCCGGATTTTCTCTTGCTTTTTCAATCGAATTAGAGTCTTCAGGCCCAGCTCAACAGCTTCCCTTTTAGTGGTCAAGCCTGTAGCCTTTAATGCATCATTCATAAGCTTGTCATCAATCACAATATTAGTTCGCATGTTAGTAGCCAATGATAAAAACCATACACATAATAATTGAGAATGATACACATAACAAGGTGCTGCAGTCGGACAAAGTGCCCGCTACGCGGCCACTTTGCCGCTGAGCGCGAGCGTTATGTGGCAGATGGAAGATCGAAGCAACACAATCACTTGGAGAAAGCATGATTCGGTCTGACGATTTGGTAGCACAACGGAAGTGGTACGCGGAAGAACTTCGTTGGAGCGCAATGCTCGAATCAAAACGTCTCATCGCCGCCTTATCTACCGTTCCTCGTGAGCAATTCTTAGGCTGCGGACCGTGGCTGATTCGTGGCCCAATGCAATTTAAACGAGGATACACCCAAACTAACGACTCGAATCCACGACACCTTTGTCACGATGTTCTGGTGGCAATCGATTCTAAGCGTAATCTTAACAATGGACAGCCATCGTTTCTCGCCGGACTGATTCAGCTACTCAATCTACGCGTGGGACAAACCGTATATCACGTTGGTTGTGGTACTGGTTACTATTCTGCAATTATGGCAGAAGTCGTAGGACCGACTGGGCGCGTTATTGGCGTCGAAGTTGACGAAGAACTAGCTCAGCATGCCACAAAAAATCTGCATGCATATGAACAGGTCGAAGTCGTCAATGCCGATGGTTTTGCTTATGATCCAGGTCGCGTAGACGCTATCCTCGTCAACGCAGGCGTTAATCACATGTCTATGGTTTGGTTAAACGCCCTTCGGACTAAAGGTCGAATGATTCTTCCAATGACACTTTCGAATCAAAATGGCGGAATCCTAAAAGTTGCGCGGACAGGTCGCAATTGGCAAGCACGATTTACATCCGGAGTTGGCATATTCCCATGTATCGGTGGTCGAGACGAGCGGGAAGAAGAAAATCTTGAAAAGGCCTTTAAGGACGGAGGAGCATATGAAGTTCGTTCATTGCGTTTGGACCGCCATCGGCGATCACGCGAATGCTGGTTGCATGGAGAGCATACTTGCTTATCCAGGCGGCCGTGGAAAACCTAAAGTAATGTATCAGCTGCCACATAACAAACGCGTGCAGCCGGACTTCGGCGAGCTGACGCTCGCCTCAGCCGCTGATGCGAAGCTACATGGACTCCCCCTACTGTCAAGCAAAGACGCTGTAGATCAACGGCATTAGACTGCAACTCTACATGCGGTCTACTGTTGGGCTTTCAGTGCCCGGACCAGGATGAGTATTCGCTGGAAACGGCCTCATTCGTTAGACGATCTTTTCAGATCCCTCGCATCAGCAGGCTTTCGTTTCCTCGGTCTGACCGATTGGTCATCTTCACATCTTCGCAGACTCGGTGGGTACCTCGTTTAGTAAAACTGTAATGGCTTTATGTCATTTCAATCAGGCATCAATGGCGCGATAATCTTCTCGCTTCATCATCAGGGTCCAGATCAATCGCGCATTTCGGGCAGCCAGTGCCACCACGGCTCGCAAATAACCACGACGCTCAATCACCCCGCGGATCCAGCAGCTGACATGATCCTGCTTGTCGCCCAGCTTGGCGATCACTGCTCTGGCGCCATGCACCAGGCACATGCGCAGATACTTGTCTCCGCGTTTGGTAATTCGCCCCAGCCGGATCTTGCCACCCGTTGTATATTGGCGTGGCACCAACCCCAGCCAGGCCGAAAACTGCCGGCTGTTCTTGAACAACCTCGGATCCGGCACACTCGCCACCACGCCAGTGGCTGTCTGTTCACCAACGCCTGGAATGGTCAGTAATCGTTTGGCGACTTCGTCTTCTTTCGCTAATTGCGATAGCGCCCGGTCATAACTCAGGACCTGTTCGTTCGCCTGTTGAATCGACAACCACAAATCGTGGATCATCTGTCGCGCAAGCCCCGGTAACCCGTTGTCCGGGTCAGCAAGTATGGTGGGCACTGCTGACTGGGCCGCATATCGGCCTTTCGGCATCACAATACCGAACTCGGATAACAGGCCGCGCAACCGGTTAACCCAGGCGGTGCGATCACGCACCACGCCCTGGCGCACCCGGTGCACGCAAAGCGCCGCCTGCTGATCGGCTGATTTTATGGGCACAAACCAGATATTCGGCCGGCGAACCGCTTCGCAGATGGCCTCGGCATCGTTGTTGTCATTTTTGCCACCTTTGCGGTATGGTTCGATGAACTTGGCCGCGATGATTTTGACCTCGTGCCCGAGCTTCTCGAATTCACGCGCCCAATAGTGAGCGCCACTGCAGGCTTCGAGACCGATCAAACAGGGAGGGCACTGGGCAATGACGGAAGGTAATTTACCGCGACTCACCGTTTTCCGGAGCACAACCTTCCCGTACTTGTTTGCCCCCACCAGGCTGAAACTTGTCTTCGCCAAATCGATACCAATCGTTGTAATATTCATTCGGACTTCCCCTATCGTTAAGTGTTTGTGTAGAAACTCCACTTTGGCACATTGCGATGCCGTTGAGATAGGGGGAGTCCATCTCATTCGTTATGTGACATTACAAATTAACCAATATGTACAAGATCAACTTTATTAATCTTGAGGAAGACGATAAGGATCTTATCGCTTCATTTGCAATCGAGGACTCTCAAGTAGGGGTTCGGAGTTTAATACTACATAGAACTTTATTCCTTGAAGAATTTCTCGACGAAAATGAGCGCGGTGTGAACGTATCCTTCGGAGGCGGTGCAGACGAGAATGAAGATCTCGATATGTTGGAGCAAATAGAGATCAGTATTAATAAGATTAAAATTAGATCTGTATCGAGCGAATATCAATTAGATGTCTCCCAAATAGACCCTGCAGAAATTGACGAGTTGGTGAGACTGTTAAGGAAACAAAATCATGATGATAGATTTATCATACATGTCACATAACAAGGCGCTGCAGTCGGACGCGGCAAAGCCGCGCCGCTGAGCGCGAGCGTTATGTGCCCAGGATAAACGAGCCATGTTGGAGGTCGTAATATTTGATTTGGATGGACTTTTAGTTGACTCAGAGCCTTTGCAATTCCAGGCATATCAAAAAGCTTTTTTTGATTTCGGACTAGCTTTTGATTTAAGTGATTGGCCCAAATGGCATCATCTGGAAGCCTCTGCGTCACGCTGGATTGAAGCGCATGATCTAAAGGTAGATCCCGAAGAAGTTAGAGCCAGGAAAAAAATTTACTACGATGGACTTGTAGATAATGACCTCACCCTAAAACCAGGTGCGATGAACCTGGTTGAATCACTTTCGAATTCTTACCGCTTGTGTGTGGCATCTGGGTCTAGGCCTGAATCGATAATGAATTGCCTAAATCGGTTTTCGCTGGCATCTTATTTCGAGAAGCAATTTTCAGCGACCCTTTTACAGCATAAGAAGCCGTATCCCGATGTATATCTAGAAGCCTTATCGAAAATGCAAGTCTCAAGTCAGAACACAATTGCCATCGAGGACTCAAAAACCGGCTTAAAAGCCGCAACAGATGCAGGAATAAAATGTGTTGTATGCCCCGACGAGTTTACTTCCGTATCGAATTTTGAATATCCCGATGCTGCCATGGTGGTTGACTCGCTGGAGAAATTATCACCCTCTATATTAGAGAAAATTTCTGATGATCAAGTCGGCACATAACAAGGCGCTGCAGTCCGACAAACTTGACCGTCAGCCTGTTCTAGGGGTTATATGTTCAAGAAAATAATTAGAATACCCGGGAAGACATTCAGGGACCTATCGAAAGAGTAGGTTGCTTTAATGATCGAGGCGGATTCATCACTGACCAAAGATGGGAATGAGTATTTTGCAGACTGCGCTCTAGATGTATTTTTACATGGCACTAATCTGGATGGGATGGCGGAACTTCAGAAAATTCAGTCTGAGATTTTGGAAAATATATATTTGGACATTCCCGGGGAAAAGCATAAGAAAATAAATACAGAGTTTCTTGTGCAATATGCAGAGAAATTGAAAAATGATGTTCAATCCGCCTCTAACAATGCGCTACGGACGGACGCGGCAAAGCCGCGCCGCTTAGCGCAGCGTTATAAGGCATGAGAAAGCTAAGTCTATTCTTTATGGCGCTTCTACCGATAGCGGTTGAAGCATCACCAGATGTATTACCTGTTGGTTGGAGATTACCTACTCAAGCAGAAATAGACGCCGTGCCGATGAGAGGTTGGTCGAAAACAAAATTTCTGCGCGTTGACGGTGATTTCAATTCAGACGGTAACCCAGATTTTGTACAACTAGTAAAGAATGATGAGATCGACGGAGAGGGTTTCGCTGCATATATTTCTACGCCTTCAGGATACCAATGGAAGATTGTTACGCATTTCAAATACAGGAACCCATCTTCTAGTCCCACGTTACGTATGGGAATCGCAGTCGCAGAGCCAGGTGAATATAAAACAGCCTGCGGGAAAGAATACTGGAAGTGCCAAAAGGGGGAGCCGGAGAAATTAACTCTAAAAAGTTTAGGCGTAGCTTACTTCCTATTTGAAAGTGCATCGTCTATTTGGTATTGGGACGGATCCAAGGGAGAATTCACAGAAATATGGCTAAGCGATTAATGCCTCTTATAACAAGGCGCTGCAGTCGGACAAAGTGCCCGCTACGTGGTCATTTTGCCGCTGAGCGCAGCGTTGTGCTGCTCAATAAATAAAAGGACACTATGTCAAAATTTGCAAAATCACTTTTCGTATTTGGTATCTACATGCTTGTTTTAGGTGTAACAGTAGTTCTCATCCCCAATTTTCTGTTAGCACTTTTTCATGTCCCAACAACCAATGAAGTTTGGATTCGCGTTGTTGGTATGTTAGTAATTTTTCTTGGGATTTATGACATCGTTGCAGCAAAAGGAGAACATAAATTACTAATAACGTGGTCAATACCAGTACGCTTCTCGGTGATCGTATTCTTTGCAGCGTTTGTTATTGCCGGACTAGCGCCTCCTGTTCTATTGCTGTTTGGCGCCATTGATTCGGCCGGAGCAATATGGACGTGGCAAGCCTTAAAAAATGCAAACAAAGAGCAAATTTCAGGTGCTACATAACAAACGCATGCAGTCGGATTGCCAACCCTACGCGCTTTGTCGACCACTGATACCAGGCGTTAGAATACAAGGTCTCGATTCAAGTACCTAGCCGGAGACACAAAATAATGAAACGTGAAACAGATGAAGTCGACATTGAGTTTTTAGAAGCGTTCGCAGACGCCTGGAATCGGCATGATGTTGATGATCTTATGTCATTTATGACTGACGATTGCGTATTCGAGGCATCGGGTGGGGAAGATACTTGTGGTACTCGGTACGAAGGCGCGGAAGCTGTTAGGAACGGTTACTCAAAAGCATGGAAAGATTTTCCGGATGCCCAGTGGAATAATGCTCACCATTTTGTACAGGGGAATCAGGGAGTTTCTGAATGGATATTCACTGGCACAAATTCCGAAGGCAAACGTTCAGAAGTTAGCGGCTGCGATATTTTCACATTTCGAGATAGGAAGATACTTGTCAAAAACTCGTATCGAAAGAATCGTCCTCTAATTTAATGTCGCTATTTATAACAAACTTGCCTTCTAACAATGGCATGCAGCCGAACAAATTGCTGCGCTGCGTTCCGCTATTTGCCGCTGATGCCGGGCGTTAGGTGCCGTCAATCTGATGGAGGGAATATCGCATGTTAATTAATCACGATGGTGTTTCACCTCGGATCGATCCGGATGCCTGGGTCGCGCCGAATGCCATTGTCTGCGGAGATGTCTCGATTGGCCCGGGCTGCCGTATCATGTATGGAGCCCAGGTCATTGCCCAAAGCGGATCTATCTCCATTGGCCGCGAATGTATAATCATGGAGAACGCAGTCCTTCGAAGTTCGTCTCGTCACTCTCTGCAAATCGGAAACAATTGCTTAATCGGGCCGAATGCTCATGTCGTGGGCTGTACGGTGAATGATGAAGTTTTCATCGCAACGGGAGCTGCTGTGTTCCATTCAGCATTTCTTGGTAAGGGCAGCGAAGTACGTGTTAACGGCGTTGTGCACCTCAAGACTCATCTTGCTGCCGGGGAAACTGTGCCCATAGGATGGGTCGCAGTCGGTAACCCTGCACAAATATTGCCGCCGAACGAACATGAGCGCATATGGGAGATTCAAAAGCCCCTAGACTTTCCTGGCACAGTCTATGGGTTCGAGCGCTCTAAAGCGACGATGAAGAAAGTTACACATCGTCTCTCTAAGGTATTGGAATCACACGCTTCTGATAAACCATGCACCTAACACATATGAGCCAGCTACTCGTCAAGGGCAATAGTCGATAACCACCGATGCCGCGAAGTTTCAGTGTCGATAGTCGTCGATCGAAGTCAAGATTCTGACTTGGATTCCAATAAA
>Ga0209919_1001252_pt1 | contig 12468 bp, 7 predicted proteins | sample SalPon2A_C_D2_MG_FD_185721 | JGI IMG/M metagenome (GOLD analysis project Ga0209919, IMG submission 185721) | Soil microbial communities from South San Francisco under conditions of wetland restoration - Salt Pond MetaG R2A_C_D2_MG (SPAdes)... | ecosystem: Environmental > Terrestrial > Soil >... | reverse complement strand
GAGCTGGGGGATAACCTTCTCGTCGAGGCCGATCTCGCCGAGCCCCTTCTTCAGGTCGATGTCGCTCAGCAGGGAACGAACCGCATCGATGGAGCGGCGCGCCGCCTCCTGCAGGGGAAGGCCGGCGACGTTCTCTCCCATGGTTACGGCGATGTCCCGGTAACGTTCCGGGCAGGCGCTCAGGTTGAACTCCATGACGTGCGGCAGGATGGCCGCGTTCGACTCGCCATGGTGTTTGTCGAGAAGGCCGTCGACCTGGTGGGTCATGGCGTGGGTGGCCCCGAGAATGGCGTTGGACAGGGCGAGACCGCCGGTGAGGCTGGCCATGGCCATGTTGGTGTTGGCCTCCAGATCCTGGCGGTCGCGCACGGCGCGGCGCAGGTATTTGGAGACGAGTTCGATGGCCTTGAGCGCATGGATGTCGGTGAGGGGGGTCGCCGCCAGCGAAACGTACGATTCGATGCCGTGGGTGAAGGCGTCCACCCCGGTGGCGGCGGCGAGCTCGGCATCCTTGGTGGTGAGAAGCTCCGGGTCGACGATGGCGATGTCGGGCACCAGGGACTTGGAGATGATCGACATCTTCAGCTTGCGCTCCGAGTCGACGATGATGTCGAACTGGGTGACCTCCGAGCCCGCCCCGGCGGTGCTCGGAGCGATGACCATCGGCGGCAGCGGGCGGGAGATCTTGTTGATCCCCTCGTAGTCGCGCAGCTGGCCGCCGTTGCTGGCGAGGATGGCGATCGACTTGGCCACGTCGGTCGGGCTGCCGCCGCCGACGGCGACGATCGCGTCGCAGCCCGAGCGCCGGTAGCGCTCCAATCCTTCGAGCACCTCGTAGTCCTTGGGGTTGGTGGTCAGCGAGGAGAACAGGACCGTCTCCAGTCCCGAAGCGTTCAGGTAATGCATGGCGCGCTCGGCCCAGCCGGCCTTGATCACTCCCTCGTCACTGACCAGAAAGACCCGGGAGGCGCCGATGCGTGCGGCGCTCTCCCCTATCTGGCTCAGGCTGCCGGGGCCGAAGATGATCTCCGGCGAAACAAACTTGCTGATATTCACGGCTTCTCCTTGACGGCGATGGTCTCGGGTGCCCGGCATGCCGGCGCTTGCTTGTCCCGACGCCCCGTCCCGCACGCTGTTCCATAACTGTTCCATATTAGCACGCCCGCCCGGCGTCACGCCACCGCGGCAACGTTCCTCTTCCCCCCCCCATAATAAATGGAATACTCCGACGGATTCTTCCCGCCGTGTCATTGCGAATCCGGGGCGGCGCCCCGCGTATACGAATCTGCTTCTGCAAGACTCATGTAAATTTTAATCATTATCGTTTTCCTAATGCCCTCCCCGCTTCCTCGGGCGGGCGCTTCCCGATGAACGAACCAGCGGATAAACGCCGTCTCGTAGACGGTTGACCAGAAGCGTGCCCATCGTGAAAGTGAACGCATATGCGTAAAAAATTCCGCCGAACACCGGCGACCCGACGGCGGGTGTTACACGCCACCGTCTCCGGTCTGGACCACTTTGTTCCAAAATGGAGCGGGCAGCACATGGTCGGCGTCCGAACCTTTCCCCGCCGAGCGTCCAGGGCGAATGGAACAGATCGGTCCATCGGGGGTCAGAGTGTTCCATTGTTGTTCGTTTGCCGGTCTGTTCCGTGACCACGAATATGGCTTCGTGCCTGGATGTAAAGTCTATTGTTTACAGTATGTTAAGCAGGAAATCATGGTTCTGGCACCGTTGTTGCTCTTGCACCCAACCACTGTTTTATTCATTAAACCCCAGAACAGGAGGTGCCGCGCAACCCATTCATGCTTTGCTTTTTAATTTGAATCAAAGGGGTAGACCGTCACGTCAGAAGGAAAAATCAAAAACGACACGAAAAAGGAGAGAACAAAATGGCTTTAGCAGATCAGACTTTCGGATTCTTCATTCCCACGGTTTCCCTCATGGGCGTCGGCTCCTCCAAGGAGACCGGTGACCAGGTCAAGGCCCTCGGCGGCACCAAGGCTCTTCTCGTCACCGACAAGGGCATCTCCGGCATGGGCATGGCCGACCAGATCAAGGATCAGGTCGAGGCCGCCGGCGTCAAGGTCGTCATCTTCGACGGCGCCGAGCCGAACCCGACCGACAAGAACGTCCACGACGGCCTGAAGATCTACCAGGACGAGGGCTGCGACACCGTCATCTCTCTCGGCGGCGGCTCCTCCCACGACTGCGCCAAGGGCATCGCCATGGTCGCCTCCAACGGCGGCCACATCCGCGACCTCGAAGGGGTCAACAAGACCACCAAGGCGATGCCCCCCTTCGTCGCCATCAACACCACCGCCGGCACCGCTTCCGAGATGACCCGCTTCTGCATCATCACCAACACCGACACCAAGGTGAAGATGGCGATCGTCGACTGGCGCTGCACCCCCAACATCGCCATCAACGACCCCGTCCTGATGGTCGGCAAGCCGGCTCCCCTGACCGCCGCCACCGGCATGGACGCCCTGACCCACGCCATCGAGGCGTACGTCTCCACCATCGCCACCCCGATCACCGACGCCTGCGCCATCAAGGCCGTCGAGCTGATCGCCGAGTTCCTGCGTCCGGCCGTGGCCAACGGTGAGAACCTCGAGGCCCGCGACAAGATGGCCTATGCCGAGTACCTGGCCGGGATGGCCTTCAACAACGCCTCCCTCGGCTACGTCCACGCCATGGCCCACCAGCTCGGCGGCTTCTACAACCTGCCCCACGGCGTCTGCAACGCCATCCTGCTGCCGGCCGTCTGCGAGTTCAACATGATCTCCAATCCCAGGCGCTTCGCCGACATCGCCGTGGCCATGGGCGAGAACATCGACGGCCTCTCCGACGTCGACGCCGCCGCCAAGGGCATCGCCGCCATCCGCAAGCTCTCCGCGGACATCGGCATCCCCGCCGGCCTCACCGCGCTCGACGTCAAGGAGACCGACCTGCGCGTCATGGGCGAGAACGCCCAGAAGGACGCCTGCATGCTGACCAACCCCCGCAAGGCCAACCTGGACGACGTCGTCGGCATCTACAAGGCGGCCATGTAAGGGATAAAATGAAGTAATCTCCGAGCCTTTATCCGGAGGCCCCGTAGGGGCGCAGCGTGCTGCGCCCCTACAATCGTCTCCGTCGCAGCCTACCAGGGTCCTTCCTCAGGGCTGAAGGCCGACGGGTTTCGCTGGAAACGGCGGGGCCTCCCTTTCGGAAAGGAGATTCGGCCCGCTGTGGCGGGTTTTCCAAGCAATATCCCGGATCCGTGGGATCGGGGTCAGATCTCACGGATCCGGGAATATGAAAGGGAGAAGAAAGAAATGAACAAGATTCTTCGCGTAAATATGACCGACCTCTCCACCGCTCTCGAAGAGGTTCCCGCGGCCTGGGCCGGTCTGGGCGGCCGCGCCCTGACCTCGACCGTCGTCGCCGCCGAGGTCGATCCGACCTGCCATCCCCTGGGGCCCAACAACAAGCTCGTCTTCGCCCCCGGCCTTCTCTCCGGCACGACCGCGGCCCAGTCCGGCCGCCTCTCCGCCGGAGCCAAAAGCCCCCTGACCGGCACCATCAAGGAGAGCAACGCCGGCGGCACCGCCGCCCAGATGTTCGCCCGGCTCGGCATCAAGGCCCTGATCATCGAGGGGATGCCGAAGGACGACACGTGGTACGGCCTGCAGGTGAGCAACAACGGCGTGACCATCGTCGAGGAGTCGGATCTGATCGGTAAGGGGAACTTCGCCGTCATCGACGCCCTCGAAGGCAAGCTCGGCAAGAAGACCGGCGTCCTCACCATCGGCCCGGCCGGTGAGATGAAGATGGCGATGGCCAACATCTCCGTCAAGGACCCCGACAGCAAGATCCGCAGCCACGGCCGCGGCGGTCTCGGCGCGGTCATGGGCTCGAAGAAGATCAAGTACATCACCATCGACGACGCCGACGCCCCCGGGGTGACGGTCGCCGAGCCGGAGAAGTTCAAGACCGCCGCCCGCACTTTCGCCAAGGCGATGCTCGATCACCCGGTCTCCGGCGAGGGCCTGCCGACGTACGGCACCAACGTCCTGGTCAACATCCTCCACGAGTCCGGCGGCCTGCCGACCCGCAACTTCACCTACGGCCAGTTCGACGGCCACGACAAGATCAGCGGCGAGACGATGCACGAGACCATCGTCGCCCGCGGCGGCAAGCCGAAGCACGGCTGCCATGCCGGCTGCATCATCCAGTGCTCCCAGGTCTACACCGACGAGCAGGGCAAGTACGTCACCTCCGGTTTCGAGTACGAGACCATCTGGGGGATGGGCGCCAACTGCTGCATCGAGAACCTCGACGACATCGCCGAGGCCGACAACATCATGGACGATATCGGCGTCGACTCCATCGAGTCCGCCGTTATGTTCGGCGTCGCCATGGAAGCGGACGTCCTGCCCTTCGGCGACGGCAAGGGGGTGATTCGCATGCTCAAGGAGGAGATCGGCAAGGGGACGCCGCTGGGCCGCATCCTCGGCGGGGGCACCGCCAACGTCGGCAAGACCTACGGCGTGACCCGCGTTCCGGTGGTCAAGGGCCAGGGCATCCCGGCCTACGATCCGCGCAGCGTCAAGGGGATCGGCATCACCTACGCCACCAGCACCATGGGCGCCGACCATACCTCCGGCTACACCATCGCCACCAACATTCTCAACGTCGGCGGCTACGTCGACCCGCTGAAGAAGGACGGCCAGGTGGAGCTCTCCCGCAACCTGCAGATCGCCACCGCCGCCGTCGACTCGACCGGCATGTGCATTTTCGTCGCCTTCCCGGCTCTCGACATCCCCGAGTGTCTGCCGGCGCTGATCGACATGATCAACGCCCGCTTCGGCATCGAGCTGACCGGTGACGACGTGACCGAGCTGGGCAAGAGCGTCCTCAAGACGGAGCACGCCTTCAACCAGGCCGCCGGCTTCACCAGCGCCGACGACCGCCTGCCCGAATTCTTCAAGCTCGACCCGGTGGCGCCTCACAATGCCGTGTGGGATTTCACCGACGCCGAGATCGACGAGTTCTGGAACTTCTGATAGCCCGTTGCTCTCTCCACCCGGGCGGGCGCTTCCGAAAGGAAGCCCCGTCCGGGTTTTTTTCAACCGGCAGGAAGAATTAGACGATGAACATCACGGTAAAGTTATTCGCCACCTTCCGGGTGGATCGCTTCAGAGAGAAGGGCCGCGACTATCCGGAGGGAAGCACCTGTCGTGAAGTCCTCGCGGACGTCGGGATCGGCGAGGAGGAGCTCGGCATCCTGCTTGTCAACGGACGCCACGCGCCCCTTGAGCAGGTACTCGACGAGGGAGACGCCGTCTCCCTCTTTCCCTTGATCGGGGGAGGGTAGGTGGGGCGAAAAGGGACGTTCCCCGCGTTGCCGTCCGAAGGCCCGGACTGCTTTGGCGTGAAATGCTCGCCGAGCGGAAACTGTTACAAAAAGGGGCGATCCGACCCGGACAGGGACCCTTCGGCCCGAAACCTGTTGCCGCTTTCCGTTTCCCGTCGGAGGCGGCATTATCATTGCAGCGCATTTGAGCCGGACCGGGGCGCTCGCCGTCCGGCCCGACCCGCCCATAACGACCACCTTGATCGGCGCAAGCGCCGGAAGAGGACGATCATGAGCAATACCGCCGAAAAACTCGAGGAACAGGAAGTCGACCTGACGGGTGCCAACGAGGTCATCGACAAGTACCTGCAGATGAAGGGTGCGCTGATGCCGGTGCTGCAGGAGATCCAGGAGTTCTACGGCTACGTACCCGAGCCGTGCGTGCACCTGGTGGCCGAGCGGCTCAACGTCTACGCCAGCCAGATCTACGGGGTGCTGACCTTCTACGCCCAGTTTCATCTCGAGCCGCGCGGCAAGTACATCGTCCGCATCTGCATGGGTACCGCCTGCCACGTCAAGGGCGCCGGCCGGCTCGGCGACACGCTGGCCGAGCGGTTGAGCATCGGGCATGCCGAGACGACCGAGGACCTGAAGTTCACCGCCGAGTTCGTCGCCTGCATCGGCGCCTGCGGCATGGCGCCGGTGATCATGGTCAACGACGCCACCTACGGCAGCATGTCGGTGCAGAAGATGAACGAGGTCATCGAGAAGTACAAGGCGATGGAGTGAGCGATAAGGCTGAAGGCTGAAGGTCCTCAAGCCCGACCGGCCCGAAGCAGTTGCAATCAACGGAATCAAATCAGAAGCGGGGAAAGAGCACTATGGCCGCAAACGCTGAAAAGATAAAAGTTCTGATCTGCCAGGGCACCGGGGGGCTCGCCTCCGGGGCGGCGGCGGTCGCCGAGGCCTTCGAGCAGGAATTCGCCAGGCAGGGCGTCGAAGCCAAGGTGGGCAAGCGCTGCGAAGTGGTCGGCACCGGCTGCCGCGGGCTGTGCGCCAACGACGTGCTGGTCGACATCGAGCTGCCCGGCCAGAAGGCGGTCACCTACGACTTCGTCACTCCCGAGCTGGTACCGCAGATCGTCGGGGAGCACGTGCTGGGTGAAGGGCCGATCGAGAAGAAGAAGGCCGGCCCCTACTACGAGAAGTTTCTCGAGAAGCAGCAGCGCATCATCTTCTCGCGCTGCGGCACGGTCAACGCCGAGAGCCTCGACGACTTTCTCGCCCACAAGGGCTTCACCGGCATCAAGAAGGCGGTGACCATGGAGCCGGCCGAGGTCGTCGAGGAAGTCAAGCGCTCCGGGCTGCGCGGCCGCGGCGGCGGCGGCTTTCCCACCGGCGTCAAGTGGAGCTTCTGCGCCGCCAGCCCCGGCAAGACCAAGTACCTGATCTGCAACGCCGACGAAGGCGACCCCGGGGCGTTCATGGACCGCTCGATCCTCGAGGGCGACCCCTACGGCCTGATCGAGGGGATGATGATCGGCGCCTACGCCATCGGCTGCAACTTCGGCTACGTCTACTGCCGGGCCGAGTACCCGCTGGCGATCAAGCGCCTGCAGAAGGCGATCGACACCTGCTACGAGAAGGGCTTTCTCGGCAAGAACTGCATGGGGCTCGGCTTCGACTTCGACATGCGGATCAAGGCCGGCGCCGGGGCGTTCGTCTGCGGCGAGGAGACCGCGCTGATGGCCTCGATCGAAGGCGAGCGCGGCATGAGCCGCCCCCGTCCCCCCTTCCCCGCGGCCAAGGGCCTGTGGGGCTACCCCACCAACATCAACAACGTCGAGACCTTCGCCAACGTCTCCTACATCTTCTACAACGGCGCCGACTGGTACAGCTCGATCGGCACCGAGGGGACCAAGGGGACCAAGATCTTCGCCCTGACCGGCAAGGTCAAGCACACCGGCCTGGTCGAGGTGCCCGCCGGCACCACCATGCGCGAAGTCATCTACGACGTGTGCGGCGGCATCCTCAACAACCGCAAGTTCAAGGCCGTGCAGGCCGGCGGCCCCTCCGGCGGCTGCCTTCCCGCCGAGGCGCTCGACGCCCAGGTCGACTACGACTCGCTGATCAAGGCCGGCGCCATGATGGGCTCGGGCGGCCTGGTGGTCATGGACGAGACGACCTGCATGGTCGACATCGCCCGCTTCTTCCTCAACTTCACCCGCGTCGAATCCTGCGGCAAGTGCATCCCCTGCCGCATCGGCCTCAAGATCATGCTCGAGATCCTCCAGCGCATCACCGAGGGCAAGGGCCGCGAAGGTGACCTCGAGCTGCTTGAGGACATGGCCTACGACATCAAGAAGAGCTCGCTGTGCGGTCTCGGACAGACCGCTCCCAACCCGGTCCTTTCGACCCTTCGCTACTTCCGGCACGAGTACGAGGCGCACATCCGGGAGAAGCGCTGTCCGTCGAACAGCTGCAAGGAGCTGCTCAAGTTCGAGGTGGTCGATAAGGCGTGCAAGAAGTGCGGGCTGTGCTTCCGGGTCTGCCCGGTCGACGCGGTGCGGTGGGAGAAGGGCCAGCTGGCGGTGATCGACAAGGACAAGTGCACCAAGTGCACCTCCTGCTACGACGCCTGCCGCTTCATGGCAATTGAATAAAAAACCGTGAGGGGTGAGGGGTGAGGCGTGAGGCGAAACGGCCTTTGCACCTCAAACCTCGCTCCCGACACCTCACGTTAATAGATTCGAGGGATTCGAGGCTGAGATGGTAAATCTGACGATTGACGGCAAACAGGTCACGGTAAAGAAAACGGCCACCATTTACGAGGCCGCGCGGCAAGCCGGCATCCACATCCCGGTGCTGTGCTACGCCAGGAAGCTGCTGCCCTACGGCGCCTGCCGGGTCTGTCTGGTCGAAGTCGAGCAGATGAAGGGGCGGCTGATCCCCTCCTGCACCACGCCGGTGACCGACGGCATGGTGGTGACCACCACCAACGACGAGATCCGCAAGGTGCGCAAGACCGTGCTCGAATTCCTCCTGGTCAACCACGTCATCGAATGCCCCGTCTGCGACAAGGGCGGCGAGTGCGACCTGCAGGATCTGACCTACGAGTACGAAGTGGCCACCAACCGCTTCGAAGGGGTCAAGTTCGACCTGCCCACCGACGAGGTCAACCCGCTGATCGAGCGCAACATGAACCGCTGCGTGCTGTGCGGCAAGTGCGCCCGGGTCTGCGACGAGATCGTCTCCTACGGCTCCTACTCCTTCATCAACCGCGGCTTCGAGTCGAAGATCGCCACCGCCTTCGACCGGGGGCTGAACTGCGAGTTCTGCGGCCAGTGCGTCTCGATGTGCCCGGTCGGCGCCATCCTGCCCCGTCCGTTCAAGTTCAAGGCCCGCCCCTGGCAGCTCAAGGAGATCGACTCGGTGTGCGGCTACTGCGGCAACGGCTGCACCGTCACCCTCGGGGTCAAGGACAACAAGGTCGAGACGATCCGCTTCAACGACAAGACCGGGGTCAACGACGGCAACCTGTGCATCCGCGGCCGCTTCGGCTACTCTTACGTCAACAGCGACGAGCGGCTCAAAAAGCCCCTGCTGCGCAAGGACGGCGAGCTGGTCGAGGTCGAGTGGACAGAGGCCCTCGACGCCGTGGCCGAAGCGTTCAAGAACAACCGCCAGAGCCTCGGCATCCTCGCCGGCGCGCGGCTGACCAACGAAGAGTTCTTCCTGCTCAAGAACCTCTCCGGCCAGATCGGCACCGAGAACCTCGACCACTCGGGCGGCGAGTGCTACAAGGGGCTCACCGAAGGGCTCAAGCAAACCCTCGGCATCTCCGCCAGCACCGCCACCTTCCCCCAGGTCGAGCACTGCGACGCCATCCTCGCCATCCGCAGCGACTTCTACGAGACCCACCCCGTCTTCGGCATGGTCGTCAACCAGGCGGTCAAGCGAGCCGGCGCCAAGCTCACCGTCGTCACCGACAAGCGCGGCAAGTTCACCAAGCTGCCCGGCGCCCAGAGCCTGCTTAGCGCCCCCGGTCTCGAGCTCGAGGTCTTGAACGCCATGGCGGCTACCCTGCTCGAGGAAAACCTCGCGGTCACCGACGGCGTCGAGGGAATCGACGAGCTCAAAGCCGCCCTGGCCGACTATGCGCCCGAGAAGGTCGCCGGGAAAAGCGGCGTCGACGCCGAGGCGATCCGCCAGGCCGCCCGCCAGCTCGCCGCCGCCAAGAAAAGCGCCATCCTGCTCGCCTACGGCCTGCCCTACCAGGCGCAGAGCAAAGAGCTCGCCGTGGCCGCCGCCAACCTCGCCATCCTCACCGGCGCCGCCGGCCGCGAAGGCAGCGGACTGTACGTCTGCGGCGAGAAGGCCAACAGCCAGGGCGCCATCGACCTCGGCATCGTGCCCGGAGGGGGCGCTCTCGGCGCCCGCGCCATGCTCGAGCAGGCCGCCGCCGGCAAACTGGCGCTCTACATCGTCGGCGAGGACCCGCTTGTCTCCTACCCCGACCGCGACACGGTCGAGGCCGCCCTGGAGAAGGCCCCGTTCGTGGTCGTCCAGGACATCTTCCTCAGCGCCACCGCCGAGAGGGCCGACGTGGTGCTGCCGGCGACCAGCTTCGCCGAGAAGGACGGCACCTTCACCAACGCCGAGCGGCGCATCCAGCGGGTGCGACCCGGCATCGGCGCCCCCGGCGAGGCCAAAACCGACTACGCCATCTTCGAGATGCTCGCCTCGCGCCTCGGCGCCGCCGTGGCCTACACCGGCCCCGAGGCGGTCTTTGCCGAGATCGTCGCCAGCACGGCCGGCTATGCCGGCAGCAAGTTCGCCGAGATCGGCCCGCAAGGCGTCGTCTGGGGCGGCGAGACGCTCGCCCCGCAGAAAAAGAAGGTGGTCGCCGTCTCCGGCGCGGCAGCCGGGAAGGCACCCTTCCAGCTCGTCACCGGCAGCGCCCTGTACCACAGCGGCACCGTCTCGACGCGGGCCAGGGGACCGATGGCGGTCGTCGCCGAGCCCTACCTCGAGCTCGGCCGCGAGGACGCCGCGGCGCTGAAGATCGCCGAGGGCGACGTGGTGACGGTCAAGGGCAACGGGGCCGAGGTCAAGCTCAAGGCCAAGGTCGACACCCGTCTGCCCCAAGGGGTGGTGTTCGCCCCCTACCACTTCGCCGCCGCCGGCCTCAACCGCCTCTACAGAGGCGAGGCCGCCGTCGCCGTCGAGCTGAGCAAGTAAACCTGGTCCCCGGGAGAGGTTATGGACTGCCCCAAGTGCAAAACTTCGGTTTCCACTCGAGCGAAATTCTGCGACCAATGCGGAATCAATCTCGTCGAAAACATCGATTTTCTCCACCAGAGAGCCCTTGATCACTACCATCGCGGCCTGATCGACGAGGCGGTCAAGCTCTGGGATGAGGCCGTGACCAAGGAACCCGGTTTCAGCAAGGGGTACTATTACAAAGGGCTGGCCCTCTATGATCGGGGTGACCTGCAGCAGGCGATCGACACCTTTGAAAAGGCTCTCGAAGGCGAGTCACAGCCCTTCCGGGTCTATTTCAAGCTCGGCATGGCCCAATACGGACTCGGCGACCTGACCTCCAGCGTACAGAGCTTTCAGAAGGCCCTGAGGCTCAATCCCGGCAGCGCCGAAACGAACTACCGCCTGGGGTTGTCGCACCTGCGCAACTCCGATCTCGACCAGGCCCAGCAGGCTCTTGAGGCGGCTGTCGAGATCAACCCCAAGTACACCCGGGCGCTCTATATCCTGGGGATGGTGTTGGCCCAGAAGGGGGAGCAGGGCAAGGCCATCGAGCAGTTCAGGAAGGTAGTCGAGATCAGTCCCAATTATACCTCGGCACGCTTCGATCTCGGAATGGCCCTGTTCAAGGAAGGCCGACTGTCCGAGGCCGTCGAGCAGTTTCAGAAGGCGGTCGACGGAAGCGCCCGCTTCGCACCCGGCCACTACATGCTCGGCGAGGCCTATCGCAAACTCGGAGAATTCAGCGACGCCATCGGGGCCTACAACCAGCTTCTGAAGCTCAATCCCATGGACGCCGACGCCTATGTGCGGCTGGCCGAGTGCAACATGCAGCTTGACCTCATGGACGGAGCCCGTGAAGCGCTGGAAAAGGCTCTTTCCATCAACCCCGAAAATCACGATGCCCGGTATCTGAAGAAGCACCTGGGGGAGATGAGCACCCCGCACAAGCCCGGATTTTAAACCGACCGTAAAAGGTAGACCCTATACTGTTCAAGGAAGAGGATTGTCATGACGCCTGAAGTGTTGAGCCTCTCAAACAACGCACTGTTGTTCATCGTTGCCATGCTGGTGAAGATCGTCGCCGTTTTCGGTGTGACCATGGGGATCGTCGCCTACACCACCTGGGTCGAGCGAAAGGTCATCGGCCACATGCAGACCCGGATCGGGCCGATGCTCACCGGCTGGCACGGCCTGCTGCAGCCCATCGCCGACGGTCTGAAGCTTTTCTTCAAGGAAGATATCATTCCGAGTGAGGCGAGCAGGCTGCCGTTCCTGCTGGCGCCCATGATGATCCTGATCCCCTCCCTGATCACCATCGCGGTCATCCCCTTCGGTCCCGACGTCGTCATCGGCGGCTACATCATACCGCTGCAGGTCACCGACCTCAACGTCGGCATCCTCTACATCCTGGCGATGGCCGGTCTCGGCGTCTACGGCATCGTTCTGGCCGGCTGGGCCTCCAACAGCAAGTATTCCCTGATGGGCGGTATTCGCTCCACGGCCCAGATGGTCTCCTACGAACTGGCGGCCGGACTTTCCATCATCGCCGTCTTCATGCTCTCCGAAACTCTGAGCATGCGGGGCATCGTTTCCGCCCAGCAGCTTCCGCTTTGGGGCGTCATCGACTGGCTGCCCAACTGGTACGTTTTCACTCAGCCGCTCGCCTTCGGCCTCTTCATCATCTGCGGCATGGCCGAGATCAACCGCACGCCCTTCGACCTGCCCGAGGCCGAAACCGAACTGGTATCCGGTTTCTGCACCGAATACTCCTCGATGAAGTACGCTCTCTTCTTCATGGCCGAATACGCCAACATGATCGTCATCGGGGCGATCTGTGCCACCCTCTTTCTCGGTGGCTGGGG
>Ga0209919_1001251_pt1 | contig 12492 bp, 11 predicted proteins | sample SalPon2A_C_D2_MG_FD_185721 | JGI IMG/M metagenome (GOLD analysis project Ga0209919, IMG submission 185721) | Soil microbial communities from South San Francisco under conditions of wetland restoration - Salt Pond MetaG R2A_C_D2_MG (SPAdes)... | ecosystem: Environmental > Terrestrial > Soil >... | reverse complement strand
GGTTCGATGAAGTTGGCGATGGCGAGATTGATCACCAGATAGCCGACCGCCACCACCAGCCCTTTCGGCCCGCCAAACTGGATCAGCGCCAGCAAGACAGCCGGCACCGCGGCAATGATCGAACCGATGGTCGGCACATAGTTGAGCAGAAAGGCCAGCAACCCCCAGAGGACCGGGAAATCAACCCCGACCACGGTCAGCAGCAGCCAGACGCCAAGCCCGGTCACCAGACTCATCAGCGACTTGATCGCCAGGTACCTGTTGACGCCGCCGGCAAACGTGCCGAAGGCGTCCATGGTGGTGTCCGACTGGCCGAAGGCGGACCTGAGCTTGACCGGGAAACTGGCCGCCTCGAGCAGGATAAAAATGACCGTGACCATGATCAGGAAGGTGTTGGTCAGCACCCCGCCGAGGCTGGTCAGCACCCCGCGGGCCAGGCGCATGGCGGCGCCGGGGTCGATCTGTTCCTGGATCGAGGCGGTCGGCACATGCAGGCCGAAGCCGTTCAGCCACTCGAGCAGGTGGGTAAACTCCTTCTCCAGGCTCGCCTGGTAGGCGGGCATCGCCCGGGTAAAGCTGTTCACCGAGGTCCCCAGCAGGGTCGCCATCCCGAGCACCACCCCCCAGAGCACCAGCACCACCAGCAGCACCGCCACCCAGCGGGGGATTTTTTTCCGCTGCAGCCAGAACACCGACGGCGCGCAGATCACCGCGATGAAAATTGCCAACAAAAAAGGGATCAAAAGCTCGGCCGCTTCGCGCACCCCGGCAATTACCACCACCACCGCCGCCAGGCTCAGCAGCAAAGGTACCGCGCCACGTTTTTGTCCATTGACCGCCATAAAAGCTCTCCTCCAACGGATTGAAAATATCAGCGGGGCCAGCCGGGCCGGGCCTCAGGCCAGCTGCAGCAACACCAGGTTGGCCAGGCCGATCAGCCCCCCCAACAGGGCACCGAACAGGTTGATGTACTTGAACTGTTCCTGCATGATCCCCAGCAGCAGCCCCTCGACCTGCAGCAGGTCAAGACGGTTGACCTTGTCCTCGACCATCCGCGCGACGTTGAGGGTTTCAACCAGCGGGGGGACCTCTTTTTTCAGCAGCTCAACCAGCTGCCGGCAGAGTCCGGCTTCCAGTTCGTCACGGACATCGGCCGGTAGGCGCGGCGACAGCTTGCCGAGCGGGTGTTGAAATATCCAGCTGTCGAGCTTTTCCGCCAGCAGCTCCTCGAGCGCCCGGCGTGCGGCCGGCGAACGGAGCGTCTGCAGGATCTGGTCAAATAGCTGCTGCCGGGCCCGGTCGAGCCTGCCGGCCGGCAGCCATGCTTCGAGCAGGGCTCGAAACGAGCGATCCTTGACCCGATCCAGCCCCCGGCCTACCAGGTGCCGGGCGCCGGCGCTCGCCTTCGGGCTCTGCAGTGCGGCGACCGCCTTGTTTCTCAGAAAGCGCCGGACCCCGGCGACCTTTTCATAGGGGACCTGTTCCAGGTAGCTCGCCAACGGCCGCTCGAGCAGACCTTCCAGTCGCGCGCGCAGCAGGCTGGCGACCTGGCGCTGGGTCTTCTCTTCCTTGAGCAGTTGGGCGATCTCGTCGCCGGCCTTGTCAAGAAACGCCGGGATTTTCGCGTAGAGCGCCTTGATATCGATGAAGCCGGCCAACAGCCCGGTCAGACCACCGAGTGAATCGAGAAACTGGTCGATACCAGCGCGGGCCCGCGTGACCAGCCGGTCGCGAAAATCCGGATCATGCATCAGGCCACCGAGTTTTTCCAGCAGCCCGGGCAGCTCCTTTTCCAGCTGGTCCAGCAGCAGCTCGATCAGGTCGGCTGGCAACATCTCGCGCAACGGCCGCTCGCTTGCCAGCCACCCCTCGACCCGTTGATCGACAAACAGCGCAGCCCCGTCAGCCAGTTCATCCGAACGAAGAAACCGTTCGATCTGACCGTCAACATGCCTGCGCAACTCAGCCAGGCTCTCGGTGCTCAGGCTGCCGGACAAGTCCCTGGCCAGCAGCTGATCGCCTTTAGCCTGCAGGTAACTGTGCAGCCGCGCGGCAAAGGCTTCACTGTCGAGGTAGTCGAAGACCACCCGGATCGCCTTCCAACGCAGCAGCTCGACCAACTCGCGGAAACGCCTGGAGAAATCGCTCGGCACCAGGGTCGCCAGCGGTCCAAGATCACGATCGAGAAACTGAGTAAGCTTCTCGCCGACCGCCTGGCGCAGTTCACGTTGGAAGCCTTCCTTGTCCAGGGCCGCGCCGACATCGCTGCTGGTCAGCAGGTGACTGCCGACCATCTCGCCCATTTTCTGAGCCAGTTCACCCCGCTTGGCCGGGATAATCCCCGGGGTCAGCGGCACCCGCAGGCCAAACAGGTGCCAGGCCCGCAGCGGCCGGAACAGCATGCGGATCGCGATCTTGTTGGTCACGTAGCCGATCAGGGCCCCGAGCAGCGGGGGGGCCGCCAGTGGCAGAAGAGTTTCCAGGGTCATGTCAGACACTCCGCTCAGTCGCCCATTTCGAGCAGCGAGTGATCGCCCATATTGGTACGGCGCGGCGAGCCGACCAGGCGCACCGAGTTGCCGAGCAGGCTCTTGTCGAGCACCATGCCGCGGACTTCGTCATTGGCATTGATGATCGAGTCGCTGATGATGCTCTGTTCCACCAGTGAGCCGCGGGCAATCGAGACATTCGGGCCGATGATGCTGTTACGCACCGTCGCGCCGGCCTCGATGTGGACCGGCTCGATCAGTACCGTGTTGATCGCCTCACCGTGGATGTGATGGCGCCCCTGCAAGAGGAACCGGTTGGTCTCGAGCAGGGTCTCCGGCTTGCCGCAGTCGAGCCAGGCGTCGATCTCCGGGGCACCGAATTTCATTCCCTCGCGGATCATACGCATGAAGACCGCCGGCAGGTAATACTCCCCCTTGACGGTCTCCCCGGCTTCGACGGTCGCGGCAATACTCGCCATGAAACGGCAGCCGTCCTTGAGGTAGTAAAGCCCGACCTGGGCCAGCCGCGAGATCGGCGTATCTGGTTTTTCGACCATGTCGACGATCAGGCCGTCCTTGAGCACGTTGACCCCGAAGCGCTGGTAATCCTCGACCTCCTTGGAATAGATCAACCCGTCGCAGTCCTGGCAGAGCGCGGGGATGCGGGTCAGGTCGGCGACGAAGATCGTATCGTTGAAGACCACCAGCACATCGTCGCCATCGGCAATCCGCGGCGCGGCGAGCCAGACGGCGTGGGCCGGACCGAGGCGTTCGTCCTGGACGATGTAGCTGCAGTTGAGCGATGGAAACTTCTCCTGCATGAAATCTTCGATCTGCTGGCCATTCTCGTCGGTGATGAAGATCAGCTCGTCGGCTTCGAGCGGCTGCAGGCGGCTGACGATATGTTCGAGGACGGTTTTGCCGGCCACGTGCACCAGCGACTTGGCTTTGGTATGGGTGTGCGGCCGCAGGCGGGTGCCTTTTCCGGCGACGGGCAGGATGATTTTCACTTTTCCTCCTCATGACAACTGTGGTTAAATGTCGACGCTTTGACTACCTTAACCCTGTTCCTGTTCGTTTGGATAAATGATGTCAGACCAACTGATTCGCGTTCTCAGCACTGACGGCCAACTGCGTGCCATGGCCGCGACGACCAGCGACCTGGTCGAAAACCTGCGTCAGCGGCATGGCACCGATCCGACTGCCACGGTGGCCCTTGGCCGGCTGGTCAGCGGTACCGCATTGCTCGGCAGCCTGCTCAAGGACGACCAGCGCCTCGGCCTGATGATCGAGGCCAACGGCCCCCTGCACAAACTTCACGCTGAAACCGACGCCGCCGGCCACTTGCGAGCGACCATCAAGAATCCGCTCAGTGGACTGGCGCCGACCAGCGACAACTTTCCGGTCGCCGCAGCGGTCGGTAAAGCAGGGTTTCTCCATGTGGTCAAGGATCTCGGCCTCAAAGACCCCTATCGCAGCATGGTCCAGCTCTACACCAGCGAGATCGCCGCGGATATCGCCTACTACCTGACCAGCTCGGAACAGGTCCCGTCCTCGGTCGCCCTGGGCGTGACCCTGGCGACGGACGGCAGCGTTGCCGCCGCTGGGGGTCTGATGGTGCAAGCCCTGCCCGGCTGTGCCGATGAGACCTTGGTCGAACTGGAAGAAAAACTGCAACAGCTTCCGCCGGTCACCACCCTGCTCAGGCAGGGGCTGACGCCGCTGCAGATCCTCACCGACCTGTTGGGCAGCGAAAACTTTGCGGTCAAATCCGACCTCCCCCTAAGCTTTCGCTGCAACTGCTCGCTCCGGCAAATTGTGGCGATGCTGAAAGGGTTGGACCGGTCCGAACGCGAACTCCTGGCCAAGCGCGAGGGAGTCACCGAGATCACCTGCGAGTACTGCCGGGAAGTGTATCGCTTCCGGCCCGACGAGCTGGCGGAATTAAACCGGGACTGATTCAGGGCCGCTGCAGAACCATCTCCGGGCTCGCACTGCCAACATCATTCTTGCCAGAAGATCGCATTTGCACACTCTCCTTGACGCGGCAGATAGCATTGCCGCTGCCCCGGCTTTTCCGGTCAAGCTACGTGCGTTATCACTCCCCAGGCCAGACGGGATCCCGCTGGTCACGTCACCGGCCGCGAGCAGCAACAGCAGTCATGCGGTCAGCCACATTAGCAGCACTGCGCTCCCGTCACTGGAAAACGGCATGAGTATAACAAATTAGCTCTCGCTTGTCCCCGCCATTGCGGAACGCTGAGCGGCACTCAGTTCAGCTCAGCGCCGGCTCTCTCTTCGGCGAAAGCCCGGTGGCGACGCAACATCCCGAGCAGCAGGTCGGCGGCCAGGCCATTGAGGACCCCGGTCAGCAAAGCGGCGAGCAGCAGATAAGGGAACAGATTCCAGATCCCCGGATGACGAACCAACAGCCACCAGGCCAGGGTCATCTGCCCCAGCGCATGGCCAAAAGCGCCCAGTGTCGAAATGCCGATCGGTCCGAGCCGGCGCGGAAAAAGTCGATGAAACAGGGTCATCAGGGCCGTGGCAGTAACCCCGCCGGCCAGCGACAGGAAGAATCCCGGTGAGAGCAACTGGCCGAGGACCAGCGAGCCGACACCGATCCGGGTCAGTGCCAGCGTCCAGGCCGCCCGGCCGTCAAACAGAAACAGGGCCACCAGGGTCAGGATATTGGCCATCCCGAGCCGAAACCAGGGAGTCGGCGAGGGGAGCAGGAACTCGAAGGTGTGCAGGGCGATCGCCAGGGCGGTAAACAGGGCCAGGAAGACCTTGCGCCGCGCCTGCGGCAGTGTCGGCGGGTCAGCGACTGAGGAGGTCATAGCTGCTCTCCTCATGGTCATCCCCCCCCTCGATACGGACCAGCAGCCGGTTCGGCACGCAGGCCAGCAACTCGCCGCGGTCGGAAACCGCCCCCATGCGGATACAGACCTTGTTCGGACAGGGAGAAGCAATAATCCGTGCCTGACCCTGGGCGATCTGCAGCTCGGTGGTGCCAAGCGGACCGGGCAAACTGACCTGCCGGTCGCTGGCGAGTGGGGCGGTAAAGACAACCTTGCCGTCGACCTCGGCAACCACCGTGCGCCCCGGCGCCCGACCGAGCTGGAGCAGAATCAGGCCAACGGCGACCAACAGCAGCGACAGGACCACCACTCGGTCGCCCGGCAGCATTCTGGCCCAGAACTGCTTCATGGCCAATGGACTCGCGACTGCAGCCCCGGGGTTACAAGGACCTCACCGCTGGCCGTCACCAGGATGCCCTCGGCCCGGTTTTGCCGCAAAAACTCCATGCCGCGCTGCGGCCCGAGGACAAACACCGCAGTCGCCAGGGCGTCGGCTTGCATCGCCTCGTCGGTCACCACCGTCACCGACTGGCAGCCCCGCGCCGGCCGGCCGGTCTGCGGGTCGAAGAGGTGGTGATAGCGGACGCCGTCACGTTCGAAAAACCGTTCGTAATCGCCCGAAGTGACCACCGCGATGTCTTCCAGGTCCAGGGTTGCCAGCAGCTCGCCGCTTTGCCGCGGATGCTGGATGCCGATACGCCAGGGGCGGTCGCCACGATCGCCGATCAGGCGCAGGTCGCCACCGGCGTTGACCGAGGCATGCCGCACCCCGGACTGGCGCAAAACGGCAACCGCCCGGTCAATCGCGTAGCCTTTGGCAATGCCACCCAGATCGACCTGCAGCTCGGGCCGCCGTTTGTAAACAGTATGCCCCTCGAGACGGAGCGCGTCGGGGCCGATCCCCTGCAAGGCGGTCCTGATCTCCTCGTCACTCGGCACCCGTGGTGTCGCAGATTCAACCCCCCAGAGCTGTTTCAGACGGCCCAGGGTCATGTCGAAAGCACCACCGCTTTCGCTGGCCACTATTTGACCACGACGCAGGACCTCGGCGGTCTCGGCACTGACGGTGACCGGGCCGGGCTGGTGTGACAGACGCCAGACATCGCTCTGTTCAACATGAGGCGACATCAGGTTTTCGATCCGGTGCATCTCAGCAAAGGCCGCATCGATAGCCGGCTCGGCCACAGAAGAAGGGGCAACCACGACAATATCGACCAGCGTGCCCATCAGCAGTTGGCTGCGGCTGACACGTTGCGATCGCTCTTCGCAGCCGGTCAGCGCCAGCAGAAGCAGCAACAGGACAGACAGCTTGCGCAGGCAAGTGGACATGAATGAGATCTCCTGCCGCGCCGACCAGCGGCGCAGCAATTCAGGAGGCAGGAACAATTTCACCGATCAGATCATATTCGGAAGAGTCAGTGATCAGCAACTGGACGATATCACCGACCTCCGCCTGGCCGGCGGTGATATAGACCAGACCATCGACATCGGGGGCCTGGCGGACGCTACGTCCCTGCAGCAACAGATCGGTTTCCTCGCTGTAACCCTCGACCAGCACGGCTTCCTGCCGGCCGACCAGGGCGCGATTCTTGCGGAACGAAACCCGCGCCTGGGCCTTCATCAACTTGGTGTAACGGGATTTCTTGGTCCGCTCCGGGACCTGCTCTGCCAGCGCGGCGGCCGGGGTCCCCTCTTCCCGGGAATAGCGGAACACCCCAACCCGTTCAAAATGCCCTTCGCGGACGAATTCCAGCAGCTTGTCGAACTGCTCGCCGGTTTCCCCCGGGAAACCAACGATAAACGAGGTCCGCAGGGTCAGATCGGGAATCCGGGTGCGGATCCGCTGCAGCAGGTCGCGAATCCCCTGCTCGTCGACCCGGCGGTTCATCAGCGCCAGGACCCCGTCGTCGATATGCTGCAAAGGGACATCGAGGTAATTGCAGATCTTCGCTTCGCTGGCCATCAGCTCGATCAGCTCGTCGCTGATGCCGTCCGGGTAGGCATACAGCAACCGGACCCAGGTCAACTCTTCGATCTTGACCAGATCGCGCAACAGGTCTTCGATGCGGGTGCCGTCCTCGCGGTCGGCACCGAAGGCGGTGATGTCCTGGGCGATCAGATTGATCTCGCGCACCCCCTGGGCGACCAGGTTGCGCACCTCCTCAACCACCGACGGGATGGTGCGGGAGCGCAGCATGCCGCGCAACTGCGGGATGATACAGTAGGAACAGTGATTGGCGCAGCCTTCGGCGATCTTCACATAGGCCGAATAATGCGGCGACGACTTGACCCGTGGCGTGGTGTGGTCATAGAGATATTCCGGCAGACCGACCGCCTCGACCTGGCCCCCGCCAGCCAGGCCGCTTTCGAGCAGCTCGATGATACGCGGTGCGTCGGCGGTGCCCATGAACAGGTCGACCTCGGGCAATTCGCCGGCCAGTTCGTCTCGATAGCGCTGTGGCAAGCAGCCGCTGACCACCAGCAATTTGCAGTTGCCGGTGTTCTTGTAATCGGCGACATCGAGGATGGTTTCGACCGACTCTTCCTTGGCTTCCTTGATAAACGAGCAGGTGTTGACGATGATGACGTCCGCCTCGGCCTCGTCGAGGACGATTTCGAACCGCTCCGGCGGCAGGTGTCCGAGCATGACCTCGGCATCGACCAAGTTTTTCGGGCAGCCGAGGCTGACCAGGGAAACTTTGTATCTCATAATGTCCTTATAATGAAGACCTGCAGGCAGCCCGCCTCGGGCCTGGAACCTCTCGTCTCGCAGATCGCATCTCGAGGTTTGTTTATGAACGCATGTTGATGAACTGGAGCTCGAGACCGAAGTCGCTCCCCTTCATCAACTGGATAACAGCTTGCAGATCGTCGATTTTCTTCCCGGTGACCCGGACCTGGTCCTCCATGATCTGCCCCTGAACCTTCAGTTTGCTCTGCTTGATCGCTTTGACGATCTCCTTACCCTTGTCCTGGGCAATGCCCTGGATGATGGCGACCCGTTGCCGCACCGCACCCCCCGAAGCCGGCTCCTTGGAGCCGAAATCAAGGCATTTGGTCGAGACATTGCGCCGCACCAGCTTCCCCTTCAGCACGTCGATGACCGCCTGGAGCTTGTAATCATCGGCAGCCAGGATCACCAGACTATCTTTTTCCAGGTTGATTTCGTTGTGGGTCCCCTTGAAATCATAGCGCTGCTCGATCTCCTTGCGCACCTGGTTAACGGCGTTGTCAATTTCCTGCATATCGACCTTGGATACGATGTCAAAACTCGGCATTTTCCTCTCCTCGCTTAAAAAATCATTCCCGGAAGGAATTCCCCCCGTGAATCGGAGACTTATAACACAAAACCGCCCCGGATGAAAAGGGCTTCCGGGGCGGTCGTTCAGCTTATTCAAGCGTTACGGTCAGTAACCCAGACCCTGATCGGTCGGCCTGACGACATCGACTCCTGGTGGCATGCTAAAGCGAAAGGAGGTCCCGGAGATGCCGCGGTTGATCCGTGCCTGGCTGAATTCGATCAGTGTCGTGTTACCGTTCGGATCGGTAACCGACGAAGCGATTATCGGCAAGCGCTGCCCGCTCAGGTTTTTGCGCGTCAAGTCAATGACCGCTTCCCGGTCAACCGTGATCTGCATCGTGCTAATCAACGCCGAGACCCGCCGCGGCCGCAATTGCAGTAGGTAGTTTCCTTTACCATCATGGTTGGGATCGGCCCAGTCGATCGAAAAATCCCGCGACAGGTTACCGAGGCCGGTGAGAAAGGCCATCGGGTCCTCCGCCTGCGCCTCGCGGGTCGTATCGATAGTGCTCTGAATCACCTGGTTATTCTCCGGCATGTAGACCCAGAGGGTCTCGCCGTCGGAAACGATCTCCTGATGGTTCGGCTGATCGTATTCCCAGCGGAACTGGGTCAGTGGAGAGCTTGAGCCAGCCTGATGCTGGAAACGGATCTCGACCCGACCATGGCCGCGCTGTTCCCGGTCGAGCGAAGCCAGTCTTGATAGCTGGGAAAAATCGGCCGCGAAATCTTGAATCGCCTCACCACGAGGGGTCTCGGCACGGAAGGGCCTTTCCAGGGTTTCTACGACATCGTTGAGGCTGGCATTTTCCGTTAGGCCAACCGTTGGGAAAACCAGCAGCAAGCTAGCTGCCAGTAACAGAACAGCTTTCATGATCATCTCCATATGAGAGCTTTACAGTTCTCTCGTCCTTTCCTGCCCGCGGGCGAAACGGAGTAAAACTTTACCGCTGGCCAGATCGAACTCGACCGTGCGTCCCAGACCGCCGCCAACATCCTCCGCCTGCAGTTCAATCCCGAGTTCAGCAAGGGTTTGCCGGGCGGTCACAATATTGCGCTGGCCAATGGTGCGGGATGGGTCCTCGGGCGGCGGATGAAACATATGGGCGCCGCCACAGATCTTGGCGACGATGCGCTCCGGATCGGCGCCCAACTCGAGCAGTTCCTGCCACATCTGACGAATCGCCAGAGAGACAAACTTACCGGGACGAGCCTCGCCCATACCGGAGCGCCGCTCCGGCAGCAGGGTATGTGCCAGGCCCCCGAGTTTCAGATCCGGATCGTAAAGCACGATGCCGACGCACGATCCCAATCCATAGCTGACCAGCACCTGGGGCGCTGAGGCGACCCGGTATTCGGCGATTCCGATCCGCTGTTTCTCAGTCACAGATCCTCTCCCACGGTTTTCAGAATCACGTGCAACGTCTCGGGGTCCGGCAACAGGAAAAAATGACCGCGGATCGGTTCCGGACCGCCTTCGTTGTCATGAAATTCGGTTTCCAGCATCAGGGCCAGATCGCCCGACTGGCTCAGTTCGATCAGCACTGCGTCGACCACCGCACCAGCCATGTCGAGGGCCATCCGCGGCACCGAGGGGATCAGGACCATCTGCAGCATCTGACCGAGCGCGGTCAGATAGGCCGAGGCAAGGATGTTACCGACCTCGCAGAGGGTCGAGGCCCCGAGCGGAGTTTCCAGAGGGTCCAACCCGGTCTGACCAACCAGAGCTCCGAGCAGCCGCTCGGCACTCTCGCGGGGGAAAATCAACAGGATGTTGCCGCGGGCTTCCCCGAGGACATCCAAAGTGACTCCGGCGACGACCATTTCCGCACCGCCCAACAAGGTCGGCACCTCGGAGATATCGGTCACGGTCAGGTTGGGCACGTGCAGGGATATGCCACGCCGCAGCAATTGGGACAGAGCGGTTGCGGCATGTCCCATGCCGATGTTGCTCAGTTCCCGCAAGGTATCCAGCTGTAAGTCGCTTAACCTGGAAAAAGTCATGCCTCGCTCCTCTCCTCCCGCACTCGACCGGCGTCCAACAACCCCTGCGGATCGAGCACGAAAACCACCTGCCCACTTCCTAACATTGTGGCCCCGGCAATGCCGGCAACTTTGTTCAATGGAAACTCGAGAGCCTTGACGAACACCTCCTGCTGCCCGACCAGCTGGTCGACCACCAAGCCGACCCGCCGACCGCGGATTTCCGTCACGACAATCGGCACACCGGTCCCAGCAGGCTGCGCCTTGAGCTCAAGAATCTTGCGTAGCGACAACAGCGGCAAGACCTCGTCCTCATACGAAATCACCAACTGGCGGCCGGATCGCTTCAGCTCATCACGTGACAGCTCCAGGGTCCGCTGGACCCGGGTAATGGGGAGGGCCATGATCTGTCCGGCACACTGCACCAACAGAACCCGGATGATCGCCACCGAAAGCGGCAGTTTCAAGAGGACCCGGGTGCCGCCGCCCGCCGGCAACGACAACTCGACATTTCCGCCGAGGCCTTCCACCGAGGCCTTGACGATATCCATACCGACCCCCCGCCCCGACGTCTCGGAAACCGCATCTTTGGTCGAGAACCCCGGCTGGCAGACCAACAGCAGGAGCTCGGATTCTGGCAGCTGTTCGGCCTGCGCCCGGCTCAGCAAGCCCCGTTCGACCGCTTTGCTCCGGATCAGCTGCGGATCCATGCCGCGCCCATCATCGGTCAGTTCGACCAGGACCAGATCTTTTTCCCGCCAGGCCCGCAGGGTCACGGTCCCGGATTGCTCGATTCCGTGATCGGCGGCGTTGCGCAGCAGGTGTACCAACGGATCGGCAAGTTTCTCCAGAATCGAGCGGTCGAGCTCGATCTCCTCCCCGCTGATCTCGAGCCGGATTTCCTTACCGAGTCCCTGGCAAAGCTCGCGCATCAGCCGCGGCAGACGGCCGGTGATGCTCCCCAATGGCATCATCCGCACCTGCAGGACCTGGTGATGCAAATTGGCGACCAGCCGGGTAAGCTGATCAAGGCCCTCATGCAACGCTGGCCAGTCCTGGTGGCGTGCTGCGTTCTGCAGCATGGTGCGGTTGGTCATTAATTCGCCGGTCAGGTTGATGAACTGGTCGAGCAGGTCGGTCTTGACGCGGACGGTCCGTTCCTGATCCTCCTTGCGACGCCGGGGAACCGGGGCATCGATTTCCGGGGCTTGCAATTCGACCCGTTCAACATCAGGCATTTCTGCCAGGGCTGCCTCAATCTGTTCCGCAGGGGTGGTCGTCTGCAAAATGACACTGAGTTTTTTCAGCATCCCCCCGCGGGAGAGCTCCGAGAGGGCCGGATGACTTTCAACCAGCTGGCCGAAGCGTTCGCACTCCTTGAGCAGCAGCATACCCCGGGCCGCGGGGGCAACCGCCTGGTCGGAGAGGATGACCATCAGACTGACAATCACGGGAGATCTTTGCTCGGTTTCCGCCACGACCTCCGCCTCGACAGGAGCGGTGTCAGGGGCCTCGGTGTCTGCGGTTAAGAAACCAGCGACATCACGTTCCGGGCGCTCGGCGGAAATATCCTCGAGCAGTTGTCCCAGCAGGTCGACTCCGGCCAACAGCCGATCGAATACATCCCCCGGCAGTTCACCGGCGGCACGGAATTGATCGAGAAAGTCTTCGAGATAGTGCCCCAGGGAGGTCATCTGCTGATAGCCCATCGAAGCAGCCATCCCCTTGATGGAGTGAGCCTCGCGGAACAGGGTATCGACCCCCTCACGATCCGCCGGGTTTTTCTCCAGCGAAACGATCAGTTGATTCATGCTTTCGAGATGCTCACGGGTTTCACTGAGAAACATCTCACGATATT
>Ga0209919_1001248_pt1 | contig 12502 bp, 12 predicted proteins | sample SalPon2A_C_D2_MG_FD_185721 | JGI IMG/M metagenome (GOLD analysis project Ga0209919, IMG submission 185721) | Soil microbial communities from South San Francisco under conditions of wetland restoration - Salt Pond MetaG R2A_C_D2_MG (SPAdes)... | ecosystem: Environmental > Terrestrial > Soil >... | reverse complement strand
CGTGCAGGCCACCGCTGACCAGATTGCCCGCACCATCACAGCAACTTCCGTGAAGCGCCTGGTGGATTACAACTGGGACGGCGTGGAACAGTACCCGACGCTGACCGTCTCAAACCTTCGCGCGAGAAGCCTGGATGCCACGCTCACGGCGCTGAGCCAGCTTGCCACCGCGAACGTGGTGGCTCCTTATCCGGAGCTGGCGGAGCACATCGCGCGCGAACTGGGGCTGCCGCAGCCGCCTGAGAAGCAGGGAATAGCGAATAGCGAGTAGGGAATAGGAAGCAGGGAGGAGAAAAGAATGCTGAGCACTGTGGAACAAACAACGGCACCTCGATTTATGGCCACGCTGGACGCCGGGGCCGGAGAAGCGGCCGGGAAGGTCCGCATCCCGCTGGCCGTGACGGGAACCTGGGTGCGGGGATCGAACAAGTTTTCGATTACCCCCGGCGACCTGGAATCGATTGTGCGGAACTTTCGCGAGCGGCAGAACGGCGAGATCAACGTGGATTACGACCACGCGAGCGAAATGCCGGAAGTCGCCGCCGGCGGCCCTATTCCTTCCGCCGGACGTATCGTCGGGATCGACCCGCCGGAAAAGCTGGGAGCGAATAGCGAATTGCGAATAGCGAATAGAGAAGGCGACTCGCCACTCGCTACTCGCCATTCGCGTTCAATTCTATGGGGATGGTTCGAGCCCACGGAACGCGCCCGCACGCTGGTGAAGAACGGCGAGTATCGCTACATCTCGCCCGCCATCGACTGGGGCGCGAAAAACAAACGGACCGGCAAGCCGCAGGGGGCCACGCTCACTTCGGTGGCGCTCACCAACCGGCCCTTCCTGGAAGAAATGCCGCAAATCCGGTTGTCCGATCCGGGCTACCGCCTGGTGGACGAAGAAGCCGGAAGCCAGAAGCAAGGAGCAAGAAGAAAGCTGTCCGCTGCCAGTGGACAATCGTCATCACCTGCGAACGGCGGCGACGACGAACAATCCAAAATTCCAGATTCAAGACCCAAGACAGGAGGTTCCATGAAGAAGGTTCAACTTTCCGTCGCGGACGGAAAAATCAAAGTCAGTCATCCGGACCTTGCGGATGAGTACTACGCCGATCCGGAAGATGCCGCCAACGCGCTGGCCACGCTGGGCAAGCAGCCCGACGCTGAGCCTGACGCCGACGGGGACGACATGCCCATGGCCCAGGCGGCCAACGTGCTGTCAGAAGCCCAGGCACGGGGCAGGTCGATTCCCGCCGTGGAAGTATTTCGGGCGCGGGTTGAGCAGTCGCTCGATGACGCCGTGCGGACCGGCAAGATCCTGCCGCGCCGTCGCGACGACTGGCGGCGCATTGCGCTGGCGGACTTCAGCACGTTTACGCGGCTGATGTCTGAGCAGCAGGCGCGCGTTCCGCTGCAGGCTATGGGGTTTTCCGGAGGCGTTTCGGAAAACGTGCAGTCGCAGGTGAAGTTCATGGCGGAACAGCGCATGAAGGAGCGCGGGGTCAGCTACGGACAGGCGCTCACTGAAATCGGGCGTGAGCAGCCTGACCTCATCCATCAGTACCGGCGGTCGGTGAGCGGCGGCGAATAACAAAGAAGCCGTCAGCCATCAGCGATCAGCAAAAGGCCGAAAACTGAAAGCTGACAGCTCAACGAAGGTTGTAGCGCCGGTCAATGGCCGGCGAAAGCAGGGAAAAATCCGCCGCTCACAGAGCGGCGCTACAAAAAGGAGCAAAAATGGCAGGAGCAACATACGTTCTCGACAAGACTTACAAAGTGACCAATGCGGGAGGCGTGACGCAATACCGCGCCGTGGTGCCGGGCACCAATGACGGCGAGTGCCAGTTGCCCACGGGAGCCAACCAGCTTGCGTGGGGCATCACCCAGGAAGACCAGCCCAACCAGAACGAAAACGTCAGTGTGCGCAAGTACGGCATCTCGCGGGCTTACGCCGCCGGCACCATCAACAAAGGCGAATACGTTGAAGTGGCCGACGCCACCGGCGCGTTGCAGGCGTCCGATCTCACCACCGTTCCGGCCTCCGCGGAATTGCACAACGTTGTGGGCATCGCAGAGAGCTCGGCCAATGCGGGAGAAGTACTGTTCGTGTTTCTCTCGCCCGGTCCGGTTGTGGTGCCGGTGAGCTAACGCGATTGACTGATTGAATCATTGATTCAGTGACTCATTGCATCGATCAACAAATCAGCCAATGAGTCAATCTTGATGCGGGTCAGGCCCTGGCGGTCAGCAGCCGGGGTACTACATCCCACTTTGGGCCGAGCGACCTGCTGACGGGTCTCCGCGTTCATGAGCATTCGGCGATCAGCGGTCGGCTTTCGGCAAGAACCTGCTTGCTGATGGCTGACGGCTGAAAGCTGACACTTGCAACACCCGCGCGCGGAGCGCCAACTCAGAGTGGATTTGGAGAATTGTTATGCCAGACATTTCGATGGTCCATGTTGATCAGGCATTGACCAACGTATCCATTGCTTATCACAACGCGCAGTTCATTGCCGACCAGGTGTTCCAGCCGATTCCGGTCAGCAAGCAGTCCAACAAGTATTTTGTCTACTCGAAGGATCGCTTCCGCATCATGGATGACGCACGCCGGCCGGGCGCCCGCGCGAATGAAATCAACTGGACGCTTTCCACTGACACCTACTTTGCCGAAGGGCACGCGCTGGCGCAGGCCATTCCGGACGAACTGCGCGCCAACGCTGACCAGGCGATCGACGTGGATGTGGACACCACGGAAACTCTCACAGACCTCATTTACCTTCAGCGGGAGATCCAGATTGCGGCTGCGGCGACAGACCCCACGGTGGTGACGCAGAGCACCGCGCTCTCGGGCACCAGCCAGTGGTCGGACTTCTCGAACTCCGATCCCATTGCCGCCATCGAGACGCAGAAGGCCACCATCCAGAAGCAGATCGGACAGCCCCCGAACGCCCTGGTGGTGGGTTATCAGGTGTTCCTGCAACTACGGCAGCACCCGGCCATCATCGACCGCTTCAAGTACACGCAGGTGGGCATCATTCAACCCGACCACCTGAAGTCGGTCTTCAACGTGGACTACTTCCTCATCGGCGGAGCCATCAAGAACACCGCCAAGGAAGGTGATCCGGACAACTTCGACTACATCTGGGGCAAAAACGCGCTGCTGTTCTACAAGCCCCCTACGCCGGGCCGCCGCACCGTTTCGCTGGGCTACCAGTTTTCATGGTTGTTCGGCGCCAACACAGACGGCTTCCTGGTAAAGCGCTATCGCGATGAATCGCGAACGGCGGACGTGGTGGAAGTCCAACTCTATTACGACGCCAAGGTGGTGGCGCCCAACGCCGCGTATCTTTGGACGTCGGCGGTGGCGTAACACTCAGCACGTAGTGGCTGGCGGAGGTCCTGGGTTCAGGGTGTTGAGTTCTGAGTTTAAAGTTCTGAGTTATGGGTGAAAACCTGAAAGACAACTCTGGCTGCATCAACTCATAACTCATAACCCAGAACCCATGACCTCCCGCCTACGCGAAAGGATTGACGGACATGAGTTTCACAACCATTGATGCAGTTGCGGCGCACTATCCCGGCTTTCAGCGCGGTGTCACGAACCAGAACCCGAGCGACGCGCAGATCCAGACCTGGATTGACAACCAGGCCGCGCGTATCACGGCGCTGGCCACGGCGCGTGGCTACGACCTTACGGGCGTGGCCACGTCCAACCCGCAGGCGCAAATTGTGCTGGCGCTGATGAATGAGAACGGAGCGGCGGCCGATCTGGGCGATGCGCTGTTTTCGATGCTGGGCCCCGGCACCTCCACGCAGGGCTGGGCCAATCCCAACACACTGCGGAAGAGCTTTGAAAACATGATGACGGAGCTGGGACAGGGCACCTACGACAAGCTGTTTGTTTCTGCCGCGCGCACCGGAGACGTCTATCCAGCCTTCGGCGGCGTGGCCGGCCAGGAAACCGACCCGACAAATCCGGAGACGGACAGTAACCTCCTTTTCCGCAAGAACGACGTTTATTGAGTTCTGAGTTTTGGGTGCTGGGTGATGAGTGAAAAGAAATTATGAATTACGAATTACCAGTTGCCGAAGTTCGGGTGGCGCAGACGTCGCGTTCTTTGCGATGTCTGGGGCCCCCTTTCAAGATGCGCCGGGTTGAGTAATTTGCAATTCGTATTTGAAAACGGATGCGGCAGGTTGATGAAGGCGCGGCGGGCTAAAGCCGCCGGTACAAAGACAACAAGATGATTGCATTGAACGGTTCGATCAATTCGGAAGCGGCTGCAAACAGCCTGAAGGTTTTGCAGGCGCAGCTTGGCGATCTATCGCCCGCGATGGAGCTGATTGCCGAAGACCTCTGCCAGATGGAAGCCGAGCAGTTTTCGAGCGCCGGAGCGGCCGGCGGCACGCCCTGGGCGGCGCTGGCTCCTTCCACGGTGAAGCGCAAGCATGGCGCGGGCGGGATTCTGGTGGCGAGTGGAGCGCTGCGGGATTCGCTGACCGACCCGGGATCGCCGAACCACGTGGAAACCATCGACAAAAACTCGCTCGAGTTCGGCAGCAGCCTTCCCTATGCCGGGTTCCAGCAGACGGGCGCCGGATGGGGATTCGGGGAGGGATCGTTGCCGCCCGCCCCGCGGCGCGGCCACGGAGTCCCCATGCGCCCGTTGCTGGTGTTGAAAGCCGACCGTGAAGACAAGTGGGTTGGGTTTGTGGCGGAGCAGATCCAATCCTCGGCCCCGGTGCTGAGTGCAAAGACGTTAAGTTCTGGGTTCTGAGTGATGAGTTATGGGTGGAAAGAAATTACGAAATACAAATTACGAGTTGCCAGTGCAAGGAGGTTCGCAGACATCGCACACGACGCGATATCTGCGCCACCCCACGAACCTACGACGGGCTCTGTAATTCATAACTCGTAATTCGTAATTGGAAAACAGTTTTGGGGATGGAGCGATGAACCAACGTTATCAGGCAACTTTTGCAAAACCATTAGTCGACCAGCTGATCGCCATTGTTCAGCGGGACCAGCAGGCGGCGCTGGACATTGTGAACGCGACGCGGCCGGCGGGGCGTCCGTTGAATCCGTTCGCCGCGTTTTTGAAAGAGGCGACGCCCATCCAGAACTGGCCGGCGCTGGTGCTGGTGGCGCAACAGGTGGATTTCGATCTTGCCAGCGACATCGATTTGCGGAGCGAAACTCTGACCTTCTATTGCGCGATGGCGCTGCTGGGCACGGACCCCGAATGGCTGGCCGAGGACGCGATGGACACGCTGAGGGTTGTGGACCTGGTGCTGGCTTCCGCTCCGCTAGAGGATTTTTACACGCCTCTTGCCATCAGCCATACAACGGTCCCGGACGGCATGACTGCCGGCCTGGACCCTGCCGTTTCCAGGATCCTGGATCTGCGAATCACCCGGCACAATCTGGGCACGCTGGTGCAGCGGCGTGGCGGGGCGCTGGCACGCGGCCCGCAGATCGAATTCGCCATCGACCTGGAAGAGCAATGAAATTATGAATTATGAGTTCTGAATGATGAAGACAACCAGGAATTACAAATTACGAGTTACGAATTCAGGAATTGGCCAGAGGCTGATGGCGGAATCGCAGACATCGCCAAAAGCGCGACGCCTGCGCCACCCGGGGCTTGCGGGGTGCCGGGCTGGGGTGGCCGTACACGCCCACCCCTCACCCGGTCCCGGCAAGCGGGACCATCCTCTCCCCCGGGAGAGGGCTGCAGATTCAAATGGAGCCAGGGTTTAGCGGCACGGATGAGTCCGTGCCCCTTCGCAGGAAGAAAGTCATCAGCCGGCGGTGAGGATGCCGCGGCCATGGGTAGGAAGGCCATGTGCAACTGTGGTCAAGTGGAAAGCGCGTTTCGGCTGGGGATGCGGACCGCTTTAACGATTTTGGAGGATGAGAATGATACGGAAAAGGCGAAGCGAAAGATTGCGGAGGCAATTCGGAATCGTGATGCTCGGCTGCCAGCCGGGGACGAAGCAAGAAGCAACGAATAGCGAGTGGCGAATGCGAAAACCAGCGAATAGCGAATTGCGAATGGCGAAATGGCGGTTGAAGAGACTTTCCCTGCTCGCTGTCTTCTTTACCCTATTCGCTATTGCCTACTCGCCAGTCCTTGTCTTTGCGCAGTCGAAGACCACCGTCTCCGACACCCTCCACGGGCCGGACGGCTCCCTGCCCAGCGGCAAGATTGTGATTACATCGAAATCGACGTTTACCGCATCGGATGGCAGCGTGGTTTTTTCGGGCGCGGTGGCTACGGCGACGGTGACGAACGGGGCCTTCAGCATTGCCCTGATTCCTAACGCGGGCTCGACTCCCTCCGGGACAAGCTACAACGCCATCTACAAGCTGGCCGGCGTTCCCTACCGGGAAGAGACTTGGGTGGTGCCGGCATCGGCCACGCCGGTTGGCCTGAGCGCGGTGCGCTCAACCAGCCTGAGCGGGCCGAATGCCATGGTTTCTCCCTCGCAGATGCCTGCCCTGAGTGGTGATGTTAACTCCTCGGCAGGGTCGGCCTCCGCGTCAGTAGTGGGCCTGCACTGGGGTTCGAGCGGCTACACGCTGAGCGGCGCGCCATCGGACGGCCAGTGCCTGACGGTGAGCGGTTTCACCATCACAGGCGGCCCCTGTGGGTCCGGCTCCAGCCAGGCTCAAGGCTCCAGCGGCCAGGTGCAGATCAACAGCGGAGGCTCATTCGCCGGTGCGGCTGATTTGACGTACGACAACGCCAGCGGCGCTACCACGCTGATTGCCCGTGACAAGGGCGGCCAGGTTTTCAATGTGAAGGCGTATGGTGCGGTGGGGGACGGCGTGACCGACGATACGGCCGCCGTGAACGCCGCTTTTGCCGCTGCCTATGCCGCCGGCGGAGGAGTGGTTTATTTCCCTGCGGGGACTTATCTGATTGCGGGCTCTCTGACCATTCCGAATGATGGCGCTGCCCACCCTCAGCAGCCGCCTTACGCGATGGAGGGTGCCGGGATGCAGGTGGATGGGGCGTGGGGCACACCTGCGGTGAACGGCTCTGTACTGGTGCTGACCGAAACATCCAACACGGTGGGCAAGATCGACACCCGCGGCGACGGGTACATGGAAATTGCCGGTCTTTCGCTTACTGACACGGCCAGCGACACGATACCTTTCATCCACACAACCAACACGACTTTGCGCGTCCACGATTGCAGCTTCACAAGCAGCCAGACAGGAACAGCCAATGTGCAGGATGCGATTATTTTGGGCGGGACGAACCCAACGGATATCCACACTGGAAATGCCGACGCACCTTTCCAGGGTTACGGGACGGTCATCACACACAATTTCTTCGCCCAGGTTCGCCATGCGGTGGTGGGAAACACTTTTGCCAATGCCGTGCAGATCACTGAGAACACGGTAGGCAGTGGAAGCGGGAGTTCTACCGCGAATGACGCCCCTTTTGTCTTTAACGGCTACGCTTCCGGATCGCAAGGAGACACGGGCGGCTACATCAGCGGTAACCTGGTTGAGATCACCAATTACTATTACGCCGTGAACCTCGCCCAGTACGACGAATCGTTCACCATGCTGGGAAACAGCACTTACGATGGGGGTGCCAACACCGTGGCCACTTACTATCTCGGCACGGGTTCAGACACCGAGGTGATGAGTTGCGGTGAGACGGCAGGCGGTCAATGCATCGACACAAGCTCACCCGGAGCTGCCGCCCAGGACTATGTGGCCTTGGGCATGACACTGGATTCCAGTGGAAACAGTTCGTATATCGGAAACCATCCTATGTTTCCGCATGGGCTGACGATCCGTTCCGGGGAGCCTCTAATGCTGCAAACGATACCCGGCCAGGAAACCCACATTTACGAGCAGTCGTACAGCACTTATATTCAGCCCAACGATGGCTCTGCTTATGACTCGCTCATCAACCACAAAGGGCAATGGGGAATCCTGAACACGTCTCCGCAGGCGGCATTCGATGTGAACGGGGACATCCGAACGCGCCCTGTGGCTTTAGCCTCAGCACCAGCGTGCAGCAGTACGAACGAAGGCTCGATGCAGGCCATTTCAGATTCCACGACGGCAACATGGGGCGCGACCATCACGGGCGGCGGAACAAATCATGTCCTCGGATACTGTGACGGGGCCCAGTGGACGGTGGCAGGGAAATAACTTCAATACGGGATTGAGCAACTGAGAAATCGAAGGAACGGAAAGGGAGGAAATCATGGCAAACGTTGACGCAACAAAAATTCACCAGGGGCCGGGAAAATTGTGGCTGGATCTGACGGTCCCGACAACGGGAAACCGGCTGGTTATTGATGCAAGTGGAAATCCGACGGCGGGAACTCCGCTGTTTGCAGGCGCGACCGACGGAGCCGCCACGATGGTGCTGACTCCGAAACTGACGGAGATTACGGCCGACCAGGTGACCGGACCCGTGGACGTGGTGATGACCGGAGAGGCAGCGTCCATCGAAGTTACGCTGAAAGAATCGGACCTGGCAAAGCTGAAGAATTACGTCGTCCACGGAAGCTTCTCATCGGGCACAGACAGCTCTCTGCCGTCCGGCTCGCAGCAGTACGAGGAAATCTCGTTTGGCGGGCTGATGGCGATTCCCAAAACCTCAGTGGCGGTGATCTCCGCGCGTCGGGATGCGGCGGGCAAATTCGTTGTGACGCAGCTCTACCAGGCTTACCAGGCCGAGGCCGTGCAGCTGCCTTTCCAGCGTGCCAAGGAAACGACCTACAAAATCAAGTTTGAAGGGCTCGCTGACCCTACGCGCTCAGTGGGCGACCAGGTGGGAAAAATCTATCGGCAGATTTGAAGTTTGAATGATTGACGGATTGATTCATTGAACCATTGGAAAGAATCAATCAATGCCTCAATCAAAAATGAACCAATCAGCCAATGACCGGAGGTCACATGCGGAAAGGCAACGGAATAGCAACAACAGAGACCTGGCGGAATGCAGCAAAGGTGGACCGCGAAGCCCGCGCGGAACTCCTGACGTTGCCGAGCGGCGCCACCATACTGGCCGCCCGACCCGACCCGTTGGAGTGGGTGATGAGCGGGCGCATCCCGCAGGGATTGCTGGCCGTGGCGCTGGAAGAACCGCTCTCGGCACCAGCGGACGGCGACCGCGAACTAACGCGGGAGGAAATCGTCGACCTGGCCGCCTTTGCCGCGCGGCTGGTGGAGGCCAGCGTGGTGGACCCTCCCATCGGGGACGGAGCGGACGAGATTCCACTGGACGACATTCCCATCCGCGACCGTGCATTCATTTTTGAATGGGCCTGCCGCGCTCTGGATGGGAACGGCGCTACATCGGCGGAAGGAACGGCACCCACATCCCACGCTGCAAAGGAGGAACTCTCCAGCGCTACGCTGGAGGGGTTTCGTCAGAAGTGAAAACTTTATGCTGCTGGCGATGGCGGCGGAAAAGTTCGGCTGCCGACCCAGTCGCATGGTGGGGTTGGGCGACCCCGTACTGGCGCTGGATTTTGACCTGGCTGCCGCCGCCCGGCTGCTGAAAGCCGAACGCGCGGCCGCAAACGCCCTGACGGAAGGCTTTGATGAAGCAAGTGCCGGCCAGCGGGCGAAAGATGTGCATTGGTAGGACAACGGGAAAATTATGGCTACAAACAACGCAGCAGAACTATTGATTCGCATTGCCGCCGACCCTTCGCAGGCGGAATCGAGCATCCAGTCATTCCGATCGAACTTCAGTGGCAACCTGAGCGGTATGAGTACCGACCTCAAGCAGTGGTCGAGCCACGGGACCTCGAGTTTCGGGAGCGTGCAGAAATCGCTGAAGGGACTGACGGGCAATTTCAGTCTGGGCCTCAGCAACCTGAACACGGCGCTCAATCGGAACCGGCAAACCATCGGCCAGTGGGGCGCCGGTTTGAGGAGCACTGTTTCGAGCGCTCTGAGCGCCTCAAGCGCGCTGGGAACCAGTCTGCTGGGGAGCTTCCAGGCGTTTGATTCAGCGCTCGTGCGTAATGCGGGGAATGCGAACGTCTGGCAGAAGAGCATCGGCCAGGCTTTTGAGAAAGCCGCGCTCACTTCTATCACCTCGATTGCAAAAGAGGCCGTGGTGCGCGCAATTTATTCGACGGCGCTGGGCTTTTACATGCTGGCAGTGGGAGATTTTGCGGGCGCTGCCCAGGCGTTTGAAGCCGCCGCGGTTTTTGGCGCTGTGGGAGGAGCAGCCGGACTGGCTACCAAGGCACTCAGCGGAGCGGGCTCAAGCGCGAGTGCGAGCCAGAAGGCTTCATCGAGATCCGCGTCGTCGAGCAGCAAATCGTCTGCCGCAAAGACGACGAGTTCGCAAGGCTCCTCGCAGAATTCGCAGACCCTCCAGGTGATTTTCCAGGGACCGGTTTACGGAGGCCAGGCGGGCGTGGACGAACTGGTGCGGCACATTTCAACCGCCGTGATGGAGCGCGACGTCAACCTGGTGGCGTACACCGTGGTCCGGCAGCCGGCCACGCGCGCGTAGGGTGAAGAACGCTTGGCATGCGGCCCCATATGCCACATGCCGCCTGCGGGAGGACGAACGAAGTGAGCTATCCAAAAATTGTGTACACGCCGACGGGTGGGACGGAACAGACGCTGACTTTTACATCGGCGCCACGGCAACAGCCAGGCTATTCAAAGAATGCCGTCCGGCACGACAACATTTCGACGGCCGGCGTTCGCGAGTCCGTGCTGGAACGGATCGATACCTTTCTGGAGCTCAACGTTGACTACATCCAGGCAGGAAATGATCTTGCGGCCTGGTCAGCCTTTTTCGACTTTGCGCTGACCGGAGCGCCCTTCGCCTATTACCCCGACGCTTCGCAGTCTGCGTTTATTAATTGCCTTCTCGAAGATACCGGCGAGACCGTGGCATACATGGCGCCGGGAGTCTACAGCGCAAAGGTGAAGTTCCGCCAGCAGGTGTTGTGAAGATGGATGGCGGAAGAATTTATTGAGGATGGTGCGATGCGATGCCGGTGATGACGAATGCAAGTTTTGACTTGAATAACGCAGCGCTTTCGAAGAGACCGCTATACGTTGTGCAGATTGAAGGCCTCATGGACCTGCTGACGACCTTCCGGCCGTCGGACATGAATGTTGGACACGGTGGTTACGGCATGAGCGGATACGGGACTACGGGGTACGGGTACTGACGGGACTGTGAGGAGTGTGGAGATGGCGGAAGTCAAAGATTATTATTCCGGGGACCTGGGAGCGGCGCTGAACCAGCAACTTGCCTGGATGCTGGGCCGGATCAACGCCAACGTGTCACCGTTTGCGGGCGTTGTGCTCGCAACCGAGACCAGCGCTGCGTTTGTTGAAGGGGCGGTGGACTCAGTGAACGATCCCTTTTCCAGCCTGGCGCAGGACATAGTTCCCAACATCGTTCTCGACCCCATCGCCGGCGTGAGCGCCGATGGCCAGGCGGGCCTGGACGGTTTTCCGGTCAACTACTCTCCCACGCCTCTGCTTTCGGGCAACCTGCTGGTCAACCTTTTCACCCTGACGGCGGCCACCGATGTGAGCGGCGGGACAATCAATTTGACGCAGGCTGCTTCATCCTATCGGGTGGACGTCTACTCCTTCACCGACAGTTTCTATTACCAGGGATCGGCAACAATCGCCTCTGATGGAACCTGGGCGGTGGCGGGTGTGCAGCCGGGAACTGTGATCGCTTTCCTGATGGACGCCGGGACAACTCAGCCGTCAGCCGGATCTTCCACGTCTTCTGTGACGAGCTGGATTGCCCACTCCAACATGGGCGTGGGCAAGAAGCTTCAGGACTATTTCGTCCGCGTCACCTTCAAGACCTCGTACGTGGAGTCTATGGTGGAAGACAACATCCCCATTATTGTCCAGGACTCGACACATGCGCGGTTCGGGACAAGCCTGGCGGCGGGTTCGGGCACACTGGTGGCCCACGTGTTTTACAACCATCCGACGCTGGGCCCCGTTGATCTCTACTCAACTTTGCAGAACCTGGCGGCCTATCCGGACCTTCCGCGCGAAGTTGAGGTTCCTCCCGGCGACCCTGATTTCTTCAGCGGCGCGCAACTGGCCAGCTCGAATCTGCCGGCCGTCCAGAATCGCAGTTGGATTTACGGCGCGGCCCTGGCCATCATCAGCTTTGCCGTGGGTGGTTTGTGGGACGCCGCGGAGCGTATCATCGCTCAGCTCAACGCGCTCCTTGAAAGTTCAGGCTACCTGCCCACGATTGTTCTCGAAGACGCCCAGGATGGGATCGCGTCCCGGTGGACGCTCCAGTCGGGTGCCGGCTCAGCGACAAATGCGCTGGACACAACCGAGCCTCCATCTGAATCGGGCGGTTCGAACGTCATCTATTTCCTGGCCACCACCGCTCCGGCGAGTTGGAGCTTTACAGGATCTGGACTGCCGGACGCTATCAACTCTCTGGTCGAGTGGCGGTTCAAGGCTAACGTCAATTTCAAGTTCACGGTGGGGCTGACCAGTTCCAGC
>Ga0209919_1001247_pt1 | contig 12504 bp, 15 predicted proteins | sample SalPon2A_C_D2_MG_FD_185721 | JGI IMG/M metagenome (GOLD analysis project Ga0209919, IMG submission 185721) | Soil microbial communities from South San Francisco under conditions of wetland restoration - Salt Pond MetaG R2A_C_D2_MG (SPAdes)... | ecosystem: Environmental > Terrestrial > Soil >... | reverse complement strand
AATGCCGTCGACCTTGTCCTGCGCCTGCTGATCGGCCAGGCGGCGCAGCAATTCAGTCGACACGAACTCATGGCCACGCAGGTCGACCTGGTAAACATGCTCGACCGGCTGCTGCGATTGCTGGGCCTGTGAGGGAGCGGGCTGGCCATAGCCCTGCTGCGAGGCGATGCCGCCGGGTGTGGCAGAACCGCCTGCCGCCGTGCTGGCAGAGCGGCTGCCGTAGCTGGTCGAGGCGATGGCGGCCACGCGGGCCACCCCCTGGGCAACCGCGATTCCGGCGGCGATGGCGGCGCGTGCAGGGGCATCCGGAGTCGGGATGGATAGCTGCGATTCGTATGCCTTCTGTGCGGCGGAATAGGTCGATACAACCGTCTCGGCGATGGACAGCGCCTTGCTCGCCTCGAATGCCTGCTTGCCTCCATTGGCCAGCAGGGTGGAAAGAGCCCCGAGAGCGCCGGCAGCCAGCGACAGGCGCGCATCGGCCGCCTGTTTCTCGACCTTGTATTTAGCCTTTGCAAACTGCTCGCTCAGTTTTGTTGATAGCTCCATTCCGCGCTGTTCGCTTACCAGACCTTGATCGATAGCGTCGGCCACGATCTGGATGCGCTTCATATAGCTTTGCTCTGTCCGCTGTTCCTCGCTGAGCAGCGATTCATCCAGTTTAGCAAACCTAGCGGCCAGTTTTGGATCAACGACATCCGCTTCCGGAGTACCTGACTTCTGTGGGCCTGTCTTCTGGCTGGCTGTATTCTGCATATCTTTTATCGACTCATGCAGCTTTGTAAAAAATGCCTGAATCTTTGCCCTGTTCGAATCCCCTGCTGCTGACGGGTCGATCAATGGCGATCCGTTGCCGGCTTTACCTGTTGATTCGCCAAGGTCGTTCACCTTCTTATCGAACCTGCCGATAGCGGCCGTGGCCTCATCAGCATTCATGTGGGCTGCATCCCAGAAGCTAATTTGCCCAGCGGCGACAAGCCCGAGAAGTTTTCCTGTCCGGTCAGCTGCATCACCAAGAGCGGCGACCCCGGCGACCAGCAAGACACCCTTCTTGCCGCCGACAAGAGCTCCAAGTACGCCTACCTCCTTAGCCCAATCCGGAAGCTTATTGAATCCGATCCATATGCTGTTCACTTCCTTGGCCGCCATATCCATTGGGCCGCTCATGGAGTCCATCACAGAAGCGATCCCTAGAGCGGATGATTCAGCAAATGAGATAATCGACTCTGAAACTTTCTTTGCCAGCTTATGCTGCTTATCGATGCTTCCGCCAAGGTCGTCATTGATCGTTTTGGCGATGGCTTTGAAATAAACAAACAAGCCAGCATCACCGATGTCCTTCTTGAACAGCGTCCACTTGTCTCCCATCATGGAGGTCAGCCCTGTCCATGTCTTCGCCATCTCAACTGATGCGCCCCTGAATTTGCTGGCCGGATCCTCGAATGCGGCAATTAGCTGCTTGCGCGTATCGGCGGCGGATACACTCACGCCGGCCTGAAATCCAAGCATGGACAGGATTCCGCGCTCGCGGAACAGGTCGGCACTAGCCGCTCCGGCAGAATACATGCGCACGACCTGCGCCGTAGTTTCCTGAATAGATAGACCTGATACTGCAGCAAGATCAGCGACCATCGGCATATATTTATTGACTTCGCTTACACCGCCCTTCATGACGCCTGCCATTTGCGTTGCACTTGCCATGATGTCATCAAAGGCGAACGGGACCTGACCGGCGAACTTTGTCATATCCTGAAAGAGTCGATTTCCTTCTGCTGTTGAGCCAAGAACGGCGCGTAGGCGCACGCCGTAATCTTCAAATCTGGATGATGTATCGATAATGCTTTTACTCGCCGTAATAAACCCGGCCGCTGTCGCGGCCGTTGCTGCAGAAACTACGGCCATGGACTTCTTTGCGGTTTTGGACACCTCTTTGAATGCCTTCTCGGCATCCCTGGCATCTCCCGAGATGATGATCTTTACTTTATCAGCAACAGAGCCCATCAGCCTTTAGCCTTCCTTATGATATCCATCATCTCTATCCATACCGGCGACTGGTCGCTCCAGCCTCCGGCCAAGGGTGCTCTTAGCTGGTCTGGCATGCTCGCATCCTGCAGTCTTTCCCATGATTCAAATATCTCCTCGAATTCATCGATCTGCAGGACCGGACACCCTTCGGTGATCTCGGCCCATCCTTCAATCCATCGATCGGTTGACGCGCACCTTAACGGCTTGTCTGTCGAAAAAGGGCAGTCGTGGCACCGCTTTCCTGAGTGATAAGCTACGGCGCCTTGCCAGACTTTTTTTTAATATCCTCCGGAATCAGGCAGGCATCCGTCACCAGTGTCGCCACGGCATATAGAAACGGCTGCACTTCCTTGTCAGTGGTATCGATGTGATATGATATGTGTACCGGATTTAGTTCCTCGCCATCGTTTGTCAGCTCGGAAATTGAGTGTCGCAGCGCATATATTGCAATCGCCGCTGCTGCATCCTCCCGGCTATGGAACATACTTCGCATCTCAGATACATGCTCAGGCAGAAGCCTTGCCAGCTTGATACTGATGCCCAGATCATCATCCGAGTGCAGATCATCCTTTCGATTCAGTAGCTTTATCTTGGCCATAGTTAGTTCCCCTTAATCGAAGACGATCTGATAGGCATCGTCGCCCGTCGATTCATTGAGCTGCAGCGTGATGTCGCGGTTGTTGAACAGGCCGTCCTCGGCGCCGCCCACGCTCTCGAACTGTGCCGCCGGTGCGCTCAGCGTGAAGCGGTTGCCGGCAGATCCGAATACCGATGAAAAGGCGGCCTCGGTCAGCGCCAGCAGGCGGGTGAAATCGGCAGCCGTGGCCAGGCTGCGCTTGGTCAGCTTGATGGACGGCTTCGGCCGGTCGGTGACCAGTGCCTGGTTCTCGCCGATCAGCTGGGTCACATCGGTGGCCACCGATGAATCGAAGCTGAACGAACCGACGGCGATGGCGGCGGCATTGTCGGTGACAACATCCGAGCTTTTCACCTGGATCGGGGCGGCGCTCTGGTAGGTCAGGGTGCCTGGCAGCGCCACGGCTGTCGGGGCCTTCCACGGCGCCACGATGGTCGCCTTGGCCATCAGGAAGCCGCCGATCGGCGCTTCCAGGCTGAACGATGCCACCGCGCCGACGAACTGATACTCCAGGCCGTCCTCGTAGTAGTAGAAGGTCGATGTCTGTCGATCCGAGTCGGCGCCGAGGGTGATCGGGTCGATGGTCACATCGACGCCGGCGTTGACGGTCACGGTGTGCGCAGAGCAATGCAGCAGCGGCGCGAAATCGAGGGCCGTGCCGATGGATCCGTTGCCGCGCAGGTAGAAGCTCACATCCAGCGACATCATCTTGGCATTCATGTCCGGCGCTTCATCGCCCCATGTGGCCTTCACCATCTTTTGCACGATCGGATCAATGCCCGGCTTCACCGGACCGACAGACTCGACGCGGATGGCATTGGAAGCCCCGGTCGGCACGGCATCGGTGCTGGGCGTTGATTCGACCTTGCCCAGCAGGGCCTTTTTCAAAGTTGACACGCTCATGATTCACTCTCCTCTGGCTTGACCGGCCGGCGCGGCTTTTTCGCCGGCTTGCGCCTGGCTTCTTTTTCCTCCGGCTTCGCTCCGGACTGTTTCTTCACTGTTTCCTTTTTCACAGCAGTACCTCCGGCGCCCCTTCGCGCACGGCGTAGGTCGCGTTGAATTGCATCTCGGCCTGGCCGGACAGCTTCGACCCCTCGCCGGTCACGGCGATGGATGTGGAATCCAGCACGCAGTCGATCAGTTTGCCGCCGACCGTCACATCCGAGCCGATGGCCGTCTCCACCTCGGCGCAGATGGTGTCGAGCGTGTCGTCCACCGATCCCCCGTTGGCGTGCGCCTCGACGACTAGCTCGACGGTCCGCTCCTGCTCGATCGGCGTCTCGCTGATCCTGCGCGTGGCATCATTGCGCACATGGATCGATAGGCATGGCAGCTTCGCAGATTCCAGCAGATGGGCCCGGTTCACATAGACATTGGCGCCGGTGGTGATCAGCCCGGTCAGCGCCGCAGCCACCGCATCGCGCACCTGCGTGCGGGCATGACTCATGGTTTGCCGTCCAGGCTTGCCTTCACATCAGTGCACATCACCCAGCCGGCCAGGCGGATCAGCAGGATGCCGATGCGGATGCGAAGCGTGAAAACTCGTGAAACGACCACCCTGATCACAGGCCTGTGCTCCAGGCTGTTGAGCTTTACGGTTCTGGATACCATATCACACCACCTCCAGCAGCAGCATCGACATGCCGGTGCCGTCCGGCTGCACGCCGACCACGGTGTAGGCCGTGCCGTTCACCGTGATGGCAGATCCCTGCGCCACGCCAGGCACATCGGCCGTGCGGCAGGTGAACACCGGATGCACATCCTCGACGCCGTTCACCTCGACGAACTTGTTGTCGAACACGCCGCTGATGGTATCGGCGCCGAACACGGCGGAATCCCAGTCGGCCAGCATGGCCAGGCGATCTGCGGCTGATTCAATGGTCATGGATGACGCCCCTTGTTCAGCTCTCTCTCGATCAGGCGATCGAGTTTCTGGTCAATGCTCTGCAGGCGCTTTTCCATCGCCTGGTTGATTCGCTGCGAGGATTCCTGCTGGTCATGGATGCGTGCCTCAGCGACCGTGATGCGCTTGTCTGCTTCCTCATGCTGCCTGATGTTGTCGGTATAGATGCCGATCAGCCCCGCAAGCAGGATGAGCGTGCTCATGATGTGGCCCCAGGTGAACTCGCGCGAAAGGTGAAAGTGGCTTCTTGCTGCTGCATCAGGCACGGTTCCCTCCAACATCAGAGAACGCCTTGGTCATGGCGTCCGTCTTGGCCTTGGATCCGCGCGAGGATCCGAAGCAAAAGCTCACCACCTGCTGCGCGTTCCCGGCCAGGTAGCCGATGATGGTGCCGATCAGGCCGAACACGGCAGCGACAATGCCGGCATCCTTGATCACCATGCCGCCGGTGAGCAGCTCATAGCAGCCATACAGGGCCGCAGTCATGGTGATGGCGAAGGTGATCAGGATGGCCAGCCCGAGCTTGAACACGGCGGCATTGTCGGCATTGGCGGCGCGGGCATGCTGGGTGTCGTCGACAAACAGCGCATCGCGCTTGTAGTCGATATCGGCCATGAATTTCTTCATGTCGTTGTCGGCCTGCTTCAGCGCCAGCAGTTGCTCCGGCGTGGCTGCCTGCACCTTCTGCGCCAGCAGTGCGGTGGCATCCTGTTCGTTCTCCGGCACGTCAGCCGATTCAACGCCGAAGGCGGCGAGGGCCGCATTCAGACCGGCCCGCACAAGGGGCCCGCCCGGGATCAGCGATTCGACGATCGACGGGGCGATGCCGCCGATGGCCTTTTTCCAGTCGAAGCTCACTAGATCACCTCCAGAAACTCGGTGACGCGGTTCAGCCAGCCCTCGATGAATACGGCCTGCGAGTGATCCTTGTTGACGATGTGGCCATAGAAGCGGATGCGCTGGCCGAGCACGCTCATGTAGGTGGCGCCCTCGTTGATGTGGTTGACAGCGGCCAGCGTGACCGGACCGAGTTTGCCGTCTTCGCCGACATGCACCGCATGCTGCAGCCATCGGATGGCGCGCTCCGGCCCGTGCTGGATGCCGGAATCGACCAGCAGCCGACGCAGCACCGGGTTGGCGATGCGATCGAATCCGGGGAGCTTGATGTAGAGCTCCTCATAGATGCTGCGCGCCTGCATCTCGGACAGGCGGGCCACATCCTCGCGCGTGGCCTCGCGGCCGAGCCAGGTCGACAGGGTTCTCATGGTGATGCCGAAATTCGTCGGGCCGCCGCGATCGTCCGCACGGTCCACGAATCCGCCCTCACGCCTGATGATGTCGTCCAGAATCCTGTCCACTGCTGCTCCTGTTTCGCATCCCGTCACGGTTTTTCAAAAAAAGGCGCCTGCCTTGCCTTTGAAAAACCGCCCGGCGCCTTGCCGGGCGGATTGCTTCATGCCCCTTCGATTATTCTCCGGGGCCTTTTCCAGACTCGTCGGCAGTGACTTCTGAGGCCGGGGCCGACTTGTCTGCAGGTGTATTTCCATTGGCATCTGCCACGGCTTCTTCTTCAAGCTGACGCCACAGATCATCACGCTGCGCTGCAGTCACCTTCACGCCGACGCCTTTCAGCGCCTTCACGTCGGGCTTGCCAGCGGCCGTGCGATGATCGTCGTTCGTTGGATCGAGCTTCGCCACGGCGGCGCGGAACTGATCCAGCGTCACGGCCTGGCCTTTACCCTTGCCGCCTTTTTTGACCTTGGCTGGTGCCTTGTCCTTCGAGTCCGGAGACTCCACAAGGTGCGCCAGGGCTTTCGGGATCTCGCCGTCGTAGCCGATTTCCTGCCCGGCCTTGAACTGGTTCGGCCCGGTGATTTTGTAGAGCCCTGGCTTCACCTCTTCCAGCTTGTGATCGCGCCCTTTGGCCTGATCTTCGCTCAGTTGCACAATGCCTGCATGCAGTGTGACCGGGGCGAGTGTTTTGAATCTCTTCATATCAACCTCTCCTTAGAAATGAGCCGGGCGGCTGGTGGTTCACACGGGCCGCCCGGCCCTGCATCACACCGTCAGCTTTAGCTGAAGGTCACCAGGCAAGACTTCTTCCAGTCGCCATAGGCGACTGCACGTTCAGTCTCGATGGACATCAGGCACTCGTTGTTCTTCTTGCAGTGCTCTGATTCATCCCACAAAGAAACGATACGCATGCCGTCCGCCGTGTAGCCTGCGCCCGCATTGTTAGGCACACGCTGTTGACGGATGATCGGCTTCTGCTCGCCCTGTGTTGCGAACAGCGCCATCTTCGTGGTCCAGGAAGAGAGGCGGGGGGATACCATCAGGCGAAGGTTGAATGAGTCCTGCTCGATCAGGATGTTGGTGTTGCCACCGCCAACCTGCGACTGGCCCAGCCCCTTCAGCCCGGCATCGAGGAACGGCGTGCCGCAGAGAACCATGAACTCGGTCATGCCCTCGTTGACGTATTCGCCGCGGTCATCCTTGAATGCCAGCATCGCCTCGACACCCGTCAGGATGCCGTCGATCATCTCGGATGCGGTCGGGGCTGTTGCCGTAGTGGCGCTGGCGCCAACGTCGTTGCTCTGCGTGCCTGAATCACCCTCGGAGTGATCGGTGTCGAAGTAATACTGACCGTCATAGCAGGCGGTCGATTCGCCATTGATGATCAACGGCGCCACCAGAGAGGCCCAGTGCGACTGCGAGCGAGCGGCGAGCTCGTTGACACGGATGCGAACCTGGTCGGTCTTGTCGTACAGAACATGCTTGAGCGGAATAGCCAGGCCGCCCTGGTATTCGACGTTCTTCACGTTCCAGTCGGTTTCGCGAAGCTGCGAGAACTGTTTCTCGCCCTTGCTTTCGCTCATCTGAGGAACCTGACCGAGCCATCCGTAGTCTTCCGAATCCTGATCAGAACGAATGATCGGAGTCGAAATCGGATCAATCCAGCTAAGCCCTGCATCCTGCATCAGCTTCTCATAGAACATACCGAGCACGCGGCGCTCGGTGATGATGCCGCCGAAGGCCATGGCTGCCATGGTTGCATCGACCATATGCTGCTGACTCAGCAGCGGGGTGGAGGCGAGGGCCGATGCCTCGGCATGGCCACCGAACGCGGCGACCATGACGATCACGGCCAGCCAGCTGAATGTTGAGAATAATGCTTTTTTCATATTCAATCTCCTTTGATTGATTTCGTTTTTATTTACTGGCCGAGCGTGACGTACAGGACGCCCTCGCCTTCGACGAATGTGGTGACAGCTGCAGCGACAATGGACAGCGTGTCCGTAGCCTTGAATGCCGCCAGTGCGGTGATCGCCGTGTCGGCAACCTGTGCACCAAGTGGTGTGCAGTTCGCTGAGGTCAACGAAACAACACCACCGGTCACTGCTACTGCACCGATTTCGGCGTGCAGCGCAGCTGCTTTGGCGGCTGTGGTCACCGGATCTGTCACTGCGAAGTCAATCGACTTGACGCGGCCATTGAAGCCTGGGATCAGGTCGGTGAGTACGTCTGCAGCAGAAAGGTTTGCAAGCTTGATAGGAAGAGCCAGCTTGATGATGGTCTCCTGCTTCGAGGCATCGAATGCGACAACAGCCACACCGGAAGACACAAAGCGTGAAACAACGCCGACCTTGGTGCCGATGCCGGTCAGGTTGAATGTGGCATCGTCGGATGCATATACCGGACGGTCCACGTCGGTGATCGCAACCGATGCGACGGCCAGCTGAATGAGGCCGCGCTTAATGACACGCACGTCGATAGCGCCTGCTGTGCCGGCTGAGTTGTCAGCCTTAAGTTCAGCGAATCCCCTGAACGGGTCGCCGGCCTGAAGCGGGCGGGCATAGCCGGAGCCGTTGTCGCCGACAGCTGCGCCCTGATAAATGATGTCCGATGCGATGACCGGCAGGTCCTGTAAATCGCCCACCAGATAGTTGCGGGGCTGGTTTGCTGCAAGTGTAGTCATTGATTCTCTCCTTGTTTGATTTTATGCGGCCGGACTAAGCGTTTCGCTCGGTCGCCTGAAGGTAGGCCGTGTAGGTGGCAACGTTGTCGAACTCGGCCTGCAGCTCTGCGCTCTCTTCAAACTCGGCCTTGGCGCGCTCCTCCAGCGGAAGTTTTGCGCGTGCCGCCTTCTTGTCCCCTTCATGTTCGACGACAGGAGGGATGGAAGATGCGGCAGCGCCCGGGCGCTCTGCGGTGCGGATTTTTCCATGCTCAGCGCCCAGTTTCTGCTCGGCCTGAATAATGGCGACAGCCGCCTGCTCGCAGGTCGTTTTGCCGTCGAACTTCATTTCTTCGATCAGGCCATCGTGTCCGGCAATCGCCAGGCCCTCGATAGACTTGATGCGCTCACGCTCGGCAGTCGCGCCTTCGGCACGCGCTGCTTCGCGCCCTTTTTCAAATGTCGCCTCGGCTTCCTTCCGCCCCTCGGCACGGAATGCCTCGGCGACTTCGGGAGCTTTGGCCTTCACTGTTTCAATGGTGATGTCCATATGTTTAGCTCCTTGTGTAATCGAGGCAGGCTTGGCCCCGTTGAGTTCGGCGATCAGGTCGTCGAGGGTGGCCATGCCATCCGCGAGACCCGCATCGATCGCCTGCTGGCCGGAGAACATGCGTCCGTCGGCCATATCTTGCAGCACCGCATCCACGGAAACGCCGCGATGTTCGGCGACGTTGGAAACGAATATCGAATAGGTATAATCGACCATGTCCTGAATGGTCTGCTTGCCGGCATCCGAGAGCGGCTCATAGTTCGATGCGATGCGCTTGTAGCGTCCGGCATAGATCTCGGTGGTCTTGACGCCGGCCTTTTTCTCGGCGCGTGATACATCGACATGCGCCGCAACCACGCCGATCGAACCGACATCCGTTGTGCCGTTGGCAAGCACCACGCGCTCCGCCGCCGAGGCGACCCAATAGGCCGCCGAGGCGCAGCAATCTTCGAGGAATGCGACCACCGGCTTTTGCCCGCGCGCCGAGCGCACCAGGTCGGCCAGTGTCTGGGTGCCGGCGACCGTACCGCCGGGAGAATCGATGCGCAGCACGATGGCATGCACATTCGGATCGGCCAGGGCCTGCTTGAAATCGCGCGCCACAAGCTCGGTGGAGCAGCCGCCGGAGAACTCCATAATCATGTTCATGCGCTTGGCCATCACGCCGAATATCGGCACCACGGCCACCTTGCCGTCCACATACAGCGGCGGCAGTTCGTTGCTCTTGCGATCGCCGATCGCCGCCTCGATGGTGGCTCGGTCGATCTTGCCATTGCTGGCATGCACAGAGTAGACATGCCGGATCTCTTCCAGCTTCGCGGGAGTGATCGCCCAGGGCGAGTTTAGAACGTCAATTACACGCATGATGGCCCAACCATATGGGCGCGCCATGTTGCAATGTAAGGCAAAGCTGCAACATCATTCATCTGTACTCTCTCCCTTCACATCTTTCTCAAGATCGCTGGCCGGCTCGTCCGGTTGATCTGCGACTACTGCGCCTCCGACGGTCGCCATCGCTTGCGATCCGGATTCAGACAACGGCAGTCCGTCACGCTTGCGCATGCCGCGCTCGCGCACCTGCTGGCGATGCTTGGTCTCGTAATCGGTGCCGTCGTAGGCGATGGATTCGGTGTCGAGTGTCGAGATGCCCAGGCTGACGCGCTTCTCTGCCGCCGTGACATCCTTGACAGGATCAATCGAGCCGGGGCCGTCGCCGATCCATTCGGCGCTGCTCCACATGTGCATGCGCAGCGGATCCGAAAAGAAACCGGGCGCCTCGATGCGGCCCATGGATATCTCATCTGCCAGCCAGTCTTCATAGATCGGCTGGCAGAATACGCGCGCCTTCCAGTCGCGGCGGACACGCACCATGCGCCACAGCTGCAGCAGCGCCGCGCGCGATGCCGAATAGCTGCTCTGGTAGTGCATCATCAGCACCTCGACAGGCACCTCGATCAGCATGCCGACCTGCCGCATGATGGCGATGAAGAACGGATCGAAGCCGCTGTTCGGGCGATCCGGATTGAATGAATCGACGCTTTCGCCGGGCAGAAGGTTGGTCGCCTTGCCGCTCTCAATGGTGCCATCCCATTTCATGGCGTTATTCAGGTATGCGTCTTTTGTATCTCCATCCTCGAACAGATCCTGAAACGCCTCATGGTCCATGTGGGTGAACACGGCAAACGATCCGGCAATCACGGCAGCTGACAGCTCGGCCGCTGTGAAATCGCCGAGCTGCTTGATCGGCTCGATCACGGACGACAAAATCGGCACGCCGCGCGCCTGCCCGGGGCGAAGCTGGTCGAACATATGCAGCACATTGCGCCGGCCGGTATCGGATCCGAACACGGCATAGCCATACCACTTGATATTCGAGCGGAACATATCGCCAGGATGACGGTTGGCGATCCAGTAGCGTTGCGGAGCGCCATTGTACGGATCGAACTCGACGCCGCCGGACATTGTCTCGGTGTCGGCGGCATATCCGGGATTGCAGACCCGGTCGGCCTCGATCAGCTGCACGGCAAAACTGTTGCCGGTCGATCGGTCGGAGACAGACGGCAGCAGCGCGAATACATCGCCGCTTTCAAGAAACGAACGGAATGCCAGCTTCTGCAATCCGTAGAAATTCTGCGTGCGGGCCATGTCGCAATCGGTGCTTTTGGCCCACATCACGAACCGGCGCTTCACATCGGCCTGCCATTCGCGTGCCGCTTCTTCGCTGATCTTCAGCCCCTCGAAATCAATCGACGGCTGCAGCGACAGGCCGGTGCCGATCACATGCGTCACCATTGTGTTGATGGCGCCGCCTGCCGGCATGGTATTGCGCACCAGGTCGCGCGAGCGGCTGCGCATCTCCGGCAGGTCGTAGGCTGTATCGGCATTCGCCGAGCCAGATCCAGGCATCCAGTTGCGCGTGGCCGAGCGAGACTTGGATCCGCCATAATAGGAACTGGCCAGCGACATCTGCACGCGCGCCTTGTAGCGATCTCGGCCGGCCTCCGGCGAAAAGTAGCCGATCACCCGGTCGATAACGTTCGGCTCGATGCCTTTTTTCTGTTTTTTGTTTTTCATCGGCCGGATGGTGAAACGGTGCATGAGCGGCCGCGACCGGATGCCCTGGCCGTCAGATATTTAACCTTGTTGTCCCAGTATTCAACGCGCCCGGCAACGGCCTGCAGCATGGCGCGCTTGTTCGAGCGCCCGGCAATCTGATATTCCTGAGTCTCAAAAATTCTGGACTCGGCATCGAGTGCCTCCGCCAGTTTCGCTTCTGCCTGCGCCAGTGTAATTCCCGCCATGCCGGCAACCATAGGTCCGTGCTATGTTGCAAAGTAAGGCAAAGCTGCAACACCGCCGCTTCAGGCTCAAAACAGGGCAGGGCGCGCCGGAATTATTTCTTCTTTTCCCGCTTCAGCATTCGATAAATCGTCGAGCGATGCACCCCGGTGCTGCTGGCGATGGCCGACATGCGCACATCATCACCGGATCCTTTGATGGCATCGCGAACCTTTTTCCGTTTCTTCTCGCGAATATGATTCTCGCGCGATATGTAAGGGCGCTCTCCGCCCCAGTCGTGGCGAATATCGCATTCGATCTTTTCCGCCGTGGCGTCGTCAATGTCCGGATACTCGGCGCGAATGCGCTTGATGATGTCGCGCACGAAATCATCATCATGCATGCTCACCTGGCGCGCCTCCATTTCTCCAGTGACAACTTTCCATCGGCCGGCTTCCCGGCCACGGGTTCAGCAACCGCATCGGCCTTGACAGATTCGGCCTCAGCCTTTTCATTGCCCCCGGGCTCCAGCATCGCCCGCAGTCGCTCCCAGTATTGCGCCGACTTCTGGCCGTTGCGGCCCTTGCCGATCTTCACCAGCTTGTGATCGGCGATGGCCCAGGCATACACGAACAGGTCGAGCGGCTCGTTGC
>Ga0209919_1001244_pt1 | contig 12525 bp, 16 predicted proteins | sample SalPon2A_C_D2_MG_FD_185721 | JGI IMG/M metagenome (GOLD analysis project Ga0209919, IMG submission 185721) | Soil microbial communities from South San Francisco under conditions of wetland restoration - Salt Pond MetaG R2A_C_D2_MG (SPAdes)... | ecosystem: Environmental > Terrestrial > Soil >... | reverse complement strand
CGACCATGTCCCAACCGGATACGCCGAAGCAGCCTGCTCCCGATCCCGACGTGCGTGATCCGCACGCGTATTCGGATGGCTACGACTTCGGTGCCATTCCGCGCCCGCGCATGGGCGACGAGCACAGCCGCGGCGCGTTGCTGGTCGAGCGGCTGGAGCGCGGGTTCGCGGATGAGGGCAATTCCACGGCGTACGACCTTCAGGCCTGGTACGGCCGCGACTACGACCGGGCCGTGCTCAAGGCCGAGGGCGAGCGCGCCGGCGGTGCGCTGCAGGACGCCCGAACGGAACTCCTGTGGGGCCGCGCGGTCGCCAGTTTTTGGGATGCGCAGCTCGGCCTTCGCCACGACAGCGGCGTGGGGCCGGACCGAAGCTGGCTGGCTTTCGGGATTCAGGGGCTGGCGCCGTACTGGTTCGAGCTCGAGGCGACGGGGTACCTGGGCCAGGAGGGCCGCAGCGCGCTCAGGGTGGCGGCGAGCTACGAGTTGCTCTTTACGCAGAAGCTCATCCTGCAGCCGCACTTCGAGGCGAACCTGTACGGCAAGAGCGATCCGCAGCGCGAGCTTGGTTCGGGCCTTTCCACCATGACGGCGGGATTACGCCTGCGCTACGAACTCAGGCGCGAATTCGCGCCCTATGCGGGCGTCGAATGGAGCGGTAAGTTCGGTGACACTGCGGATTTCGCGCGCGTGGCCGGCGCACCGACGCGCGAGACGCGCGTGGTCGCCGGCGTGCGCTTCTGGTTCTGAATGTGGAGACGTTGATGAAGAGATCCCTGTCGATCCTGTTCTTTGCGGTGCTGGGTTCGCTCGCGCTTGTCGTCGTCGTGCTGGCTGCGGTGATGTACACGGGTGCCTATAACGTTTCCGCCGCGCAGGAACATCCGGCCTTGCTGCGCTGGGTGCTGGTTTCCGTCCGCGAAAGCTCCATCGAGCGCCGCGCGCGGGACGTGCAAGTGCCCGTCCTGGAGGATGAGGCCAGCGTCGACCGCGGCTTTCGCAGTTACCGGGAAATGTGCGTCGTCTGCCACGGCCGCCCCGGCGGCGAGCGCTCGCCGCTGGCAAAGGGGCTCAATCCGCAAGCGCCTGATCTCACCAGGCCCGATCACGACATGTCAGCGGCCGAATTGTTCTGGGTAATGAAGAACGGCGTCCGCATGACCGGCATGCCGGCCTGGGGCCGCACGCACAGCGACGCGGAACTGTGGGACCTCGTCGCCTTCGTCAAGGCGCTGCCGAACATCAGCGCCGCGCAGTACGACGCACTGGACCGTCGGTTACCGCCGGGCCATGACGACGATCACCATGACAATCCGATGTCGCATCACGACGAAGGGGGGCGTGAGCCGCACGCTCACTGAGCCGTCGACAGCGTCAGTGCTTGGCGGGCGAAACGGCTTTGCGCGCGAGGCCCATGGGTCCGGCGACGGAAGGCTCGGCAAGCCCGTCCAGAATGGGGCAATCCGGGCGGTCGTCGCCGTGGCAGTGCGCGGAGAGCGCCTGCAGCGTGCGCTTCATCGCCTCGAGCTCGGCGATGCGCACGTCGAGCTCCGCGATGTGCTCCTGCGCCAGCGCCTTCACCTTGCTGCTCGGGCGGCGCTGGTTGCGCCACAGGCCCAGCAGCTGCTCGATCTGCTTGATCGAGAATCCCAGCACGCGCGCCTGACGGATGAAGCGCAGGGTATGCACGTCGCTGGCGGAATAGGTCCGATAGCCTGAAAAGGTCCGCGCCGCCCTCTGGATCAGCCCGATCCCTTCGTAGTGGCGGATCATCTTGGCTGACACGCCGGAATGCTTGGCGGCCTCGCCGATGTTCATCTGCATCGTGTCCATGATTAACTCCCGGTTGGGCGCCAGCGGCGCAGCATCAGCGCATTCGTGACCACGCTTACGCTGCTGAAGGCCATCGCCGCCCCCGCGATGATCGGATTGAGAAACCCGAAGGCGGCCAGCGGTATGCCGACCGCGTTGTAGAAGAACGCCCAGAACAGGTTCTGGCGGATCTTGCTGTAGGTGCGGCGCGAGATGCTGATTGCGTCGGCCACCAGCCGCGGGTCGCCGCGCATCAGGGTGATGCCCGCGGTGTGCATCGCCACGTCGGTCCCGGTCGCCATGGCGATGCCGACGTCGGCCGCGGCGAGCGCCGGAGCGTCGTTGATGCCGTCGCCTACCATCGCGATCACCTTGCCCTCGCCGCGCAGCTCGGACACGACTTGCGCCTTGTCGGCGGGCAGCACCTCGGCCCTCACCTCGTCGATGCCCAGGGAGCGCGCCGCGGCTTCGGCGCTGCCGCGGTTGTCGCCGCTCAGCATCACCGTCTTGACGCCCTGCCCCTGCAATGCGGCAATGGCCTCGCGCGCGCCGGCCTTCACGGCGTCGCCGAACGCGAGCAGGCCCAGCAGGCTGCGCGCGCCATCGGCTTCCGCGGCGAGCCAGGAGATCGACCGTCCCTCGCGCGCGAGTGCCTGCTCGCGCTCAGTGAGCGCCGACGTGTCGACGCCGAGCTCCTGCATCAGGCGCGAGCTGCCGAGGTACAACGTGCGCCCCTCGACGATGGCCTGCACTCCGCGCCCCGGAAGCGCCTTGGAATCGCTCGCCGACGGAAAAATAACGTCCTCTGCCCCGGCCTTCTCCATGACTGCGCGCGCCAGCGGGTGCTGACTGCCCTGCTGCAGCGCCGCGGCGAGGCGCAGAAGCTCCGCGCGCTCGCCGCGCACCGGCTCCGCGGCGAGAAGCTGCGGCCGGCCCTCGGTCAGGGTGCCGGTTTTGTCGAACGCAACGGTGGTGATCGAGTGCGCGATCTCCAGCGCCTCGGCGTCCTTGATCAGGACGCCATGGCGCGCCGCGACGCCGGTGCCCGCCATGATTGCGGTCGGGGTAGCGAGCCCGAGCGCGCAGGGACAGGCAATCACCAGCACGGCCACCGCGTAGAGAAGGGCCGAGGTCCAGTTTCCGGTGGCGAAGCCCCAGGCGAGCAGCGTGACGAGCGCAAGCAGCAGCACGATCGGCACGAACACCGCGCTCACCTTGTCGACGATGCGCTGGATCGGAGCTTTCGCCGCCTGCGCGTTCTCGACCAGCCTGATGATGCGCGCGAGAGTGGATTCGGCGCCGATGGCGCGCGTCTCCACCAGCAGCAGACCGTCGGCATTGATCGAAGCACCCGTCACTCGATCGCCTACGCCCTTGGCGACCGGCAGGCTCTCGCCGGTGATCAGCGACTCGTCGACGTGGCTGCGGCCTTCGCGGATCTCGCCGTCGACTGGAATGCGCTCACCCGGGCGCACCACGACCAGGTCGCCCAAGGCGACCGAGGTGAGGGGCACCTCGACGTCTTTGCCGTCGCGGCGCACCAGCGCGCGGTCGGGCCGCAGCGCGTTGAGGGCGCGGATCGCCTCGGTGGTCTGGCGCTTGGCGCGCGCCTCGAGCCACTTGCCGAGCAGGATGAAGGTAATCAGCGCGGCGGCGGTCTCGAAGTACAGCTCGTGCGCGCCGGCGGCGCCGAAGAACAGCTCGTACACCGACAGGCCGTACGCGGCGCTGGTGCCGAGCGCGACCAGCAGGTCCATGTTGCCGGTGAACGCCTTGACCGCTTTCCAGCCTGCGCGATAGAAGCGCGCCCCGAGCCAGAACTGCACCGGGCTCGCCAGCGCGAGTTGCAGCCAGCCCGGCAACGCCCAGTGCGCGCCGAACGCAAGCCCCGCCATCGGCAGGATCAACGGCAGGGTGAGCAGCGCCGACAACGCGACCGGCCACCAGTCCGGAAGACCGCGCGCGGCGGGGGCCGCTGCAGCTGCTTCAAGGTCGGTGGAATCCGCTTCGTAGCCGGCCGCCTCGACCGCGCGCTGCAACGCTTCCACGCCGGTCCCGCCGACCGCGACCACGTGCGCGCGCTCGGTCGCGAGGTTTACTGTCGCCGAAATCACCCCGGGCACCTTGACGAGCGCCTTTTCGACCCGCGCCACGCAGCTCGCGCAGGTCATGCCGCGAATCGCGATATCGAGCTCCTCGTGCGCGACTTCGTAGCCGGCGCGCTCCACCGCCTTTGTGAGCACGTCCATCGTCACCGACGGCGCAGCCTTGATAGTCGCCGCCTCGGTCGCCAGGTTGACCGACGCGCCGCGTACGCCAGGCACGGCGTTAAGTGCCTTTTCCACTCGCGCCACGCACGAGGCACAGGTCATACCCGCGATGGGGAGTCGCAGGCCGTCGCTTGCCGCTTCGGGTGTGGCAGTGGCCGTGGGAACTGCAATCGATGCAGACATGGTCTAACCCTCTTGCATGAGACCCGACGCTTAGCCTGAAGGTTCCCATTATGGGAATGTCAAGCTTGGTTTATCCGCCGCTCGGGGCTTGACCTTGACATCGTAGGAAGGTCCAAGCTTCGCGTCAATGGAAACGCACGCGCAGAAACACGAGCACGGGCACGCCGGTCACGACCACGGCGCGATGGTGGCGGACTTCCGGCGGCGGTTCTGGATCTCGCTCGCGCTGACGGTTCCGGTGCTGGCGCTGTCGCCCATGATCCAGAACTTCCTGGGCCTGCGCGAGGCGCTGGCCTTCGCGGGCTCGGGCTACCTGCTGTTCGCGCTATCGGCGGCGGTCTACTTCTACGGCGGCTGGCCGTTCCTTTCGGGGCTGTACGAAGAGCTGCGCAAGCGCACGCCGGGGATGATGACGCTGATCGCGCTCGCGATCAGCGTCGCGTTCTTCTATTCCAGCGCCGTCGTCTTCGGCCTGACCGGCAAGGTGTTCTTCTGGGAGCTCGTCACGCTGATCGACATCATGCTGCTCGGGCACTGGATCGAGATGAAGTCGGTCATGGGCGCCTCGGGCGCGCTCGAGGCGCTGGTGCGCCTGCTGCCTTCTACGGCGCACCGCGTCACCGCGGACGACGCGACCGAGGACGTGCCGCTGACCCAGATCGCGCCCGGCGACAGGCTGCTCGTCAAACCGGGCGAGAAGGTTCCGATCGACGGCGTCATCGTCAAGGGCCAGTCGAGCTTCGACGAGTCGATGCTGACGGGTGAATCGCGGCCGATCGAGAAGGGCGAGGGCCAGGAGGCGGTCGGCGGCGCGGTGAACGGCGAGGGCGCGGTCACGCTCGAGGTGAAGAAGACCGGCGACAAGACCTACCTCAGCCAGGTGATCGACATGGTGAAGCGCGCCCAGGATACGCGCTCGCGCACCCAGGACCTCGCCAACCGTGCCGCGCTGTGGCTGACCTACATCGCGCTCGCTGCCGGGTTCGGCACGCTCGCGTTCTGGCTTTTCTACGGCCAGAGCTTCGAGTTCGCGCTCGAGCGCATGGTGACGGTGATGGTCATCACCTGTCCGCACGCGCTCGGGCTCGCGGTACCGCTGGTGGTAGCGGTCAGCACCAGGCTCACGGCGCAGAACGGCCTGCTGATTCGCGACCGCGCCGCGTTCGAGCGCGCGCGCAAGCTGAGCGCGGTGATTTTCGACAAGACAGGGACGCTGACCGAAGGCAAGTTCGGGGTGGCCGGAGTCGTGCCGCTGACGGACATGAGCGAAGACGAGGTGCTCGCCTGGGCGGCGAGCCTCGAGAGCCAGTCGGAGCACCCCATCGCTCAGGGCGTGATGCGCGGCGCCAAGGAGCGCGGCGTCAAGCTCAAACCGGTCGAGGGGTTCAGGAACCTGACCGGACGCGGCGCCGAAGCGACCATCGAGGGACGCAGCGTCCGCGTCGTCGGGCCGGGCTACCTGCGCGAGAAAGGGATCGAGGCCGAGGACGCGCGGGTGCGGGAGTTCGCCGAGCGCGGCAACACCGTGGTGTACGTGCTGCTCGACGACCGGCTGGTCGGCGCAGTCGCCCTGGCCGACGTGATCCGCAAGGAATCTTTCGAGGCGGTCAAGCGGCTCAAGGCGATGGGCATCAAGTGCATGATGCTCACCGGCGACGCACAGGCGGTGGCGAAGTCGGTCGCCGGCGAGCTCGGCCTGGATGACTTCTTCGCCGAGGTGCTGCCGGAGCAGAAGGCCGAGAAGGTGCGCGAGGTCAAGAAGCGCGGGCTGACGGTCGCCATGATCGGCGACGGCGTGAACGACGCGCCGGCGCTGGTCGAGTCCGACCTCGGCATCGCGGTGGGCGCCGGCACCGAGGTCGCGATCGAGGCGGCGGACGTGGTGCTGGTGCGCAGCGACCCGCGCGACGTGTTCGCGATCCTGGCGCTGTCGCGCGCCACCTACGGCAAGATGGTCCAGAACCTGCTCTGGGCCACCGGCTACAACACCTTCGCAATCCCGCTCGCAGCCGGAATCGGCTACTCCTGGGGCTTCCTGCTCAGCCCCGCCGCCGGCGCGGCGCTGATGTCGCTCAGCACCGTCATCGTCGCGATCAACGCGAAGCTGCTCGAGCGCGCGCGCAGGCTCGTCGCAAGCGCGGGCAACGTTTGATATAGGTCAATAGGCGCGCGGGCTGTCGAACGGATGATAGCGACCGTGGATACGGACCGGGATCGCGTCGCACTGCCCACGCGCAAACTGATGAAGTCTGCGGCGGTCGTGCTTGCGCTGCTGTTCGTCATGCTGAACCCGGTGTGCGAGGCGTTCGCGGCATCGGGCGAATGGCATCCGCCCGCCGCATCCGAGCACGGCACAGTGCAGATGGCCGACGCTTCCGCAGGCGGACACGCTGACGATGTCATCTGCTGTCCGAGCGTCCACGCGCAGGCGCTGACTGTGCGTGCGACGGCGCCGCTGCCGGCCACGTCCTCCGGCGTGCTCCCGGCGCCTTCTGCCGTAGTCCTCTTGCGGTTGATTCCTCTCGCGCTGCCGATGAACGTCCTCGCGCGGCGCGATCCCGCCCCTCCGCAGTCGTACCACGCCCGCTCCCTGCGCCGGCTCGATTGAGCCGCTCGCGCCGCTGCGCGCAGCAGGTCAGAGAACAGTTGGATGGGAGCTCGCCCGATACCGGGCGATCGCAAGGGATAACGAACGGAGCGAACAATCATGAAACGCAGAGCTTTCGTCGCGGCCACCGGCAGCGCGCTGCTGCTGGCCGCCTGCGGACGCAGCGCGTCCGCGAAGGGCACACTCGAGGTCTACAAGCAGTCCACCTGCGGCTGTTGCGGGGTCTGGGTGAACTACATGGAGCGCCATGGCTACGCCGTGAACACGCACAATATGTACGACGTCTCGCCCAAGAAGCGCGAATACGGCGTGCCGAGTGAGCTTGAGAGCTGCCATACGGCGCGCATCGGCGGCTACACCGTGGAAGGCCACATCCCCGCCGAAGTCGTCGACAAGCTGCTGGCCGAGCGCCCGGCGATCGACGGCATCGCGATGCCCGGCATGCCCGACGGCTCGCCCGGCATGCCCGGCGCCAAGCGGGACACCTGGACCATCTATGCGCTCAGAGGCGGCCGCTATTCCGTCTACATGCGGATTTGAGACCTTGGCATCTAAATCTGGAGCTGCCATGAATTCCAGGGAAATTCGGGTCTCGTTCGCCGGCATCGCGCTGCTGCTCGCACCGCGCCTCGCCAACGCGCACTGCCCGCTGTGCACGGTCGGGGCGGCGGGCGCCGCGCTGCTCGCCGCCTATTTCGGCATCAGCGCGGCCCCGGTGGGCGTGTTCGTCGGCGCCTTCGGGCTGGCCGCGGGGCTGTGGAGCGCGAAGCTCATCCGCAAGCGCTACGTGCGCGGCCAGGCCAACATCCTCGGCGTGCTGTCGTTCGCCTCGGTGGTGATCCCCGTCATGCCCATGATGCAGCAGTACTACTCGCTCTACCTGCCGTGGGTCGGCGACTACGGCTACACCTTCGCGATCGACAAATTCCTCGTCGGCGCGATCATCGGGGCGGTGGCGCTGTATTCGGCGCCGTTCCTCAGCCGCAAGCTCACCCGGCTGCGCGGCGACAGGATGGTGCCGTATCAGGGCATGCTGATCAGCCTGGCGACGTTGCTTGTCGCCTCGGGCCTGCTCGAAGTCGCGCTGTGAGCGAAGCCGCGGTCCTGGCGGCGATCGTGGTCGGATTCGCCGTCCTGCTCGCGCTCAAGCACGCGAGCGGGCTGCGCTTCTGCGTGCTGTGCGCGAGCCTGGCCGGGACCTGGCTCGTGCTGCTCGTGCTGTACCGGGCGGGCATGTACGGCAATACGCTGCTGCTCGCGTTGCTGATGGGCCAGAGCGTCACCGGTCTGCACTACCTGCTCGAGAAAAGGGTGCCGGAGAGCCTGCTCGTCTTCCGCCTTCCGTTCGTGCTGACCTTGACCGCGCTCGCCTACCTGCTGCTCGCGCCCGGCGCGCCGGGCGCGGCGGCGCTCGCCGTAGTGCTCGCTGCCGTGTGGGCGGCGGCGCTCGCGGTGTACGCGCGGCGCGACGTCGGCCGCTTCAGGCGGCTCGCGCGCCAGATCGTCGAGTGCTGCCGGGACTGGTAGGCGCGCTTCGCGCCCGGTTTTTTCTTCAAGGGTTGCGGGACCCGCGACCTCCGGCCGCATGCCCTCGCCCTTCTCGCAATCGGCATCCCGCTGTTTGCCGCCGCCGGTGATATCTTCCGGCGTTCATAAGGGATGCTTGACATTCCCATCATGGGAAGGCGGAGAGTGTCTGGAAGTTCATTCCTTAACCGGTGGCAGCACTTGATGATTGAACTTCGTGCAGCTGGCATGAGCCGCGCTCACTGCGTGAGCGCGGTGACGCGGGCGATCAATTCGGTCGACCCGAAGGCTGAGCCGGCGCCGGCCTGGTGATGTGGATCGTCAGCCAGAATGGCAACTAGAACTTGAAGCAATGGAATTGCCGACCGTAGAAATTCACCGATGCACCTGGGAATTCACAGTAACGACCCAGCAACCGGAGAGTGCGCATGACCTACCACTTTACGAAAGTATCCAAACTTCCATTCGACGCGACCTTGCAGAAGGTTGCCGAAGACCTGAACAAGGAGGGCTTCGGCGTGCTTACCGAGATTGACGTCGGCGCGACGCTGAAGAAGAAGTTGAACGTCGATTTCCGCAAGTACCGCATTCTTGGCGCCTGCAACCCGCAGTTCGCCTACCAGGCGCTGCAGGCCGAAGACAAGATCGGCACCATGCTGCCGTGCAACGTCATTGTTCAGGAAACGACCGACGGCAAGGTGGAAGTCTCGGCGGTCGATCCGATGGCGTCGATGAAGGCGATCGAAAATCCGAATCTCGCCGCGATTGCCGAACAGGTGCGGGGCAAGCTGAAAGGCGTCATAGAGCGTTTCTAGCGGACCGGGCAAGCCGGTTTTGACCAGGATCAAAGGCGCGAGCGCGTAAAAGGCGATCATTCACGCAATGGCCGCAAAGTGAAAAGGCGGCTCGTTGGATATGGCATCTAAATTGATCACAACTCGAGCCCGCCTCAATCGCCCGCGCAGCCTTGCGCGCTCGGCGATTATGCTGTTCGCCCTGTTGTTCGCGCTGTTGCGCCCGGTATGCGATGCTTTCGCGGCATCCGGCGACCCCCATGGGTCTGAGGTGAGTCGACAGGGCCACGTCCAGTTGGCCGACACCGCCGGATCCGGTCATGCGCACGGCGAGATCTGTTGCTCAAGCGTCGACAGCGACGCGCTCGCAGTCCCGGCAATTCCGCCGCTGCCGCTTACACCGTCGGGCTATCTCGCCGCACCCTCTGGTGCGATGCTTCAGACCTTCACCTCCGTCGCGCGCCCCTCGAAAATCAGCGCGCGGCGCGGTCCCGCCCCTCCGCTGTCGTACCACGCCCGCTCGTTGCGCCGGCTCAATTGAGCCGCTAGAGCCGCCGCGCGCCGCGCGGTCCAATTCGTTCGATCGGGAATCTCGCGTACGGTCGCGCCGCATGGGCGCGCCGCATCACCAACTGACAAGGAGCTGCATATGTGGGGCTATATGGGAAGCGGAGATTGGGGCAACGGCTGGGGAATCCTCGGCATGACGCATATGGTGCTGTGGTGGATCCTGCTGATTCTCGGCATCGTGGTGCTCGCGAAATGGCTATTCGGGCGCGGACCAGATCAGAAAGTCTCTCCGCATCAACGCGCGCTGGAGATCCTCGCCGAACGCTACGCGCGCGGCGATATCAACAAGGACGAGTTTGAAGCCAGGAGGCGCGACCTGAATGGCTGAGCCCCGCATCGTCGTGCCGCAGCGGCCGCGTCCGCCGTGGTACGCAAGCCTGATCCTCTCACTCCAGAGGCGAAAGTACGGCAGGGAGCTCGAGCCGGCGCGGCTGTGGAGCCGGCTGCCGCGCGCCTTTGTCATGCTGACGCTGCTGTATCGCGCGCTCGACCGTACTTCATCGCCGATCGACCCCGGCCTGCGCGCTCTGGTACAGGTGCGGGTCTCGCAGGTCAACTGGTGCGCCTTCTGTGTCGATCTGAACGGCGCGGCGGCGCTCGAGCGCTTTGTCGCGCCGGAGAAGCTCGCCGCGCTCGGCGAGTTCGAGCGCTCGCCTTTTTATGTCGAGCGGGAACGGGCCGCCCTCGCCTATGCCGAGGGAATGACCGACCCGGCCCGCGGCGTCGACGATGCGCTATTCGAACGGCTGCGCGCCAATCACACCGAACACCAAATTCTAGAGCTCACGGCGCTGATCGCGTTTCAGAACCTGTCGAGCAAGTTCAACGCCGCGCTGACAGTCCCGGCCCAGGGCTTTTGCAAGTTGCCGGTTCCGCCCGCGCGTGAAAGATAGGAGCCAGCACATGTTCATTACGGCGCAAACCAGCATCGATATCGAAGCTCGCGCGCAGGCGGTGTGGGATTTCTCGAGCCAGCCCGCGAACTGGACGGCTTCCAACCCTACGGAGCATTTCGGCCTTCGATTCTCGAGCCCGGACAACCTGCCTCACGAAGGCGTCGAGTTCGATCAGCGCGAGAGCGTCGCGGGTGTCGTTGCGGACCTGCATGGCCGCTTTCACTTCATGGATCGCCCGCATCTTGCCTTCTGGTCAGGGGTGGCCACGTATCGGCTTGCAGGCGGCCTGCTGAGGGTGCGCGTGCCCGAGGGCGGCGTGATGCGTCTGGAAGAAACGGAACACGGCGTACGCATGGCGCACGACGTCTTCATGCAGTTCCCGGACTCGCTCTGGGGTGCCCTATGTCGCTGGTTCTTCGAGAAGCGCCTGGATGGACCGCGGGCGGTCTACGAGCACTCCTACCGTGAGCTGGTCTTTTTCAAGGAGAGGGTCGAACAGATGTCCGCGTCAAGCACGGAGAGTATCGATGCGTCTTGAGCCGCTTTCGGTTTTGGCCGCAGGTCTGATCGCGCTGCCCGCGGTCGCGCAATCGATGCGGTTTCCAGTTCCGACGCCCGGCCTCGCGCCGGACGACGTCGCGCACATCACGGCGTACGTGCGCAATGAACAGCGCAAAGTCGGGATTCAATGATAGTGGAGGCCGCATGAACACTTACGCTGTCGCCGCACGGCCCGTCGGTTTCGGAGCACTCGCTTTCCTCGGGCTGCTGGGCGCCTACTTCGGCATCCTCAGCTTCGTCTCGGGGTGGCGCTTCACCGTCGACCAGTTCGCGGACTTCTGGTACTACATCGTGCCGCTGGGCGCCGGGTTCGGCATCCAGGTCGCGCTGTTCGTCTATCTCAAGCACGTGCTGCGCGGCCACCACGGCGGCGGCGTGGTCGCGGCCACGGGCACCACGTCCACCGCGGCGATGATTTCCTGCTGCGCGCACTACCTGGTCAACGTGGCGCCGGTTATCGGCGCGGCCGGCGTGGTGGCACTTCTTGCGCAGTACCAGGTCCAATTCTTCTGGGTCGGCCTCGCCTTCAACGCGGCCGGCATCGTCTATATCGGCCGCAAGGTTTATCTCGCAAGGAGAGGCGCATGAATGCAGCAAAGAGGTTGTCGCTTTCGATGATCCTGGGCGTCGCACTGGCCTCGGCGGTGGCCGTTGCCGCGGCGCCGCTGGAGCGCGTCACGAGCAGCGCGGGCGGCGTCATGGTTGCGGTGCAGCCGGTCGACCTGGCGCCGGGCGCCAAGTCCTGGGACTTCGACGTCTCGCTCAACACGCACGTGCATCCGCTCGAGCAGGATCTCGCCAGGGTTTCGGTCCTGGTCGACGCAAACGGAGCGCGGCACGCGCCGCTCGCCTGGAAGGGCGACCCGCCGGGCGGCCACCACCGCAAGGGCGTGCTGGAGTTCGCGCCGGTGAGCGGAAGCCCGGCTTACGTCGAGCTGCAAATCCGGGACGTGGGCACTCCCGAGGCGAGGACTTTCCGGTGGCAGCTGCGCTGAACCCGCTCGTGCCCGCGTCCGCGCGCTGCGCCTGCTGTCAGAGGAGGTTTCATTGCGCCAGATGGCGGCGCTCAAATGCATGACGCCGGACGACGGTCCAGTTCGTTCGGACACATTTACGAAGTGACACGACAAAGGAGATACATCATGAAAGTACAAAGCACCATCGCACGCAGGACCCTGGTCGCTCTGATCGCAAGCATCGGCCTGGCGGGCGCTGCGACGCCGAGTTTCGCGGATTCCGCGACGGACAATCCGCCGATGATGAGCGGCTACGGCCCTGGCCCTGGAATGATGGGCGGGCCCGGCT
>Ga0209919_1001243_pt1 | contig 12540 bp, 8 predicted proteins | sample SalPon2A_C_D2_MG_FD_185721 | JGI IMG/M metagenome (GOLD analysis project Ga0209919, IMG submission 185721) | Soil microbial communities from South San Francisco under conditions of wetland restoration - Salt Pond MetaG R2A_C_D2_MG (SPAdes)... | ecosystem: Environmental > Terrestrial > Soil >... | reverse complement strand
TGCGGCTCGATGCCGCCTCGCGGCTCGTCCGGATCGCGGTCGAGGGGGAGAATCTCGCCGCGGGCCATCGCCTGCGGGTCGGCGTGCCGCTCGCCGAGCCTGCGCGGTCGGCCGTCGCGGACATGCTCTACGGGCCGACCACACGTGAGCTCCGGCGCTACGATCCCACGCAGTACCCCAAGGAGTGGCCGGTCGCGACGGCGCCGATGCACCGCTATGTCTCTACCGGCGGCGTCACGCTGTTCGCGCGCGATCGCTTCGAGTATGAGGTGAGCCCGCGCGGGGTCCTCTTCGTGACGCTCTTCCGGTCGGTGAGCGCCCTGTCGCGCGACGATCTGGGCGCGCGGCCGGGCCATGCCGCCTGGCCGATGCCGACGCCCGGAGCGGAGGAGCGCGGTCCGTTTCGCGCCGAGCTCGCCATCGCGCCGCTCGCGCTCGACGAAGCGATGTCACCGGAACGCTGGGCGGATGCGGAGCAGCTCGCGGAGGAATTCCACGCACCGCTCGGCGGCTGGATGCTCCGGTACGGGATCCGCGTGCCCGACCGCGTTTCGGGGCCCGCGCTCGACGGGGCGGGCCTCGCCTTCAAGGCGGCGAAGCCGCGGGAAGATGGGTCGGGAATTGTCGTGCGCGCGGTGAACGTGACGGGCGAGACGGTGCAGGGGACGTGGACCTGGCCCGTCCCGCTCAAGCGCGCCTATCGCACGCGGCTCGATGAGACGGTGCTGGAAGAGATTGCCCTCGATCCGCCCCGGCGCGTGGTGCGGTTCAGCGCCGCACCGCGCGAGGTCGTGACGATCATCGTGGAGACGTAGCCGCCTCCACGTCCGCGAACGCCTTCGCCTTCTCGGGCTTCTTCCACGCGACGTAGAGCGTCCAGAGGGCCCGGCGCGCCAACGCGACCTCGGCGGTGTCGGGGCGCGCCGCCGCCGCGAGGGACTGGTATGCATCGAGGATCGGCGGCTCCGCCTGCGCGTAGCGGCCGAGCGCCGTGAGTGCTTCCCCCAGGAGGATCCGGCTGTGTTCGGCGCGCAGGTGGCGTGGCCCCAACGCCTTCGTGTAGAGCGCGATGGCATGTGTGAGGAGCGGAACGGCCTGCGCCGGCCGTCCGGTGCGGCGAAGGACGTCGCCCAGCCCCTCGTCGACGGTGCCGAAGGCGATGTTGTCCGGCGTGTAGTGCAGTCGGTAGATGCGGCTCGCCGACCGAAACAGCCGCTCCGCTTCGGCGAGGTCTCCCTCTTTCGCCACGACGGCCGCCAGCACGCGCTGATCGTAGGCGACGTACGGGTGGTTGGGGCCGCGCGCGCTGTCGATCGCGAGTGCCGCCCGCGCGGCGCTGTCCGATTCCCGCAATCGGCCCATGGTCCGAAGCACGCGACTGAGATTGATGTAGTGCGCCGCCTCGTCCGGATAGGTCGGGCCGTAAAGCCGGCGCTCGATCTCGATCGACTGGCGATAGAGGGACACGGCGTCGGCCAGCCGGCCTTCCAGCTCGCGCTGGATGCCGAGGTTCCCGAGGGCGATCGCGGTTTCGGGGTGGTTCGGGCCGTACAGAGCGCGGTTCAGCGCGACGGCCTGCTGGAGCAGCGTATCGGCGCCGACCGTATCCCCCAGCTCCTGGCGCTCGATGCCCATGTCGTTCAGGAGCGAGGCCACCTCGCCGGCATCGGAATCGGGGCGACCGCGCTGGAGCGCGAGTGCGCGGCTGAGCATCGAGTCTGAGGCGCGGTACGCACCCTGCACCTCCATGAGCCAGCCGAGCCGATGGAGCGCGAGGGCGTACCCCAACGGATCCTCGCCAGGATGGTCGCGGAAGATGCTGTCCGCGCGCCGCGCGACCACGAGCGCCGAATCGTCGCCGATGGCGCGGCCGACGACGAGCGCGAGCGCCGCCAGGGCGCGCCCGACCTCGAGGGATCGGGGGCCGAAGCGACGCGCGCTGATGTCGGCGGCGCGCTGCGCGACGACCACCGCCTGCCGGTTGTCCCCCAACTCGCGGTAGGCGTCCGAGGCGCTGAGCAGCAGGGTCGTCTGCGTCTCCGGGTCGTCATCGAGATCCGTCGTGACCCGCTCGGTGCCGCGATCGAGCATCTGCCGCGCCGAGATCTCCCGGCCCCCCGTCGTCGCGGGATTGGCGTAGGAGAAGAGGTCGCCCATGAACGCCGCGACCTTGCGGGTTCGGGCGGCCTCGAGCTCGGCCCGGTCGCGCTCGGCGCGCAGGCCCGTGAGATAGAAGGCCGTGAGGGCGACGAGCGCGATCAGCACTGCCGCCGTGGTGGCCACCGCCGCGACGTGGCGGCGGACGAACTTGCCCGCACGGTACGTCACGCGGTCCGGGCGCGCGGTCACCGGCCGGCCATCGAGGTAGCGCTCCAGGTCTTCGCTCAGGCGGGCGGGTGAGGCGTAGCGTCGCTCGGGCTCCGTCCGCAGCGCCGTGAGCACGATGGCGTCGAGGTCGCCGCGGAGCGCCCGGGCGGTCGGGGCTGAAAGACCGGGGCACGCGCTCGGCCGTGGCGGTGCGCGCTCCACGATCTGGCGTGCAGCGTGGCCGCCGACGTGCCCTCGGTGTCGAACGGGAGGCGCCCGGTGAGGATCCGGTAGAGCAGCACGCCCAGGGAATAGACGTCGCTCGCGACGCCGATCGGCTTGCCCAGGATCTGTTCGGGGCTCGCGTACGACGGCGTCATGAGGGCGAGCGTCGTCGTCTCGCCCTCTCCCGTGGGGTCGAGCAATTTGGCGATCCCGAAGTCGAGCAGTTTCGGGGCGCCGTCGGCGGTCACCATGACGTTCGACGGCTTGATGTCGCGGTGGATGATCAGCGCGTGGTGTGCGTGATCGACCGCGGCGCACACGCGACGAAAGAGCCGGATGCGTGCGGTGAGATCGAGGCCCTCCTCGTCACAGTAGGTATCGATCGGCCGGCCATCGACGTACTCCATGACGAGGTACGGCACGCCGTCCCCGGTGGCCCCGCCGTCCAACAGGTGCGCGATGTTCGGATGGTCGAGCGAGGCGAGAATCTGGCGTTCGGTGCGGAACCGGCGCTGCAGGTCGCCGGTGCGGACACCCCGAATGACCTTGATGGCCACGGCGGCCTCGTAGGCGTCATCCGCACGCCGTCCCAGGAAGACGGCGCCCATCCCGCCGTGGGCCAGCTCACGATCGAGGACGTACGGCCCGACGCGCTGACCGAGCTGCACGCCGCTCCCGACCTCCCGCACCGCGTCCGCCACGGCGCGGTCGAGGAATCCCGAGGCCTCGGCGTCGGCCGCGAGGAGCGCGTCGATCTCCGCGCGAAGTGAGGCGTCGTGGCCGCACTCCGCGTCCAGATAGGCGGTACGCGCTTCGGGCGGAAGCGTCGTCGCGCGCTCGAAGAGCGTGCGGATCCGGGACCACCGTTCGGCGTTCATGGGCGAGTGGGGAGGAGACGATACGGCGGCGCGGCGACCGACACAAGCGCGCGGGCGGCGCGCGTCACGCATTGTGTCGCGTAGGCCGCGTGGCCAAATTGCGGCCGAGTCGCGTTCCGGGACCTCCTCCGAGGAGTCGATCATGCGTAGGGCCGTCTTCGCCGGATTGTCGATCATCGTCACCTGGGCAGCGCCGCTTCGCGCCCAGGACGCCTTCGCCTCACGCGTGGATTCGATCGCCCACGCCGTGTTGGAGACCACCGGCGTACCGAGCGCGTCGGTCGCGATCGTCCGGCATGGACGGCTCGCCTACTTCCAGGCGTACGGTTACGCGCACTTGGCCGACAGCGCGCCGGCGACGCCCGACATGCGCTACAGCGTCGGCTCGATCAGCAAGCAGTTCGCCGCGGCAGCCGTCCTGATCCTGCAGCAGGAGGGCAAGCTCTCGCTCGACGACAAGGTCGCGAAGTTCCTCCCCGACCTCACCCGCGCGAACGAGGTGACGATCCGCGAGCTGCTTTCGCACACGTCGGGTTATCAGGATTTCTGGCCCCAGGACTACGTGCCGCCGATGATGCTCCAGCCGACGACCGCCGCGGCCATCATGAACCGGTGGGCGAAGAAGCCGCTCGACTTCGATCCCGGCACGCGCTGGCAGTACAGCAACACGAACTACGTCATCGTCGGCGCGATCGTCGAGCAGGCGAGTGGGATGCCGTTCTTCGACTTCGTCACGCAGCACATTCTGATGCCGCTGCACATGACGAGCGTCACGAACGTGAATCTCGGACGTCTCACCCAGTCCGATCCCACGGGCTACATGCGCTACGCGCTCGGTCCACTCCGCCCGGCGCCCAAGGAAGGGAAGGGGTGGCTCTTCGCGGCGGGCGAGCTCGCGATGACGCCCCGTGACCTGGCCAAGTGGGACGTCGCGATGATCGAGCAGAGCCTGCTCCACCCCGCATCGTATCGGGCGATGGAAACGGACGTCCGGCTCGAGAGCGGCGTCGCGACGGGCTACGGCCTCGGCGTGGGCGTCGGGATGACCCTCGGGCACCGGACGATCTCGCACGGTGGCGAAGTGTCGGGCTTCACGGCCGAGAACATGGTCTTCCCCGACGACAGCGCCGCGATCGTCGTGCTCACCAACCAGGACGCGGCGCGGGCCGCCGGCGCGATCGCGAGCGGGATCAGCCGCGTGCTGTTCGCCACCCAGGACTCCAATACGGCGGCCCGCGTCGCGCAGGCGCGCCAGATCTTCGAGGGCCTCCAGCACGGGCAGATCGATCGATCCCTGTTCACCGCGGATGCCAACGCCTACTTCAGCGACCAGGCGATCCGTGACTTCGCCTCGAGTCTCGCACCGCTCGGCGCGCCGACGGCGTTCCGGCAGGTGTCGGAAAGCCTGCGGGGCGGGATGCTGGAGCGGAACTTCGTGGCGGTCTTTCCCGGTCGCACGCTGAGCGTGTGGACCTACCAGATGCCGGATGGAACGCTCGAACAATACCAGGTGGCGGCACGCTGATGCGGCGCGCCGCCTCACCCTACATCGCGGAGTTGATCATGCGCCGACTGCTGTGCGCCGGAACCCTCATGGCGACCGCATGGGCGGTCCCCCTCGCCGCCCAATCGCCGTTCACGCAACGCGTGGATTCCGTCGCCCACGCCGTGCTCGCGGCCACGGGCGTGCCGAGTGCGTCGATCGCGGTCGTCCGGCACGGGCGCGTCGCCTACGTGCAGGCCTACGGCTACGCGCAGCTCGCCGACAGCGTCGCGGCCCGCCCCGACATGCGCTACAGCATCGGCTCCATCAGCAAACAGTTCGCCGCGGCGTCCGTGCTGATCCTGCAGCAAGAGGGCAAGCTCTCGCTCGATGACAAGGTCGCGAAGTATCTGCCGGATCTCACGCGCGCGAACGAGATCACGATCCGGGAGCTGCTCTCGCACACGTCGGGTTACCAGGATTATTGGCCGCAGGACTACGTACCGCCGATGATGCTCAAGCCCACGACGCCGGTGGAGATCATGGATCGCTGGGCCAAGAAGCCGCTCGACTTCGATCCCGGCACGCGCTGGCAGTACAGCAACACGAACTACGTGATCGTCGGCGCCATCATCCAGCAGGTGAGTGGGCTGACCTATTTCCAGTTCATCAAACGCCACATCCTCGATCCGCTCGGGATGTCGACCGCCGTGAACGTGAACGCGAGCCGTCTGCCGCAGCCGGCGGCGACGGGCTACCTCCGCTACGCCCTGGGGCCCCTGCGTCCCGCGCCCAAGGAAGGCGAAGGATGGCTCTTCGCCATGGCCGAGCTCGGCATGACGCCGAGCGACCTCGCCAAGTGGGACATCGCGATGATCGACGAGAGCTTGCTGCAGCCCGCGTCGTATCGCGCCATGGAGACGGACGTCCTGCTCACGAGCGGCGTCGCGACGGGCTACGGCCTCGGCGTGGACGTCGGCATGTCACTCGGTCACCGCGTGATCTCCCACAGCGGCGAGGTCTCCGGGTTCACGGCGGAGAACATGGTCTTTCCCGATGACAGCGCGGCGATCGTCGTGCTCACCAACCAGGACGCGGCGCGCGCCTCGGGCGGGATCGCGAGTGGTGTCGCGCGGCTGCTGTTCGCGACCCAGGACTCAAACACCGCGGCCCGCGTCGCGCAGGCGCGCCAGATCTTCGAGGGGCTCCAGCACGGGCGGATTGATCGGTCGCTGTTCACCGCGGATGCCAACGCTTACTTCAGCGCGCAGGCGATCGACGACTTCGCATCGAGCCTCGCACCCCTCGGTGCGCCGCGCGCGTTCCGCCAGGTCGGGGAGTCCTTGAGGGGCGGGATGCTGGAGCGGAGCTTCGTCGCGGTCTTCCCGGACCGCACCCTCCGCGTGTGGACGTATCAGATGCCCGATGGCAAGCTGGAGCAGTATCAGGTGGCGGCACAGAACTAGCGCCGCCCGCTCAACGCCGGAGGGGCTCCCCGTCGGCACGGTGGAGGACCCGCCCGTCACGATCCGGGGGAACCGGCACGCCGGCGAGCGCCGCCAGCGTGGGCGCCACGTCGATCGTGCGTGCGCGGCCCGGGGAGGTGCCCGGTGTGATGCCCGGGCCCATGAAGACGATCGGGACGCGACGGTCGAAGTCGTACGGCGAGCCGTGCACCGCACGGTCGATGTCCAGCATGTCGCCGTCGCGCAGCCGCACCGCAACGCCCGCCGCCGCCACCGGAGATGTCCCACTGTCAAACGAGAAAAGCGGATAGCGCGGGACGCGATCCGCCCGGTAGTTATGCCGATAGAGCACGACGAACGAGTCGCGGGCGGGAGTCCGTGCGAGCAGCTCCGCGGGCGTCATCGCGTCGGCCACGATTGAATCCCGCTCGAGGAGGGTCGCGACGTCCTCCGCCACCGCCTCGCGCGTCCCACGATCCCGCGCGACCAACGCCCGCACATGGGCGAGGATCGTATCCACCTCCGCTTGCGGAACGCGGTACGCATGACGTCCCGTTTCCAGCTGGTACTCGGGGATGTCCGGTGTGCCGTGGTCCGCCGTCACCGCCACCGTCCATCCGTTGCGTCCCACGATACGATCGAGAAAGGCGAAGAAGGCGCCCAGTTCCCGGTCGAGGCGTAGCAGATTGTCGAGCTGCTCCTGACTGCGCGGCCCGTAGAAGTGTCCGATGTCATCCACCTGAGACACGACGATCGAGAGATAGTCGACCGCATCGCGCTGGCCGAGGGCCCGGGCTCGGACGGCGGTTGCCGCGAGGTCCAGCGTCGCGGCGTCGAGCATCGGCGTGTTGGCGAACCAGCGCGCCTGGTAGGCCGCCATGCGGGCATGCTCCGGAGTGAGCGCGTCGGTGATGCGGTGCGGAAATGCCGTGAGGCCGTACGCGCCCTCGTAGGGCGCGCTGTCCCGGCGGGCCAGCGCGCGCGCGGCCGCCGGCACCGACGTCTCCCAGTCCAGCGACTCCCGGATGAACGTCGGGAGCCGTTCGGCGTTGAACGTGTCGAGCCATGACGGCGTGCGCGCACGATAGTAGCTCGACGTCACGAACCGTCCTGCGGGCGCGGAATACCAGTACACGTCGGGATGTCCCTTCCCGCCATGGAGCAACGAGGAATAGCGGCCCGCGCCTACCGCGACGACACGTGACGAGGAATCGCCCGCGACGAACCAGTCGGGCAGCGCCGAGACGAGGATCTTCCTGGGCGACACGCCGGGCTCGCCCGGAGCCCCGAGGATGTGCTCCGTCGAGTCGGCGAGCGCATCGGTGAAGCGCCACTGCCCATGGTCGAGCTCGTAGAAGGCAGCGTCCACGATGCCGTGGCGTGCGGGCTCATCCCCCGTCGCGATCGTCACGTGACCGGGATGGGAGATCGTGATGGCGTGGTCCACCCGCGCCTCGGTGAATCGGAATCCCCGGTCGCGCAGGCGACGGAATCCGCCGGTGAAGAGCGTGTCGTAGCGGTCGAGGAGGTCGGCTCGCAGCTGGTCGACGACCACCAGCACCGCGAGGTGGGGCGGGGGAGCGTGGCGTGGCGAACCACCGGCGGCAGCGAGCGCGCAGAGGGCGCTGCCGGCGATCGCGGGCTTCGCGAAGCGTGATTTCACGACTTCCGTCCGATCTCCGAGAGCAGCTCGAGCTGGATCTCCTGAATTTCCGCGAGCCGTTCCCATTGGTGCGAGAGCAGATGGTCCACTTTCTCGTGCAGATGTCGGATCTCGAGCTCGGCCTTGAGGTTCACCTGATAGTCATGCTGTGAGCGGAGCCGGTCCTTCGCCTCCTGCCGGTTCTGGCTCATCATGATGATCGGCGCCTGGATCGCCGCCAGACACGAAAGCACCAGGTTGAGCAGGATGAACGGATAGGGGTCGACCGGGTGCCACAGCAGCACGACCGAGTTGATGGCGATCCACACCGTGAGGAAGGCGCCAAAGAGAATCAGGAACGCCCAGCTCCCGCCAAAGGAGGCGATGCGGTCGGCCAGCCGCTCACCGAACGTCCACCCTTGCTCGAACTCGACCTCGACGTTCTTGGCGAGCACCTCGTGCTCGCGCAGGCTGTCGAGCACCTCCCGTTCCAGCGAGGTGAGGTCCCCCTTCTCCGACTCGAGCAGCGAGTGGACGTACTGGGAGCGGTAGCGATTGAGATCGGGGCGGCAGACGAACTGATCGACCGACCAGTCCGGATGCTCGCGCCGAATCGTCGCCACGATCACGTCGCGGATCGTCGAGCCGGGGACGAGCTCGCGCGCCGGGAACGACTTCGCGCAAATGGAGCAGGGGATCGTGTGGTTCGGTCTGCCGGGCATGATGACTCTCCGTGGAGGCGCCCGAGTATCCATCCCGCGGCGCTCCGGCGCAAGCGGGCCGCTCAGAGGCGGAATGCCAGGCCCACCCCCAGCGTCGCGGGGTCGATCTTCAGGGTCGCCACGGTCACGCCGGCAACGCGCCGGTCGGTGCGCCAGACGTTCCACCGGAAGATGCCGGTCAGGAGCACGGTCGGCGTCAGCTCGACGTCGACACCGCCTTCGACGGCGGGGCCGATGGACGGTGAGAAGCCGTCGGCGTCGAGCGCGCCGCTCTTCTCCCACACCATCGTGAGCGTGGCGCCCAGTCCGACGTACGGGCGCACGGTCCGGCGCGGCGGGAGCGCGTAGCGCACGAGGAGATTGACCGGAACCACCTCGAGCGAGCCGAGCCGGAGGTCGGGGCCGGGCGGTGCGGCAAGATCCACCTCGCGCGACTCGGTGCGCACACTCAGCTCGATGGCGAACCCGCGAGGCATCGTGCGGGCAATGCCTGCCTCCCACGCGAGCGCGGTGTACACCGTGTAGCCGGTCGGATCGGAGCGGTCGGAGCTGCCCGTGACGATCGCCCGCGTCTGAAAGGTCCAGTCCGATTGTGCGTGCAGCGCACTCACGGCCACGGCGATACCGAGGCACGCGAGGGTGAGCGGCCGAATGACGAGATGCGACATCGTTTCGCTCCGAATGGGCTGCCGCAACGTGGCGCCAGGTCTATAAAGGCGCGGTGAGCGTCGCATGAGGCCGTCGTTCGCCGGGCGGGCATCGCGCGCCCAACATTCGCCGCCGCCGATACGTAGTCCGGGTAATCCAGGTTGCCCACCGGCCGATCTCCGCGACCGGCCTCGAAATTCCGTAGAGGAGACGCGATGACCGCTCGTTCCGTGCGCGTGCTCGCCGTGCTCAGCGCGCTCGCCGTGCTGCCCGCCTCGGCCACGGCGCAGACCTCAGGCAAGTATCCCGCGCGTGCCATCCGGCACGATATCCCACTCACCGACATGATCCAGCGCGCCTTCGCCGCGCACACCCGCGACTCCGCGGGCGTGCCCGGCCCGAAGTACTGGCAGCTCTGGACCGAGTACACGATCCACGCGCAGTTCGAGCCGTCCACCGGCTTCCTCGACGGCCACGAACAGATCGTCGTCCGGAACACCAGCGACAGCGCGATGCACGTCATCGTGATGCGGCTGGATCAGAACATTTATCGCGCCGACGTGCCCCGGTCGCGGGCGGTCCCGCAGATTACCGACGGGATGCAGCTCACGAGCCTCTGGGTGGACGGGCAACCGGTGGATCTGAATCCGCCGCCCCGGCGCTTCCGCTTCGGTCCCAACGCGCAGCGCCCCCAGGTGCTGCTGGCCGCGTACAACATCGATCAGACCAGCGCGATGATCACCCTGCCGACGCCGGTGCCCGCGCACGACTCCGTAACGCTCGTCGCCAACTGGCACTTCACGGTGCCGAAGGTGCCCGAGGGCGAACGCGGGATGCGGATGGGCGCGTGGGGCGATTCGCTCTATCAGGTCGGGCAGTGGTACCCGCGCGTCGCCGTCTTCGATGACCTCCGCGAGGGCGGGTGGGATACCGATCCCTATCTCGGCGGCTCGGAGTTCTACAACAACTTCGGCCACTTCGACGTGACGCTCGATCTGCCGGCCGGCTGGCTCGTCGGGTCGAGCGGCGTGCTCCAGAACCCCGCGGAGGTGCTCTCGCAGACGGAGCGCGACCGGTTGAAAGGGGTGCTGGGGGCGGATTCGACCGTCCGCATCCTGAGCGCGACGGAATTCGGACCCGGCACCGCGACCGCGAACGGCGACCGGCTCCAGTGGCACTTCGTGGCCGACAGCGTCGGTGACGTCGCGTGGGCCACCTCGAACCAGTTCGTGTGGGACGCCACGCACGCTCAGATTCCCGGCGGCGACAACATCCCGGTCAACATCATGTACCTGCCGGGCGACTCCGCCCGCTATGCTCCCGCCGGACGGACCGCCAGCCACGCGCTCGAGTTCTACTCCCAGCTCTGGATTCCGTATCGCTTCCCGAACCTCACGATGGTCGACGGACCCGAGCTCGGCATGGAGTACCCGATGTTCATCATGTCCTCCACCGGTGCCGCCGACCATGAAATCGGACACCAGTGGTGGCCGATGACCCTCGGCACCAACGAGACGTGGTATCCGTTCATGGACGAGGGATTCAATCAGTACATGAACATCCTCTCGGCCGACGACGTGCGGCATCGGCCGATGCCGCAGAGCCTCGACGGCTACGGGCAGGCGTACGGCCGCTTCAGCGGAAACGAGCGCGAAGCGCCGCTCATGTGGGATGCGAACTACGGCGGCCCGATGTACTCGTTCCAGGGGTACGTCAAGGCGCCGATGATGCTCTCGATGCTCGGCGGGATCGTCGGAGACACCGCGGTCTGGCGCGCGATGAAGGCGTACGCCCAGACGTGGCGGCTCAAGCATCCCTCGCCCTGGGACTACATGTTTTTCATGGATCGCGCGCTGCACCGGAATCTCGGCTGGTTCTGGTACTACTGGCTCTTCACCACCGACGCCGTGGACGGTTCCATCCAGAGCGTGAAGACGTCCGGCGGCCGCACGACGGTGACGGTGCGGCAGGACGGGCAGATGCCCTCACCGGTGGTGCTCGCCGTGCACTTCGCGCCGCAAGGCCCCGCGATCGCCAAGATGGCCAATGCCAAGATCGTGGACGATTCGACGGCTGAGGTCACCTATCCGGTGAATGTCTGGTTCGATGGCAGTCGCACGTTCAACGCCGTCCTGAACTTCGGCGCGCGGAAGATCGATCGGATCGTGCTCGATCCGCACTGTCGCTTCCCCGACAACAACGTGCAGGACAACACGTGGCCGCGGTCGGCGGCGCCTCAGGAGGAGGCGCAAAACGGCCGTGGGTTCTACCGCGGGTTCCAGTGTAAGGGCTGACGCGACCAGTCAGAAGAGACCACGGGCCGCTCTCCGCCACGGCGGGGAGCGGCCCGTCCGTATTCCTCGGCCGCTACTGACCGGGCGCGGGCGCCGGGGGTGCCGACCAGGAGTTGTTGAACCGATCGACGTCCGGATAGTCACCGTTGGGGTCGATCACGATCTGCACCGGCTTGGCGTCGGTGGGCGTGAGCAGGAGCCAGCGATACCGGGGACCCCGGTACCACGTTTCCACCGGCAACTTCACCATGTGGCTCGACCCGTCACTGTACGTGATGCCGATCGCCACCGGGGCGACCATCTTCTCGCGGCTCGAGAGATAGACACGCGTCAGCACCTGGCCGAGCGTATCCGTCTGGGTCACGGAGTCGATCGCCTGGTCGAGATGGTCGGTCGTCGTGAACCAGCCGCGCCAGAACCAGGAGAGGTCCTCCCCGAGCGCGTTGTCCATCGTGCGGAAGAAATCCTCGGGCTGCGGGTGCTTCCACGCCCAGCGCCGAATGTAGGTGCGGAAGGCGTTGTCGAACGCCGTCGAGTCCACCACCTGCTCCCGCAGGAAGTGCAGGGCCACCGCCGGTTTCCCATACGCGTTCCACCCGCTCATGAGCCCGCTCGGTGAGCGGTCCTGCATCTCCATGATCGGGGTCTCGGTGGCGGTATCGTGCGCGAGGTAGTTCTGGTAGGCGCGCATCGAGCCGAACTCGAGCGTCTGAATGCGGGTCGTGTCTTGCGGGTAGCGGTTCCGGAAGCTGAACCAGTCGATGAACGTGTTGAACCCCTCATCCATCCACGGATAGAGGCGCTCATCCGAGCCCACGAGCATCGGGAACCACTCGTGGCCGTGCTCGTGTGCGATCGTGTAGTAGAGCTCCTTC
>Ga0209919_1001242_pt1 | contig 12541 bp, 13 predicted proteins | sample SalPon2A_C_D2_MG_FD_185721 | JGI IMG/M metagenome (GOLD analysis project Ga0209919, IMG submission 185721) | Soil microbial communities from South San Francisco under conditions of wetland restoration - Salt Pond MetaG R2A_C_D2_MG (SPAdes)... | ecosystem: Environmental > Terrestrial > Soil >... | reverse complement strand
AGGTGCTGATCGGCACCGGTCTGCCGGTTAATGTGACGCACATTGCTTCTTTGAGCGGAGGCTATGGCAGAAAATTCTCGGCCCGTTTCCTTGCCGGCGCCCCCTCGGAGATCCTCCCCGAGCTGAGCGTCTCCGCGCTGCATGGCGGCGTTCCGTTTCTGGCCCGGTTGAACAACAAACCATCCGGCGCTGAGATCGATATCTGCTTGCCACCCTCCGCCCGGCCGACCGAGGAGAGGGAACTTTCCTCCTGGCTTGCTGCGCTGTTTCCATTTTCCGAATTACAGCTGCGCGAGCTGAGCCCCGGTTGTCAGCTGCCAAAACTAGCCGGTTTTCCTGGTCGCTATCAACCCTTCAAGCTTGCCGATGCCCATTACTGGAACGTCTCCGGGGCCTCTATCTTCCCGGCCTTGCTGAATACCGGAGAATGCCTGGCGGCCATGACCCTAGCTGCCCTGTTGGCGAACTAACCGACACGTAAAATTAACAAAAAACGGTTGCATTGAACGATAAAGCGTGATAGTTAATAGCGTTCTTAATCTTGAGGAGGTTTAGCATCATGTCGAAGGTTTGTGAAATTTGCGGAAAGAAACCGACGACTGGCAACAATGTCAGTCATGCCCATAATAAAACTCGTAAAGTCTGGTATCCGAATTTGCAGAAGGTTCGGGCAGTCAGCAAGGGCCAGGTGCGTGCCATGAAAGTCTGCACTCGCTGCATTCGTGCCGGTGCTGTCGTCAAAGCCTGACTTCTTGCCCATAGCATATTCAAAAGGCGGACCCTTACGAGTCCGCCTTTTTTGCATTTCTGTTGAGGGCTGGCTCACCCTGCGTAACATACCCACTCGATTTCTATCTCGGCCCCTTTGGGCAGTCCGGCCACCTCGACAGTGGCCCTGGCAGGTTTCGCAGCACCGAAAAACTCACCATAGATTTCATTGACCCGCGCAAAATGGCCCAGGTCGGTCAGGTAAATGGTCGTCTTGACGACTGATTCCGGATGAAGACCAGCCTCATCGAGTAAGGCCGCGATATTGCTGAGCACCTGTTCGGTCTGGGCTTCGATGCCACCACAGACCAACTCACCGGTGACCGGGTCCAGGGGAATCTGACCGGAGAAAAAACAGAAGTCCCCGGCCCAGACTCCCTGGGAATAGGGACCAATCGCTGCCGGCGCCTTGTCAGTCGCAATTTTTTCCAGACTCATGATTGACCTCCGATACAAGTGAAGGGTCAGGTGTTACGCAACCGCTCGACCCGATAAACCCCTTTGACTTTCATGATCGCATTGCTGATCCGGTTCAGGTGCTCGATATCCTGAACCTCGATTTCAAAATTGTTGATCCCCTTGTTGTCAGGTGTCGACTGGACTTTGGCACTGATAATGTTGGCTTCACCATTGGTAATCGCGGCGGTAATTCCCGCCAGCATCCCTTTCTGGTTTTCACAGTACACTCGGATCTTGACCGACCTCGTACCGGATTTACGTTTATCCCATTCGACGTTGATGCGCCGATCCGGATCACTCTCCGCCACATAGGAACAATCTTTGGTGTGGACCGTCACGCCACGGCCACGAGTGATAAAACCGACCGCCGGGTCACCGGGGAGGGGATTGCAGCACTTGGCGAAGCGGACCAGGATATCGTTGACACCGTCAATCTTGATCGCTGACGACGGCTTCTTCCTGATTCGGTCCAGTACCTTGCCGATCCCGGCCGGTGCCTTCTCCTTCTCCGGCTTGAGCTTCTCCTTCGGCACGACCCGGCCGATAACCTGGCCGGTGGACACCTTGCCATAACCGATCGCCGCCAGGACATCATCACCGCTCTTGAATCCCAGGTCATGGCCGGCCGAGGCAAACTCCTCGCTGGCAAGGACCTTTTTCAAAGTCATGTCATACTTGCGCAACTTCTTCTCCAGCAGATCCCGGCCAAGCTCGATACTCTTCTCGCGTTCCTGGGTCTTGACCCAATTGCGAATCTTGTTACGGGCTCTCGAGGTCCGGACAAACTTGAGCCAGTCCTTGCTCGGCGTCTGCTGGGCACCGGTCATCACCTCAACGATATCACCATTTTTGAGTTCGGTTTTCAACGGGACCAGGCGACCGTTGATCTTAGACCCGGTACAACGGTTGCCGACATCGGTATGTACCGCATAGGCAAAATCGATCGGGGTCGCTCCACGCGGCAGCTCTTTGACATCGCCACCCGGGGTGAAGACATAGACTTCTTCCGGAAACAGGTCGACCTTGACCGAGGAGAGAAACTCCCTAGAGTCCTTCATGTCCTGCTGCCATTCGAGCATCTGCCTGAGCCAGGCAAACCGCTTATCAGTCTGGCCGACAGCAGCGACCGGGCCACCTCCCTCCTTGTACTTCCAGTGCGCGGCAATCCCCTCCTCGGCGACCCGATGCATATCATGGGTGCGGATCTGCACCTCCATCCGCTCCCCCTTGGGTCCCATGACGGTGGTATGCAGTGACTGGTACATGTTGGCCTTGGGCATGGCGATGTAATCCTTGAAACGGTTCGGGATCGGCTTCCAGGTCGCGTGCACCATCCCGAGGGCTGCATAGCAATCGCGCACCGAATTGACCAAAATCCGGAAGGCAACCAGATCATGGACCTGTTCGAAAGGAATGTTCTGCCGCTGCATCTTCTGATAGACCGAGTAGAGATGTTTCGAGCGCCCGGAGATATCCCCGGCGATGCCAGCCTCGGCGAGCATATTCAGCAGTTGCTTGCGCACTTCATCGACATACTTGCCGTGGGCCTTTTTCTGTCTGTCGAGCTTGAGCGACAAGTCAGCAAAAATATCAGGGTGCAGGTAGCGAAACGAGAGATTTTCCAGCTCGGTCTTGATCCAGCTGATCCCCATCCGGTTGGCCAACGGGGCATAGATCTCAAGCGTTTCCTGGGCAATTTTCTGCTGCCGGGACGGATCCTGGGAGTCCAGGGTACGCATGTTATGCAGGCGATCGGCCAGCTTGACCAGAATGACCCGAATATCACGGGCCATGGCCAGCAGCATCTTGCGGAAACTTTCCGCCTGACGCTGTTCGCTGGTTTTGAAGGTGATCTTACCGATTTTGGTCACGCCCTCGACCAGGTCGGCGATTTCATTACCAAAGACGGACTGAATTTCTCCCCGGGTGGTCAGGGTATCTTCGATGGTATCGTGCAGCAGTCCGGTGACAATGGTCGGAATGTCAAGTTGCAGACGAGCCAGGATTTCGGCGACTTCGAGCGGATGTGACAGGTAGGCATCACCGGAAAGTCGATACTGCCCCTGGTGAACCTTGCCGCTGAAAATGTACGCCTTGTGCAGCACATCCAGGTCGGCGGTCGGATGGTACGAGGTGATCTGATTGATAATCTTGTCGAGGTGCGCCATCAAATCCCGGTCAGGAGGTCAGAAGTGATCAGGTATGGCCAGAACCCTCCAGGCGTAGTTTACACCTGAAGGGTCCGGATTAAACTATCCACGGCGGCGGGAAGGAACCTCGTATTCGATTTTCCCGGCGGCTATTTCGCGCAGGCCGACAACGACCTTCTTGTTCTTCTGCTTGTTTTCGATCAGCGGTTGTGCCCCCTTGTACAGCTGCTTGGTCCGTTTGGCAGCCACCATGACCAGCAGGAACCGATTAGGGACCTGATCGAGGCAATCTTCAACGGTTATACGTGCCATATTAATTCTCCTTTAAACCAGAAACTCGGCTGGCAAGCGTTAAAACAATTCTGAAAACTTATCGGTCGTTCTGCCGGACCATCTCTTGCTGAAAAATAGCTTTCAGCTGCCCGAGTGCCTGATCGATATTATCATTGATCACCCGATAATCATACCAGGAAGATTGTGCAATTTCGGCCTTGGCATTATCCAGCCGCTGGCGGATCACCGCTTCAGAATCGGTGTTCCGACCCCGCAGGCGTCGCTCAAGTTCGGCCATATCCGGCGGCAGGATAAAGATATAAACCGCCTGTTCGACAGAGCCCTTGAGTTGCCGCGCACCCTGGCAATCGATGTCTAGCAGAACATGCTCACCAGCCCGACTGGCGGCGTGGAGGGTGCTCAGGGCGGTCCCGTAATAATTTCCGTGGACCTCGGCCCATTCGGCGAATTCTCCAGCGGTAATCATGGCCCGGAAACGCTCCGCATCGACAAAATGATAATCGACGCCATCGATTTCGCCGGTCCGAGCTGGCCTGGTCGTGAACGAGACAGATTGTCTCAGGCTCGGGAAAAAGTCAACTATTTCCTTGCATAGCGTGGTTTTTCCGGCGCCGGAAGGCGCCGAGACGACAAACAAAATGCCGGGATGCGGGGTGGCAGTTTTGCCCTGCCGAGAGTTCTTGCTATTCGACATTCTGGACCTGCTCACGGATCTTCTCCAGCTCGGCCTTGATGTCGACCACCAGCCGGGTCAGCTCTGCATGGTTCGACTTGGAGCCGGTGGTGTTAGCTTCACGGTTCATCTCCTGGACGAGAAAGTCCATTTTACGCCCGACCGGCTCGTTACTCTTCAACAAGGCCTCGAACTGTTGGATATGGCTGCGAAAGCGGGTCAGTTCTTCGCTGACATCGCAGCGATCGGCGACCATGGCCAGTTCCTGGGCAAGCCGCTGCGGGTCAATTTCAATTTCTTCACTGAACTTTTTCAGGCGTTGCTCCAGTTTGACCCGCCACTCTTTCGGTACTTCCGGAGCCAGGGCTTCAATCTGGTCGAGCAAACCGCCAATCAGACCGAGCCTGGCCAGCATGTCGTCTGCAGTGGCTGCACCTTCGGCGATGCGCATCTGATCATGACCGGTCAGGGCTTTTTGAACCGCCGAAATCAGAACCTCTTTCATGATCTCCGGATCAATCGTCGCCTCTTCGATCTGAATCAGGTCTTTCTGGCTCGCCAGCCAGTCGAGGCCGATGTCGCCCGACACGGCAAATTCATTTTTCAACTCATCGAGGGCGGCAAGATAGGCAGACACCAACGGGCGGTTCAGCGTGGCACGCAGGGCAGTGCCGCCGATCAGGTTCAGGTTGATATAGACGTCGACCTTGCCCCGTTTCAACGTTTGGCCAACGGTTTTTTTGACCTCATTTTCAAAGGCCGACAAGCTGCGTGGCAGCTTGATATTGATGTCACAATAGCGGTGATTGACCGACTTGATTTCCACCGTGAGCGCAACGTCCTGGTTGGCGGATTCCCCCTTGCCGAACCCCGTCATACTTTTAACCATGAATCACCTCGATTTCATGAGAAGTATTTTGCCTCCCGGAAATTGCCGGCCCGGGCATCCTTGTCCGATACCAGCGGAAGGATAGCGTGCAATGGCCAAGAGATGGCCAGTTCAGGGTCATCCCAGCGTATTGACTGTTCACATTCGGGAGCATAGTAACTGGTGGTTTTATAAAGAAAATCTGCCGTATCGGAGACAACCAGAAACCCATGGGCAAAGCCTGCGGGAATCCACAACTGGCGATGGTTTTCGGCCGAAAGGAATTCGCCAACCCACTGTCCAAAGGTCGCAGAGGAGCGGCGCAGGTCGACCGCAACATCGAAGACCTTACCGCTCACGCAGCGAACCAGCTTGCCCTGAGCCGCGGGAGGCAACTGATAATGCAACCCACGCAAGGTGCCGCGGATCGAATAAGAGTGGTTGTCCTGGACAAAGTTGACCTCGTCTCCACAGGCCTCCTGGAACACTCTGGCGTTGAAGCTCTCCTGGAAAAAACCCCGTGCGTCACTAAAAACCCGCGGTTCAATGAGCAGCACATCGTCAATGGCAGTTCGGGTCACTATCATTCGCGAGAAAAATCCTTCTGGACCAGTTCGAGATAATCACGGTAGCTCGACTTGGGCGTCTCGGCGATCACTTTGGCCATCTTGTCCCGGTCGATAAAACCTTTACGCAAAGCGATTTCTTCCAGGCAGGCAATCTTGAGCCCCTGACGGGCCTCCAGGGTGCCGATGAAATGACTCGCCTCAAGCAGGCTCATATGGGTCCCGGTGTCAAGCCAGGCGATCCCGCGTTCGAGCTTCTCAACCATCAATTCACCGCGCTTGAGATAGGTCAGGTTGAGGTCGGTGATCTCCAGCTCACCGCGTGCCGAGGGGGTCAGATGCTTGGTCAACTCGACAACCTTCTCGTCGTAGAGATAGAGCCCCGGAACCGCATAGTGTGACTTGGGCAGCTGCGGTTTTTCCTCGATGCCGACCGCCTTGCCAGAGCGGTCGAATTCGACCACCCCGTAGCGCTCCGGATCCTTGACCGGATAACCGAAAACCATGGCCCCGCCAGAAAACCGCTCGAGGGTTTTACCCAGCTCCATCTTGCCGTAAAAAATATTGTCACCGAGGATCAAGGCGACGGCCTGGTTGTCAATAAACTCTTCGCCGACCAGGAAGGCTTGTGCGATCCCCTTCGGTTCTGGTTGCACGACATAGGACAGCTTGATCCCCCAACGGCTGCCGTCACCGAGCAGTGCTTCAAAACGCGGGGTATCCTGGGGAGTCGAGATGATCAGGACATCCTGAATGCCGGCCCGCATCAGCGTCGAGAGCGGATAGTAGATCATCGGCTTGTCGTAAACCGGTTGCAGCTGTTTGCTCGCCACCAGCGTCAATGGGTAGAGCCGGGTCCCTGCCCCGCCCGCGAGAATAATACCTTTTTTGATCCCTGCCATGAATGCCCTCTTATCGAGTGATGTTGATGTTGATTAATTCCGCAAGGCTAGGTAATGCGTGAGCGCATCCTGCCACGCCGGAATTTTGATGCCGGTGGTCGCACGAAGCTTGTCAGTTGCCAGCACCGAATAGGCTGGTCGCCGCGCCGGCAACGGGTATGCATCGGTGGTCAGAGGCTTGATCAGCGGCGCCCGCGCCAGGCATCCTTGGGCCTGTGCCTGGCGGACGATTTCGCCGGCGAACTCGAACCAGCTGCAATGGCCGGAATTGGCAAAATGATAGAGACCATAAGCCCGGGTCTCCAGCAAACGGAACATGGCCGCGGCCAGATCGGCGGTGAAGGTCGGTGAGCCGACCTGATCTGCGACGATGCCTAGCTCGTCACGCTCTCCGGCCAGGCGCAGAATCGTCTCAACGAAGTTCTTGCCGCCCGGACCGAACAGCCAGCTGGTACGGACGATAAAATAGCGGGGCAGCCCGCTGTTCAAAATCGCCTTTTCTCCGGCCAGTTTCGAGCGTCCATAAGCGGTCTGCGGCCCAACTGGAGCATCTTCAGTATAGGGTACAGCTGACGTTCCGGAGAAGACATAATCTGTCGAAACGTGCACCAGCGTCGCACCGGAGGCCTGTGCGGCTTCGGCCAGAAAACCGGGGCCGTCCCCATTGACCCGAGTTGCCAAGGCTTCCTCGGCTTCACAGCCATCGACATGGGTATAGGCCGCACAGTTGATGATCGTATCAAAACCACCCGCACGCAAAACCGTCATGACCTGGTCACAATTGGTCAGATCGAAATCCGGCAGGTCAAACTCGGCAATCCGGCAACCGGCAGGAGCGAATTTCTTGACCATTCCGGCCAGCATGCCGCCGGCTCCGACGAGGGCAAGGCGCTTCATGGTCAACCGCGAGCACCATACATCAACTGGTAATACTCCTGATAGGAGCCATCCAGAATCGCCGCCATCCACTCACTGTGATCGAGATACCAGCTGATGGTTTGGTCAATGCCACGGGCAAAATCGATCGAGGGTTCCCAGCCGAGTTCATCGCGGATCTTGCTCGCATCGATGGCATAGCGGCGATCGTGCCCGGCACGGTCCTTGACAAACTTGATCAGGCTGCGACGCGGCTGATTGCCCGGAAGCAGGCCGAGCTTGGCATCAAGCAGATCGCAAATCGTCTCAACGACTTCAATATTCTGTTTTTCGCTGTTGCCGCCGACATTGTAGGTTTCGCCGACCCGCCCTTTGTTCAGGGCGACCCAGATCGCTTCACAGTGATCGCCAACATACAACCAGTCCCGCACGTTTTTCCCGTCACCGTAGACCGGCAGATCCTTACCCTGGCGGGCATTATTGATGATCAGGGGGATCAGTTTTTCCGGGAACTGGTAGGGACCATAATTATTAGAACAGTTGGTGATGATGACCGGAAGTCCGTAGGTATGTCCGTAGGCGCTGACCAGGTGGTCCGACGAGGCCTTGCTGGCCGAATAGGGAGACCGGGGGTCGTAAGGGGTGGTTTCGGTAAAATAACCGGTCTCGCCAAGAGAACCATAGACCTCATCGGTACTGACATGCAGAAACCTTTGCCCATCAGCCACGTTGTTTGCAGACCAGGCCTGGCGGGCCGCTTCGAGCAAGGCGAACGTACCCTGGATGTTGGTGCGGATAAATTCACCCGGACCGGTAATGCTGCGATCGACATGGGACTCGGCAGCAAAGTGTACGACCGTATCGATCCGCTCATCGTGAAACAGCTGTTCCAATAGGGCTTGATCGCAGATGTCCCCACGGATAAAACGGTAGCGGCTGTCGTCTGCTGATCCGCTCAAATTCTCAAGATTTCCGGCATAGGTCAGTTTGTCGAGGTTGATCAGTCGCTCAACCTTTTTTTCGGACAGGACCAGGTGAATAAAATTGGCGCCGATAAAACCGCAGCCGCCGGTCACAAGAAGATTCTTCATAGAATTATCCAAAGATGTTTTTCGAAGAGATTCCGACAAATCGTGCCATCAATCCCCATCATTGGGGCAAAATGCTATTTTCATAGAAACTGAACAGGTGGAGCGCCGTCAAATTAACACAGCATCAGTTCTTGGTCAAAAGTTTATCCCACAGTCATCGACCCAGAGACAAAACCGCCTGTTCGCAGTGGTTCTCATTTTCTAACTGCCGGTTCGAGGCTCGAGTCGACCTTGCTGATCGTGACAGAAGACACGTCACCCAACGGGGCATGACCGGGGACAACTCGCCGTCAAGTTCAGAGCCGATAACTCTCCTTTTGTGGACGCGAATGCGACCCGCCCACCATGGCCCGGATGCCCGGCCAGGATCTTCAAACATTTGCGGGTCAGCAGGAATGCAGACTTAACACAGGTAGCCCCTCGAGACTGCACATCCTGCCCCCGTCAGCCTGAACTCGCTACTCTTCCTTTCGTCTGGCTCTCCTCGCCAGAAAAGATGCCCAAAACCGGTTCAACGGGATCCGGAGACAGGCCTTTCCTTAGTGATACTGCAGGGCCTGGTGTAGCTGGCGACGGATGTGCGCGACCGACAAATAGGTTGCATAACTGCGTCGACTGGCGACAGCTTCCGCACCCAGCAGTGCCTGATCGCCAGCCAGATGGGCAACTGCGTTGGCGATGGCATCCGGGTCAGCGGCCGGCACCCAGCTAAAACCGGAGTTTTCCAGATTCAGCAGGGCGGTTGGATATGCGGTCGAGCGGAGTGTGACCACGGGGCGACCACTGGCTGCCGCCTGATAGACCTTGTTGGGGATGACCCGCGCCGCCTTGGCCGACGCCCCGAAAATCCCGAGCAGGATATCGGCCCGTGCAATCCGCTCAGGCAGCCGTAGATAGTCAACCCAGCCTTCGAATACGACATTTTTCAGCCCGCTGGCCAGCTCGTGACACTCCTTGAGCAGTGGACCGCTGCCGACCAGGTGCCAAATCACCGGCGGCCCCTGATAACGTCTTGCCGCCTCGACAATAAATTGCGGACCTTGCAGCGAGATAAAGCTCCCGTAAAACAGGACCTCCAAAGGATCCCCCGTCGGATGCGCCGGCAACTCAGACGGTTGGAACAGCCCCTCTTCGGCACCGACCGGAACCACGACGATTTTCTTTTCGGCGACCTTCAGAACCTCATGGAAGAAAGCGGCGTGCCCCTGAGTATCGACCAGGACGCAATCGGCCAAGGCCAGACGCTGCTGCTCCCAGGCCAGGAGCGATCTGGCGGACCTGCTCGCCTCGGAGAACTTCTCCCGCTCGAAGACCTGTTTGTCATAGGCGCTGATCAACGGATCGACCAGCAGGGGGAGGTTCTGGCGGCGGCAGAATCGGCTGGCGGCAGCGATATCCCGCTGGCGGAAACAGGGAACCCAGACCAGATCAGGGCGCTCAAGCCCCTTCAGGGCAATCTCCAGATCGCCGAAGTGGCTGAAGCGAGGACGAAAGAAGATCACCCGCCAGCCCGACTCCGCGAGGATTTGCAGCAGGATCCTGTTGCGGGAATAGTCAGGGTCGAAGCGCCCCCACCATAAAATCGTCCCCGCGCTCATGCCTGACTCACATTACTTGCGAGCACAGCTGCAGGGGGGCTCCAAACCCGGGTTGGCCAGCGGTAATCGTGAGAATAAGGCTGGTCGGTCGCCGTTTCCAGCATGAAGTTTGCCACCAGTCGCTCGTTGAACTCATCATGAACCAGCCGGTAGGAATGTGCGGCCTGCTGCATACGCAGATCGTTGCGACGAGCGAAGAAGGCGATCTGCTCCTTGAGCTCCTCGTAACTCTCGACCTCCACCAGGCAGTCTGGGCCGTAGATATCCGACAGGCAGAAACGCTTCTCGACAAAGGCCAGCAAACCGTTGCCGAGGTACTGGCTGATGCGATCCGAACTGTAGAGATACTGGTAACTGCCGTCGCCAATCCCGGCATTCTTCAGCCCGACGCTGATACTCAGCCCCATCCTGGCCTGCTCAACCAGCCGGAGGTAAGCATGGCCCCAGACACCATTGAAAAAGCCGAACTTGACCTCCGGCATATCTTTGGGCAGCGCAGCGATCTGGGTACGCAGATCTGCGGTATCGACCATGTGGGAGATCTGCCCGGCAAAGAACACCTCAACCGGCAGGTCGGCCTGTGCATGATTCTCGAGACAATCGATACTCGGATCGACCGGATTCGGGATGTAGGCGAAGCGCGTCCCCTTGGTCGCCAGCTCGCCCAGGACCTTCCCCCCAGTACCGACGAAGTAGAAATCGACATAACCGTTCCGCCCGTCAATCTTCTTCAGGTTGTCGACATGCAGCAGGTCGATATCGTATTCCACGATGACCGGGTTGTGGCGCGCTTTGATCTCCGCCAAGGTTTCATGCCTGATGATCTCCGCATGTCCCAGAACGACTACATCCGGTTGGAAGTTGTTGCAGACTTCCAGCAGTTTTCGGTTGCACGCGCCCACTCCAAGCTTCCGCGAAGGAATTGGCGCCAGAGCCCGGGAGACGTCCCGGTCGCTGAACCAATAGACGCAGTGACCGTTCCTCACAAAACCATTATTGATCTTGTAAGGAAAGGAGTAATACTTGTTACCCCAGTGCTTTTCGGCACGGTTGGCGACGTGAAGGATCCTGAGGCTCTTCATCTGACGCGCCCTCTCTTTTACAATTTCACGCTATTTACGGCCAAGAATGCCCGGCAACTTCCGCCAGCGGAACCGTTCCCAGGCCGTGAAGTTGGTGCGCAGGTAGCGGCGTTTTTCATCCCGCCAATTGGTCATATTACTCAGCCCTTCCGAGCCGATAGTGGCGACAACTCTGTCAATGTGCCGACACTTGACACCACTTGCCAGCGCTCGGGCCAACCAATCGCCATCGGCGACAATCCGGCAATCCTCAGAAAAACCACCGGTGCGTAGCAGCACGTCACGGCGGGCAAACAGAGCCTGGTGGCAGAAGCCCTGCCGGCAAAGAGATTCACGGTCCAATTGGGGTACCTGCGCTTGGCGTACCAACGTCCCCCCTTGCTCGACAAGCACATCTCCATAGACCAAGTCCAGCGAGGGGTCGGCCTGGATGATCTCCGCAACGTCGGCAAGAATTGCCGAGTCGCAGAAGTAATCGTCGCTGTTCAGAAAATAGATAAAATCTCCAGTCGCCGCCCGGATACCCTTGTTCATGGCATGGTAGAGGCCGCGGTCAGACTCGCTGACCAAGCAGTCGATGTGCTCCCGATAGCGCTGCAGCAGTTCTAGCGTCCCGTCCGCAGAGCCGCCGTCGATGACCACATATTCAACATTGGCACAATTCTGGGAAACAACCGAGATTAAACATTTTTCGATATATAACACGGCATTCAGTGTGACAGTAACAATAGAAAATTTAGGCGAACTGCTCATTTTAAATAACGGCTCCCCCGTGAGAGAAAATATTATTGTTCTTCACCGCTGGTTGAAAAAAGAGAACGTTTAATCCTTAAATCTTTCCAATTGTACATGCTTTAAATAAGTGACCAGGTTGAAATACAAACCTTCATATCACTTTATTCTGTGCAGCAGCCGCAACCGGAACTTTTCAAATAATCCCTGTACTGCAACCACTGGATTTCTTTTGCGCAGCAGTCTTCTCGATCGAATCGTCGCACCGGGTGTAAGTTCCGCAGTTGCATCGTTGTGAGCCTCGATTTCTCGGGACAAGACCGCGAACAGGTTATAAGTCTCCAATACCAGGCGCCGTGCTTTGAGGATACTTGGGAGTCTTTTCTGGTATTCATCATTGCGAATTGCCTGGAGAATGATCTCGGCTGAACCGACCGGATCGTCGAGATCTATGGGAATGAAACTATCCGCCGGGAAATAGT
>Ga0209919_1001241_pt1 | contig 12542 bp, 8 predicted proteins | sample SalPon2A_C_D2_MG_FD_185721 | JGI IMG/M metagenome (GOLD analysis project Ga0209919, IMG submission 185721) | Soil microbial communities from South San Francisco under conditions of wetland restoration - Salt Pond MetaG R2A_C_D2_MG (SPAdes)... | ecosystem: Environmental > Terrestrial > Soil >... | reverse complement strand
CGTCCGGCTCAGGGTTGTTGGCGGAAATGGATAGGAGATGAGTTGAACAACAATAGAATCCTGGTGGTGAGTCTTGCTCGTACGACGAGTGGATGATATGAAATTTTCATTATAATAGTGCGGTAAGTGGACGAGCCGTGATTTTGTCCGTTACTGGATATTCATGTTCCCCTGGATGTACAACCCATAAATGATCCAGTGAAAGATCCTGAATTGCAATGTGCATAGATTTTGTGACTTTGGGGGCTTCACTGAATTTGAACTCAACACCATAACGTTTTCCGTTCTGGAAAAAGAAAAGGTCAATCTCCGCCCCGCCATAAGTGGACCAGAAATATGCCTCGGTGGGTCGTGTCACTTGAAGTACTTGTTCCAAAGCAAAACCTTCCCACGAGGCTCCCATTCGTGGATTTCCCATTAAATTATGATAATCTGGGATATTTAAAAGGCTGTGTAGCAAGCCAGTGTCTCTGAAATATATTTTAGGAGCCTTCACCTGACGTTTACGGATGTTCTCGTGCCACGGTTGGAGTTGGCGGATCATGAATGTGGATGTGAGGATGTCGAGGTAAGATCGGATAGTTTTGTCGGTTAATCCCATTGATCGACCAAGTTCTGATGCATTCCAGGTTTGGCCATGGGAATGGGCTAACATTGTCCAGAATCGGCGCATTGCTGCAGCAGCAATTGTTATGCCCAGCATAGGGATGTCGCGCTCAAGAAATGTTCGAATGAAACCTTCTCTCCACGCTAGGCTATCAGTTTCTGACGCTGCAAGGAATGAACGTGGAAATCCGCCACGAAGCCATAAGTTGTCTCTATCCTTTGCCTCCAGCATGTTGAATCCAGAAAGCTCAATAAATTCCACTCTGCCGGCAAGCGTTTCGGAAACGTTTTTTATGATATGGGGAGATGCGCTACTCAGCACTAAAAATTTTGATTTATTTTCGGGAGAGTCCATTAAAACGCGTAATACATTAAACAGTTCTGGCTTAAGCTGAATCTCATCCAGAATGATCATCCCCTGTAAAGAACTGAGCATTAATTCTGGGTTTTCCAATCTCTGTTGGTCTGCTGGTGATTCTAGGTCAAAGTATGAGGCGTTGTGGTGTTGGCCGAATTCGCGCGCAAGTGTTGTTTTTCCACATTGCCTGGGACCAAGAAGTGCGGTTATTGGAGATCGCTTTAGTGCGGTTGAAAGACGTGTTAAATAGTTAGTTCGTGTAATCACCACGACACATTATCATTGAAAATTCGGAGTGTCAGTCCGAATTTTCAATGATAATACGAGGACGTGACTGTGAACATGTTTGAAAAACAATTTGGTTGGCAGTGTGTAGTTCATTTCATCATTCTTTTAAAAAGTTTATTTTAGCCTGGGACGGCTTCAGGCTAGGATCGGTTTCTACCGCAATGGTAACTCGGTACCGTTTTTCCATTTCAGTCAAATCCGCTCTTTTTTTGTTGAGTAAATATTCGCCAATCTCCATTGGTAACACGCATTGGACAGCGCCAACGTGTTTGCGTGTTACCCCGGTTTGTATCTGACGTAAATAGGCCAGGGCCTGAGTCTCTACTGAACGGACAATGCCACGCCCATTGCAGTGGGAGCAGGTGACATAGTTTCCGGCCTCGACTGAGGCACCCATGCGTTGCCGTGAAATCTGCATTAGGCCAAATTTTGAGATTCTGGTAAAGTCTACTTTGGCCTTGTCTCGTTTCATGCTGGCCTTAACCTTTTTTTCCACCTCTTTAGTATGGGCCATACTGCGCATATCAATAAAATCAACAACAATCAGACCACCAAGGTCACGCAGGCGAAGCTGGCGGGCCAACTCTTCGGCGGCCTCCATGTTGGCCAGAAAGATTGTTTCTTCAAAATTTTTGTCTTTTCGCGTACTGCCGGAGTTGACGTCAATTGCCACCAACGCCTCTGTAGGATTGATAACTATTGAACCGCCGGATTGCAGTTTTACGGTCGGTTTATATATCTGCTCGATTTGTTCTTCAATGTTATAGGAATTTAAGAGCGGCCTTGGCCCTTTATGCAGCTTTATAGAAGTTTTTTTCTTCTGGGCAGCCGGCAAAAGGTCCATAAAGTTCATTACCTGCCGGTGGGCATCAAGATCATCAACTAGAATTTCTTCAATTTCTGGGGAAAAATGATCCCGTAAGAAGCGGCCGACAATGTCTTGTTCCTTATAAACAAGAGCTGGTGCCTGAAGTTCCTGGCCACGAGTCTTTATTTCCTTCCAGAGTTTGACCTGAAAGCGGACATCCTGGGTCAGTGCCGTTTTGGTGGCCTCCTTGCTGGCGGTCCGGATAATATAACCAACGCCTTCAGGTATGCTGCAGGAAGCGAGCATTTCCCGTAATTTGTCACGGTCTTCAGGCTTGTCGATTTGTCGCGAAATGCCATGGGAATCGCTGCCAGGCATCAAGACTACGTAACGTCCCGGAAGAGAAAGGTAGGTGGTAAGGTTGGCGCCTTTTGAGCCTGTTACTTCCTTTACGACCTCGATCAATAATTCCTGTCCTTCTTTCAGTGCTTTTTTAATTTTTAAGTCTTTCCAGTGGCTGTCAGTAGAAACATTTGCCGCATAGTACTCTGGGTGGATTTCGCTAAAAGCCAGAAAACCATTTTTGCCAGTGCCGAAATCAACAAAGGCGGCTTGTAGATTCTCTTCGATTGAGACAATTTTCCCTTTATAAATATTGCCTTTATTTTTCTGCAGGGAAATTGTTTCGATGTGAAATGATTCGAGCTTGCCGTCTTCCAACAGGGCAACCCGGCACTCTTCAGGCTCTTCTGCGTTAATTAAGAGTTTGACGGAAGAAGTGGGGCCGGTACCAGAGGAAGCTGGTTTCTTCGCCTGACTGTTCTGATGCAGTTTCTTTTTGCCTTTAGTCGATTGTGGAGGCGTAGCTGCTTTTTTTGACTCTGCAGGTGGTGGAGTTTGATCTGTCGGCGGATTTGGAGGCGTAGAAGATTTATGTGTTTTTTTGCCTCGAAACGGCCTCTTTTTTCTTTTCGCAGGTTGTGTCTGTTGGGTTGCAGTCTTTTCGTACGCAGTGCTCGGGGGCTGTTCCTCTGCGCTTTTCTGAGAGGCAGGGGCTTTTTGTTGTTGCTGTGATTTTGTGGTATCATTGCCCGCTTGTGCAGGTGCTAACGTATCTTTGGCCGGTAGCTTCTGGCCCTGTTGGTTTTTGACACTTGCTTGGCGCGGGGCTTTTTTCTTAGGGGGTCGCTTGCTGGCAGGTTTATTTTTTTTTGTCTCTTCTTTATTGGGTTCTGTCGTTTTTTCGTTAGCGTCTATGGTCATAATGAGTTTTTAATTTAAAGTTGTTGGGGTGTGTTTTCAGGAACGGCACGTTCCTAATTTGGGACTTTTGCCGTCATCGTAATAAGGGGTAGTTCGCAAGCCTGTCCACATGTCTATACAGGCACCCCTAATGTACTTTTTTTCGACGAAAAAACATAGCTTTATTACATGTTACCCCGATTTTTCAAGCGTATGGTTGGCGGCTGTCAAATTTATATAGGCATTTTAAACTTGAAAGGGAAATGAAACTATGTATTTCAGCAGCGGATCTTCACGAAAAAACTTATCTATTCTCGCCAGGTGATCAATGATGACAAAGAGGTCTGTCTGGGAGAGTTTTGCCTTGACACGGCTAGCCTCTGCGCGTAGATTTGACTTAAAAATTAAGTCACTATTCACTAGCACCTCATCTTCGTTCATTTGGGACTTCTCGAGTAGCACGAGTACGCTTCGAAGTCCCAAATGAACGAATCTAAGGCACTATCGAACAGTTACGGTTCATAGTTACGGGTAAATTGTTGCCCTCGCTGAATAGTTACAAAATTAACTCCTTATTCCATACATGTATTTTGGGATCATTTGTTTGTTTCAAATGACCCCAATTGACTATTACAGCAACAGGTGAACAGATGAGAAGTGATGCGATAAAAAAAGGTATTGAGCGTGCTCCACACCGCTCGTTGATGAAGGCAATGGGGTATACCAATGAGGAGCTGAATCGGCCCCTTATCGGTGTTGGTCATGCCCATAATGAAATCATTCCTGGTCATATTCATCTTGATAAAATTCTGGAGGCGGTCAAGACCGGTATCAGAATGGCAGGCGGGACTCCTGTGAGTTTTGGCACAATCGGTGTGTGTGATGGTATTGCCATGAACCATAAAGGCATGAAGTATTCACTTGCAAGCCGGGAAATTATTGCTGACTCGGTTGAAATTATGGCCATGGCCCACCCTTTTGACGGCCTGGTTTTGATTCCAAATTGCGATAAGGTCACTCCTGGAATGCTTATGGCAATGCTCAGGGTCAATATCCCTGCTTTGATGGTTAGCGGCGGGCCTATGCTGACAGGCCGTTTTCAAGGCAAGGATGTTCACTTGGTCAGTGTTTTTGAAGGTGTTGGCAGAGTAAAAGCAAATACAATGACCGAAGAAGAACTCAGTGAGTTGGAGGACAAGGCCTGTCCTGGTTGCGGATCCTGTGCTGGAATGTTTACGGCCAACTCAATGAATTGCCTTGCTGAGGCAATAGGGCTTGGTCTGCCAGGAAACGGGACCATTCCAGCGGTTCATTCGGCCCGAATCCGGCTTGCCAAAGAGGCGGGCATGGCAATTATGAACTTATTGGAAAAAAATATCTACCCGCGCGACATTGCCACCCGGGAGGCCTTTGAAAATGCCATGGCGGTTGATATGGCCCTGGGCTGTTCTACAAATACAGTGCTCCATGTTCCGGCAATTGCCAAAGAGGCCGGTGTAGAACTCCCTCTGGCAGCGTTTAATGAGGTAAGTAAACGTGTCCCCCATGTTTGCAGCTTGATTCCCGGCGGGCCGCACAGCCTGGAGGAACTGGATGAAGCCGGTGGTGTGCCGGCTGTTATGAGTGAGCTTTGCGGGACTGAGGCGGGACTGCACTTGAACGTAATGACTGCGACTGGCAGGACCCTTGGTGACAATCTTCAAAAAGTCAGAGTTCGCGATCGCGTGGTTATTAAGACCGCGGCCGAGCCATATCACAAAGTTGGCGGTATTGCAATTTTATATGGCAACCTCGCCCCGGACGGGGCTGTTGTTAAACGGTCCGCCGTGTGTGATAAAATGATGGAACATTCAGGGCCGGCCCGGGTCTACAACTCTGAGGAAGAGGCCCAGACAGCTATCCTTGGTAATCAAATTAAAGCCGGTGATGTGGTCGTTATTCGTTATTGCGGCCCTAAGGGCGGTCCGGGGATGCCGGAAATGTTGTCGCCCACCTCGGCAATAATTGGTATGGGGCTTGGCTGTTCAGTTGCTCTTATTACCGACGGTCGTTTTAGCGGCGGTACCCAGGGGGCCTGTATCGGTCATGTCTCTCCTGAGGCTGCTTTAGGCGGGCCGATAGGTCTTATACACGAAGGCGATACGATCAATATTAACATTCGTGACTATTCAATAACCCTTGCTGTTTCTGAAGAAGAGCTGGCCCGTCGCCAAGAAAAATGGAAGCCGCCAGCACCTAAAATTACTACCGGTTATGCCGCCAGATATGCCAAAATGGTCACTTCCGGCAGCACTGGCGCCGTGCTACAGGACTAACTTGGTCTGCCCATAGATGCTATTTTGTTTTAATATTAGCCGAACATTGAATAATCGGATAAGCAACTATTTTGATTGTATACAGCGCAGGCCAGCAACACTGCAGGAGAAAAATTGGTGAAGGGTAAGCTTACTCAATTGTTGTACGGCATACCTTTCCTCCTAGTACCTATTGTGCTGAGTTGCAGCGCTTCAGCATCTGAGTTGTCATCGGATTCTCCATGGGAAATTACTGCGGATAAACTGTCACGATTTGAAGATCCTGCAACTGTCATTGCGGAAGGGAATGTTGTCCTGGTTCAAAAACAGGAGACAGGGACTATAACGGTCACTTCTGAAAAAAATGGTGTTGTTTCCGAAGAAGTTCGACCCAGAAAGCCACTGACGATTACCGGTGATTGGATCCGTCTTGATCCTGTTCTGAATACGGTTAAGGTGCGCGGTAATGCTGTGCTTGATTCAGACGATGAGCATATTATAGCGGATGTGGCGAACCTGGACCTTGATAACCACACCGGGACGCTTAAAAACACCACAGTCTACTTTCCCCAGCGGCATTTATTTTTGGCAGGAGAACACGTTCAGAAAACAGGGGCATTGACTTACCATCTTGAGGATGGCTGGGTCACTAAATGTGATCCTGAAGATGCCAAAGCCCCTCCCTGGAGCTTTGGCTGGACATCCGGGAATATCACCCAGGAAGGTTTTGCCCAATTTATTAATGCAACCTTGCGTGTTAAGGATATTCCGGTTGTATATTCCCCCTATTTTGCCTTTTCCACGAACACTAAACGTAAGACAGGCTTGCTACTTCCGGAGTTTTCGCATGGTGGGCGTGATGGGTTTGGTGTTGTGGTACCGTTGTTTCTGAATTTGTCGCCGAGTGCCGATATGACACTCTACGCCGGGCATTTGGCGGACAGAGGTAATATTGCCGCCTTGGAAGCCAGGTATGTTTACGATACCAACTCAAAAGGGACTTTTGCCATCAATCATCTCCGGGATCGTCTTGAAGAGACCATTGAGGATGATTTTAATTCAGACGGTATCTTAAGGACAGCCAAAAACAGATATTGGCTTCGTGGAAAGGTCGATCATGATTTTGGCTTTATGTTGGGCAAACTCGACCTGGATTTGGTTTCTGATCAGGACTTTCTTCAGGAGTATCAGGATGGGCGCATCGGCTTTGATGAAAGTGACAGAAGATTTACTGAAACATTTGGCCGGGGTTTCGATGCTGAATCAACAGTTCTCCGGACGAATACCGCTCAGTTGTCGAAAGTGTGGCAGGATATGGCAGTCAACGGTGAAGTACTGCTAGTCAATGATCCGACCCCTGTGCGATCGACCTCTCATCTATGGACATTACCGAGAATAACTTTTTCCGGCAGACAGGCACTGCCGAATCAAACGATGCTCAGTGGTCGGCTGGGTGAGCTATTTGGCCCGGCAGATTTGATGTGGGATTCTGAGTATATTTATTATTGGAGGGAAAGGGGGCTTGGTGCCCAGCGGTTGGATATGCACCCGCAGTTGAAAGTGCCTCTGGAGTTGACTCCGTATCTGGAGACAACTGCAACCGTTGGTGTGGAAAAAACACTCTATAATATTGACAATAACACGGGGGCCAATACGAGCTATAAACATGGCATCCTCACCAGAACCATGTATGACTATAATTTGTCGACCTCGACTATTCTAATGAGGGATTTTGCCGTACATATCGATTCCTACGACCAACTGACTCATATGATCAGGCCTCAGGTTTCCTATGATTATGTGCCTGTTAATCCCCAAGAGTCATATCCTGTATTTGATGCAGTCGATCGGGTTGCAGCCCAGAACCTGCTGACCGTTGAGCTGCTTAATGATTTTGACTTGTTTTCTACCGATGGGGCGGGAAACGCGCGGACCAGGAAGTTGGCCTATCTGAAACTGAAACAGTCCTATGATATTCGTGAGGCCCGCAGGGATCTAACTGATGCGCGTGATACCCATAAACCACTTTCTGTAATGACCACCGAGTTAGAGATTATGCCCCTTCCTGCTCTGCGGACCCATTATGAATCGGATCTTGACATGTATGGGCGGGGGTTCACTCGATATGAACTACGCAATGATGCTTCTTTTAGTTTTGCTGATATTGGCCTGGAATATCGGTATGACAAGAATCTGGAAGTCAACCAGCTGAATGCTGATTCCTATATTGCTTTGAGCGATAAGCTGTCGCTTGAGGGAGGTTTTTTCCATTCATTTGATACCGACAAAACGTCTGATGCCTACTTGGGTCTGTTGTATGAACCAGAGTGTTGGGCGATGGAGTTTCAGGTCGCCACGACCGATGAAGATGATTTCCGCTTTACTCTGGTTTTTCAATTGGAAGGCGTTGGCAATGTCTTGGGGCTCAGTCAGACTTTATATGCAACAGATACATTGGGGTATCGTTTTAACAAAAAGAAAAAACATCAGTAATGTACTATGAATTATGATATCTTTAACGGTGATGCCGACGGCATTTGTGCCCTTCACCAGCTTCGCCTAGAAGTACCAAGGGAACATGCGACCCTGGTTACTGGTGTCAAGAGGGATGTGAAGCTTCTGTCCCATATTGAAAAATTGGTTACAGCCGCAGATAATCTGACGGTTATGGATGTGTCATTGGACAGCAACAAAGAGGCTCTGTTGAAAATACTGGAGAAAGGGGCCAGAGTATTTTATGCAGACCACCACTATGCAGGCAATATTCCGGAAACAGAATTGCTTGAGGCGCATATAGATTCCAGTGCGGATACTTGTACATCGTTAATTATTGATTCGTTGCTTGGCGGCCGATATAAACCATGGGCCGTTGTTGCTGCCTTTGGTGATAACTTACATGATGCCGCAAGGGCAGCGGCAGAACACCTGAAAATTAATGAAGAGGCTGTTGCGGCGCTTCGCGAGTTGGGGGAATTACTTAATTATAACGGCTATGGCGCTCGGATAAGTGATTTGCATTTTGCCCCTAAGGTGCTTTATGAAGCGATTAAACCCTACAGGTCGCCGTTTGATTTTATCCACTCCTCTCCGGCGATGGAACAACTTCGTTTGGGATTTGATTCTGATATGAAAAATGCCAGAGCCCAAAAATCCTATCTCGAAAATAACTCGGGAAGGATATTTATGTTTCCACAAGAGCCATGGAGTAGACGCGTAGCCGGCGTGTTCAGCAATGAAAAGGCGCGGGAAGCGCCAAATTCTGCACAGGCGCTGCTCGTTGATAATGGTGACGGAACCTATCTCATCAGTGTTCGTGCCCCGTTAAATAGAAAAGTTGGTGCGGACATGTTATGCCGGGCCTTTCCAACTGGTGGAGGGCGGGCTGCCGCAGCCGGCATCAATGCACTGCCTGCTGAAAAGCTGGATGAATTCGTTGATAAATTTACGGAGATTTTTGCCCCATGAAAATTGTATTGAAAACACATTTCGCGGCATTGTTTGCTGCTTTGATGACTGCACTCTGCTTCTTGTTGCCACCGCCTGATGTCCGGGCAGAAGAAAAGCAGCCCCTTGCTGCAGACCTAGTTAATGACGGGCAAAAGATTGATATCTCCTCTGAACGCTATACGGGTCTTTTTAAAGAGCTTCGTCTGCGTTATAATTTCAGCAGTGATGAGTTGCAGAAGTTGTTTACCGGCGTCTCCATCAACAAAAGGGTCCTGGAGTTGATGGACAGGCAGTCTGAGGCTCTGCCATATTTTAAATACTACCCTCTGTTTATTAATAATAGTGTTATTGCGGAAGGGAAAGCCCGCTTAAAGGAACACAGCCAGTTGCTTGACCGGATTGAAGCGGAACTTGGGGTTGAACGTGAGATTGTTGTGGCGATCTGGGGGATTGAGTCGCGCTACGGTCTGCATAAGGGCGCATTCAGTATGTTTCAGACGATCAACACCATGTTTGACGCCTATCCGAGAAGGCGTGAATTCTACCGCAAGCAACTTATTGATTATCTGGTACTCTGTAAAAAAAATGGTGTTGATCCTCTTGCTGTTACCGGTTCATATGGAGGGGCTTTTGGGCAAACGCAGTTTATTCCGTCAAGTTTCAGAGAGTATGCCGTCGATTTTGATAAAGACGGCAAGCGTGATGTCTGGAACTCAGTGCCGGATATTCTTGCGAGTATAGCTAATTATTTACATCGATATCATTGGACCTTCAATACCCCGGTGTATTATGAAATTGGCGCAAAACTGCAGGGTGAGCAATTACAGAAAGCCTATAAAGCTGGTCGTAAAGGATTGGTCTGGCTGACAGATGTGGAAGCAATTCAACAAATTAGTATGCCCCCGTCACCGGGCGGTAAAGAGGTGACAGTTGTAGGGCTTGAGCTAGATAAAAACGGTGGAATGCGTTATGTGGCCGGGTACCCAAATTTTCAGGCAATAACTAAGTGGAACAACTCAAATCGCTATGCGATGGCCGTGACCGAGCTTGCCGAAAAACTCAGAGACGGCAAGCCGTTTACACAATAAGCTGAATGGGGCTCTTGGCTCTTCTGCATTGATAAAAAAATGGGGTTGGAAATGGTATATGTCCAACCCCATTTTGGCTTTTGCTGTCCTTAGTCTTCCAAAACTACTTTTGGCCGATAAGTGCTAAGTTTCCTTTCACCAGATCGTCAACAACAGAAGGATCTGCCAAGGTGGAGGTATCACCAAAGTCATGTTCTTCGTGTTGGCCGGCAGAAACTTTTCTCAGGATTCTGCGCATGATTTTACCCGATCTGGTTTTGGGCAGGCCTTCGGCGAATTGAATAAATTCTGGTGTGGCAATTGGGCCGATTTCTGTACGGACATGGGCTCGCAACTCTTTCATGAGCTCGTCAGAGGGTGTTACGCCGGCATTAACAGTAACGAAGGCATATATGGTCTGGCCTTTGACTTCATGCGGAGCACCAATAACGGCAGCTTCTGCAACCTGGGGATGTGAAACCAGGGCAGATTCAATTTCAGCAGTGCCAAGCCTGTGGCCGGAAACGTTAATGACGTCGTCAAGACGGCCCATAATCCAGAAGTATCCGTCTTCATCTTTACGGGAGCTATCTTCCGGGTCGTAAATGCCGGGGAATCGGTTGAAATATGTTTTCTTGTAACGCTCCGGATTTTTGTAAACGGTGCGCAGCATTGAAGGCCATGGTTTTCTGATAACCAGGCGACCACCTTCGTTTGGTCCGGCTTCCTGTCCCTCTTCATTATAAATAGCAGCATCAATGCCGGGCAGAGGTAGAGTCGCTGAACCGGGTTTTGTCGGAGTGGCGTACGGCAGAGCTGAAATCATAATGCCGCCGGTCTCGGTTTGCCACCAGGTGTCGACAATCGGTAGTTTGCCGACTCCGATATGTTCATGGTACCACATCCAGGCCTCGGGGTTAATCGGCTCCCCAACAGAACCGAGAATCCTGAGCGAAGAAAGATCATGTTTGTCGCAGGGCTCGGAACCAAAGCGCATCAGGGCGCGAATAGCTGTGGGAGCGGTGTAGAAAATATTGACTTTGAATTTCTCTACAATATGCCAGAAACGGTCAGGGCCTGGATAGGTAGGTACGCCTTCAAACATCAGGGAGGTTGCACCCAGGGCCAACGGGCCGTAAAGAATGTAACTGTGGCCGGTAATCCAGCCAATGTCTGCGGTGCAGTAGTAGACATCGTCATCCTTCAGGTCAAAAACCCATTGGCAGGTGTGGGCGACGTAGGTCAGATAGCCACCGGTCGTGTGTACAACACCTTTTGGGGTTCCGGTACTGCCGCTTGTGTAAAGAATGAACAGAGGATCTTCTGCATCCATGGATTCCGGTTCACATTTGTCCGTGATATCATCGCCGCCCATCAAGTCGTGATACCAGAGGTCATGCCCTTCTTTGAAGTTGATGTCATTACCGCCGCGTTTGACGATGACCGTATTTTGTACTGAAGGGCAGTCCGTCAGGGCATTATCAACGTTTGTTTTTAATGAAATAGTTTTGCCGGCCCGGAGCACTGCATCGGCAGTTACCAGAACTTTGGCTTCGCAGTCGGTAATTCTGCTTTTTAAACTGGGGGCGGAAAAACCCGCAAAAACGACAGAGTGGATAGCGCCGATGCGTGTACAGGCCAAGAGGGTTATGGCAAGTTCCGGGATCATTGGCAGGTAGACCGCAACACGGTCACCGCGGCCGACGCCAAGTTTTTTAAGAACGTTTGCAAAACGGCAGACTTCTGTATGAAGCATCTGATAGGTATAGACTCTAACATCCTCTTCCGGTTCGCCCTGCCAGATAAGCGCTGCTTTATTGCGACGACCGTCGGTTAAATGCCGGTCAAGACAGTTATAGGAAACATTGAGCTTTCCGCCTTTAAACCAGTTCACCTCGGGTTTATACAGGTCTGCGTCGAGAACCGTGTCCCATTTCTTGTTCCAGGTAAGAAGTTCCTCAGCCCGGTCTCCCCAATAGCCTTCAGGATCATCCATTGATCGTTTGTAATGAGTCCGATATTCTTCCATGCTTTTTACGCAGGCCGCTTCTCGACCTTTTTCTGGCGGATTAAAAACTCTTTTTTCAGTTGACAGGCTCTCAATTTTCTTTTCTTCGCTCATATTTCCTCCATAAAAATCATTGAACTGAACAACCACAAAGTAGCAGCTATTTTTTAAACTTGGGAAAAGAGTTTCCACTCTTTTAACCACTTTAACTAACAAGGTGTTGAGGTGAGGTCAAGAAAAATATAGGTAGAAGTACTATTATTTTTAGGTAGAACTACGATGATAGAACAAAGGGGGCAACTAATAACAATTATGGATTCATTAATAGATTTATTCACCAAACCCTCCATAGTTAATTATGGAAGGTTTGGTGGGTAAATTTCGAAGCATGAAAAGAGCTTGGTGTGATGGTTTTAGATAAGAA
>Ga0209919_1001239_pt1 | contig 12554 bp, 10 predicted proteins | sample SalPon2A_C_D2_MG_FD_185721 | JGI IMG/M metagenome (GOLD analysis project Ga0209919, IMG submission 185721) | Soil microbial communities from South San Francisco under conditions of wetland restoration - Salt Pond MetaG R2A_C_D2_MG (SPAdes)... | ecosystem: Environmental > Terrestrial > Soil >... | reverse complement strand
GTAAATGTTATATTTGTTCGCTTAACCAGCATAATTTAATGCACCTGTAGCTCAATTGGATAGAGCATCTGACTACGGATCAGAAGGTTTGGGGTTCGAATCCCTACAGGTGTACAAAGAATTTCGGACTTGCGATTTTGGACTTCGGATTTTTTCAGGGTTCGGAATCACAATTCCGATTTTTTTTTTGCGCCCGTAGCTCAACTGGATAGAGCATTTGACTTCGGATCAAAGGGTTGAGGGTTCGAATCCTTCCGGGCGTACAGTATTAGTAACTTCTTGCCTTATATAAACCATTTCAGTTAATTATTCGGAAAAGGTTTAAATATTCGTGAATAGATAATAATTTTTCATATTTTAGTAACAATTCTTACAATTTAATCTGAAGGAACAAAATGTTTAAAGGTGCCGGAACAGCAATAATTACTCCATTCGATCAGGACCATAATGTTGACTATAATGCACTGAAAAAAATAACGAAACACCAGGTTGATAATGGCATTGATGCAATAATTATTCTTGGGACAACGGGCGAAGCACCAGTTATTGAGCCGGATGAAAGAAAAAAAATTATTGAAACAATAATGACTGAGGCAGCAGGCAAATGTAAGATTATTGTAGGAACTGGTGGAAATTATACTAAGAAAGTAGTGGAGCTCAATAAATCAGCAGAAGAATTTAAACCCGATGGATTGCTTGTAGCAAATCCATATTATAATAAAGGTACACAGGAGAGCCTTGTTGAGCATTATAAGTATTTATCAGAATCTACGTCAACTCCAATTATGCTTTATAATGTCCCGTCAAGAACAGGGATGAATTTATTACCTGAAACAGCAGTAAAAATTCACGAAGAATGTAAAAATGTGGTGGCAATTAAAGAAGCAAGCGGAAGTATTTCGCAAATCGCACATTTATGTTCAATAAAACCAGATAGTTTAAGAGTACTTTCTGGTAATGATGACCAGACTCTTCCAATAATGGCAGTGGGTGGCGATGGGGTAATATCCGTTTTCACAAATGCATTTCCGAAGCAAATGAAGGACTTGACAGACGCATTTTTTGCTGGTAATATCTCGTTGGCTCAAAATCTGAATAATTCTTTTTTGGAGATGATGAATGCTTTATTCTTAGAAACTAGTCCCGGACCGTTAAAATATATTTTGAAAAAAATGGGATTTTGTGAAAATATATTTCGCCTTCCGATTGCACCGGTAACTGAGAAAACAGAGGCAAAACTGGACGAAGTTTATGGAAGATTTTCAAAATTAATTTAAGATATAATGCTATATGAGCAATAAAATAAAATATGGAATAATTGGATCCAGCGGCAGGTTGGGCGGAGAAGTAAAAAATGTATTCTCTGAGGCTAGCCTCAGCCTGGTCTTTACTTATGATATTGAGGGGGAAACAAAGAAAGAAAAACCTGAGCTAATAATTGATTGCTCTTTGCCGGATGTTTTTCCCCAGACAATTGAGTTTGTTAAACAATTTAATGTGCCATTAATTATTGCAACAACAGGATTATCCTCTAAAAACCTTGATGAATTAAAATTATTATCTGAACATGTTCCTGTGGTTCAGAGCTTTAATTTCTCAACAGGTATTCAGGTATTGTTAAAACTCACTGAACTGGCAAATGAAATACTCGGAGACTGGGATATCGAGATTTCCGAAACTCATCACAGGTTTAAAAAAGATAAACCTTCCGGAACAGCTAAAATGATTCAGAACATTTTTCAGGGAAAAGAAACAAATACATCTTCTTTAAGACTTGGAAATGTGGCAGGGGAGCACACCGTAAATTTCGGGGGACTGGGTGAAGTTCTCTCAATTAAGCATAGTGCTACCTCCAGGCGCACATTTGCGGAAGGAATTTTATTATCCGCTAAGTTTGTTTTGAATAAAAGTAAAGGGTTCTATTCCTTTACTGATGTCGTGTTCCCCAAATGAAATAAAAGGAATTAAATATGGACTCATACGAGATTATAAAATATATATCGGATTCAGTTAAGAAAACGCCTGCTAAAGTATATCTAACAGGAAATTTAGCTAATATTAACTTTAGTAAATTAGAGTACTATGGTGACAATAAGTCCGGGATATTATTCATTGAATTAAAAGACTTTACAGAGTTCTTTGAAAAATACAAAACTGTTATAATAAAGCATCGAATTGAAGTTGAAATGAGAAATTCTGCTATTCCGCTGGCAGATTTAACAAAGTATAATGCAAGAATAGAACCAGGAGCACTAATTCGTGATTTAGTGGAAATTGGAGACGGATGTGTAATTATGATGGGAGCAGTGCTAAACATTGGAGCAGTTATTGGCGAAAAAACCATGATTGATATGAACGTGGTAGTTGGTGGGCGTGCTGTTGTTGGTAAAAATTGTCATATCGGGGCAGGTACTGTTCTGGCTGGCGTAATTGAACCCCCGAGTGCAGAACCTGTAATTATTGAAGATGATGTCTTAATTGGTGCAAACGTTGTAGTTCTCGAAGGTGTTAAAGTTGGGAAAGGCGCTGTAATTGCTGCAGGATCAGTTGTTGTAAAGAATGTTGAACCTTATACAGTTATGGTAGGCATACCAGCCAAACCAATTAAAAAAGTAGATGATAAAACCCGTAGCAAAACTCAGCTTATGGAAGAATTAAGAAAATTATGATTTGGGAATTAGAAACCTGCCTGCAGGCAGTCATGGTGTTGAATTGAATGGAAATTATCGTTCAAAAATATGGTGGAAGCAGCGTAGCCGATCCTGAGAAATTAAAAAAGATTGCACAAAGTGTCGCATCAATAAAATCCCAGGGATTTGGAGTTGTTGTAATAGTTTCTGCGATGGGAAAAACTACAAATTCCTTAATTGAATTGGCGAATAATGTTTCTGCTGATCCTTCCAGGAGAGAACTTGATATGTTGCTCAGTGCCGGAGAAAGAATCACAATGTCGCTTCTTTGTATGGCTCTTAATGAACTTGGTGTCGAAGCTCTTTCTTTAACTGGTTCACAGGCAGGTATTATTACAGACGACAGGCACAACGATGCCCGGGTAATTGAGGTTAGGCCAATACGCGTGCAGGATGAATTAAATAAGAATAAAGTTGTAGTAGTTGGAGGATTCCAGGGTGTTAGCTATAAGAAAGATGTTACGACCCTTGGAAGAGGTGGTTCCGATACTTCCGCCGTTGCTCTGGCTGCAGCATTAAATGCGGTAAGATGTGAAATATATTCTGATGTAGATGGTGTTTATACTGCTGATCCGTCTTTAGTAAAAGAAGCCAAACATCTGCCTGAAATTTCCTACCAGCAGATGCAGGAAATGAGCACTGCAGGAGCAAAAGTACTGAATGCTCAGGCAGTTCAATTTGCAAAAGAATCTAATATAGTAATTCATGCACGGAGTACTTTTAATCCGGGGGCAGAAACAATTATTAAAACATCAAAATCGGTCCGGTCAAGAGAAATAACCGGCATAGTACACGAAAATGATGTCGTAAGAGTGATCCTATCCTATAAAACTAATTCGGAAGATTTTAATGAACTTCTTCGGATTTTAGAAGAAAAACAAATTGGAATAAAAGAATTAAATGTTACCGAAGCAGAAATCGAAGACATTAAATCAAAGGCATCTTTTGTTATATCCTATAAAAACATTTATGGCTGGGAAAAATTTAAAGATAAATTAAAATCTAAGTTTAATGATAAAATTGAATTTGATTATAACCTTGGAGCACTTTCAATAATAGGGGAGGGACTTAACAGGGATAATGAAACTTTATTAGCTTCACTTGATGTTTTGAAGAAAGAAAATATCAGAGTTATGGGTATAACAACTACATCATACAGAATTTCATTACTTGTAGCCAGGGATGATTTACAAAAAAGTATGACAATAATTCATAATAAATGGATTAAAGAAAACGCCTGATGGCAATAATAGTTCAGAAATATGGCGGCAGTTCTGTCGCCGATACAACAAAAATAAAAACAATTGCTCAAAAACTTGCCGGCAGGATCAAGGAAGGGAATCAACTGGTTGTTGTTGTTTCAGCCATGGGTAAAACGACCGATAACCTGATTAACACAGCTAAAGAAATAACTGACAATATTGTGCCTCGTGAACTTGATATGCTTTTAACCACCGGTGAACAGGTTACGGCAGCGCTTTTATCTATTGCGCTGAATGATATCGGAATAAAAGCAAAATCTCTTAATGCTTTTCAGCTTGAAATATTAACAACTAATGATTTTAATGCGGCAAGGATAAAAAATTTAAAAGTCGATAAAATTAAAGATTTCCTTAATAAATTTGATGCAGTTATTGTAACTGGTTTTCAGGGTATTACGGATGAAGGAGAAATAACAACACTGGGGCGCGGTGGATCAGATACTTCCGCTGTTGCTCTGGCCGCAGCAATGAACGTTAATTGCGAAATTTACAGTGATGTAGCAGGAGTTTATTCAACTGATCCAAAATTTCATCCAAGGGCAAAAAAACTTAAGATAGTTGCCTATGATGAAATGCTCGAAATGTCCAGTCTTGGGGCAAAGGTCCTGCATAGTCGTTCTGTAGAAATTGCTAAAAAATTTAATACTAAAATTTATTGTGGATCAACTTTCTCAGATGAGGAGGGTAGTTACGTGGTAGACGATTATCTTGAACAGCCAAGTGTGACAGGCTTAAGTACAATGGATAAGCAAACGCAGGTTACAATTTCAAAGTTACCACTGGATTATACACTTGTACATGACATTTTTAAAAGTGTTGCAAACCATAACCTGAATGTGGATATGATTTCTGTTATCAGCAATTCAAGCCTGAATGTTTCCTTTACTATAATTGAAGATGAAAAGCATCATTTCCAGAAGGCTCTTTCCGATGTTTTGCAGGATCTGCCAAGATTAAATATCAGGTACAATAGCGGATATTCTAAAGTTTCTATTGTGGGAATAGGAATGAAATCCAGCAGCGGAGTTGCAGCAAAATATTTTGAGGCTTTGAAAGAAATTCCTGTAAAACTGGTAACCACTTCTGAAATAAAAATTTCCTGTCTCATTGAAGAACAATACAAAGAACAGACAATGAATGCATTAATAAATATGTTTGAATTATAGAGGCTATATATGAGTTTAGAACCTGTTGAACTAAGACATATTCTTCACAAAAATCCTGAACTTTCTTTTAATGAAGTTAATACTACAAAATTGCTCCATAAAAATATTGGCAATTTTAATGCTGATTTGAAAATTCACACTCCTTTTAAAACAGGTTTGCTTGTAGAATACAAAGTTAATGACGGCGATTATTTTTTATTCCGTGCTGATATTGATGCGCTCCCGGTTAAAGAAGAAAATGAAATTGATTTCAGATCAAATAATGAATTTATGCATGCCTGCGGGCATGATGTCCATACTTCGATTATGTATGCTTTTTTAAAACAGGTTAGTGAGAATAAATATGACAAAAATATTTTATTCCTTTTTCAGCCTGCAGAAGAAAGCGGCGGCGGGGCAATGGAATTTTATGCAACCGGTATCTTCGATAAATTTAATATCAGTAAAGCATTTGCGCTGCATGTTACGGATGAATATAAAGAAGGAACTGTTGCCAGTACATCAGGCGTATTATTTGCTTCAGCTCTTGAAATGGATTTTGAATTTAAGGGCGTTAGCGCTCACGTCGCCTTCCCGAAAGAAGGCAAAAATGCATTTAATGCATTAAGAATATTTCTTGATGAATGTGAGAAAATGCCCGTTATTTCAGAATCTCCGATTGTGCTTGGAATAGGGAAAATTATTGCAGGTGAAGTAAGAAATATTACTCCTGATTTTGCTAAACTTGAAACTACAATCAGGGGACTCAGCAAAGAAAAAGTTCTTAATTACTGTGCTGATCTTCAAATAAACTTAAAAAAGATTGAACAAAAAACGGGGGTTAAGTTTGCAATGAAAAAAGGCGCACATTACCCCGAAGTCATTGTGGATGATAAATTGTTTAATGATTTATCGAAAGTTTTATCCACAAAATTTGATTTTATAGATTGTGGCTATAAAATGACTGGCGAAGACTTTGGCTTATTCTCCAGAAAATTTCCCTCATTTATGTTTTGGCTCGGGACATCAAAAAATGGTGAGCGATATGGACTGCATAGCCCGCGTTTTTTACCACCTGATTCAGTGATTGAAAAAGGTAAAAACATTTTCACAGAAATTCTTATTTCACAAATGTAATTTATTTTTTAAATGTCTCATTTTGAATCCTGTCTTAAAAGAAAATACTTTCCTCAGATTAACATTTATAATAGGATAAATTTAGGAACTTTTGGTATGGCACACTTGTTGAAAAAATATACGAGTTGTTGTCTCAAGTTTATGATTGATTGCCGTTATTGAAGGAAGTGGGCTATATAGTCCGGAGGGCTCTTTCAATTATCGGCAATCTTTTTTTATACCTCACTTTGATATTCACAGTTTTTTGGTATCTCCGGGTGCACAAGTAATACCTCTTCCTTCATTAAGGCAACTTTACCAGCTTCCATTCCTTTCTTTTTTACTACATATTTTTTTAAGGAATATGATACTGGTGCTAACCCAGCTGTTTTTGCCTTGCTGTGAAAAGCAGCAATTGAGGCCGTTCTTTTCAATACATTTTTAGGAACTGGTTCTTTAGTATTTTCTATTCTAAGAACAACATGTGAGCCTGATACACTTCTGGCATGAAACCAGTAATCATTTTGCTTTGCAAACTTAGTAGTAAGCAGATCATTATTTTTACTGTCCTTGCCAACATAAACATTGTATTTCCCATCGATGATGTAATGTTTAAACTTTATTTTAATGTTATCATTGTGTTTTTTGTTTTCTGTTTCTTTAATTTTTAACTCCTTCATAATATCCTTTAATTCTCCAGGTGTTTCAGATTTATTCAATTTTTCTTCAATATTCTTATGCTTTCTAAATTCAGTTTCCGAGAAGTTCAGCAATTCTTTATTTTTTTCACGGCTTATTCTTTCACTTTTAGATTTATTAAAATAATTATCAGCATTTTGCTTTGGTGATTTATTCTCATCCAGTTTAATCTTTATTAATTCATTGTTTTTATAAATATCTTCAAACTGTACCGATTTCATCCCTTTTTTGATGTTATGAATATTGATTAAAAGAAGATTGCCTATTCTGCTGTATTCTTCTTCTTTGCTATCTTTTTGAAGAACAGCTTGCAGCCTGTTAATTTTTGAAGCGATTTTCTCCAGTTCCCGGTTTAGATGCTTTTCTATTATTCTTTTTTTCTTCCCGAAATCATCAGAAAAATATTTTTTCCCGATATAATAATTCTGGGCATCTATTAGCTTATCAAATATCTTTTTTTCTTCGTATGGAAATATCCTGAAAGATTGGGGAGCAAGATGCATCTCAGCAGAGGCTTTATCCTGAAAAATTGCAATATTATCCCGGAATATTTCCTTTATTACTTGAAATATTATTTTATTACTATCGTTCTTCTTATTATCAATTCTTCTTTTTGTCTCAAGTATAATTTCTTTGCCGAGGATTGGATATTTCTTTCTCATTCCGTCTAAATCTATTTCAGCATAGTCTGACACTATATCGAGATGATTTTCTTCAGAAATAAATCTTGTCTTTTTTATTTCATCCAAAAATTTATTCTCAATTTCTTCATCCCCGGATTTGAAAGAAATAATTTTCTCGCCCTTATTAATAAGATGTAAATTTGTATACTTGCCACGTATTGCAAAATAAATTGAAAAGTTTTCAAATCTTAGTCTTACTATTCTATCAAATTCTGCAATTTCAATTTCCAGGAGTTGAGAAGGGGAATATTCAGTAAAAAAATCTATTGTGTTTTTCTTTGCCCTGTGAAAATTTTCTTTTAACGATATATACGGAAATCCCGGATTTACAGATATTTCAAAAAAGCAGAAGGTGTCTTTATTCCTGAGTTCCAAAATAATTTTATTCTTTTCCTGTGAAAATGCAGAAACAAGCATAAAATTCTTTAGCAGAGGCCCAGTCTCTTTTATAAATCTGTTTAGAATAAAATAATTTTTATACATCAGTTAATATTTTACTAATAAATAAAGTTAGATCAACTCTTAGACAATAAAAAAGGGTTGAAACTTAATTCAACCCTTAAATTAAAAGAAAATTACAAAAAAAACGTCAGGACTTTGACCCGGTTCGCTCTTTAACAATAGCATCCAGTCCTTTAATCCTGGCGAAGATCCATGCCCCTCCTATAAATGCTGCACCTGCAATTATCAGGAAAAACATTTTTTTATCGGTAAAATCATCCCAAAAGCTGGCCATAATTCCTGCTGCCTTACCTCCGAGAGAAGTTGACAGGAACCAGCCGCCCATCATTAGCGCAGTTGTTCGTGCCGGCGCTAATTTTGAAACGAGTGAAAGCCCTATCGGGCTCAGGAACAATTCACTTACCGTGAAAATTCCATATGTGAGAAACAGCCAGTAGGCCCCGGTTTTATGAGTATAAACTGATGGAACTGACATAATGGCGAAAACCATAATAAGAGCCGAAAATCCCGAAATAAAAAGTGCCATTCCAAATTTTGCAACTGTCGAAGGCTCATGCTTCCGCTTTCGCATAAATCCGAAAAATCCCACCACAAGAGGCGTTAAAACTATAATAAAAAATGGATTGATCGACTGGAATAACTCAGCATTTGCCAGTTTAAGAACTTCATTTGCACCGGGCCACTCCTTCTTTGGCAAATTATTAAAATATGGATCGGGACCCATTACAGTTTGAACTTTACCATTACTGTCTACTACAGGGCGCAAATACTGGTCCACTTCGGGCACAACTTTTGGCGCTGTGCTAACATCCGTAACCATATCAATTGCCTCTGCAGGTTTTTCAAGAAGGGAAGGAATTTCACGGTTTGTATAAGATTGGGCCCAGATTGTCAGACCCGTTGCATTCTGGTTATAAATAGTCCAGAATATAATCGAGATAGAAAAAATAAAAAGTAGCGCGCCGATTGCTCGTTTATCTGAACCAATAGAACGCAGCCAGAGTGAGACATAAAATGCAATAACAGGGAAGCAGGCAAATATAAAAGCGTCATTTGAGTTAGAGCCAAATATGTTATTAGGAATAACCCAGCCAATAATTGCAAATACTATTGCTGGCAAAAATACATACATGAAAATCTGCTTCATCGATGCGTCTTCTTTCTCCATGGGCTTTTTTACATCTGCGTATTTCACTTCTTTGAGACCGGATGCCAGCCAGATCATACCGATTATAAGTCCGACACCTGCAGCAGAAAAAGCATAACCCCAACCATAAACATTTCTTAAATATGCAGCGACGAAGTTACAAACAAGTGCGCCGATATTTATTCCCATATAAAAGATATTATATGCGTTGTCTTTTAAGGGTTTCAGTTCTTCAGTATTATATATTATTCCAAGGAGGGTGCTTATGTTAGGTTTAAAAAATCCATTACCAATTATAACGAGTCCCAATGAAATAAATAGGGCAGTATTTCCCGGAATGGCCAGTCCAAAATATCCTGCGGCCATAAGTGTACCGCCGATAAAGATGGATTTTAAATACCCCAGGTAACGATCTGCAAGTAGACCTCCGATAAATGGTGTCAGGTAAACAAGTGCAATGAATGAACCAACGATATCTGCTGCGGTTTTTGTATCAAAACCTTTACCGCCGGTTTTCGTGTCAATAAGATATAATAAAAGGATACCTACCATAAGGTAATAGCCAAAACGCTCCCACATTTCTGTAAAGAACAAGACATACAATCCTTTTGGGTGCTTTTTTAACATCAGAGGACCTCGTAATAATTAATTAAGGAAGTGATTTTAATTTTGGAATTTTTCGCGTAAGACTTCAATGTTGTGTGAAACTTTGAATGAATTTCTATGTTAAAGTTGTTACAATATATGTGAATTTTATCATTTTTCATAATTTTCTAATAATAAAATATTATTTAATTGATTCAGCTATTTACTTATAATACCTTTAGTTGTATAAGAAAACTTCATTTAATATATTACAATAATGAAAAAAATTATTAAAAAATCTTTTATAATAAAATCTGTAGCATTTATTGTAGGTATTATTGCACTTATTTTATTATTAAACAACCTAATTTTACCCTGGTACGTAAGTTCACCCGAAACTGTAGTTCCTAACATAGTTGGAATGGATAAAGTTCAGGCTTCCAAAATTCTTGAAGAAAATAACCTCCAACCAGTAATAGGAGATACAACTTACGATGCTTCAGTACCGAAAGATGCCGTTATGCTACAAAAACCGGGTGCAGGTGAAACAGTAAAGACAGGAAGAAGGATATACCTTTATATAAGCGGCGGAGATCCTGTAGTTTCTGTGCCAGCTTTAAAGGGAAAATCACTCAGGGATGCAAAATTTGCTCTTGAGCGACTGGGATTAAGCCTTGGCCAGGTAGAAGATGTTCCTTCCGATAATCCTAAAGATATGATCTTTGATCAACAATACGCCCCCGGCACACCTTTGAAGAAAGGGGAAACAGTTGGTGTGACAATGAGTATTGGGAATAATTCAGGATTGTTAATTGTACCGGATTTAATCGGTAAATCTTTGACCGAAGCTCAGCAAGTTCTGGCAGACAGTTCATTGAATGTTGGAAAAATCAATTATCAGAGATCATACTCACTTCTCCCTAATACAGTAGTTGATCAATATCCGAGCAAAGGCAGCAGAGTAAACAATGGCGCAAAAATAGATTTGTTCGTTACAAAAAACTCCGATTCACCAAACAATTAGATTACATTATGGCAATATTAGCTCCTTCCATACTTGCAGCTGATTTATCAAATCTTTCACAACAAATAAGATTAGTTGAAATGAGCGGAGCCGGTTGGATACATTGTGATATTATGGATGGACATTTCGTTCCCAATATTTCTTTTGGGCCCATTTTAGTAAAAGCAGCAAAAAAATGCACTAAGCTTCCTCTTGATGTTCATCTTATGATTACAAATCCGGATAATTATCTTGAAGATTTTGTTAAAGCCGGTGCAGATTTTATAACAGTTCACCAGGAAGAAGTAGTACATCTCAATCGTACAATAAACAAAATTAAAGAACTCGGGGCTAAAGCAGGAGTTGCAATAAATCCGGCAACACCAGTAAGTACATTAAAAGAAATTGCGGAATTTGCTGACCTTATTTTGGTTATGTCTGTCAATCCCGGGTTTGGAGGTCAATCGTTTATAAAAAGTTCACTTCGAAAGATAAAAGAAACAGTTCAGCTCAGGGAAGAAATGAATGCAGATTTTATTATTGAAGTCGATGGGGGAATTGACAACAAGAATATAAAATCGATTAAAGAAGCAGGCTGCGAAGCTTTTGTAGTTGGTTCTTCCATTTTCCGTGCTGATAATATTTCAGCGGCAGCAATGGAATTAGCCAATATTATTGAATAAGTAATGCAAATATCTGAATTATGATTACAAACGGCTAAAATATAGGACTAAAATACTGAAGTGACTTTTGTCACTTTTTTTTAAGGAATCAAATTGATAATTCAAATAGTAAACCTTTCCAATATAGAAGTCTTTAGAGGATTCAGTGAATATTACAAAATATTCAGAGAGGTTTATGAGATTAATCTGCTTGGACTTGAATTAAGGGATATACCCTACAAACTTGCTGAAAGTGTTCAAAAGATAATTCTTAAAGAAAAGGAAATTTGTTATAAAATAAAAAAAGACAAAAATTTTATCGATTTGCTCGTAACAGGTTCAGTAAGAAATTTTAAAGATCTTTCCAGAAAAATTCTTTCTGGCGGTGATGAAGATCTTGGTTACCAGATTAGTAATATTATTAAGAAATATGATGATTATGATCACGCTTCATATTCTTTTGGTGATAAGACATTTAATTTTAGAAATTCTTATGTAATGGGAGTCTTAAACGTAACGGAAGACTCATTCTCTGATGGTGGAAGGTATTTATCTTCCGATAAAGCTATTTCTCACGCTATTGAAATGATAGATGCAGGAGCTTCAATAATCGATGTCGGGGGCGAATCTACCAGGCCGGGAGCTAAAGAAATTTCTGCAGATAAAGAAATCGAAAGGATTATTCCTATAATTAAAAAAATTTTAGAAGAAAGACCCGACACAATAATTTCCGCAGATACCACAAAAAGCGAAGTAGCAGAGAAAGCCCTTTCTGCTGGAGCTAAAATTATTAATGATATAAGTGGATTTAACTTTGATCCGGGAATGGTTAAAGTTCTGAAAAAATATAAAGCCGGATACGTTTTAATGCATATGAAGGGAAAACCCGCAGATATGCAGAAAAATCCTTATTATGATGATGTTGTAAAAGAAATTTATGATTTCCTTTTTGAAAAGAGCAGGTTACTATTGAAAGAAGGAATTAAGAATATTTTTATTGATCCGGGTATCGGGTTCGGCAAAAGGGTTCAGGATAATTTTGAATTATTAAAACGAATAGAAGATTTTAAATGCCTTGGATTTCCTATATTAATTGGTGT
>Ga0209919_1001233_pt1 | contig 12581 bp, 10 predicted proteins | sample SalPon2A_C_D2_MG_FD_185721 | JGI IMG/M metagenome (GOLD analysis project Ga0209919, IMG submission 185721) | Soil microbial communities from South San Francisco under conditions of wetland restoration - Salt Pond MetaG R2A_C_D2_MG (SPAdes)... | ecosystem: Environmental > Terrestrial > Soil >... | reverse complement strand
AATATCTGCGTCAATTATTTCGTTCGGTTTAAAGTTCAATACTGCGTAGTCTGCGTTCAAACTCGTAATATCAGTTCCTTTTACACGGTGTATTGAATGGTTTCCTGCTACGCTATAAGTAAAATAAAACGCCTGCTCACGTTCTTTATCTTCTACAAATCCTATTTGCTTAAAAAGGTGTGCAGATGGCGCACCAGCAGTCAACAGAGTCATTCCTTTTATCGAAGTATTAATCCCCTCTCTTGATCCATAAGTAGAAGTTACCCTGCAATTTTTGCGGTGAATAACCTCGCCTTTCTCCGCATCTATATACAGAGGTGATTTATCTTTATTAATTCCACCGTTTAATGGGAGTACTACTTTCATGTTATCTCCTTACGTTTTGTCCCGAAGTTTCGTAAATCATGTCTTCTAAATCTTGAAGTGACGGCATTTCTAATGCTCTATACATTTTAAGATTTTCAATATATTCTTCTTTTTTCATTGCCATATACCCACCGTTATACTTATCGGGTCTTGAAGATACAAGTTTATACACCACGTAAGAAGTAAGTAGGTTAGCTGCATCGTCAGCGATATACGTTATATTAAAATCATCCATACCCGTAGAAACATATCTTACAAGTGCTTCGGTTCTGTCTGCATACATTAGCTGATCCATTGCTGCACGACTTAATATTATTCTTCTTTTAGATTTGTCGTCTTTAAAATAATATTCTACGTTTACAGCTTTTGTTCCGTATCCATCCATTGGTGTACGGTCAAGCACATCATCTTCGTGTCTTACCGTATTCCTTGCTTTGTCAAGTGGATCAGAAATAGGTTCTACCAATTTATCGCTTCGTGTGAACGAAAAGTATTCTCCGTTATTTATAATCGACACGTCAATCAGCCTTAACAAATCTTCGGGATAGTTTATGGTATTTACTTTTGTTATTGGTCGCCATGCTTCTTTTACTTGCCCACACGCTTCAAATAACTGAAAGTCCCTATATCCTTTTAAAAAGTACATGGCGGCTTCCTTGTAATAAAGTCCTTCAAAATCCCTTATTTCGCCTAAACTCTCGTTTATTAATTGATTCGCTGTATGGTATCCTTTTAAACTCATTTTGTCTATTGATTATTATTCGTATTATCAACGTACCCATTGCTAAGCCACGCCATACACATCTGTTCCAATAAATCCATGCGACCATCGGGGACTACTACTTCTTCATCATCGTCATACGAAGCAAAAGCTCTTACTATACCGTAATCTACAAGCCTAATGTCAGCCATCTGCCCATCGCCTATGCTCTCAATTATAATTTGTTTCTTAGTAGCCAAGTTACCGAATCTCCAAAAGGTCTTGTTCATCACTTCACCTACTGCCATATTTGCAAATAAAGAATTACTTGGTCTGCTAAAGTAAGGAATCAAATCACCACCCCCACTTGGTTGCACATACCATATCCCACTTCCCACAGAAGCAACATCATCCGACACACCGAAATAACGGTAGCCATTAGATTCGCTTACAGGCTGTTTATAGTAGTGTTTAACGTGGTTTGATTCTATCTTAGCTTTTCCTATATCATCTAGCTTTATCTGCGCTAAAAGGGCATCAAAGGCATATCCAGTGGCTTGCTCGACACGCTTATAGTGCAATACCATTTGGCTATCTGCATCTGGTTCTTTTTTCAATATAGACACCCTCACAAACTCGACTAGTTGTTGCTTATTCATTCTTTACAATATTATCTGCATAAGAAACTATTTCGCTTCTTTCCATGTTTATACCTAAATCCCTAAGACACATATACGCAATAGTTACAAGTTCATTTTTATCCCACCCCATTTCCGTGCTACTTGCTGTATCATAAACAGGCAGTAGCGTTGTAGAATTAGTAGTATGAACAACAACCGCATCTTCTGGAAATTCATAATAATAAAGCACAATGCTTGTCATCGTGGATGGGTACACTAAGACAGAACTTCCATCACGCCATTCAATTGCGGGATCTTTTGCTGTTGGTGCGACTACGCTCGATCCAAGAAGCTCCATTCTATCTGGTTGGAGTTCAATAAACATTCTTCCGCTTATTGAAGAAGGAACTATACCAAGTAAGTACCCAATATCTTTTGTCGCAAAGTCAGCTACTCCACCAACTACATTAACAATTTCTCTTTTATAAAAAGGTCTTAGTATTTCGTCAATCTTTCTTGATACATTTGCACCACGTCTTTCTATTGGCGCATTTAACTGATACAAATTAGGAATACCAAGTAACGATGCAAATAGCTTCTGACTATTAGACGTTAGAATAGAACTCCATTCTAAGTCAGTAAAGTCTCCTCCACTCAAATCTTTGTTACGGATTGTATTTACTAATGATATTACATTCCCATTATTAAATGCCATGCTTTTTCTTTTGACACAAAGATAAGCAGATTCGACTTGGACACAAAAAAAGCAACTACCCCAAACATAAAGAAGCACCCCGAAAGGTGCTTCTCACAACAACAAAAATATAAACGAAGAAACTATGTCGGAGCGACATATCCAATTTTTAACTCTGCGCAAATCTTTTCAATTATTTCTTCCTTTTTGCTGTTTATAAATTCTCCTGTAAGGTCTTTGAATTTTCGCTGTAACGCAGGGCGGTCAAGATCACGAAGATCGTCAATAGTGATCTCATTGGTTTCACCCATTACCGAAAACAATCTATCTCTGATATTAGCGTTATTCACCACTTCGTCAATAAGCACTTGATCCCTGAAAGCTGCTTCGGTTGCTTTAATGCCTAATAGTTTTTCTTCATAACTACGTCCTGACATTATCCACCACGCATGGTCTTTATACCCCACCATGCCATCGTTAATGGCTGTACGGGCAAGATACGCTGCTTTACGCATTACATTTCCTTCCGTAATCTGCTCGAACTTCACGAAGTTAACGAACTTATCACCCATTTTCTCTCCTTCCAAAATAGCATCATACAACGCTAACTTAACTTCGTTGATCTGCATTTTAGAGGTATCACGCAATCCGAAAATGTCTGCTACCTGACGTATCAGTTTTTCGTCTTTTGCAACAGGAGAACTCTTACCCATCAACATATATTTAATGTCTGCATCTGTTGCCATTTCCTGTACCTTAGTTTTTGCTTTTTCTTCAAGGTCTTCAATGAACACTTTTTTATTCAATGCCGAACACCTGTTGCTTAAAAACCATAAGAACTCTAAATCTTTTTCTGTAAATACGTCTTGGTGACGAATGTTCCTGTGGTGATCCACAAATCCACTTGGGTTTGTTTTTGTTTTGTTCGTTCTTTTGCTTTTCGACCAACGCCATTCACCGTCTGTACTCCATAACGGAATAGGGAATATTTTTAGCTGTTGGTACATTCCAATATCTGCGGCTTTAGGTTCACCACGAGGATATAGTACTTTTACAATTCTGTGGGTGTTGTCAGAGAAATAACGGTTTTTAACATCAATTATCTCCGTACTCACAAGTTCATCATCCAACGTCTGTGGATTCTTCCAGTTAATTAATACATCGTTTCTGTAAATCATATTGTTCCTTCGTTAAGAAGGGGAGGTGTTGTGTCCTCCCCTAAATTTTTATTTATAAATCTGCAATTCCTGCTTTGTAATAGAGTACTTAAAAGTACCTGTTCCATCCCCATCATGTGATAGCTTATAGAATCGGAAATGTTTGGCAGTACTCTGATCTAAGATAAGAGTTGTGTCGCCAGTTGTCCCCGCCCAAGCTGCGGTAGTGATAGAAGTCCATGCGTCGTCCCAAAATACTTTTCCAGATAAAGCAACGGTTGTCAATGGAGTTCCACTTACGCTGTCTAATTTTACAACAACGTATTGTTTCACTGCATCATAAAGGTTGTTTACCCCGAATGTATAAGACCAAGTAGTGTCTGTTTGGTTCACGGTGTCAGAAGCAATGTTTTGACGATACCAATAGGTTTCGTTTTTATTCAAATCCATTACTTTATTTACTGCGGTGTTTTTAACCACCTGTCCCATGCTAACCATTCCGATTAAAACGGATACTAATACTAAAATTAACTTTTTCATAATGTTACCTCCTTTTTTATTATGCACCTACTCCTGTGTTTGCATCGTAGTTAATTTTGATAGTTTTATACATGTGATTCCAAATTGGGATCAAATGTTGGAAAGCATACATATTAACACCGTCGTAAGCATTAACTGCGATATTTGGCATACCTTGAATACCATGAACACCCGGACTCATCATAAATACACGTTGACGGTTTTCACCGTTTCCAGATGGATAACCCATAGTAAGATGTGGTAAACGCATTTTTTCATCCATTCCACCGTCTTGCAATGTAGCGGCATACTGTCCTTGTGTGAACAAGAATCCTTCTTTTTTAAACGTATAAGAATCTAATCCGTATTTATTAGGATTAGAAAGTGCGTGTAACACGGCTACGTTAGTCTGTACTCCGTCTAATTTAATGGCGTTAACCAAAAATCCTACTTCACGAATCTGATCCCAATATTTAGTTCCACCTGCGTTGCTAGACAAGAAATCAACCATTTCTGATTCAATGCTTGAATTAAGGTCAGAACCTGCAAACAGATCTAATTTTTGGTTCAATACACCTACGTTTTCCAATAAAGGACGAATTGCACGGAACTGGTCGATACCGAATCCTGTTGCATCCCAAGTAAGTTCTTGCGCCAAATCTGCCATCACCTGAATAAGACCGTCAAATGCAGGAACAGCTTTTGTATCGCCTGTCAAAGAAGCCTGTGTGATAGATGTATTGGAAATAGCCTGTCCTGTCAATAGCGCACTATCAGTTTGGTTATCCAAGTCAAAATCTAATTCAGCGATTGATTTACTCCACAATCCACGTCCACCGTCAACAAGATCAAATTCTTCGTATTCTTCTTTGTAAAGCGTAGCACCTTCGATACCGATAGTACTTTTGATGATACGTTCAGCAGTTGTACGAGAATAAGTACCAGTAGCCATTGGGTCTGGTTGCAAAGAACCTTTTCCGAAAGAAGAAGCACCTACGGCAACATACACGTCAGCCAAAGCGGTCGTGATAGCGGCTGTAATATCATGGAATGTACCTTTCCAAAGACCTGCCGATCCTGTAATACGCATTTCCTGTGGTTCTGACTTATTAGTATAAGCAGCAGGAATTATGATTGAGAAAAATTGTCTCATGTAAGCATCTGATCCGTCAGCTACATTTAAAGTAACGGTAGTTGCATCAACAGGAGCAGCATCTAATGCGATAGATACTTTAACAGGACGATATTTTGCACCATTTTCAAATATGGTAATCGCACTGTTGCGCACTGGCATTGTTCTACCAGCTAATTGAGAAAACGAGGTAAGGGACAATCCTTCGCCGTAGCGATCTACCACTTCCCCGAATGTTTGTGGTTTCAATCTCAACGCATAAGTCGAGTGAAACTGGGAATCATACCAACCTTTATAGTTGGCTGTTTCTCTGTAATTACTATTTACTAAAGCCATAATTTTATTTATTTAACAACATTTTACTAGAACATTTTGCTCATTTTCGCATCGTTGTCTAAATCGCTGTCAACAGTAGTCCGATTTCCTTCATTAAGGGGTCTGTCATTGTGGACGGCTGCTCTGTTTGCGGCTTTCATCTTTTCTTCGGTGTCTGCCACTATACTTTTTGCAAGTTTGTCAATGTTTTTTAATATGAGTTGGTCTTTTACCATTCCTATGATTTCAGCACCCGCAGCCTCGCTTGGCTTCATCTGTTTTGACATAACCCAATTCATAGTACTTTCTGCTAACCCTGCTTTCATTTCATCCGTCACAACAAAATCAAGTCCCTCTGCTATCTGTATCTTATCAATGCTTTTGATTAGTTCAGGTATCGGTCTTTCCCAAGATTCCTTTAGCTGCACCCTTGCAGTCTCGTAATCCACTTTAGTAGGAATTTCAATACCATCATAAACTTTAGCTACATTCCTGCGAGCGTCTATGGCATCTACCTCGATTGCCGTTTTTATACCCTCGTCAATGCCTTCACTAAAATCCTCAATGCCATACTTATTTAAAAGATAAAGTTCTGCTTTCTTTTCAGACAGCCCTTTGTCTATCATAAGTTGCGTTTTCAAAGCATCTTGATCGGATAGTTCCTTCACTTTACTAGGCGTTAACACAGATAGAGCCTTGATAGCATCGTCGCTTAATTCGTCTTTGCGTTTAATAAGCAACTGTTGCCGTTTGTACTCATCTTCATTTAAGAAGTTCGACATCGGATCTAACTTTTCAGAAAGATTCTTGTATTCGTCTAACCGCTTAATTGCGTCTTCATGTGAAACCCTAGTTTCGTCGTACTTGTCAGCTTTTTCAAATAACGATTTTAGAGCATCTTCGCTCTCTATTTCTTTTCCAAATTTCTTGAATACCGAAAGGTCTATTGGCGTATCATCTACTTTTGCAGCCTCGCTTTCAACATCGTTTTCAGCATCATTTTTAGTTTCTACTGCTGTATCGCTTTTAGTACTTGCCGTTTTCCTAAATTCAGATAACGGTATTCCTTGCATTACAGCATTTTTTTCTTCTTGTGTTAATGTCGTTCCACCTTCCATTTCTTCGTTTTTTCGTTATGCAAATATAACTACTATAAAAATAGTAGTAAATTAAACCCCTTCTGCACCCGCAGGAACTATACGATCCTGCTTCTGTGGTATCTGTTGTTGTTGCGTTTGTTGTTGCGGTGCTTGTGGCACATTTATACCTATCATTTGCAATGCCTGCAATGCACTCATTTCTCCTTTTGATACCGCTTGTTCCAAAATAGAGTTACGCCCCTTGACGTTTTCTTTTGCTATATCGGATTGCGTTTCCATACTTACAGCTTCTTTTGCTTGCTGTGCTTTTTGTGCTTCAAGCATTTGCGTTCCCTGTATGTTTTCTTTTTGAATCCTTGATGCTTTTTCTTCTTCTCTTTCCTGCGCTTTTTCTAATGAAAAGTCTAATAATAAAGCAATACGCTTTAAACTTGCACCAGAAGATAGCATATTGATAAATCGCATATAATCCCCTTCTGTGATACGTGCTTTGCCGTCACGACCGTTTTTAAGGGCAAATGCGAGCATTTCTTTGATTGACTGTACTTCTTGTTCGGTTGGACGTGCATGTGTCCTTATACCGTACTTAACGTCATGCCCATTGGCTATTTTAATAGCTTCCAACGACGCTTCACCCACTACGTCCTTATATGCGTCAAATGCTTTCGGATCGGCTTCTATGACGTGTGCTAATCTTAAACACATGGATCGAGCTACATTTGATTTTACTATATTGGCTTTTCTTAATACTCCTTTCAGAATATCATTTGTTCCCATTATAGAGTATTCAGTAACAGCTTTACCCATTTCTTGTGTTGGTGTTGCACCCATTGACACAGGGTTTATTCCGGTAAGTTCCTCTATTTGTTTCATAGATACGTCCATCATCTGCATTGCTTCTACGATAGTAGCACCTGCACCACCTTGAAGTTGTTCGATAGGTCTTACTTGTCCCATATTGGGTCGTCCTGCTATGTCAGTAGGCTTGAAGAATAACGTTCCTGTTTGTCTCCAAATTCTAAGCACTTCTTTGGGGTGTAGTTTTTCATCACCCATTTTTAGGTTAGAAACAGCATCCATGTTTATAGCATAACCATTCATAGCTGCCATTGAAATCCCCTGTTGAAGTCGCATCCATCCATTCATGTACTGATCCAATGAAGGAATCAATCTCGGTACGATTGGTCTGCCTGTTACCTGAACCATATGAATAGGCATTACGGGTTCTGATAATCCGTCTCTATTTTGAAATTCACACTTCCCATAATCAAAAACAATATCAGAAGCTACTACCCAATTTACTTCACGCAAGGTCTTGATTCGGGTGTTTATCGCTTCTTCACCTTTTTTGAATTTATACTTGTTATCGACTTCACGGGTACGGGTTTTGCCATTGCTTTTATACTGTCTTTCTGTTTTATGATCTACGTCTATCCATTTTACCACAAATACGGGAACAGTCCATTTATCCAATCCAGATACGTTGCTTGTTTGCTTGTTCTTTTTATTCCAGTCGTCAAAATTAGGATTACCAAATTCGTTTGAATATGTTTTAGCTATACGAACAAGTCTTTCAGGATTATCTACCTTTCGCATGATCTCGGATAACTTAACCATCTTAACATAAAATCCATAATCAGGATTATAGTTAGATTCTTCACGTGTGTATTGTACTCCCGCGTATTCAGCATCTACATACCTACACTTTACCTGTCCCGTGAATTTATCATAGTAATCTTCTAATGCACAATATCCAAGAGTAACGAGATCACGAAGTACCATTTCAACTACGTGTTCTTCCCAATTCGATTGTTCAAACACGAACTTCAACAGTCTTTCCATTGTTTCTTCGTGCTTCAACTTAAACCCACCTTCTGTTTCGTAAAGTTCTAATTCCTCTATGTTGGTAGGGGTGTATTTCTTTCCTTCTGTCGGAATAGCGTTTAACAACTTTAAACTATCAAACCAATTCTTGTATTTACCATCGACATACGTTCCCCATTTTAGGTTCTCACGTTCTGCGCCCGAATACTTATCGGGTGAATCTACTGAAACACGGTTTACTAATTCTACCAATTTGTTTACAATAGAATCCATTACACGTGGCATGGGAGACTGAATGGTAAAATTAAGATTATTATAGGCTTTTCGTGCGGCTTTCCTGCCACCTTTGGCGATTGATTCTAAGGTGTTGTTTTGCTCTGTACCATACATGACATCCATGTATATCTCTTTGTCTTGTTGACCGAGTGCGTACTTACGGTAGGTGCGTACATAGCTGTAATAATCACTCGTTACATACGTAGTACCACGACAAAATTCGCTGTAAACAGACTGCGCTACTTGTAGGTTATATTTTTCAGATTCTTTATCCAATGCTTTATCGTCCCTGTTTGGCATTGAATAGTTGTTTTGCTTATACGTGTCAACAGCGAATATCATATTCTATTATTTGACACAAAAATAGGTACAAAAATGTTGGGCATAAAAAAAGGGGTGCATTACACAACCCCTGAAAGTCATTTCTTTTTTAAGTACTCTTCTCCGGTAATATTGCCACGAACAAAATTCGATAACAATTGGTCTTTTACTCGTTTGCTTCTACCGATTTTAGCCATACCGCCTTTTTTCTTTCCAACTTTTTTCACGATGTTTTTATTTATGGTTTTACATCATGATACCTCCTTTTTTAAGTTGTTTAATTCCATTGTGCAAAGATACTTATTTTCTATTTTTTATTAAAAATTCCGTAATACATTGCCTGATTAGGATGGGACTCTATGATAGAATCTACCTTTAGCGACAAGTCAGACAATATACCAACTGTGCCCATATTCCATGTATCTTGTTTTTTGTTGGTGTCGTTCTGTTCTACGAAATTTTTAGTTACTCTTTCGTTCACAGAATTTCTTACTGCAACAATTAACTTGTCCATAGAAACTGCTTTGTTTTCTAACTCCGCAATTTTATTTACGAGATCATCGGTAGAATCAATAACAGGGTCAATGATTTTATTCATTTTAGCAATTTCTGCTTCCAGTGAAGACAGCTTTCTACTAACAACGCTTAACCCATCAATTAAATTCTCAATTTTTACATCTATACCATAAAATCTTTTTTCCCAAAACATATCCCATTAATTAAATTATAATCCATATCACAAAGATACGTAAAATATCAATACAAAATCATACTATATTAAAAAATCGTCTAAATCATAGTCACTTTCTTCTGTTCTTTTAAGTGTGTCTATATATGAACTTCTCGATCCCATTAAAGCCATTCCGACAGAAGCCAATAAATCATAGTGCCTCATTTCTTCCATGCCCTTTATGTTTTTACACTCCATTAAAAAATCAGCATGTTCTTCCTTATGACACCTATAATCAATATAGTCCCTCAATAGTCCAAATAAATCCTGCTTACTTCTTTCAAGTGAATCAACACCGGGCTTGGTCTTAAACATACCTGTATATTTATCTACATCATAAAGAAGATAACCACCAAATCCATGCCTTACGATATATTCATACGTGGACGGAACGTTTGTTTCCGGGAATATCATAGATCCATAAAAAATGGCTGCTTTTAAAACATCTTCGTTGTATTCATCTGTGTTTGATGCCCTGTACCTATAAGTCATTACAACACGGTAGCTATCCCATTGGTCTTTTGTCTTAATGCCGTCCATTGATTCGTCGTAGTTCCAAACAATAGATATTCCACCATCAGACAACCTACTACTCTTACCTATCGTAACACCTGTTTTTGCATCTTGCTTACTCCCAAATCTAAATGGGTCAGCCCCAAGTGTAAACGTTCCGGGATACATTGGCCTCCAAACATCAACCATTTTTTGCTCGATTGGGTTAAACATCCTAACAAGCATTTTCTTATTAGATATAGATTCCGGTGGTAATTTACTCACAATGTATCTACCGTTTTCGTCGTCTATCTTATGTTTTACTTCACCGCCATATTCATTAACCCAATCAAGGCTTATTCTGATAGTACCATCTTCTCTACGCAGTTCTGCAAGTCTAGTGTCTATTTTCTCTAAATCAAAGCCTATATCACCCGCCTCTCCTAACCAGCAGTCTGCATATTTAAGTGGAAATAACTTTTTAACGTTCCTATAAGATCTCATTGATTCAGGATCTCCCTTATTCAACAAGAAGTCTCTTTCTCCTTGAAGATAATCGGTAGATGTTTGCTTGAACCCTTCCTTTTTCTGATATTCGGTTATTTCACCCTTAACACTATTTCCGTAAGAATCTATATATTCATCAAGCCCCTCGTCTCCACTAATAAACAACGTCAACAATCCCGTTTCTGTTTGTCCAGATGATTTAACTCTGATATAGAAGTTTGAATTATTAGCCATCTTCCTATAATGAAAAGCACCGTCTGTAATTTCCTGAACAGTAGATGGGTAAAACATTGTACCAAAAATAAGACTCCCGTTTCCCTGTGCTACAACGTGTTTATTTACGTCATGTCTGTCGGATACGGAAACATTATCCGTTTTTCCAGATTCATCTGTTAAAAGAAATATTTTCTTTTTTCCGTCATAATATTTAGAGCTTGCAGTTGTTGCATAATCCGCATACGTCCCAAGAGCATTTGTTCCATAGTCATTCTTGCCAACATCTAGCTTCAAGACATCCGATGTCCTGCCAGATACAGTATTTGGTTTTAACCATATCGGTAGGCGATCATACGCTGGCATCAACTTATCTTTAAAGTGAGATTTGGCGTTATCCTCTGAGTATGACTGGATTCCGAGTCCGTCCGTGCCGATTGTCCTAGTAAGAATTTCGATACCAGAAGATAATGCCTTATTTGTATTTCCAGAACGTCTATTTTTGGGCTGAATAGTCCCATAGCAAGTTCTTCTTCCTATGTCTTTCATCTTGTAAGTTCCGTCTTTTTCTCTTATGGCATAACCATCCTTATCTATTCTTTCAAATGTTTCTGTTGAAGTATTTGCATATAAAAAGAATATAAACTCTTTTCTATCCCTGTCACGAAATTCGGGACGGTTTTCACCATTGGTAGTATCCATTGTCCAGAAGTTCAAGTAGAAGAAATGCCAACCAGATAAATAAATAGGTTTTCCATTATTAAAGAAAAAGTATCCATTTAATCTAAGCCACCAAATCTTACGAATAAACTGTATTTCTTTTTTGTATTCTTTGTGCCTAGAGTACAATAGTTCCCAAAATGTCTTTTGTATTTTAAGGATAGTCACTACGTTATTCTTGTTCGTAGATAAATCATTCTTAGTACGCGACACCGCTTCTGCTTCAAGATCTATTAATCGCTTAGGAATATCAATCCTTTTAAACCGTTGTTCCTCCGGTGGGAGTCCATATCCATCAATTAAATGCAACGGTGGTGTTTCAGGAAGGCTGAGTACGATTGGTCGAAGATCTGGATCGTCATTATTTACAACAACGTACTTATCCGCCTCCTTATAGTCTTTCTCGTACTTGCTCTTCATCGTCTCCTAAGAATTTAATTTTATCTATTACGAAATTCATGCCGTATGGCGAATCTGCACGAAAATCATCACCATTGGCTATTGACTTAGCGTAGTCCTCTGGTCTGATAGCCAATCTACTCTGCTCAATCTGATAGTAAAACCGTGACACAAATTCTTCTGTCTCTTCGTAAGTGTTTCCTATTTCGTTTGAAATTTTAATGAAATCGTCATACAGGGCGCGGTATTCTTTTGAAGTCTTTGCATCTCTGTTGTTTTTTCCAATAGCATCACGCGTGAACATTAACATTGATTCATGCAAGAACACAAGGTAGTTCCATTTGGTGTTATTCATATAGCCAAGAAATGCAATAATCAAATCGTTTATTGCATTGTTCTTTCCCAATACCATATCCTCTACACGCGAATCAAATCGCATATAACCATCGCGTCCTTTAGACAGTTCAAAACCAGCATAACCACAACTTTCATATTT
>Ga0209919_1001232_pt1 | contig 12586 bp, 17 predicted proteins | sample SalPon2A_C_D2_MG_FD_185721 | JGI IMG/M metagenome (GOLD analysis project Ga0209919, IMG submission 185721) | Soil microbial communities from South San Francisco under conditions of wetland restoration - Salt Pond MetaG R2A_C_D2_MG (SPAdes)... | ecosystem: Environmental > Terrestrial > Soil >... | reverse complement strand
CATAAATACATAATGCGGGACAATGCTTCCGTCGCCCTTAGTAACAGCAAGGAACTTTCCAAACGGGTATTCATCATCGTCACCTAATGCAATAGCGCCTAATCGAAATGAACTAAACAGAGGATCAATGGCAACATTCACAATTACCATGCTATTCCATTCATCACCCGATAACTCAACTTGTTTTGCCTCAACGTTTCGTCCAAATGGCAAATACCGCTCAATAACCAATTCGCCTATCGTCTTATTCAGCTTCATTTTCTATAACCCTTCTAAGCCATCGGATGTTCATTCAGGCACTATCCTCAATTTAGGTGTTGGTACGATAAACTTACCCCCGCGTGCAATGAAGGCGCTTTCGCGCTCTATGAATGCGTCAATGAAATGGTAGGGTAGGGCAAGGAAATAGTCGGGTTGCATTGCCCGCGCTTCGTCTTCTGAGATAATCGGGATGTTTGTGCCAGCCGTTCGCAATCCCCATTTATCAGGGTTCCTATCGGCAATAGCGGGTAATAGATCGCTATCAATGCCATAGTATTGCAGCATGGTATTCCCTTTGGTACTCGCGCCGTAGCCTAAGACCAATTTGCCGTTGATTTTATTGGCACGTAAGAATAATCGCATTTGTTCACGGTTGCGGCGGATATTCTCCCCAAAGTCTTCAAAGGTGATGGTATCCCGCTCGGTACTACGTAACTGTGCTACCTTGTCAGTACACGCGCCCTTGAAGCTCAGTTTGCGGCAATAAGCCCGAAACGAACCGCCGTTCACGTCGTTTAGTTCCACGTCCTGTACGAACATATTAGCGCGGGTTAAGGTGTACTCTAGCGCCTGTAATGACCAGTAGGTTAAATGCTCATGACAAATCGCGTCAAACCCGTTATTGGCTAGCATTGCGGGTAGGTAGTGCATTTCAATGACGAACAAGCCGTCGTCAGCAAGAATAGATTCTACATCCTTGCAAAAGGCTATCGGGTCGTCTAGATCATAGAACATGGCGATAGCGGTAACGACTTTGGCGGGTTGACCGCTGTACAGGTCGGCTTGAAAGTAATCATTGACCACGTTACCCATTGCCCGTTCGGGATACACGTCACTAGGGTCAAATCCCCATTTCATGACGGTTGACGGGTAAGCGTTCAAGAGTGTCCAATCGTTTGCCCCAATATCCACAACCACATCATCGGTGTACAGTTCCACCCGTTCCTGAATATCCGCAACCATCCCCACCAAATGCGCTCTCATGGCTTCATTCGTACCGCTTCGATACCAGTAGCGCCGAAACATCAAGTCAGGGTTGACGGTATGCCGCAACTGTACCAAGCGGCTAGCAGGCGAGTACATTAATTCCAATGGGTAGGTTGTGACGGGTATCTCATCGGATTGCAGGAAATCGGATAGGTAAATGTCGCCTAAGTTGAGAATGGGCAGCAAGCGACTGCCTGAAACGCGGCATGTATCACGGCGCGTTACTCGAATGAATGTTTGTTCGTTAGTGATCGTTGCCATTAGCCACCTATTCAATATAGTTCCTTTAATGGGCTGGTCATAGTCAAGATAAGAATGTCCTATATTATCTGCGCGTTTGACAATGAACTTCACTGCAACCTCTTTTCTACTTCGGCCTGTGCCACGTCGCCAAAACGGTCGTGTACTTTTTGGGCGTTCTGGCGGGCTAAGAATTGCAACGTTGACCAGTTGCCCTTGTGATAATCGGCTTGCATTTGCTCATCAATGACATAGCCCATATAAGCCCGATTTGTGCCATATACAATCTCAATACCACCGCTTATTTCGTTCAAATCCCATCCTAGTGATTTAACGCCCGTGCCTGTTCGTTTGTAACTCCCGCTCAATTGGATGGTACGTACCCCGTTCACAACCCGATAGGCTGCTTTCCATCCAATCATGTTTTGACGAACCACAGCGGGTAGTTGACTCTGACGGCCCGACGCTTTCAAGTTCATGACCCACCACCACCAACGAACTTGCTTTCGCGTCCAGTTCTGCGCTTGTGGCAGTCTACGAACGGGCGGCGGTAACGTTGTACGGACGATACTGTCAAATAACACGGCGGCGGCGGTTGCACCTGCTTTAACGACAGCGGTCTGATCCTCAGTCGCTAGCTTATGGAAGTCATCGCGAAAGGCTTCAAACTCATCAATGTTGATGTCTATTTTGGCGATTGGTCAGCGCTCGCTTTCACCTGTTCAATCAGTTCATAACAATCATCACGGGGGAAATACCGCCCGACCATGTAGCGCTTATCATCAATCGTGATGTATCTTTCATCACGCCATTCGGGATGATTAAGGCGTAGGTCTTTTGCGCTAATCGTTTGCATTCTGCGCTCTCACCTTTTCCATTTCGTGCTCCGATAGCAGGTGTATCAGATCGTCGGTTAGGTCGCTTAGTTCCTGCCAAGTCAGCCTTGACACAATCGACTTGCTCGGCATAGGAACGCCGTCTAATGCTTGCGGCTGACCCCAATACAACCATACCTCTTTGCCGTCCAAACGGTCGTTAATGATTACGCTGCTACCATCTTTAAACTTCGGCATTTAGCTTCCCATATGTTCTATGTTTGCTCATGGTTACTGTCGGCTAATCCAACTTGGTAAAATCACCATCGCCGTAGTAATCAATATCATCGTCACCTGTTTCGGCGATAGCGTCATCCATACACACGGCCTTATTCCATACAATAATAGCTTGCTTGTCGCCTGCGATTTCATCCAACAATTGCCGCAGCGCATATTCAACGCCGCCTTCAAGTACTTCATATCCTGTAGCATCGTCTCGGAAACCATCGGCTACTACGTGCATCTCTACCAAGTCCTGATTAGGATAGTCATGCGCCGTGATATGGAATTGACGAAACGTGCTACAACTATTCGTTTTCTTGCTCCAATGTGCTGTCAATTCTCGTCTCCAATGCTTCAATTAACGATGCTTCCCAATCTACTGCACACTTAGTCAGCGGGTTAATACCAGAGCGTAACCACTCTGTATTCACCGCGTCATTCAGGCGGTGCTGATAGTCCTTAACTGTCGATTGGTCAAACCATCGCACCATATTCTTAAGCTGTTGTCGCGTCGGTTTCATCGCGCCCTCTGTCGGCTAGCTCTAATTGCATCGCGTCTTTATATTTATTTCGCACTATCTCTAATGTTTGCAGCCTTATTGATACAACCTCATGATCTTGTTGCAAAGTCCATTCACCTTTATTAATCCGAGTGTTTATCATCGCTATCCGTTGTTGCATTATTATTATTTGTTCGTCTAACCACTCTAGGTACTTATCCATCGAACATCCTATCTATTACATTCGCCTTAAAATTATTCGTGATAACGTATATTGTGTCTTGGTAACGGGGAATTATCACAAGGTAATTCCCCATTCAAGGTTATGGCATTGGTAGCCCGTCTTCTATTGGTGGTATCCCTGCTTCCCATCTGGGATACTCGATTTTGTCAGCTTCGATGTTATAACGCTCAACCCATCCGTCGTAATCGTAACCCAAAAGACTGCGTAGCATCTGGTCAATAACCCACTGCTTGTTATCTACGTTATCAATCATGGCATACAGGTAAGCGCAATCAATTGCATCAGAAGACGGTCTTTCTTGTTCAGTAAACCGCTCAAACTCAAGGTCGAGTGGCGTTTTTTTATCGTTACTCATATTCCAGCCCCTCGCCACTCTTGAGAGCGTCTACAATATCATCACGAGCATTGTTGATTACAACCCACTGGCGTTTCGCAAAGTGCATGATCTTATCGGTAAGCGCAGCCTCGCGCCCAACATTGCTGCGATTAGGTGTCCACATGACACCTGTTTTCAGGTTGCCATCATCGTTGTAGAATATGCTTTCATAAGCACCAAACACATGATAATCATAACCGTGATTGTATGTCATCAATACAATGATATGTCCTCGCACGCCGTCGCCACTTTGTTTCGGTGTAAATGTCCAAGAGTATGAACGCCCGTCAAATGTTGCTAACTTGACTTCTATCATCACACAGCCCCACGCGATCACATCAGCCCATTTGTGAGCCAACGCTTTGCCGGGAAGTGCAGGAATACCCACACTAGCAAGTTTGTTGATTAATTCTTGCTCGTGGACTACGCCGCTTTTATAAGCAGGGTACTTGATAGCCGTCTTGCCTCTCAATTTCATACAATCCTTGCATACACTTAATCTTAGGTGTGGCGCGCCTGACCGCTTATAGTAACTGGTCATCGGTTTACTTACGCCACAATCGGTACACGCTTTTGTTTCTGCTACAACTACGATAGACTCTTGCATAGTATCCAACCTTCCTTTGGGTACTCATGTCTGGGGTGTTCATAGCACCGCCAGACTTTCATTTTAAGATACTGTAATTATACACTATTCCGCATGTTCAAGCCACATTGTTCTCAATAGTGGCGGGTGTTACTCATCGCCGCTCACCTCGCGCTTGCTTTCCCAAATGGGTACAGTCAACAGTGCCGTCTGTACTTGAAACGATTGCCAACGTGTTAATTCAACCGTGAATGATGCTTGTGCAGTCGTTTTAATAATCGACACGGGTTCGCTGTCCGTTTCAGCCATTGGAAGTTTAATTTCTGCCTTATTGGGTATGTCAACATTCAATAGCTTGGCTTCTACCGTCTTGCCGTTACTGAAATGAAAGGTTGCTTTTTTAGTCATCATTCACCTTCGCTAGATCATTGTCGATAATAAACGCCAGTGCATCTTCGAAACGGTCGAAAATTTTACCATCCGAGCCATCAAGGCGCTCATTTCCATCCTCATTTACATGACACATCATTATTCGTGGTAAGGGCGATTACTTCATTGGTTACGGGATGATACATCGTTGTGAATGCCTGAATATGCTCAGGCGGATTAACAAATCGCTCGTTAAATAGATCATTAACACCAAATCGCCATTCACCATGTATCGTATTGACGCGATGTGCTTTCGTCCGCAACTTATACCGAAACAGGACAAAAGCCAATGTTGTAATGCTACCGATGATAAGACCTGTTAAAAATGCAATGATTATCATGTTCATATCCTTTTGACTCTATTCTACACCACTGGCGCTTCAAAGCATCTACACCCGCCATGAGCAGCGGGTTTATAGTATTCGCCCGTCACTTGGTCAAACACGCCCTGCGTGATGTCGCCCTCCACATTATTGAGACGCTTACACAATGCACACACACGACTATCGTTCTGAGTACGCCATTTGACCTTCGTAACACCCACCTGTTTCCATCGTTCGGTTACGCCCCTGCTAAATGCGTTGGTGCTTTCGGTCTGTGCAATGAGCGCCGCGCGTTCTGGTGACGTTGCCCACCTGACTTTATCGGGCGACCAGTTGCTCGGAATGGTCAAGCCACTCAGTTGACCCTCGATAGCCGCTGCCAAGTTGCCCATGCTACCATCACCGTTATCGCCCGTACCTTCTATCCACTTGGCGATTGCATCTTGATACGCGCTTAAGGTTGTCTGGTTAATGCCGCGCACCATTGTTGCCGCGTGGTTTCTAGCCCAATCCGCCGCTTCTTTATTCACGAATTTCCAGTCAATCGTTAACGTTGCATCAGCCTTCACTGACTTTTGAGCGCTACGTTCGAATAGATCATTGCCCCTTGCCGCGCCCGCAAGGAATAGTTTGGTCAATGGCGCGGGGTCTTCGTCTGTACCAACCAATTCGGCAATCAGTGACTCAGTGTTCTCATCAACAATGGCTTGCAAGTTAGCCTCTTGACCATTGGCGCGTATCGCGTCGGCAATCTTGGCATTCAGCCCTTGCCAGTGCTTATCAAATATGGCGATGATGTCTTCAAAGCTATCATCTACCCCTTGCCAGTATTGCTCAAATTCCTCTGGCGTTGCTAAGGTGTCGTCAGGTTCGGCGCTAATCGCTTGCTTATACGTGTCAAACAGCGCCTTGATTTGATCCTCCAGAGCGCCGTCTTTGGGGTGCAAGGCGCGTAAATCCATCTTGACGAAAGATGCTAAGGCGCTCGGTATATAATCGCTGTCAAACGCCGTCTGCGTTCCTTTACGGGTGGATTTGGTACACCATTTGTCAAGGTCTTTGGTGACAAGCGATTGTACCGCGTCTGTGATCGCCGCTTCGGGGTCGGCATTCTGATTCGCCGTCTTGACAACTACCTCAACGATATTCTTGACAGGTTCAGGTAGTGCGAGTTGGGTCATCTTTTTTACAGCCCTGATGATTTCATACTCATCATTACCATCGTCAACATTCAAAACCATCGCAATAGGCTTTACTTCAAACGGCAATATATGAGCAATCTCAAGCGACTCAGAACTATAACCAATCGAAATGTGAGGCTTATAGTTCGTTGGGATACTGAATGGCGAGGTTTCTGCACCTAGTGAGATTGCAAACTCATATAGATTACGCTGTAATTCCAATAGGGCCTTATTGGGTTCAATCTGAAAATGCAGGTTATTGGTATCATTCTCGAATACCCCAAGACGACGCACTCTTAACGACATGGGCGGCATTTCAGATAGACTACCTGCAATACGACCAACTACTTGTTGTGAGGCGTTGGGCAAATATAGAACGGTCACATGATAATCATTGGCGGGTAGATAATCCAAGTCGGGATATAGGTTTTTCAATTGCTTTGTTTGCTCAATAAGTGTTGGGTCATTAGCTAGACTCAATACCACGTAGGCATCACCTACCGCGCTCTTGACACTTTTACCACCCGCCACACTTGCCACCAAATCCGAAAGCCGTCTGTCTAAGTCCATACCCGCGCTAGCACTCGGAGCATTGCCGGCATATCCACCGCCGCCAAAGTTGAAACCGAACGGGGATTGTGGCTGTTGCGGCTCAGGCGCTTTGGGCAGCTTGCCTACTGCAATGTCGGCAACCAACACGGGTTGACCGCCAATGAGTACGAAATCGTACTTCTCATCTATCGTGTCTATGCCGTCTAATTCACGCGCCTCATTGAATGACCGAAAGCCCGAAATGTAACCCTTAGAGGCGCGGTCGGTGACTTCGGTCTTATCCTCTTGTAACACTTCCACGTTGTCAAGGTCGGCTACGTATCGCACCTTCGGGTCAATCTTAGATACAAACTGCGCGTTGATTTCATCTAGGATAATGTCTAGTTCAGGGAGAATGCCCTCCGTATAGAACGACTTGCGAGCCTCTTGTGCCGTCGCATAGTTGGCAGCTTCGGTTAAGCCGGCAATCGTCATAGGAACATCAAGGATCGCACAAATTCGGCGCGTGTTGCGTTCGTCTAGTTCGGGGACAACCAAGTCTTTCATGGCACTTTGCAACTGTTGGAGCTTCAAACCCATGTGAGCAATGGCGGGTTTATGCGAATTACGCACGCCTTCAAGCTCTTTGGTGTACTGGTCTAATACCCTGTCCATGTCGGCTTTTTGCATCTGTTGTTCGGTCGTCAAGACATAAGACGGCGTAGCATCATTCTCAAAAAACACCCGCACATATTCCCATGCTGACAGGTCAATTTTCATCATCATCAAACACAACATGAGCGGCGATACGAAACTCTCAACATCTGTTTCGGTATCCATTGAGTTAAGGTAGCCAAGATCATTTTCAGGGTTGTACTCAGGAATGAAAATCACCTGATTAGGTTTCCACGTCGCAACCACCTGCCCCTGTATGCGCTGCTCAAAACGCTCAATGCCGTTTTTATTGCCGATAACTTTCACGGTCATGGGGTTCAAACGGCGAAAGCGCGGGCGTTTCTGGTCGCTGTACATCGGGATTAAGTAGGCAACTCCAAAGATACGACGGTCAAACACGGTGTCGCGTATCAATCGCGAGCGCGTGCCGTCAAGCATCTTGGATAGCGGGGTGGTCTTGTCCAATGGTTCGTCGTCTTCATTGACAACCTTAAACGGAATACTACCTGCCGTCTTACCGAATACCGAGATGCACTTATAGGCGATGGGCGCTATCTGATAGCCGCGTGCCAATCCTTGTGGCGTGTTATTGAGTAACCAATTGTTGGTATCAATGCCGTCAAACATATCAAAATAGGGGTTACGAGCATCTCTAGGACTAATGGCTTTTGTACCATGCCGTGATACGTGCCAGCCCCACACATCATTAGTTTGACTTCCGTTAGTGGCATTTGACGCGCCATTCGACACACTGCGCTTAATGGCTTGCATATCGCGCCCAATGGTACGGGGTGAGACAGCAAGGCGCTTCGCAATGGCAGCGTTGGACATGCCTTTGCGGTTTAGCTCGTGTACTTTGCGCCGTCTTGTTTCGATGGTATTGGTTTTAATAGTCAATAATTATCCTCTGTAAATCCATACGGACGGGCTGGTCATGGCTTTTTGCATCAGTCCATTGGCTATCACAATGTCATCGTGTTCGCCATCAGGCGCGGATAATTGCCAATTACCAGCAAGGGTCTGTTTTGCCTGAAATGCCCGCATTTGATGCTTTTGACTGTCGATTGGGAGTAGTCTCAATTCGTTGCTATAAATCGCCTCATGTAAAGCCGTCATGATTTGAGCCTTGCTGATGTTGGTTGTCTCAAACGCCTCAACACTGGTCTGACAACCCGCCGCATACAATTCCTTGTTAAGTTCCTCAATGTTGGTACTACCCATTGAGTTTTTCTCGGCAATCAGTTTGGTAATGCCCCACTGCTTACACTTCTGGACAACCCGCCGTCGCATTTCCCCCCATGCCAATTGTCGCACCATGAGCAAATCGACTTGATTGCCTGCATTCCTATCCCCCACGCTTAACACGGTGTAATCGGTCGTCTGCCCAAAGTCTAACCCTGCTACATAGGTGTGGTCATCGTGCGGGCTTGCATCCGTCGGAGCGGTATAACAAAAGTCCACATCGCCGAAATAACCCTGACCCGATAACAGAAAACATTTTACGGGGTCTTCAGGGTACTCCTGTGGAAACTCATGTTTTAACTCTTGCTGCTTGCCGCGTCGCCATTTAATTTGTTCTGGCGACAATCCGAACGTTTCAACAAGTTCCAACTCATCATCGGCATAATCAAACGTTTCGCCGTCTTCAAGCGGGGTTGCATATTCAGGATGATCCCACCAACGGAAAAAGTGTAATTTCCATATTGAATTACCGTCGAGTGCTTCCATACACAGGTTATAAAAGTATCCTTGCGCCCCGTTCGGTGTCGATTCCATCGCAATGCTAGGATTACCACCCTGCATAATACCGGCGACAATCGCCTGTGCATCCTTGTAAAAAGCAACCTCAGACGCATGTACATCCGTATAAGTTCCACTGCGGCCTGTATCAGTATTGCCAGCCGTGAAAATCTCGGACTCGCTATCGAAATCGGGATAGGTCGCCAAGACGGCATTATCATATTTTCGCGCTGGTCGGAAGTTTTCGGGCAGGTTGTCATAAAAGCGTTTCGTCATGCGGCGAAACTTTTGAGTTGACTTATCCTCATGGGATAACGTCACCGTTGCTGATGTTCGAGTCACTGCTCTGTAAAACAAGTCAGCTTGGATTGCCGTCGAAAACCCGATTTGACGCGGCTTTAAGATTAAATCGCGCCCCGTGCGTTCTCTCAAAAATCGCCGCTGTAGGGGGTTAAAGTGCAACTTGACTAGCCGCTTGTCTTTGTCTAGGATGTACAGGAATGTTGATGCAAAAGTTTCGACATTGCGAAACACCTGCTTCGGTGTGGGGAGCGTTTTAGTCGGTGCTGTCATCATCGCCTAAAACATCCTCAATAATGCTTTTCCAAGTAATCTTTTCCCCGCCGCTGGTAATGTCGGTTTTACTTTCGCTAATCCTATCGGGTAAACCCGTGATACGCCGCGCCACATCATCAGCACGCTTAACAAGGTCAATTAGTCCCTGCGCTTCATTGGTTGCCATTGTGTAGTTAGTGGACTCAAGTATCTCTAGTCGCTTGACGATAACCTTTTGAATAGCCTCGTATGACTTCCAAGCATTGTTCTCAACTTCTATTTGCTTGGCTTGCTTACGTTCCTGATGTTGCTCATACTGGTACTGGTCATATGCTTGGCAACGGGCAACCCAATTGTGAGCAGACGACCATTGCTCTATATACCGCAAATTTCCCGCAGACTTACCATAGATTTGATCGTGTGTTGCTTGGTGGGAACGATTAGTCCCCATGTCCCGATAGATGACAAAAGCCGCCCATGATTTAGGCGTATCAGATGCTAGTAATTCCCAAATCGGTTGGGTACTCTCATCAGCCACGTTTCATCCGTTTCGCTTCTCTGACTTTCGCCTCTGTCACCCATGACAACCCACTATCTATCATCTCATTGGCAATCCGTTTCGGGCTAGTGAAATAACAGCGCTGTTCAGCGTCGTAGTAGCTGCCGTCGTTCTCCAACATTGCAGCCAATTCGCACACGTCGCGCCGGAAGTGGTCAACAATGGAAAATTCACGGTCTAGGCGCGAGGTATCAATGATTTCAACAGGAATGGTAAAACGATTAATCAACTGGCTTTCTACCGTTCGGTAGATGGTTTGTGTACCAGAGGCGGCATTAACCGTTACGATTGCCTCTAGCAGGTCTTCGCGTTTGATGTATGTCATATAGGCGTGTGTGTATATTTGCTTTGGGTTATAGGATCGCCGTCGCGCTAAACGGCGTGTGCGTGTGTAGCGCGGGTGGGCCGGCGTATTGTGTGACAACTTGGACAAAGGCCGCCGGCCCTGTGTCAAGAAAAAGTCTGAGGTATCACCCGGAAAGGTTCACACCACAGGGCTAGACACTGGGGGAGCCGATGCCTAGCCGTGTGCCGTCAACCTAATTCTACCTCGCGTAACTCGCCATTCTCTTTAATGATTGCGTGGTACGGGGGCGCTACGCCTCGGTCGTAAACCGTAGCAGCCTTCATGGCGCGGTAAATTGCGCCTTGTGGACTATCACTATCGCCTATCACTGCAATTGCACCTTTAGCGTATTCACAGCCGCTACCGATAGTATCAAAACCGTGAATTGTATCGCGAACAGCAAACCATGAGTCAAGGTTGAAAATACGATTGTCAATGCCGACAATTATTTCCCATCCCTCATAGGTAGACGTTTCGGTAACTAGCGAGTCATCCTTTAACAACTTATGTTCTGTCATGCTAACCCGTAACGCAGGAACAAAGTCCCTAACCAAGTACCGCAACGGGTCGCTACCATCGTAATCGGGTACTCCAAACCGATACAGCACCTGATTATTCATCGCCAGTGATCCGCTTGTGCCAACCACCAAACCGTTATTGATGCCAATTTTACGGACGGTCTTGAACGATTGAACCTCGCCCCCTTGTTGGCCGCAACTATCCGCTGCAATAATGAAGCCGTCTTTGGTTTCATACCCGATGATTAGCGTCATTGTTTCGTTTCTCCGCTCACTAAAATAATCACCGGCTGATAATCGCACTTTGGACATTCCGCGTCATACATAGGCGCTGGTTCTATCCATTGGTAGCCACAGTTCGCACACTCACAGTTGAGTGTAGGCACGATAAGCGCAACGTTCTTTTGTTCGTTCATTCCGTCGCCTTCTCAGGTTCAACCGATTTCAACTCGCCAGTGTCTTTCGCCTCAATAGCGGTCAAGCGTTTCTTGAGTTCGTCGCGTTCGGTACTCAATTGTTGGTACTGCTCTGTCAATGCACCGTACTGGCGGTTAAGGTTGTTATACTTCGTTTCCCATTCCGACTTGATGCTCTTGATTTCTTCCCGTAAGGTGCTGTTCTCGGTTCTCAGGTCGTTGATTTCATTGTGTTGCTGTTTGATGGTCTTTTGCAGCAGAGCCTCGTTTTTACTTAGGCTATCAATCGTTGCCTGCATTGACACGTTGTTGTCTTGCATATCACTTAACTGATCGCGCAGTTCGTTTAGATCACTACGGACGGACGCGGTTTCTTGCATTGCCTTAATAAGTTCAGTTGATGCAGCTTGCTTTTCTTTAATATACGCTTCAAGGTCTTTCATACGTAATTCAGCTAATTGACGATTTTCTTGCGTCAATTCACGGTTTTCCTTGTTGCTATCCGCATTCTGTTTACTAAGCGTCGCATTGGCATCCAATAACGTTTTTATGGTCGTTTTGACCACCAACACGATAAGCCCAACAAATGCGGATAAAGCGCCGGATGCTGCAATGATAATGCCGATAATGTCTAAGACATTCAAATCGTCCACCTGACAGGCGCTTTCTGCTATACTTATAGTGCCTCTGCACGCTGCGCCCAAGTAGCCGTGTGGAGGTTTTCGTTTCGATTTAATGGTGATCGGAGCACATCGCCGAATAATCAGTCGTAGTTGAGGGCGTGCGTTCCTCGTTTATCACCATGACTTCTGAAAATGCAAAAAAGCCCAAAAACCGCATGATAGCGGTAACGGGCTTTTGTTTTCATATTTGAGTCATTAACAGACTAACACATAACGGACAAAAAAACAAGACTGGTTAGGAAACTATAACCAACCTCGCCAAAGAAGATGTTTGCCCGTTAGCCACACTATACCACGTTCACAACGCTTGTGCTAGTGTGCTGTGAGACTCATGAGATT
>Ga0209919_1001231_pt1 | contig 12586 bp, 8 predicted proteins | sample SalPon2A_C_D2_MG_FD_185721 | JGI IMG/M metagenome (GOLD analysis project Ga0209919, IMG submission 185721) | Soil microbial communities from South San Francisco under conditions of wetland restoration - Salt Pond MetaG R2A_C_D2_MG (SPAdes)... | ecosystem: Environmental > Terrestrial > Soil >... | reverse complement strand
CGGATGTGGCCCGGGAAGATCGGCGATCATCGAGAGCAGCACGCCGTCGCGTACGCCGCCGTCGTTCACGAGGATCTGCCGGATGCCGAGATGCTTGGCGAGCCGCGCGACCACCGCCGCACCGGCCACGATGATGTCCGCCCGGCCCGGCGGGAGGCCGGGCAGGTTCCGACGCTGGGCGAGCGGAACCTCGAGCAGGCGCGCAAGCACGCGCGTCGCCTCGGCACGCGTCATCACGTAGCCCTGGGCGGTGCCCTCTCGCCCTTCCCGCTCGTAGCGAACGATCTGCGCGAGGGCCGAGAAGGTGCCGCCGCTTCCGATCATGACCTCGGGAGCGAAGGGCGGCTTCCCGATCACCGTCCGGAGCGTCTCGTCGATGTACCGACGCAGCGCGCGCCACTCCCGCTCGCCGATCCGATCCGTCTGGCAGAACCGCTCCGACAACACGACCGCGCCGAGCGGCAGCGAGAACACGTTCTCGACCACGGTTCCCGCGGCGAGCATGACCTCCACGCTGCCGCCGCCGATGTCCACGATGGCCGAGGCACGCCCCTCGAGCGGGAACCGCCGCGCGGCGCTCTCGAACGCGAAGCGCGCCTCGTCGTCGGACGAGATCACGTCCACGCGCACGCGGTGGCGCTTCCAGGCCTCGCGCCGGAAGAGCGGCCCATTCTCCGCTTCCCGCACGGCGCTGGTTGCCACCGTCCGGAGCTCGGACACCCCGAATCCATCGGCGATCGCCTTCATCTTGCCGAGCGCCTCGAGCGAGCGGCCGTACGACTCGTCCGCGAGACGGCCGGTGCGATGGAGTCCCTGACCAAGCCGAGTGACGACCCGCTCCTCGTCCAGGACGCGATACGTCCCGTCCGGCTCGGGCTGAGCCACGACGAGCCGGATCGAGTTCGTGCCGACGTCGATGGCGGCGAGTGGGGCAGGCGGACCTGCGTCAGGCGCGGGACTCATCTGCCGTCCCGACCCTTGCGGGGAAACACAGCCAACTCTTTATAAATCGACATGTTACACACACGCACAATCTGAAGCAGGATGGGTAATCTAGCCTGCGGCCCCCGCCCGGACAAAGCAGAAGCACTGTATCCCAGCACGATGCGCCGCACTCCACGACGCGCGTACGGTCGTCGAGGTCACGGCTTCGTCACGGTCCATGATCGGCCGCCGAACGCCGCCGGCGTCACTTCGTGACGCGCTTTACCAGGTCGCCCGCCGCGAGGCGCGTGTCCGCCTGCGCCTGATTCACGAGGGCCAGCTGCTCGAGTGGGATCGTGGAGGGATATCGCCGGGCGAACTCCGCGAGCGTCATCGCCCGGTCGAGCGTCACGAGGCGAATCCGATCCGGCTTGACCCCGAGCACGGCGGGGTCGGTGACGGGGGTGAAGCTCCCGATAGCCCGACGGACCGTCGCAGCGTACCCGCTCCACCCCGCCGCCGTGGCGTAGCCGAGCAGCCGCAGCACGGTGCCGCGGTGTGCCACGAAGACGACCGTGCCGCTCAGCACGGTCCCGTCCTGCGTCGTGGCGCCGAACGCGCCGCCCGCCGCCGGCAGGCCGCTCAAGTCGATGGCCGTGGGCGCGCCACCCGTGACGCCGCCCTGGGCGAAGAACGCCTGTGCCGCGGCGGCGGCGGTCCCCTCGGCGGCCACACTGATCTGGAGCACCGCGTCCTGGCTCTGGCTCACCCCGAGCACGGCGTCGTGTTGGTTGGCGGTCTGCCAGCCGTCCGGGAACCGGACGCGGAACGCGAGCGCGGGATGAATGAACTCGCGTCCCTCGAAGTACCCCTGACGCGGGTCCGCGCCGTAGACGACGCCATCGATCTGCCGCAGGTACGCCGCGCGGTCGACGATCGTGCCGAGCGAATCTGGCGGAATGGCCGCCACCGCACGGCTCATGGTCGCGTAGCGGTTTTCCGGATCGGGATGCGTTTCGAGCCACTCCGGCACGCGGCTTCCGCCGCTCGTCTGACTCACCCGCGTGAGCAGGGTGAAGACGTCGGGCATTTGCCGCGGGTCGTAACCCGCGCGGCGCATGTACCGGAGCCCGAGCTGATCGGCCTGTGACTCGTCGTCGCGACTGAACTTGAGAAAGAGGAGACCGAGCCCAGCCTGCGCGACCCCGGCGTAGCGCTCGAGTTCGGGCTTCACCAGCACGCCCACCGCGAGGCCGAGCTGCGCGAGCTGCGCCTTGCTCGCCTGGTTCACCGAGTGGCGCGCGGTGACGTGGCCGATCTCATGGCCGATGACCGAGGCGAGCTCGGCCTCGTTGTTGAGATCGGCGAGGATACCACGGGTCACGTAGATGAAACCGCCCGGAAGCGCGAAGGCGTTGACGGCCTGGTCGTCCACGACACGGAACCGCCACGGCAGGTCGGGCCGCTCGGAGGTGGCCGCGAGGCGCGCGCCGACGCGCTGGACGTAGGCCTGGAGCGCGGAGTCGGGGTAGAGGCCGATGGAGGCGTCGACCTGAGCCGCGGCATCGCGGCCCATCGCGATCTCCTGCGATTGACTGATGAAGCTGAGTTGGGTCTTGCCCGTGGCCGGATTCGTGGCGCACGCGGCGAGCGCGAGCGCCGCCGCGGGCCATAGTGTTCGCGTGCGCATGGGATAGCATATACCGCGCACGCCGGCCCCACGCAAACGGTTCGCGCGAGGTTTCAGGCGCGGTTCACGGCTTCGTCAGAATCTTCTCGAACAGCGCAATCGCCCGCGGATCTCCCGACTGCCCCAGCCAGAACATGGCGCGTTTCCGCACCGCCGGATCGGGATGCGTCTGCGCAATGTCGATCAATTCGGGGACGCCCGCGTGATCGTGCAGCTGGGAGAGGGCAAAGACCGCCTGTTCCTGCACGTCCCGATTGGTATGGGGTCCCGTCGCGAGCCCCGCGAGATCCTTCACGGCTTTGTCACCCGCCGCCTGGCCAAGCCAGAACACCGCATTCCGCCGGACGTCCCGCGGTACCGCGGGATCGCGCGCGATCTCGGCGAGCTTGGGCCAGACCGTGGCGCTGTCCGCGAGCGTCGCGGCGAAGATGGCGCCTTTGACCGTCAGTGAGAGGAGATAGTCCGCCGCGGCCGGCGCGGAAACCATCCCGAGATCGACGCCGGGCGCGCCGGCCCGCCAGTGCCCGCCGACGTACGTGTTCACGTCCACCACCGCGCCCCCCGCACGGGTGAGCACCACGCGCACCGGGCCGTGGTCGCAATCCCCGACCCATTCGTCGTTCTCCTGATTGACCGAGATGTTGTGGCCGTTGCCGCATACACCGGGCTTCGCGGCGAACGTCATCCGCACCTTTCCGTTCGGCGCCTGGGCCACGCGCTGCGCGATCGACTGGCCCGCCGCCGGGATGGCGGCAGCGCAGAGGAGCACCGCCGTCATCCCACTCAAACCGCATACGCCACGCATGCCGCCTCCCCTACTCGTCGATGACGTCCAGCAGGACTTTGGCCGCGCGCGGGTCGTTCGACTGGCCGAGCCAGAAGAGCGCTTTCCGCTTGAGGTCGTGATCGGGTTCGGTCTTGACGATGTGAATGAGCTCGGTCACCGCGGCGGAATCCGCATTTTGCGAAAGGGCGAAGATCACCTGTTCTTTCATCGCGCGGTCCGTGGCGTGGTCGTAAACGGCCGCGAGCTGCTTCGCGTCCACCGCGTGCATTTGCGCGGCCCAGAAGAGCGCCTTCTTTCGGATCGAGCTCGGCTGCTGGGGATCGCCCGCCACGCTCAGCAGCCAGGGGCCGTCCGTCTCGTGACTCTGCTGCGCGACGGTGAAGACGATCTTCTCCTTGAGCGCCTCACTGTTCGTACGCTTGAAGAGATCTTTGAGGTACTGCACATCGCCCAGATCGCCGCGCTGGCCGAGCCAGAAGACCGCCTGCGCGCGGAGCTCATCGGGCGCGTTGGGGCGCTCGATGTATGCCTTGAGGGCGGCGGTGGCCGCGTCGTTGTGCTGCTGCGCCAGCGCGAAGATCGCCTTCTTCTGGATCTCCTCGTCCGTCGACTTGCGGAGAATGGAGTCGAGCGCGGCCGAAGCACCCGGGCTGTTCACCTGCGAGAGCCAGAAGACCGCCTGCCCACGCACCTCGGGATCGGGATCAGTGCGCGCCGATTGCAGGAGCACGTCCTCCACGTCGGCCGCGTGTTGCTGTGCCACGAGGAACATCGCGCGGCGCCGCAGGCAGACAGATCCGGAATCACGCCGGGCCAACACCTTCTTGAGAATCGGCATCGCCTGCTCGCTGTTCATCTGGAGCAGGGCGTTCAGCGCGTACAGGCGGTCGTCGGATCGATCACTGCAACCGTCGTCCGACCGACCGACCGCTGCAAGGGCCGGTGCGGCAGCGCTCGCCGCCTCGGCGGCCGCGCGCCCGATCTGTGCCGATTGTGCCGCTGCGGCGACCGCTGCAGGCGCCGGTGCGGGCTGTGGCGCACCCGGGACGGCCGGCGGCGCGGGCGGTGCGAGCTGGCCCGCGGTGGCAGCGATCGCCGCCGCCGCCGTGGGATCGCCCTGCTGCGCGAGCTGTGCCTGGATCCGGGTTGCGAGATCCCGCGCGTCGTCGCTGTTCCGGTCGTTGGGAAACCGCCGAGCGCGCGTGTCGAGCAGCTTGAGCGCCTGGCGATCCGCCGACGACGACCCGGTCTTGGCGAGGGCGTAGGCCTCCCAGTAGAGCGCACTCGCCATGTACCCGGAGCGAGGATAGCGCGAGCGGAGCTCACGCAGATGATGCGCCGCCTCGGCGTACTTCCCCGCATTCAACTCGTTCCGCGCAAGCCGGTACAGCGAGTCCCCGGGATCCTGCGCGAGCCACGACGCGCGGGGTGCGGCGGCGTGTTCAACGATCACCGCCGGCACCGGAGCCAAGGCCCGGCGGCTCGACGCGATGCCCTGCCCGGCCGCGCTGCCGGCGAGTGTGGCGATCGTCGCGACGCACGCCACGCTGGTGAACCCAATCGGTCTCATTACATCGCTCCTTGTGCGGTCTGGCCCATGATGGTGCTCGGCGTCATCGCGCTGAGCTTGAGCATCACACCGCGTTGGTGAATTCCCTGTTCGATGAAGCGCAGATCTTCCTTCCCCGTCGTACCCGCGCGGTATTCGGCGATCTGCGCGAGGACCAGCTCCACGTCGTCCAGCACGCTCTTGAGCTTGGGATCACGGCCCGCCGGGGAGTCGGCGAGAAGGCGTGTGTCGGTTAGCAGATCGCGCGCGGCGCCCGGTGCGGTCGAATCCACCGCACCCCGCTGCGCCTCCGCCTGGAAGACCGCGAGGAAGGTCTCGACGCGATCCAGGTGCTCCGCGGCGACGAGCCGGAAGGCCGTGCCGGACGTCGGGGTCACGGCGACGGGCGTGACCGCCGGCCCCGGCGGTATCGCCCCGTGCTCCGGTACGGTGGCTCGGCCGATCACGATCCCAACCACGAGCACCGCCGCCGCCGCCAATCCCCAGCGCCAGAGCGGACGCTGCCACCCCGCCACCCTGCCACCCTCTCGCTTCTGCCGCCCCTGGCGCTGCTCCACGATCCGGGCCCACATCGCCTCCCGCGGAACGTCCCGCGGCGCGTTGTACTCCGCCGCCAACCGGCGCACCCGCTCGTCGAGCTCGTTCTCTTCCGTCATATCGCCGCCTTTCCCGCAAATGCCGCCAGCGCCTCGCGGAGCTTGGCCCGAGCCCGGAACAGCTGCGCCTTCGATGTGCCCACCTGCACGCCGAGCGTGCGGCCGATCTCCTCGTGCGTGTAGCCCTCGACATCGTGCATCACGAACACCATCCGATATTTCTCCGGCAGCCCGTCGATGGCCTCATGCAGCCGTTGCTTCAGATCCGGATCGGCGCGCGCCGGCTCGTGTCCGGTGCCGGCCGCCGCCTCGAGGGGTGCTTCTCGCCGATGGAACCGCTTCACCTTCCGCAGCGTGTTCAGCACCACCGAGGTCGCGATGGCATGCAGCCACGTCGAGAGCGCGGCGTCGCCCCGGAATTCCTTCAGCCGCTCGAACGCACGGACGAAGGTTTCCTGCGTGCAGTCCTGCGCCACGGCGTCCTCGCCGGTCATCCGATAGGCAAGTCGGTACACCCGGTCGACGTGCGCGTCATACAGCGCACGCTCCGCGGCCGCATCGCCTCCCAGAACCCGAGTGATCAGTTCGCGTTCGTCCACCAGACTCCCAGCGTGTCGGTGTGGCCGGTTCCACTTCCTCCGACACGGTGATGCGGGAAAGGGTTACACGGAAGGGGGAGGAGGGGCAGGACAGGCAGGACAGGCAGGACAGGCAGGAGGGGCAGGAGAAGCAGGGTGGCAGAGTGGCAGGAGGAGGCGGCTCACGTCTCCCGTCTCCCGTCTCACATGTCTTTCACCACCCCCCGCACGACGGCTTCCAAATCCTTGGCAACTGCCTTGCCGGCGGCGAGGACTTCCTCGTGGTTCAGCGGTTCGGGGGCCGTCCCGGCGGCGGGATTGGTGATGGTCGAGATCCCGAGCACCAGCATCCCCCGCGCGCGCGCCACGATCGCCTCGAGCACGGTCGACATGCCGACGGCGTCGGCGCCGATGCGCGCCAGATAGCGAATCTCGGCCGGGGTCTCGTAGCTCGGGCCGAGGAGCCCGGCGTAGACGCCGTCGTGCAGTGTGACACCCGCGGCGTCGGCGGCCCGGTGGGCGAGCGCCCGCAGCCCGGGATCGTACGCCTCTGTCATGTCGGGAAAACGAGTCTCGCCGGGCAGCACCGGCCCCGCCAGCGGTGAGCACCCCGTCAGGTTCAGGTGATCGGTAATCACCATCAGCGCCGGCGGCCGGAAGGCGGGATTGATGCCCCCCGCGGCGTTCGTGAGCAGGAGCCTCGGCACGCCGAGCTCGGCCATGAGGCGGACCGGGATCGCCACCGTCTGGGGATCGTGGCCTTCGTAGAGATGGAGCCGGCCACGCTGCAGTATCACGTCGCGGCCTTCGAGCCGCCCCGCCAGGAACTCGCCGGTGTGCCCGGCGACCGTGGGCGCCGGGACCCCCGGGAGGTCGCGATACGGAACGGCAACGCCGTCTTGCACCACGTCCGCGAGGCCGCCGAGCCCCGAGCCCAACACGATCGCGATCTCGGGCTCGAGCGTCCCCAGCCGCTCCCGCAGCACCGCAGCCGCGCTTCGCCCGCCCGTGTCCGCCTGTTCCCGCCTGTTCCCGCCCACTATAGCAGCATCCCCGCGAGACTCGCGCTCATGAATGCCGCGAGATTCCCGGCGATCATCGCCTTGAGCCCGAGCTTCGACAACTCGCTCCTGCGCTCCGGTGCGAGGCCACCGATTCCGCCAATCTGGATCGCGATGGACGAGAAGTTGGCGAACCCGAGCAGACAGTAGGTGGTCATGATCATGGCCTTGGGACTCATGGTCAGGCCGGTCCCCAGCTGTTTCGCGAATTCGGCGTACGCCACGAACTCGTTGAGCGTCGTCTTGAGCCCGATGTAGGAGCCCACCTGGGCCGCGTCATGCACCGGTACACCCATGAGGATCGTGAGCGGGGTGAGCGCCTTGCCGAGGAGCCACTGAATCGTGATCTCGGGGTGGCCGAAGAGCCCGCCCACCCAACTGAAGCCGAAGTTGAGCATCGCCACCAGCGCGATGAACGCCATGAGCATCGCCGCGACGTTGATCGCGAGCTGCACGCCGGTCGCGGCCCCCGAGGCCGCCGCATCGATCACGTTGGCCTCGTTCTTCTCGACCACGACGTGCAGCGAATCCTTGGTGACCGGCGTTTCCGTCTCGGGGACGAGGATCTTCGCGAGGACGAGCCCCGCCGGCGCGTTCATGACGCTCGCCGTCAGCAGGTGCCCCGCGATGTCCGGGAAATACCCCTTCAGCATCCCCACGTAGGCCGCCAGCACGCCGCCCGCCACCGTCGCGAAGCCGCCGACCATGATGGTGTTCAGCTCCGAGTAGGTCATCTTGCCGACGAACGGCTTGACCAAGAGCGGTGCTTCGGTCTGTCCCATGAAGATGTTGCCGGCGGCCGAGAGCGTCTCGGCGCCGGACGTTCCGAGGGTCTTCTGCATCACCCACGCCATGCCTTTGACCACCCACTGCATGATGTTGAGGTAATACAGGACGGTCATCAGCGCCGAGAAGAAGATGATGGTCGGCAGCACGTTGAACGCGAACGACGCACCGGCCGCGGCCCACCCATGCGCTCCTCCGCCCAAGGGAATGTTGTTGTCGACCAGATTCCCGAACAGGAAGCGCGCGCCTTGCTCCTGGAATCCGAGAAGCCCCACCACCACGCTGTTGGCGAAGTTGAAGAGTCCGCGGCCGACCGGCGTCTTCAGCACGAGCACGCCGAGCACGAACTGAAGCCCGACCCCCGCTCCCACCATCCGCCAATTGATCTTCTTGCGGTTATTCGACATCAGATAGGCAATCCCGATCATCGTCGCCACCCCGACGATCCCCAGAAGCCGCTCGGGAAACGATTGGTGCAGGCCGGTCGCCTCCACCTGCGCGAGCCGCTCGGCCGCCGACTGCCCTGTCTGGAGCAGGAAGAGCGTCGTCGTCATGCAATCTCCAGGAGTTCGGCGCGCACGCGCGAGACCAGCGCCTCGCGTTCCGCGGCCGGTAGGAACGCGTGCGCACACGCGTTCAGGATGAGCCGATCGATCTCGGGACGCGAGAAGCCCAGCGCGCGATGGGCGAGGGCCAGCTCGTCGCTCAGCGTGATGCCGTCCATCAGACGTCCGTCGGTATTGACCGTCACCGGGATCCCTTCGTCGAAGTACCGCCGCATGGGATGCGTGGCGACGTCGGGCACCGTGCGCGTGTGCGCATTGGACGTGAGACACATCTCGAGCGCGATCCCCCGATCGCGCACCAATGCCTCGAGCGCCGGATCATCGCGCAACCGCACCCCGTGGCCGATACGCTCGGCACCACAGGTTTCGATCGCGTCGCGGATCGACTCGGCGCCCGCCGCCTCCCCGGCATGGCACGTGATCGCCAGCCCGTGCGCGGCCGCATAGGCGAACGCTTCACGGTGCGCGCCCGCCGGATGCCCGCGTTCGGCGCCGGCCAAGTCGAACGCCACCACGCCGTCGCCGCGGTAGTCGGCGCCCGCCCGCGCGATCTCCAGGGAGATCTTCGGATCCAGCGTCCGCAGTCCGCACACGATGAGCCGGGCCACGGTGCCGGTCTCGGCCTCCCCGCGCTTGAGCCCCGCGAGCGGCGCCTCGATCGCTTCTACGAGCGAGAGGGCCGGCGTGCTGAGCGCCGGGCAGTAGCGCACCTCGACGTAGCGCACGTTCTCCCGCGCCACGTCCACCACGAACTCGTACGCGATGCGCTCCATCGCCTCGACGGTCTGCATGACCGCGACCGTGATGTCGTAGCGCTCGAGGTATTCCTCGAGACTGTGGGCGTGGCGGACCAGCATGTACGCCGCCAGCTCGTCGGCGGTATCCACGGGCAGATCGAGACTCCGCGCGCGGCTCAGCTCGAGCAGTGTCGCGGGCCTGAGGCAGCCATCGAGGTGGACGTGAAGCTCGGCCTTCGGCAGTCGCCGCAGGAGGTCGAGGGATACGGTCATTTCTGAACGATCAAGCGGGGGGCACTCGACACGTCGACCGGTTGCGGCAGGCGGCGCAGATAGTCCACCACCGCGTCGACATCGTTCACGCCTGCCTCCGTACGCGGCAGGCCCACGAGCATCTTGTACCCGCTACCGCCATCGGCGAGAAAGTCGGGGACGGCGATCGTATAGGTGCGCTTGGGATCGATCCGGCTCCCGTCGGGCATCCGCACGTCGCGAATCCGCCGCCCCACCGGCCGGCGTGGGTCATACTGCGCGATGAGCCCCGAGAGGTGCGCGGACGGCGTGCCGTGCGCCACGACGTGCTCGAGCACCGCCCGAAGTTGGACCCCGGTGAGCGACACCCGCACGATCGAGTTGTTGAACGGCTGCACCAGATAGACGTCGCCGAACGTGACCGTCCCGCCGGGCAGATCGGCGCGGATCCCACCGTTGTTGATCAGCCCGAAATCGGCACGCGCCGCGTTGCGATACGCATCCGCGATCAGATAGCCGAGGGGATACTGCTCCCCTTCGTGCCGCGCCATCGCGAACTGCAGCGTGGCCACGGGCCGGTGGATTTCGCGCTCGGTGCTCGTCGCATACCGCTTGACGAGCGCGGCGATCGCGGTGTCCGCCGTGACATCCGTATCGTCCACCTCCTGGATGTGGAGGTGCACGGTGTGGGCGCCGCTCGCCGTTCGCACGAAGTCGGCGATGCCGATGTCGGTGCCGTGGGAGTACGCCTGAATGATCGGAATGCCGTTGACGGTCGTCTCCAGCAAGCTGTGCGTGTGGCCGCTCACGATGAGATCGACGCTCGCCGAATCGAGTCCACGCGCCAGGTCGATGACCTCGCCGTGACAGGTCGAGTCACAGAACGCGCCGGCATGCGCGAGCACGATCACGTAGTCGGGATCCAGCTGCCGCACCTCGGGCAACACCGCGCGCACCGCCTCCGCATCGTTCGCGAACCGCAGGGCGCGCACGTTCCGCGGGTTTGTCGTGGTCGGGGTGGACGTCGTCGTGACCCCGATAACGGCGATCTTGAGGCCGCCCCGCTGGAGCAGCGTCCAGGGGTGCACCCACGGCGGAACCACGCCGTCGTCACGCGTGAGGTTCGCCGAGAGCCAGGGGTACGTGGACTCGGCGATCCGGGCCTTCAGCGTGTCGATGCCCCAATCGAAGTCATGATTGCCCACGGCGGCCGCGTCGATGTGGATTCGATCGAGGGTCGCCACGACCGAGCGACCGAAGGTGAAGTTCGAGATCGGCGTGCCCTGGAACTCGTCCCCCGCGTCGAGCCGAATAGAAGTGCACCCGCAGCGCGCGGCGAGTGTGTCCATCCAGGCCGCCAGCGCCGCCGCACCGCCGATCTTCTGCCCCTTGGCCCACTCCGGCGACGTCGGCTCGAGGGCGCCGTGCAGGTCGTTGGTCGTCAACACGCGGAGGAGAATGCTGTCCCGCGCGGCTTCCGGTGGCGCAAAGGCCGCGTGCACGGCCTGCGCCGCGTCGGGCGGGATGATGCGCCACCCGTTGGCCGGATAGCGTGACGCGTCGAGCGTTCCCGCCTGCCTGATGGCATCCGTCAGCACGTCCCGGACGCTCTCGCCGTGGTCGTAGACTACGGGCAGGCCCTCGAGCATCGTGAACCCGCCACCGCCCACCTGCCGATAGCTGTTGAGCGCGAGCGTGAAGGTGTCGGTCGGCAGGACGAGTCGTCCGTTGTAGGTCAGCTGCACGATGCGTGATCCCACCGGTTGGGTGAGATCGATCGCATACCGTACCCCGCTCACGATGTCGAAATTGAATCCCGGGACGCTGTCGTTGATGATCGGCGCGCCCGGCACGTACCGGTTGAAGTAGCGGGCGGACTGCTCGAGGTACGCCTTGAGCTTGGCCCCGTCGATGCGGACGGCCCGCAGCGTGTTCTCGTACGGATAGACCCCGGCGACATCGCGCATCCGTACGGCGCCCGGGCCGAGTGCGACGTTCGTATTGAACACCGCCGTCGCCGAGAGCTGCGCCCCGGTCACCCGCCGCTGCACCGCGTTGATGAACTCGACGAGCGGGGTATCGCCCGCGCGCCCGTAGCGCGCGCTCCAATCGCCGTTGGCGACGGCGAGCGGCGAGTTCACCCACGTGCGTACGGTCTCGTGCCAGGCGGCGAGGCGACGCACTAGTCGCGGGCTCGGCGGCACGCTGTCGAGCGGCACGAGGTCCGCGTGGATCCCGACCACACGCCACCGTTCCCGCGGCGCACCGCGCACCAGATCCACGTGCACGACCGAGACGGCGCGGGCCCAGGGATTCGGCTGGACGAAGTGCACGCCGTTCAGCACCGAGTCGCGCATCGACTCGTGCGTATGCCCGACGACCACGAGATCGGGCCGATCGGCCAGCGTCGCCAGCATCCATGCGTCGTTCTCGGGTCCCACGCCCGTCGTATCGTAGGATGACGGCTCGTCCATCCCGCTGTGGGAGAGCACGATCGTGAGATCCGCGCCCGCTGCGCGAACCGCTTCGATCGCGTGCTCGGCCACGTCCGCGATCCGCCGCACCACGATCCTCCCCGCGACGTGGTTGCGATCCCACACCATGACACCCGGAGTCGTGAATCCCGTGATTCCGATCCGTACGGAATCGCGCCGCACGATCACATAGGGCGGGTATGCGAGCGTGTCACCGGGCAGCGCGTAGATATTGGCGGAGACGAACGGAAAGACGGCCGAGCTCTCGGCGCGCGCCAGCACCCCGAGGCCGAAGTTGAACTCGTGATTGCCCGGCGTCACGGCATCGTACCCGATGCCGTTCAGCGCGTCGATCACGGGGTAGGGCTGCACCCGAGCCTGTGTGGCATAGTATGCGGCGAAGGGATTCCCCTGGATCAGGTCGCCCGCGTCCACCACCACGACCTCGCCCGGGTACTGGGCCCGCAGGGAATCCACCACCGTGGCCGCGCGCGTGAGCCCCCACGGGGCGGGCCGGTCGTGCACGTAGTCCCAGGCCGTCACGTGGCCATGCACGTCGGTCGTC
>Ga0209919_1001230_pt1 | contig 12592 bp, 9 predicted proteins | sample SalPon2A_C_D2_MG_FD_185721 | JGI IMG/M metagenome (GOLD analysis project Ga0209919, IMG submission 185721) | Soil microbial communities from South San Francisco under conditions of wetland restoration - Salt Pond MetaG R2A_C_D2_MG (SPAdes)... | ecosystem: Environmental > Terrestrial > Soil >... | reverse complement strand
CCTGTAACACGACGCTCAGCTGGCGTAGCAACTCGTCTCCCGCGATATGCCCGCAGGTATCGTTGACCACCTTGAACTGATCGAGATCCATGAAACATAGCGCATGCTCGCCGCTCTCTTGTATGGAGGTCTCGATCAGGCGTTCGGCGCCACGCTCGAATTCGTGACGGTTGTGCAGCCCGGTCAAGGCATCGTGGCTGGCCTGAAAACGCATCTGGGCCTCGTTTCGCTGGGCTTCCTCGAGCCGCGCCGCCTCGATCCGGTCCAGGCGCCGCGCGTTGGTCAGCAACAGCAGATAAAAAATTGCCGTACTACCGAGTACCCCGATGACGATCAGCCACTGGGTGTGCTGCATTTGCCGGTACAGGTCGGTGACGTCCGAGTACACCTCGAAGACCGCCTCCAGTTTGCCGCCGTCTTTCGCGGTGGAGTCTGCGTAGATGCCGATATAGGAAGAAACCACGTTGACGTTGCTGAATGTTTTATCGAAGGCGTCGAACTCGTCGCGGAAGGTGATATTACTCATCGTGTGCCCCTCCAGCGCGCATAGAAAGCCCTCGTTATCGCTCTTGTCCTCGCCGATCTGCGACGCATCGGAGGAAAAGATCGTGGTGCCTTCCAGGTTGTAGATCTTCACCTTGAGCAGCCGCGATTTTCGCGTCAGATGCTCGATCTCGTCGTGAAGCCTGGCAATCGCGGGTTCGCCGTCCGGCGATTCGACCGCGGCGCCTCTGGCGATCAGCTCCAGATAAGCCGGCCTCACGGCCTTCGACAACAAGTCGGTGATTGCCTCGTTGGAGCGGGTTTCGTGGTCGACCATCGAGGTCAGCGCAATCTGCCGATAAAGTATCATCAGACAGACGACCGAGACGATTCCGATCAAGCTGGCGATAATCAGGTAGCGATTCGACTTAAACATTAACCAAGTGACCCCACAGCAGGCGCAGTACTACATCAATTGAGTCTAGCCGACGGGCATTAAAAGGATTAGAACCCCGTCACAACTATGTTCCCGGAGCTCCCGGAGCCTCTAATTGCGTGGATTTCAGTGCGCGAATGTCCGTTTTTGCGGACCATCGCGGCGCCTGCGGCGGTTAATGGGCGGCCCGAACGCGGAGCGATTGCGCCGAATCGGCGCATTCTGATTTAATCTTAGCCCATGAATCGTTTCTTGGCCCCGACAGGCAGAATAATATGACAGGCGAAATCGCGGCCATTCGGCCCCGCGTCGATACCACCAACGGCCGGCGCGAGGAAATCTATTCGCTGTCGACGGACTGCGAATTTCTCGAAGGCATGCTGCGCCATATTTTCGAAAATCACTGGCGGTCGATCGTTTTCGGCCCGCTGATCGAGGGCGGTGCGTACGAAATTCGCTGCCCCTGTAAACCGCGCTCGATCACGATGTTCGACGGCTATCTGACGATTCACTTCGGTGGCACGCATTTTCACCTGTGCATCGGCGACAATCGCGGCAGCGAGACGCACCCGACACCGCCGGAGTTGCGCGGCATCCGGCGTACCTCGCGTGCCGAAATCGTGCGCGGTTTCGATGCCGACGGCGCGCCGATCAGCTGGCAATTGCGGTTGTTCAACGGCGCCGATACACCGCAGTTGAATGTTTTCTTTCCGAACCCTTTTCTCACCGACGAAGACCGGCTGGCCGAGCGACCGGACTGGTCGCGCCTCGATGTCTGGGACGATATCGCCACCCGCTACCTCGGCCGCCGGCAAGCACGGGATCCGCTCGATCGGAGTGGGCGCGGTTTTCGCCAGCCCTGATTTTCTCGACTCGAGAATTACCGCCGGTCGAAACTGCTGCCCGAGGCGAAATTCATTGCCGCCGTCGAATCCAGTCCAGGAACAGTTGTAGCCCCTCGTCGTCGTTCCGCTGCTCGGGATAGACCAGGTAATAGGAATAACGATGTTTCACGATTCGCGAATGCGCGGTGACCAGGTTGCCGGTCTGCAGATCGTGCCCAATCAGTTCCAGGTATCCGATTGCCAGGCCGAGGCCGTCGGCCGCCGCCTGCATCGCGAGTGCCGGGTCGTGAAAGGACGCACCGGGCAGTTCGAGCGGCGATTCGGCGCCGATTCCTCCAAGCCAGTCGCGCCATTCTTCGCCCGGCGTAATGTCGCCGATATCGGCGTGCAAAAGGTCGTGCCGCAGGATTTCCGCTTCGCGCAACGGAACTTCCCGGCCTGCCGCGTATTGCGGGCTGCATACCGGCACCAGGTGGATAGGCATCAGCAATTCGTGTCTAAGCCCTTTCCACGGCGGAATTCCGCAACGAATCGCGCAATCGACGGTGCCGGAATGCAATTCCAGCAAGTCGAGGGTGGGGTGTAGATGCACGCGTCTCGCATCGGGTCGTGCGTACCATTCCGCGAGCCTGGGAAGTAACCATTTGGAAGCGAAAGTCGGTGTGCAGGTCACCTTGATACTGGACTCCGGATCTTTCTCGCACAACTCTTCTATCGCCGCACCGATGCGCTCGAAACTGTCGATCAGAACCGATGCCAGGCTTTCACCGGCAGGAGTAATGAGCAGGCCGCGATTGGTCCGCTGGAACAGTTTGATATCGAGATCGCTTTCCAGCCGACGCAGCTGGTGGCTCACGGCGCTGTGCGTCACCGAGAGCTCCTTCGCGGCACCGCTCACACTCAAATGGCGAGCAGCGGCCTCGAAGGCGCGCAGGGCGTTAAATTGCAGCTTGCGATGACCCATTGGTTGATGTTAATTTTTTTCACAGCAATATCAAATAATTGTCGCTACGAATCGAGTCATCGTTTCTGGCAGACTAGCCCAGTTACGAATATCGGATGCAAGTGCCATGTCCAGATCAGTATCTGAGAATTACGCGGGTTACCAGGGATACATGCAATCCGGTCGGGGAGCCAGCGACGAACTCCTCGTCCGCACCCATAGCGGCAGTCTTTGCGGAGAATACCTGCGCCGCTACTGGCAGCCGGTCGCGCTGACCCGCGAGGTCGGCGAGATGCCGCTGCGGGTTCGTATTCTCGGCGAGGACCTGGTGCTGTTCCGCGACCGCTCGGAGCGCTATGGGCTGGTACACCGGCAATGCCCGCATCGGCGCGCATCGATGGAATTCGGTGTCTGCGAGCAAAACGGCATTCGCTGCTGCTATCACGGCTGGCTGTTCGATATCGACGGCAGCATCCTCGAAGTGCCGGGACAGCCCGAAAAAATCGCCGCGCTGGTGCAGCGCCAGACCCGTCTCGGTGCCTATCCGGTGCGCGAATTCCGGGGCCTGCTGTTCGCCTATCTCGGGCCGATCGAATCGATGCCCGGGTTTCCGCTTTACGATACGCTCGAGATCGAGGGTCAGACGCTGGTGCCTTACCGCGCCGACTACCGCTGCAACTGGCTGCAGGTGCAGGATGCGATTCTCGACCCGATTCATACCAGTTTCCTGCACTCGCGCATGAGCCGCGCGCAGTTTTCCGAGGGCCTCGGCGAAATCGGCGAGCTGCTGTTCTACGAGCGCGAAATGAGTTTTCTGGGTGCCAACGTGCGCCGCGTCGGCGAACATGTCTGGGTACGTGTCAACGAGCTCGTGCTGCCGAACTACACCCAGGCCGGCGCCGCGTTCTCGGCCGACGGAACCCGGCCCATCTACTTCGGACGCACCGCGTTCGCCCGTTGGGTGGTGCCGGTCGACGACGAGAATACGACCGCCTTTGCGTGGGCGATTTTCGGCGATCGGGCCGATCCCGAAGCCTACAACACCCCCGAAGGACCCGAATTGATCGAGCAGGGCGAGCGCATGGACCGTCCCTATGCGGAGCGCCAGCGTTATCCGGGAGATGCCGAGGCCGTGGAAGGCATGGGCCGCATCGCCGACCAGAAGATGGAGCACCTGGTGACCAGCGACAAGGGCATCGTTCAGTACCGCAAGAGGCTGCGCAAACTGTGCCGCGAGCTCGAAGCCGGCAACGAACCCGGACAGCTCAATGATTTCTGGCCGAATCCGGTACCGACTTACGGCGGTGACACGGTACTGCGGCTGCCGCCGACCGGCGGCGACGACAGGGCTCTGTTGCTGAAGGTCGGCGAGCGCGTGATGCAGATCCAGTTCGAGGCCGAGTCGCTCGCCGGTGCGGAGCGTGATCGCATCGTGATCGATGGGCTCGAAAAGCTCGAGGCAGGGGGTGTCGGAGCTTGAGCGTCAAGCTGCACATCAAGAACAACCACGCCGGCGCGGACACCTTTCCGTCGACACCGGAAAGCGAGCCGGTGTTCACGATTACGATGGAGAAATATCTCGAGGCCGCCGGGAAGTTTCCCGAGCTCGCCGCAGGGCTCGAGGTGTTCGTAGACTGGGACACCGAACATTGGGCCGAGTCGATGCGCGATGCCGAAATCCTGCTGGCCTGGGACCTGCCGACGGCAAACCTCGCCACGGTAGCGCCAAATCTGAAGTGGATCCACTGTATCGGCGCCGGCGTCGAGCATCTGTGCCCGATGGACTGGGTGCCCGAGGGTGTGGTGATTACGAATAACAAGGGTGCGCACGCCGACAAGGCCGGCGAGTACGCGCTGATGGCGGTATTGATGCTGCATAACAAGATGCCCGCGATTCTTACTCACCAACGCGAGGCGAGCTGGGAATCCCTGTTCTCGACCCCGATCGCCGGCAAAACGGTCGGCCTGATCGGTGTCGGCAGCATCGGCGGCGGCGCGGCGGTTCAACTGTCGAAAATGCCGCTGCATATCATCGGCGTCAGCCGCCATGGCAGGGCGCACCCGAACGTCGACGAAATGCACGCGATGGATGCGCTCGACGAAGTACTGCCGCGCATGGATTACATCTTCGTCTCCTTGCCGGCCACGCCTGAAACCGACGGCCTGTTCGGCCGCGAGCGGCTGCGCCTGCTGAAGCCTGGCGCCGGTATCGTCAACGTCGGCCGCGGCGCGACCTTCGATTACGAGGCGCTTGCCAACCTGCTTGCCAGCGGCCATCTGTCGGGCGCGATCGTCGACGTCTTCGACCAAGAACCGCTGCCGCCCGAATCACCGCTGTGGTCGGCCCCGAACCTCGTCGTTACCCCGCACGTATCGGCCGACGACGGCGACAGATATGTGCCGATAACACTACAACTTTTTTTCGAAAACCTGCGGCGCTATCTTGCCGGGCAGCCGCTCGAAAACATGGTCCGACCGGACCTGGGGTACTGATCGTGAACGATATCGATCAACTGGTCGACTGGCTAGGATCGTTCGACGAACGGATTCCGTTGCGCGATCTGCAGCAAAAGCTCGACGACGACCGCCTGACGTCCGCGAGCCTGGTCGATTACATCCATTTTTCGGACCAGCGCTATGCGCGCAACCTGGTCGCCCACGGGCCGCAATTCTACGCGCTGGTGTTGTGCTGGAAGCCGGGGCAGGCGAGCCCGATTCACGACCACAAGGGCGCTTCCTGCGGGGTACGCGTGATCGAAGGCACGGCAACCGAAACCAGTTTTCGCTGGCAGGACGGTCGGCTGTTGCCGGAGCGGGTCACGACCATGCAGGCCGGCGAAGTTTGCGGGTCTTTCGATGACGACATACACGAGATTCGCAACAACGGCGACGAAAATCTGGTCACGCTGCACGTCTACTCGCCTTACCTCGACAATATCAACCTCTACGAAATCGACAGCGGCAAGGTGACGGTGTTCTCGGACCCGATGATCGCGCAACTGAAGTCTGGTTGACCCGGATTTGCGGAACCTCCGGAAGGCAAAACCTCGATGATTGCCGCTGCCGGTATTCGCCCGCTGATATTCCTGGTGTTGCTCGGCAGTAGCTGGGGTCTGTACTTTTCGCTGCTGAAGATCGCTGCATTGTCGGGTATTTCCTATGTCGGGATTATCACGCTGACCACGCTTGGTGTCGGGCTCGGCATGATCGCTATCGCATTGCTGCGCGGCCGCAAACCAGCATTTGGGCGTCGCGATCACAGCTTTTACCTGGTTTGCGCGCTGACCGGTTACCTGGTGCCGATGGTCTTCGAACTGCTGGTCATCGCGGAGATGCCGGCAGGTTTACTGACGCTGATCGTCAGTATGGCGCCGGCTGCGACAGTACTGATCGCGTGGCTGTTTCGCTCCGATCGTATCGATTTGCCACGGGTGGCCGGGGTCGCACTCGGTGCAGTCTCGATTTTCGCCATTTTGCTGCCGGATGCACATAGCCGCGAGTTGGTTGCCTGGCGCTGGCTGCTACTCGCGGGCCTGGTACCGGTGAGTTATGCGATTCATCACAACTTCAGTTCCCGTTATTGGCCTAAAGGTTCCGATTCGTATCAGGTTGCCTGCGGCGAGGCAATTTACGCGAGCCTGCTACTGCTCGTGTTCTCGGCCTTCCACTGGAACTGGCAGGACCTGCAGGCCTGGAACCGAGGCCATGCCGCGATCCTGGTGATGGCCGCGATTTCGTTGGTCGACATATATATCTATTTCGAGCTGATTCGGGTCAAGGGGCCGATTTACTGTTCGCATGCCAATTACTTCATGGTCGTAAGCGGGGTATTCTGGGGCATGCTGCTGTTCGCCGAACGTCCGAGCCCAATGATGTGGTCGAGTGCCCTGCTGCTGATGCTGTCGCTGTACCTGATCGGTTACCGCAGGGCAGCAAGCGGTTAGCGGGAGGACGGCTCTATTTCCCGAGCGGGGCAACGACAGGCCCGTTTCGCAAAGCGAAACGGGTATACTGTTACCGATCTGTCTCCGGCATCCCGGGAAATCGAATTTATGCCTGAAGTCAAAACAATCGCGGTCGGCGGTTTCCAGCACGAGACCAACACCTTCGCGCCGCACCTCGCACCATTCGAAGCCTTCGAACGCGCCGACAGCTGGCCTGCTCTGTGCAGTGGCGATGTCCTGTTCGAGGCAATGGCGGGATTGAATATTCCGCTGACCGGATTCATCGACCGCGCACGTGAGCACGGTCACGCCTTGCGGCCACTGCTGTGGTGCTCGGCCGAGCCCAGCAGCTATGTCACCCGCGACGCCTTCGAGCGCATCGCCGGGATGATCTGCGACGGCATTCGCGACGCCTTGCCGCTGGACGCGGTTTACCTCGATCTGCACGGCGCGATGGTCACCGAGCATTTCGAGGACGGCGAGGGCGAATTGTTGCGCCGGGTGCGGGACGTGGTCGGTGCCGCGGTGCCGGTGGTCATCAGCCTCGACCTGCACGCCAACGTCACTGCCGCGATGGTCGAGCATAGCGACTCGATGGCGATTTACCGCACCTACCCGCACCTCGACATGGCCGCCACCGGCGCGCGCGCCTGCGAGCAATTGCAGTATCTTCTGGCCGGCCGCAAGTTGCACAAGGCGATGCGCAAGATTCCTTTTCTGCTTCCGCTGACCTCGCAATGCACCGACTTCGAGCCCTGTAAATCGATCTACCGGTCGCTAGCTGAAATGGGTGGCGAGGGCCTTGCCAGCGTCGACCTCGCGGCTGGGTTTCCGCCCGCGGACATCGCCGAGTGCGGCGCCGCGGTGGTTGCCTACGGCACCGACCGCGACGCCGTCGAGGCCGCCGCCGGGGAAATTTTCCGCCGTGTCGTGGATGCCGAGCCGGAGTTCGAGTTCGAGCTCTTCGACGCGGAAGCCGCGGTCGCCCGCGCGCTGCAAAATACCGCCGCAAAGCCGGTCGTGCTCGCCGATGCGCAAGACAATCCGGGCGCCGGCGGGACTTCAGACACCACCGGTTTGCTAGAGGCGCTGGTGCGCGGCGGCGCGCGCGGCGCCGTGATGGCGGTGCTCTACGATCCTGAGGTCGCGGCGATGGCGCAAGCGGCGGGTGTCGGCGCAGTGCTGGAGACGGAGCTGGGCGCAAAATCTGGATTTGCGGGCGTCGATCCCTTTCGCGGCAGTTTCGAAGTCGAGGCGCTCGGCGACGGGCGCTTCGTGTTTACCGGCGCGATGAACCTGAATTCGCATGCCGAGCTCGGTGACATGGCCTTGCTGCGTATCGTCGACGAGGATTCCGAGGTGCGCGTCATCGTCGGCAGCGCGCGCTCGCAGTGTCTGGACCTGGCGATGATCCGTCACCTCGGCATCGAACCCACCGAGGAGAAAATCGTCGCGGTCAAGAGCACGGTGCATTTTCGCGCCGACTTCGATCCCATCGCCGCCGAGACTCTGGTGGTGATCTCGCCGGGCGCGAACTACTGCCGGCTCGGCGAAATGAAGTACCGCAACCTTCGCCCGGGCGTGCGGCTCGAACCGCTCGGGTCCGCGCACTCCACCGACACGAAACCCCCAGTTCTCCAATAAACTTTTTGGTTCAGATTAAAAACTAAAATGAACCGTGTAGTTGATCTGGCCAAAAACTATTAGGGGCGGTCAGTAGAGGTCGTATTTTTCAAGGTTGGCGCGAAGCCGCCGCCGTAATTTCTCGTCTCCCGAATAGCTACGCACCAGGCCCCGGCCCTTTACCGAATCATCGAGTGCGCGGATTTCGTCGGCGTAGACTCGCGCGGCTGCCTCGTCACCCTGCGCGCACAAGGCGTCGACCAGGTAGAAGCGGCACAGGGGTGATTCGGGCTCGACCTCGACACCCTGCCGGTAAATCGCGATCGCCTTTTGTGAATTACCCGTTTGCATTTCGATGTGGCCCGGGAACAGGTAGTACCAGTTGGGTTGCACCGGGCATAGGCGGGAGACTTCCCGGCAATGTTTTCGAGCCTCGTCATAGGCTCCGGCAAATTGCAGCGCCATGGCCATCAATGTCTGGATTTCCGCATTGCCGGGCTCGATCTCGACCGCCTTGCGGCAGGCCTCGAGCGCTGCGTGGGATTCCTGCTTCATTGTCGCGATAGTACCGGCCTGGCTCCAGGCCTCGCCGTAACCGGGATCGATTTCCAGCGCCTTGCGGTTGGCCTCGTCGGCGGCGGCGATCGATTCCTCGAAGGACTCGCACCAGCCGGCGAAGGTTTCCTGGAAATGGGTCCAGGCGAGCACTACCCAGGCGAAGGCATAGTCCGGGTCTAGCCGGATCGCCTCCTGCGCGAGCTTGCGGGATTCCATGATGTTCCGATAAACGTATGTGTCCTGCAGATCGACCGCGATCAGGGTCAATTCCCAGGCCCTGATGTCGCTGGCTCCACTGGAGCGATGACGAGCCATTTCGCCGTCGTCGAACTGCACCTTCATCGCCAACGCGATGTTGCGGGTGATTTCATCCTGTACCGCGAACAGGTCGTCGAGGTTGCGGTCGTAGCGATCGTTCCAGAGAATCTGCCCGTTGTCGGAATCGATCAATTCGGCGCTGACGCGAATCCGTCCGCCGCTCTTGCGTACGCTGCCCTCGAGTACGTAGCGCACCCCTTGCTGCGCGGCGATGTCGGCGATCGGCGACTTTTCCTGCTTGTACTGCAGCGTCGAATAACGCGACACCGTTCGCAGGTGTCTGAACTTGGCCAGGGTCGCAATGATGTCCGTGGTGATACCGTCGGCGAAATGTTCCTGCTCGGGGTCGCCGCTCATGTTTTCGAACGGCAGTACCGCGATCGACGGAATCTCGGCGGCGCCATCTCCAAGCTGATCGCCAAGGCCGGCGCGCAACAACAATTCGAATAGTCTGTCAGTTTCCCCTTGGTGCCGGCAGGGTACGGTTTCCTCCCACAGGCGGTACCATTCGTCGCGTCCGGACGGTAAACGATACATCTGCTCGCGCGCGCTATCGAGGTACTTGCGCATTTCCAGCCGTGCCTCTTCGAGCCGGTCGAGTCCCGCGAGACAGGCGGCGATCTGCGCGTGTACGCTCGGCGACAGGTGGGCCATCGAGCGGAAGCTGTCGATCGCGCGCCGGTAGTCCCCGGTTATCCGGTATACCTCCCCGGCGTTCCAGCCCGCGTAGGGGTGAAACTGGTCCACTCGCATGCTTTGCCGGGCGTATTCGAGGGCCTTTTCGTATTGTTCGGTCGCTCCCGCATGCCAGGCCAGCATCGAGTAACCGTCGGCCAGCGCCGGGCTGAGTTCGACCGATTTGCGCGCGTGCACCAGCGCGAGATCGAAGTCCCTGGCGCACAACAGCAACTCGGCCATGTAGGCCCGCGTCTCGGCGTTGTGAGGATCGATTTCCAGCGACCGCTCCAGGTGACGGCGGGCAGATTCGAGCGACCGGTTGCGATCTTCCGACATGTTTTCGTAGCGCTGCAACAGGTGCGCCATCCCCAGCAGGCCGTGCGCCGGCGCGTAGTCGGGGTCCAGCGCGAGACATTTTTCGAGCAGCTCGATCGCCGTGCGGAGGTCCTGAGCGGTAAAGTGCTCTATGTGATAGCGTCCCCGCATGTAGTAGTCGTAGGCACGCAAATCCCCGCTCGGTTTTTGCAGCGCGGCGAGGCGCGTTTTCTTCTCGATCCGGCCGCTGACCGTACCGGCGATCTTCAGGCAGAGGTCCTGCTCGAGATCGATAAGCTCGTCGAGTGCCGAATCGTAACGCCTGCCCCAGACCTGGTTGCCGTCGGCGGCATCGGCGAGCTGTACCGTAACGCGCAGTGTGTCGGCCGACTTGCGGATGCTGCCCTCGACGACGTAGTCGACGCCGAGTTCGGCGGTGATTTCGCCGATACCCTTGGTGCTGCCCTTGTAGGCGAAACTGGCGTGCCGCGACTTGACCTTGATGTCGGGGAACGAGCCCAGGTTAAGAATCAGGCTCTCGGTGATGCCGTCGCTGAAGTATTCCTGCTCCGGATCGCCGGACAGGTTATCGAACGGCAGGACGACGATGGAGTGCTCGGTGCCGGAAGCCTGGGGTGCTGATTTCGGTGCCGCTGGCGCGGGACGGGATTCGCCCCCGGCGATCTGCTCCCGCAGTTCCACGGTTGCCTGCTCGGGATCGACGTCGAGTTCCTTTTGCAGGATCTGCTGGCAGCGCTTGAAGGCCTGCAGCGCGTGGTTGCGATCTCCCTTGGCTGCATAGCTCTGCATCAACAGGCGCCAGCCGGTCTCGGCGAGCGGATCCTGCTCGACCAGGCGCTCGGCGGAACGAATCGCATTGGCGTAATCGTGGCTGACCAGCTGGGTCTCGGCCAGGTTGTGGAGGATTTCGATGAACTGGCGCCTGAAGCGCTCGCGCTCGGAATCGAGCCATTCCTGACAGGCGACGTCGCGGATCGCGATACCCTCGAGGAATTCGCCCTGGTAGAGGTCGGCGGCGGTGACCAGCGACTCGTACTCGCCGCCCGCGGCCAGGCGCTCGAACTCGTGCACGTCGACCTCGACGATCCCGGCATTCAGGCAAACCGTGGTGCGATCGATTTGTAATGCGAGGTCGGCGGCCTCGCCCAGGGATTTGCGGATCGCGGAGAGGCACTGGCGCAGCGAATTGCGCGCCTGTTCCTCGCCGCGGTGGCTCCACAGCAGGTTGATCAGTCGTTCGCGCGGATGCCGCAGGCCCGGCGACAGCGCGAGGAACGCGAGCAGCACTTCGGCCTTGCGCATCGCCAGCGTTACCCGTTTGCCCGTCGACAACAGGCATTCGAAGCGGCCCAGCAAAATGAGCTCCAGTTTCGACATCCGGCTTCCTGCGAGGGGATTTAATTTTCAGTTTATATGATTAAAAAACTATAAAAATCAGCCACTTATAAAATTTAATGATTATTTAACGATTATTTTGGTCGATTTAGCGCGTTTCGGCAAGGGAATTAACGGGGTCTGCCGACAATCCCCCCATCGCAACAACGAAACCCCGACGAGGAACCCGAAATGAGAAAAATCAGAAACTCCCAGATTCATACCACCAACCCCGGTCTGCTGTTCGCCCGCGGTGTCGAACAACTGGTCGACGAGCAGATTTACAACCCGTCCCGCGGCGAAAAAAGACTCGCGCCTAAAAAGCCGCGGGTAAGCGGAGATCAGAGCAGCCTGCCCGCCGGTAATTTCTTCAGTGAATTTTTGCGCCAGTTCGTATTCTGAAAATGGTAGCATGTCCGCCTCTTTATGCAGGCTTTCCCGGAGGGCGGAGATGAGCGTTTTAAAAGAATTCGATAACAAGAGCCAGACGATACTGATCGCCGGCGAATTCAGGCATAGCGAGGCCACTGAAAGTCACGAGGTCGTCGATCCGGCGACCGAGAATGTCATCGCCCGGATCGCCGAAACCTCGGCGGCCGAAATCGATGCGGCGGTCGACGCCGGGCATGCGGCGCAGAAAAAATGGTGGCGCAAGAGCGCGCTAGAGCGTTCCGAGGTGATGCACGAAATCGCCAACGATCTGCTGGCGATGAAGCCGCGCCTCGCCGAAGCCCTGACCCGTGAAATGGGCAAGCCGTACAAGGAATCCGCCGACGAGGTCGACTGGTCGGTATCGGCGATTCGCTACTACGCCGAAACCGGGCGCACCGAGATCGGCCGGGTGATGGGGCCGGCGGTCGAAGGACACCTGAACTACACGCTCAAGCTACCGCTCGGAGTAGTGGTCTCGATCCAGCCTTTCAACTATCCGATGACATTGCTTGCCTGGGAGGGGGCCGCGGCTCTCGCCTCCGGCAACGCGGTGATCGCCAAGCCTTCGGAGTACACCTCGCTGACCACGTTGATGTTCGCCGAACCCTTCAACCGGCACCTG
>Ga0209919_1001229_pt1 | contig 12603 bp, 7 predicted proteins | sample SalPon2A_C_D2_MG_FD_185721 | JGI IMG/M metagenome (GOLD analysis project Ga0209919, IMG submission 185721) | Soil microbial communities from South San Francisco under conditions of wetland restoration - Salt Pond MetaG R2A_C_D2_MG (SPAdes)... | ecosystem: Environmental > Terrestrial > Soil >... | reverse complement strand
ATTTTGATTACATCCTGCACGTCGCCAACAGTCAGGCCATAACGGGCCGCTTCTTCCCGCTTGATGTCAAAATCCAAAAAATAGCCACCCGTGGCCTTATCGGCAAAGGCGGACAAAGTGTCGGGGAGTTGTTTCAAGGCCTGCTCAATATCGTTGGCCACTCTGGCAAGGACATCAAGGTCGGGGCCACCAACTTTGATGCCGATCGGGGTTTTGATCCCGGTAGAGAGCATATCGATCCTGGTTTTGATTGGCATAGTCCAGGCGTTGGCCAGACCAGGGAATTTGATGGCCGCATCCATTTCGTTCATCAGTTGCTTAGTGGTTTTTGTCGGATCCGGCCAACTGGTGCGCGGTTTGAGCCTTAATGTTGTTTCCAGCATGGAGAGCGGGGCCGGGTCGGTGGCTGTATCGGCCCGCCCTACCTTACCGAACACAGTCTCGACCTCGGGAAAGCTCTTGAGGATCTTGTCGGTTTGCTGCAGAAGCTCTTTGGCCTTGGTAATTGACAGCCCCGGGTAGGTGGTTGGCATATAGAGGATGTCGCCTTCATCCAAAGGCGGCATGAATTCGCTGCCCAGCCGATGCAAGGGATGATAGGTCACTACAATCAACCCGATTGCGGCGAGCAGGGTAAGCCAGCGCCAGCGAATGGCAAAACCCAGGCACGGCCTATGCAGCCAATGTAACAAACGATTTACCGGGTTTTTCTTTTCCGGCATGATCTTACCACGGATGAAATAGCCCATTAGCACCGGAACTAAAGTCACAGCCAGAAAAGCTGAAGCGGCCATTGCATAGGTCTTGGTAAAGGCAAGAGGAGAAAAAAGGCGACCTTCCTGGGCCTGCAGAGTGAAAACCGGCAGAAAGGATACTGTGATAATCAGCAGGGAGAAAAAAAGCGCCGGTCCCACCTCATGGGCGGCGATACTTATGCCATTCCATCGTTCCGAATTGGTCAAGGGGGCGCCCTTTTTATCGGTGGCCTTTTCTAGATGAGTGTGAGCATTTTCTATCATAACGATGGCACCGTCAATCATCGCCCCGATCGCTATAGCAATACCGCCCAAAGACATGATGTTGGCATTTATGCCCTGCCAACGCATAATAATAAAAGCGATAAGAATACCCATCGGTAGGGTAAGAATCGCCACCAATGCTGAACGGGCATGAAACAAAAAGAGAATACAGATAAGACTCACAACAATAGATTCTTCAAAGAGCTTCCCTTTTAAATTATCAACCGCCCTCTCAATAAGATCACCACGATCATACACAGGGACGATTTCTACCCCTGCCGGAAGGCCTTTAGCTAATTCCGCCAGTTTCTCACGAACAAGTTCTATGGTTTTAAGGGCATTGCCGCCATAGCGCATAATAACAACGCCACCTGCCACCTCCCCCTCGCCATCCAATTCAGCCAGTCCCCGGCGCAACTCCGGACCAAGGTGGATACTCGCTACATCCTGCAACAGAACGGGGGTGCCCATGCCATCAGTTCCGACCGGGATCACCTTTATATCTTCAATCGATTTCAGGTAACCCTTGCCACGGACCATGTATTCGGTCTCCGCCATCTCGATCAGCTTACCACCGACGTCATTGTTTGAATTCTGGATGGCTTTTTTGATCTTGGCCAGCGGTATTTTATAAGCTGCCAGGGCATTGGGGTCGACCTCAATCTGGTATTGCTTAACGTACCCGCCAACTGCGGCTACTTCCGCGACTCCCGCCACTGTTTGGAGAGGATATCGAAGATACCAGTCCTGAAGTGAACGCAACTGGGACAGATCATGATTGCCGGTACGATCGACCAGGGCATATTCGTATATCCAGCCGACCCCGGTGGCATCAGGCCCCAAGGCGGGAGAGACCCCCACGGGAAGGCGCTCCCTGACATAGTTCAGATACTCGAGAACCCTGGTCCTGGCCCAATATATATCGGTGCCGTCATCGAAAATGATATAGACGAACGAAAAACCGAAAAAAGAGTAGCCGCGCACAATTTTTGTATTAGGCACTGACAGCATGGCAGTGGTCAGCGGATAGGTTATCTGGTCTTCTACAACCTGTGGGGCCTGTCCGGGATATTTGGTAAAAACCACGACCTGCACATCAGAAAGATCCGGAATTGCATCAAGGGCAGTATTTTTTAATGCCCAGATACCAGCTGCAATCAGGATAGCCGTCAGTAAAAAGATTTGAAATCTTTCCCGAATCGAAGCATCGATGATCCACTTAATCATTTTGATCCTCGCCGGATATAGAATCAAGGGTCATATCGTCCATGTCCATATCCTCATCTTCCGCCGCACTTCCCAGGGCTTCGAGCATTTTTGCCGTCGCCTCACGAAGCTTGGACTCCGAATCAATCAGAAACTGGCTGGATGTGACCACGCGCTCACCGGCTTCCAATCCCTCGGTAATCTGGCTCAACCCATCCGCCGAGATGCCGACGGTGACCGGCCGGGGCTCGAATTTCCCTTCACCCCTGGCAATAAACAGCTGGTTTCGTTCTCCGGAGCGAACTATCGCCTCGGAGGGAACAACCACCGCTTCTACCTGCTCGCCCCCTTGCAGAACTACATTGGCAAACATTTCCGGTTTCAGTTGGAACCCCTTGTTTTCAAGCTCAATCCGAATTTTCACCGTCCGGGTGGCACTTTCCATATAGGGGTAGATATAAGCGATTTTCCCTGAAAAGACCTTACCGGGAGAGGATACGGTGGTGATCTCAGCCTTATCACCAACGGCCAGCCAGGGGAGCTCGTATTCGTAGACATCAACATAGACCCAGACCCGAGAAAGATCGGCCAGCATGTAGAGTTGGGTCTTTGGCATGACATAATCTCCCTCGCGCACTCCGAGATGCATTACGATTCCGTTGAAAGGAGATTGGATCTCCAGACTTTTTTTGACTTTAAGGGTCGCCTGCAATTCGTCTAATTGGCGGGGCGACATATCCAGAAGTTCCAACCGTTTCCTGGAACTTTCGACCAACTCAAGAGCCCCCGTGCGGATCTCTTCATAAGGGCTGTCTTCAAGGGCGGCCAGATTTTTCAGAGCGAGAACATATTCCTGCTGGCTTGCCACCAATTGCGGCGAATAAATCGAGAGCAACACGTCGCCCTTCCCAACCTTTTCACCGGTTTTGTTGACCCGGAGGTTCTCGACCCACCCCTCCACCTTGGGGTGTACCTTTGTGACAAGCTCTTCGTCGTAATCGACCCTACCGACCGCTCTGACTTTACGACTCAGAATCTGCCTGACCGCTACCGCGGTGCGCACCCCTATATCCTGGACGGTTACCGGGTCAATCAGAACGGTACCCGGCGTCTCCCCTCCCCCGCCGCCAGCGTCGGCATAGACCGGGATATAATCCATCCCCATCTCGTCCTTGGCAGGAATCGGGGAGGTGATATTCGGGTTCATGGGATTGCGATAAAAAAGGGCCTTCTTTTCTTCGACCGAAGACCCTGCGGAGACACCGTTCTCCATTGTCTTCATCTCCGCCGGTCCCTTTTTCGCACCATACCAGTAGCCGGTGGAAAGACCAACGGCAAGCGTCGCGATGACAACCAGAGACCCGGCAGTTACCAATTGCTTATTCATAAATATCTTCTCCTCCGACCGACGCGACCAGACGTGCCAAGGCCTGCTTGGCACTGCTCAACGCCTGCCAGTATTTAGTTTCATAGTTATAGAGCGCAGTCTGGGCCCTGATCAGATTGAGGAAATCAACCTTATTGACTTCATATCCGGCTTGCATCGACTGGACGGTTTGTCTGGCCTGGGGAATTATCCCTTTCTCGTACAGGGAAACTCCTTCGGTGAAACGACTATAATCGTCAACAGCTTTGATAATTGCTCCCTTCACCTGCTGGAGACTGCTCTGCAAGGCCAGATCCTGCTGGTCTTTCTCGTTGTTCCGCTGGCGCAAAGCGCTATTTTGTTTTTTGGAAGTATACAGAGGAAGGTTGATGCTTACCGAGAGGGAGGCGAAATCGGCCCGGTCCGAGCCGTTAGCGTTCTCGCCGTTTCGATAACCGTAACTTGCCCCGACCATAAAGTCTGGATAGTAACCCTTCTTGGCCAAAGCCACCCGGGTCGACGCCGCCTCAAGCCGCTTTTCCCGGGCAATTAAAAGGGGCCGGAGATTCTCAGCCCTCGACAAGAGCAACTCAAGTCCGGCCGGGGTTCTTAGAGTTTGATCGACCCGGGGCGGAAGCTCGATGCTCCGTTCGGCCTCACGGTTGAGGAGAACATTAAGTCGGGTCTGCTCATTCCGGCGATTATTTTTCAAGGCGAGTTCCAAGTCCAGGAGTTTTGATAATTCAAGTTGGGCCATAAGTACATCCTGCTGTAATCCCCTGCCGACCTGATATTTGGTCTGGGCTATGGTGATAAACTGTTTCATGAGTTCCTTGTTTCGCTCTAACGTCCCCAGGGCGCGGTCAAGGTAAAGCAGATTCCACCAGACGGTCTTGACATCCAGAACGAGCTGCAATCGCTTTTCAGCCACCTCGGCTTCCGCCGCCTCTCCTTCGTAGGCGGCAGCCTCTTCCTGCAGTGCCAGCTTGCCGGGAAAGGGGAGCTTCTGGCTGAGACCGAGAACCAGCTGGGTCATGGGTTCCTGGACCGTGGAAAAGGTGTCAGTCGGCAGATTTGCGATCGCCGCCGTCAAAGTAGGATCAGCCAGGCTTCCTTTTTGGGCCGGGATTTCGGCCATGGCCCGGGCACGGGCCTGGATTGCGGCAAGGTCCGGATTATCAGCTACAGATTCCGCTACCGCCTGTTCAAGTGTAAGAACCTCGGTAGCTCCATAAGCGGATAATGTTTGGCTTGAAAAAAACAGACAGGTAATAACCAGCCAGGCCGAGGTGTTTCTGATCGTTGGCATCAAATAATTCTCCGAAGGTATATGATAAAAAAGGGTGATCACTATCAAACCCGCTCAAGCTCCAGAAAGCCTGATCCTTAACCGGATCCGGCAACCTTTAGTCCTTTAAAGCAACTAGCATGCCACCCACCGGTGACAATCGGCCAATCCCTGGCAGCCCCCGTTGGCATTGGCGAAGATATGCGTTTACTGACCAATTAAGTAGCGCCTTCCCATAGAACCACTGGACAAAATCATTTAATAACGTTGGTTGATGAAGAATATTCTCCAATGCCGTTTTGTAGAAGTCTCTCACGATTTCAGCGGAATTGTAAATCAAGGACCGCTGGTCAATGTGTTTTGTAGATTTAAAAGTTGATTTGAACCAAAGAAAGAAGGGGGGGATGGACTACAATATGGGATTTAATCGCAACTGGCAATGTGCTAAAGAAGGAATCAAAAGTGGTGGCGAATAGCGAGGTCTACCCTTTAATCTTAGAAGACTGGTGGGAAAGGGAAAAGCAGCTACCAGATGATCGGCGTCTGGCCGTGCTTCCGCAAATATTCGTTGCATTTGACGAATACTCCGGAGCCCAGGAAACCGCGATGGGCCGACAAAGGGGAAGGATGGCTGGTCTTGAGGATCAGGTGGCGGCGCGGATCGATCAGGTGGGCCTTTTTTTGGGCAAAAGCCCCCCAGAGCATGAAAACCACATTTTCGTTCCGGTCGGAAATGGTTTCGATGATATTATCAGTCAGCTTATGCCAACCGAGATCGGCATGGGAATTAGACTGTTTGGCCAGGACCGACAGGCTGGCATTAAGAAGCAATACCCCCTGCTCGGCCCAACGGGTCAGGTCGGAAGAGAAATGCTGCGGCTCCCCGCCGTAGACACTGTCCTGGATTTCCTTGAAGATGTTTTTTAATGACGGCGGCAGCGGCAAACCTTCCCGCACCGAAAAACAGAGTCCATGAGCTTCCGGCACGCCATTGTGTTCGTTGATATAGGGATCTTGCCCTAAGATTACCACTCGAACATCCTCAAAGGGAGTGAGACGCATGGCGTTAAAAACCATCTCCCGTGGGGGATAAACTTTCCTACCCTTGGCAACCTGATCATAGGCCTGGTTGACCAACTGTTTATGATAACCCTGTTTCATCAGGGGTACGGTCTCTTCCCAGAGCGGCATGTTTTCTTGAAATTATATTGAGGGAAACAGCAATTAAAGGGCTTGGAAGAACCGGGCAAAACAAGCGACTATCAATTACCGATGTGCAATTCCCATCGGTTTGCCGTTAGCCGGGTCCAAAATTGATAATTCGCAAAAAGTGCGAAAACCCTTCGACAGGCTCAGGATGAGCGGAATAACTTATTGATTTAACGTTCGCGTTGAGCTTATCGAAGTACACTCCATCAATCCTCGGCGATTTATGCCCTTCAGGGTGCTTTTTGCGAGTTCATCAAAATTAATTACCCCACCCTTTTTCCCACGCCCCTTGCGTGTAAAGATCGCAGGTTAAGGTCGGGCTCTTATATTCCTTGGTCAGGTCGATATCCACCACGGCATCATCTGCACCGACGGAGATTTTTTTACAGATCATCACCTTGGTCTTGACCACGTTGGCGCTGCAGGTTGTCGCCTCCCAGTAAACCGGGCCATGCAAAAAATATTCTCCAGGCCCGACATCGGTAAACGTAAAGCGTCCCTCCGGGTCGGCGGTGGTTTTCCTGATATATTTTTCGTAGCGGGGATCAGCTTCCTCAATCGCCTTATTACGTTGATAGCTCATCTCATACCAGTGGTTACTATAGGAGGTGATCGGTTCCAGGGTAACGACACTGCCCGCCCCGACCTGTTTCTCCTCTAATTGATCGATCAGAAAGATTGTGCCGGTCAAGGTCTTGTCGCCGGACAGTTCCAATCCGGCATATTCCGTTTCAGGAAAGGGAATTCGCTGGACGGCACAACCGAACAGTAAAAGTATCATAAAAACAGCCATTATCGATCTTTTTCGCATCTCAAACCTCCCTGGACAACGACAGAAAACCGCGTCAATCAAAGCTGACTAATTATAGTCTAACGATCTATCTTCTCCAAAACAAACTCTAGCGCTTAAATTTCTTAAATAATACAAAAAAAAGGGACGGCCAAAATGGCCGCCCCTTCAGAGGACAAATCTAGCATTAACTAATCAAGCAATTACCACGCAACCTCGATGCTGTGACCAACGGCCAAGGCAGCATCATCAGCCGGAGACATACCATCGGGCGAACCAAGGGCAACGCCGATTTTGTAAGTGGCATTCTGGGCCAAAGCGTAGCTGGCGGTCAGATCGTACTCAATCAGGGTTGCATCATCACCGCCGGTATCGTCGTTAGCCATCAGGTAACCAACCAGAGCGCCGACGGTCAGCTTGTCATTGATCTTGAAATCAGCGCCTGCGCCGACCAGGTAGGTGCTGGCATCAGGAGAACTTCCGGTGGTTCCACCAAAGTTGATGATGGCGGTTTCCTGACAGGTACCGATCAACATAGAGGGAGCAAAGTCATTATCACAGGAACGGAAATTGCTGACACCGGTCTGACCTTCATTCTTATCAAAGTAGGCAACCAGTCCCTTAACGGTCAGGGCATTGATGTCCACGGCGCCACCAACAAAGGCGCCGTACCAGGCGTCTCCGTTGCTATTCTCCATAGTGTCGCCGCCGCCATAGACGAACTCGCCCATCAGAGCTGCAGCGCCGATCTTGGTGTTGACGAAGGCGTCAATCAGCTGGCCGCCCATCGAATCGGCATCGATCGGATCAACATAAACGTAATTACCGAGGATGCCGTACTTGGTATCACCGGCCTGACCCATCAAAAAGGCTGCGTAGACGTCCACATCACCGTCACCGGTACCTTGACGAACTAAAACATCAGTGTCACCCTCATGCAACTTCTGAAGATAGCCACCGAAGGTCAGATCGCCGGCCTTGTAAACGCCCACGATACGGTCGGATTGTTCGCCCCAGGCCAGGAATTTATTACCCCAGCTGAGATCCTGACGACCGATGATATAGGTGCCGCCCAGCATATTGATGGTCATATTAAAACGGTCTACCGTATGAGTGCCTTCACCATCATCAGTTGAAGTATCGCCGAACGCCTGATCGTCGACCAGCACGATCCGGGTGTCGACCTTAACATCGTCGTTAATCTTGAGTTCGGCTTTGAGACGATAGCGCTGATCCATTTCCTGCACTTTATCGGCAGTTTCATCATCAAAATCAGCGCCATTATTAATATAGGCCCCACGAATCCGGGCTTCACCCTTGACACTCAGCATATCCTCGGCCATGGCGGAAGTAGCCAGACCGGCAACCAGACCGAGCGCAACTGCAAAACTTAACGCTTTCTTCATCCTTACTCTCCTTTTGTTAGATTTAGCAGGTTAACCGATCAGTTGCAGTTGCAATGATCGCCCGGCATAACCGGGTAAACCAACTCACACACACAAATTTTATTAACGTTTTTCTACCCTTGACTCCTAACCTTGTCAAGTGTTTTGCAACCATTTTCAGAGAAAAACTGACACTCCTAAGTCATCATGCTGAGTCATTACCACAATGTGGTATTGGGCGCAACAATCTTTTTCTTCTTAACCTTTTGCCGTCCCTAATCCAACATATTGACTTGACACTAACGCAATTTTCATGCCAACATCCGCATAAGCGGACAACAAAGCAATTTCAACAACTTGCAAAATCCAACTTACAAATTGCCAGTGTGTTAAAACAGCAACATTTGAAAAATTTGTGTAATAAAAACCACTACTAAGAACCGGAATGGCCAATTTCAGCCAGACTGTAGGAAGCCACGAAACTCTGTAACCCGTTAAACAGCCCCCCAGTTTTTTTATTGATCATGCCTATATACAAGCGGCCATTCTCGACCTGGTAGCTGGCCACATAACTACCGATCTCACCGGTAGTCCAAAGATCGGTGAGAGTCACGCCGTTCCAAGTCATGACCTTGATTGAACCGCCGACAAAACTGCCGACGGTCTTGAGCAGGGTTGCCACTCCGGAAGGGTTTTCCATGGCCACCAGCTCTAAGCGGCCGTCGCCGTTAAGGTCCTTGGTGACCAACCTGGTCTGGATCTGCAGGTTATTCCCGGTGCCGCTCCCGGCATAAGACTTGCCGATAAAACGCTTGGTATAGCCGTAATTAGCACTGCCACGCCAAAGGACATCTCCAGTGTTATTATAGAGCAACAAATCGTCTTCCTGGGTTTGAACCGCAGTCTCGATAAGCCCGTCACCGGTAAAATCGCCCAGAACAAATTCATAGAGATTTACCGAATCGGGAACATCCAACCGTTCATCGGTTTTCAGGGCGCCGGTCCGCGGATCGGCTCTATAAATGCCCGGCTTGACCGGACCATCGGAATCGGCCTTCTGGCCATAAAGCCCCCACCCTTTGCCCGGCACGAGAATGGGCCGCAGGTAATGCTCCTGCCGGTCGAACAGCTTGGCAAAATCCTGACCACCCCACTCCACCGCATAAGAATATGGGGTATTATCTGATATGGCGCTGATATAGATCTCCGCCCGGCCGTTTTTGTTAAGATCGGCTAAATCCAGGGCGATGATCCTGACATAGTGAGGGGCCTCGGGAAGCTCGATGAGCTTGAGCAGCTGATTATCTTTAAGGCTGAATACGGTTATTTTCTGCTTTTCAGCAACGACGATATGCTCGTTGCCGTCGCCGAAAACATCACCGACATCAATAACCTGGATCTCCATATCGAGAAACTGGCTACGGGTAGTGGACGAAACCGGGACCGGAGCAGCAATTCGATTGTTTGTAAGCCCCGCAGCCGGCAAAGTTTCAGCGGGAACCGGAACAGGTATCTCCTCAGGAACCGGGACCGGAGCCGGGACGGCAATCACCGATTTAAACATCCGATCGGGATGAGACGACTGATCTTTCGCATCAGGGACAGGTTCGGCGGATGGTTTCGGCTCGGAGACCGTCTGCTCCGCCGGCACTGGCGGCCGCCCTTCACCCGATATTACCGCACTGACCTCCTCGGCCAATTTGTCGATAGAGCCGATAAGCATGGCCTGGTTTTCAGCAGCGGCAAAAAAACTTTTGGAAATATCTCCTTTAATAATAAACAAGCTTGCGTCTATGCTGACACTCGGCCCCAGCACGGTAATGCTGCCGGTCAGGACCATATCCGCGGCCAGATCGCCGGCTACCCCTTTGAGGTCCGGCCGGGCAACCCCACTAACGGCCTTCGACACCTCAGCCCCACCGACCACCTGCACTCCGGATCGGGCCGCGATGCGGCTGGCCAGCATGGTTCGGACCCCTTCTTTCAAGTAGCCAAGATCATCGGAAGCGTTAAGGGTAAAGGGCAGAATGGCCAACCTGGGCTTGGCATCCTCAGCTGCGCAGACAGGAGATGCAGCGAACATGGTCGTTAAAAGCAAGAGCCAACAGAGTTTGAACATTTTCGAAACTTTCATTATTATATTCTCTCTAATATTGTCATTCCGAACGGCAAAACCGGAAAGATTTTTCTTTCGAAACGCTTTATGCCGCCCGGTCCGCGGCAACGCTACACAAAACAACCTTGTGCTGTTTAACTTGCCATCCCCCATTCGGCAAGCATTATTTCGAGCTGTTGATTTACCTACCACATTGTGGTAATAGAAACTATTCTGCGGACTCGACCGAAAACCAAAATCATCATAGGAAAAATCACCTTTATAAGTTATATTATCTCCCTCGATAAATCGGGGCCTTACGTTGACGGAAAGGCAAGAACAAGAGGACACCATGCAAAAGCGAAAGATTGAATTAAAAGACTGTTTCAAAACCTACACCTATGACCAGGACAAGGCCATGAGCCCTGTGGAGACGGTGGAACGTTTCCAGAAAAAGCTTAAGGAAGTCAACCTGGATATTCTCAAGGAGATTCGCCGGATCGATAACGGCCGGCTCGATATCCCGGTTTATTTCAGCGTCTGCGGCAAGGATGCCTTTAATACCATCGGCAACAAAAAACAGATGGGTAAGGGCAGCACTCCCGAACAGTCCAGGGCCAGCGCCTGTATGGAGCTTGGTGAGAGATTCAGCTTTTTCAGCTTCAAGAGCAATCCGGCCAATTTCGTCAACGGCACCTATGACGAGCTGAAAGCCGAGGGCAAACCGGTCCTGCCCCTGGAAAGGCTGTTGCAATCGGTCCACGACGATAAGACCTCGCCGGAACTGCTGGCCAAGATGCTAGCGGGCATCACCATGCAATGGGTCTGGGCCACCAATCTGTCCGACGGGAACAAAGAAGCACTGGTACCCTTCTCCTGGTTTTACGCGATCAACGAATTCAACGGCCCTTCGGCCGGAAACACTTATGAAGAAGCGGTCAACCAGGGGGTCTGCGAGATCGTCGAGCGCCATGTCTGTTCCCTGATCTGCCGCAACAAGATCAAGACCCCGTTGATCGATCCGGACAGCGTAAAGGATCCGGTGGCCCGGGAACTGCTCGACAAATTCGCCAAGAACGGCATCGAGGTCTATCTGAACGATTTCAGCCTTGACACCGGCATTCCGACTGTCGGAGCCCTGGCCATCGACCCATCGACTTTCCCCGATTCAAGCGAAATCGTCTACACGGCCGGAACCACCCCAAATCCTGAAAAATCCCTGATCCGGGCCCTGACCGAAGTGGCCCAGCTGGCAGGAGACTTCAACACCAAGGCCAACTATGTAGCTTCGGGACTGCCGAAACCGCTCAATATGGACGAGGTCAAGTACATCACCAATCCCGGCAAGACCGTCTCCATCGACGATCTGCCGGACCTGAGCGACGACAACATCCGGGTTGAGGATGAACGCTGCGTCGAGGTCCTGAAAAAACTCGACATGGAGGTATTCGTCGTCAACACCATGCATGACGACTTGCAAATCCCCACCCTATACACCATCGTGCCCGGGGCCCATTTCCGGGAGCGCTCGATGGTCAGTAACGCCGGGCTCTTCGCCGCCAAACTGGTCAATGAACTGATAGACGATCCCGAGGAAAAGGCCCGCCATTTCAGCCGTCTTGAAGAGCTGGCGCCCGCTTCATACTTCATCGAGTTCTACCTGGGGCAGAATCTGTACAACACCGACCGGCCGGATGAGGCGCTGCCCCACCTGCGCCGGGCTCTGGAGTTGAACCCCGACGAGGAAGACATCCCTTATATCTATTCATTCCTGGGCAGCTGCCTGAAGGACATGGGACTGTACGAGGAGGCCATCGCCACCCTCAAAAAAGGCACGGAACACGACGACGAGAGGCCGGACCTGCACAATCTCCTGGGCTTCTGCTACTTCAAGCTGGCCGACCATGTAGCGGCGGTCGAGCATTTTTCCAGAGCGGTGCACCTGGCCCCGAACTCGGCGATCGATTACGCAAATCTGGGGGTGAACTACCGAAAACTAGGCAAGAACGAAGAGGCGATGAAATCCCTGGCCCTGGCCCTGTCGCTGGACCCCTCGATCACCTTCGCCCAGGAGCATATGGCCGAGCTGGTTGCCGAAGGCTAAAAAAATAATCCTACATAGGATAAAAAAGAGGGGCGGAAAATTCAATTCCGCCCCTCTTTTTTTATCTAACTCACCACGGCCTTCGGCTTACTATGGCTCATAAAAAGCGGCCAACTCCGGGGTATATCCGCCATCCTTCCC
>Ga0209919_1001227_pt1 | contig 12635 bp, 10 predicted proteins | sample SalPon2A_C_D2_MG_FD_185721 | JGI IMG/M metagenome (GOLD analysis project Ga0209919, IMG submission 185721) | Soil microbial communities from South San Francisco under conditions of wetland restoration - Salt Pond MetaG R2A_C_D2_MG (SPAdes)... | ecosystem: Environmental > Terrestrial > Soil >... | reverse complement strand
TCGCCTGAAAGCGGGAATTGGCTACCAGGCCGGACGCGATGAAGACGACGATGAGAGTCTGCGGGGCACCGGCAATATCGGCGACGCCGCGGTCTACAACCTCGGCGCCGAATACCAGCCTGGTCTTTACACGGTTTTCGTCAGCCTGCGGCAACACGACGGCGGTACCGACGGTCGACAGTTGCACGCCGGTATTCAGGCATTTTATGCGCTTCGTGAAGAGTTTAGCAGCCCGCGGCTGCTGTTGAATCTCACGGTCAATTACTCGGATGACGACTTCATGCAGGGCTACTTCGGCGTCGATGCGCGGCAGTCGGTCGCGAGCGGGCTGCCGGTTTATTCGGCCCGGGCAGGCATCGCTTCGGTCAGGGCAGGCGCGACCGGTATATACCCGTTGACGAACCGCTGGAGGATCACCGCGGTACTGCAGTATCTCAAGCTCGTCGGCGATGCCGCCGACAGCCCGCTGGCGCTCGACGACGATCAGCTATTCGGCGGCGTGTTCGCGGGATGTCGCTTCTAGCCTGCATATTGCACCAGTCGGACTTGAGCCTGCTTGCGACTCTATGCGTGTAAGGGTGATATTCTTTAATATCAGGCCTGAGTCGAAAGTGCGTTGTAACCGGCTCAAGCCCTATTCCGGTGTTGACTAGTCAAGATGCGCCTGTGCTTGGGCTTCCCTCAGGCCGTAGCTGTGGCTACGGCGTTACGGCGGGCATCCTGCCCGCCGCCCCTACGGGGCCATCGACGCGATGCTTCGATGTTCAAAATCGCTTCGGGCGATTTTGTCAGTCCAGCCCGGCGCCCAGACGCATCTATCCTGCGTCAACTCTCACAATACTGGTGCAATATGCGGGCTAGAAAACCTTGCCGCGCGCGCTCACCGGCCACAGGCATTCGACCCTCCCGCCGCGGATGCCGACATACCAGTCGTGCAGGTTACAGGTCGGATCGCAATGGCCGGGGATCAGCTTCAGTTTGTCGTTGAGGCCGAGACGGTTGTCCGGGTCGGCGATCACGCCGTGTTCGTCCGAGCAGTTGACGTATTCGAGATCGGCGCGGCCGTGAATCACGGGCAGGCCGGAATCGACCGACATAACCTTGAGGCCGGCATCGCAGACCGCGTACCCGGGGCGTGTGCTGGAGATTATCGAGGTCCAGATGAACAGGCTGTTGCCGAACTCCGCTATCGGTTGGCCGTCTTCGCCGAGCACGCGCTGGTAATCCGCGTCCATGAATACGTAGGAGCCGCATTGCATTTCGTTGTACAGTCCCGAGGCCGCTTCGAAGCCGTAGGAGCCGGTGCCGGCGCCGGCGACGATGTCACAGTCGAGGCCCGATTCCGCCAGCAGGCCGACGGTATCGCGCGTCATGCGCGTCGCGGATTCGATCGCCGCGCGGCGTGCGCCGTAGTCGCGTATGTGCTGCGCGGCGCCCTGATAGGCCTGCAGGCCGGCGAAAGACAGGCCCTCGCTGGCTGCGATGGCGCGTGCCAGCGAGAGCGCCGGGGCCCCGGGCTCGACCCCGCAGCGTCCGGCGCCGCAATCGATCTCGACCAGGCATTCGAGTTCGGCGCCGTGGCGTACCGCGGCGGCCGACAGGTCGTCTATGTTTCCCGGATCGTCGACACAAACCAGCACCCTGGCTCGTCGCGCGAGTTGCGCGAGACGATCGATTTTGCCCGTATCGACGACCTGGTTGGAGACCAGGACATCCTTGATTCCGCCGTGCACCATGGCCTCGGCCTCGGCGACCTTTTGACAGCAAATGCCGCAGGCACCGTGGTCCAGCTGGTAACGCGAGATGTCGACCGACTTGTGAGTCTTGGCGTGCGCGCGCAGGCGTACCCCCGCCGCCTGCAGCCGGCGGCGCAGGCTTTCGACATTATTCTCGAACACGTCGAGATCGATAATCAGGGCCGGGGTGCAGACCTGCTCGAGATCCATGCCCACCTCGGCGGGGATATCGAAACCGACGATCGGCCCGCTAATCTCGTCTGTCATTGGCCGATGACCTCCAGCTCTTACTTGCAGCCGGGGCAGGCTTTCAGATCGACATTGCCGCCGGTGACGATAACCCCGACGCGGCGGCCGCGGAAAATCTCGGGATGATTCAGAATCGCTGCCAACGCGACGGCCGACGACGGTTCGATGATCATTTTCATGCGTTCCCAGGTCAGGTACATGGCATCGAGAATTTCCGCTTCGCTGGCCAGCAGCACGTCGCTGACATATTGTTTGACGAAATGCCAGGTGAGCGGCTTGAGGTTGGTTTTCAGGCCGTCGGCGACCGTTTGCGGCGTCCCCCCTTCGACCAGCTGCCCGCTTTCGAAGGAGCGTCGCGCATCGTCGGCGTTTGCCGGCTCGGCGGCATAGATGCGGATCGCGGGCGCCGCGGCCGACAACGCCAGGCAAGTCCCCGAGATCAGGCCGCCCCCCCCGATGGGCGCGACAACGCAATCCAGATTCGCGGCCTGTTCGATCAGTTCGAGCACGCAGGTCGCCTGCCCGGCGATTACCCTCGGATCGTTGAAAGGGTGCACTTCCTCGGCGCCGCTCCTGGCGACCAGGTCGGCCAGCGCGGCCTCGCGGGCTGCCTGCGTCGGTTCGCATTCGACGATTCGGCCGCCGTAGCCCCGAACCGCGGCTTTCTTGGCCGCAGGCGCGTTATGCGGCATCACCACGGTGGCAGCGATACCGCGCTGCGCGGCGGCGTAGCACAGCGCCGCGGCATGGTTACCCGACGAGTGCGCGGCAACGCCTTTTTCGGCCTCGGCATCACTCAGTCCCAGAACCGCGTTGCAGGCGCCGCGCGCCTTGAAGGCGCCGACCTTTTGCAGGTTTTCGCACTTGAAAAACAATTCGGCCCCGCTCTGCCGATCGAGAGTATTCGACGTCAGTACCGGGGTGCGATGAATGAAGCCGGCGATGCGCCGCTGGGCTTCGAGGACGTCGTCGAATTCGGGAATATTCATGCCGCGAGGCTCGTCGATGGTAATCGGTCGTGCATGCGCGCAGGTTGCCCGATTGCGTGCCAATAATCTAGCGAATCTTACTGTTCACGCGGCCGATGCGGTAGCACCCTGTCAGCTTTCGATCCGTCGTTTCGATCACCTGTCCTCCAGCGATTCATGCGGCGGTCCGGGATTTGTGCGGGCCCGGGTTTCAAACCAGGATAAGGGGCCTGTAAATAGTAAATCGTTTCATATTTAATGCCGTACCGGCAAAAATTGATCCCTGCCTTAAGGCGGATTTAAGCTTCGCCAGTTAGGATGGGCATCAACCCCGTTCCGGAGCCCTGCATGCCAACTACCAAACCCGTCATCACGGCAGAGATTTCGCGCCGGAAATTTCTGCGGATGGGGGGAAAGGGGCTGCTGGTTGCGGGCTTCGCCGGCAGTTTAGCGGCTTGCGGACGGCATTCGAGTCCCGAAACCGAAACCGTGATTCGGGTGCCGAAAGGCTTCGTTCCGAGAATCGTGGCGCGCACCGGTTACCGTTCGAGCAGCAAGTCGAGTTACCTGTGGCATCAGTCGCCTGCCGGAGGCGCCTGTTTCGCTACCGGGGACCATGGCTGGATTTACGTTTCGAATTGCGAATCGGGTGCCGACTATCGAAATGTCAGCGCGCTCCGATTCGACTCCAACGGGGTCATCATCGACTCTTATCCCGTATTGACCGGCGGGCGGGAGAAGCGCTCCGGCGGCCCTACCCCGTGGGGGACCTGGCTTGCCTGCGAAGAAATTCCGGACGGGCAGGTGTGGGAGTGCGATCCCTTCGCTGTCAATCCGCCGAAAGCCTTTCCCGGACTGGGACTCTTCAGGCATCAATCCGCCTGCGTCAATCCGCTTACCTGGCAGATCTACATGACCGAAGACGAAGACGGCGGCTGTCTTTATCGGTTTACGCCGCAGGACGCCCTCGCGGTCGCGGCTCCCGATCTCGAACTGGGCATTCTGGAGGTTGCCACGGAGGTCGGCAGCCGGGTAGTCTGGGAGCCGATTCCCGATCCGCTGGCGAAGACCAATCCGCTGCGTTTGCAGATCAGCGGCAGCACTCGCTTTGCCGGCGGCGGGGGCATCGACCTGTACGATCATTTCGTGCGTTTCAGCACCAAATTCGACAATCATGTCTGGGAACTCGATCTGTCGAACAAGAGCCTGCGGACAAAGTATAATCTCACCGGTCAGATTAACGACGTCGATGATCTCACGCATACGGCGAGCGGAAATATCCTGGTTGCCGAGGACGGGGCGTATATGCGGGTGCTGTATTTGTTCGCCGACGGCTCGCCGGCGCTCACCCTGTTACAACTGCCCGAGCATCCACACTCGGAAATTACCGGGCTGGCCTTCGAGCCGAGCGGAACGCGTCTTTATTTTAGCTCGCAACGCGGTAATACGGGTGACGACACGAATGGAATCACTTTCGAGTTAAAGGGAGATTTCAGCAGCCTGGGGCCGAGCTCCAGGCTGGAGACCTGGGTTCTCGATCACCGGAAAATAGCCAACTAGCACCCGTCCAGCCATGCCATTGGTGGCAGTTACAGACCGCGATTCGGCAGCTCCGAGGCGTGGCATTCCGGTTTGTCGAGCGTAATTTTCGACTCAACGGGGCTTTTGCAATACGCGCAGTTCCGCGAACAATCGCTGCACGCCGGGGTTGTCGATGAACGACAGGTTATAGGGATGCTCGCAAACCAGGCGGCCGAATTTTCGGCTCGCCGGCATGCCCTCGACAAGTTTCGCGATCTTGCCCCAGAGCAGTAATGTCGGCTGCTGCCCCTGTCGGGCGATGGATGTCAGCAGGCATTCGACGAAATCCCGCCAGTAGCGCGCTTCGACGACCGGTTTGCGGTCGGGATGCAGCACCGGGGTCGCATTGAAAAACAGAAATCCTGCGCTCTCGAGGTTGTCGAAGATTTCGGCGAGCGTCCGCACCAGGCCGTGCTTGTCGACCCGCGAAATCGCTTCCTGGGTTATTTTTCCTTCGGCGTCGCGTTGCAGGCGGCCCTCGGCCAGCAGCGCGGCCTTGACGATATTGCGTAACGAGGTGGCGCGATTTACGGTTTTGCTCAGGCCCCGGTCGCTCCACAATTCGCCGACCGCGGCATCGTAGAAAGCGATGCCGTTGGCCGACTCTCGGCGCGGGTACGGAGATTCGCCGAGCAGCAGGTAGCGCAGGCCCTCGCGGTCGCGGCGAAAAGCGGCCAGCAGGCGGTCCGGGCCCGGCAGCCAGTTCCGGTCCTGCAGCAGGGAGGCGAGATAGGCGGGCGCCATGGTGGCCAGCGCCTCGGCCAGCAGCGGCCGCCACTGATCATGCACCCGCGAGCGGCCCAGCAGGCTGTCGATGTCACGCATCGATCAGCGCGTCGATGCGGATGCGGGCAATTTTTTCGACTTCGCCGAGCGCGGTTGCGAATTCGTCCGATTGTTCGTTGCGGAGGCGCCGTTCCATGGCTTCGATGATTTGCCGCTTGTCGAGACCGCTTACCGCGATGATGAACGGAAATTCGAATTTTTCGCGGTAGGCCCGGTTCAGCGCCTGTATGTGCTCGAGTTCCGCGGCGCTGCATTGGTCGAGACCGGCCCCGGACTGCTCGCGGCGCGAATCCCGGGTCAGATTACCGGCCCTGGCCTCGCGGCCGGCGAGTTCCGGATGATTGCACAGCAGGGCCATGCGCTGGAATTGCGGGGCCCGCCGCACCGCCTCGGCCATGATTTCGTGCAATGCCTCGCGCGATGCGTACGGGCGCCGGTCGTAAACCAGTTCCGCGACCCAGGGTGAGTGTTCGAATATGCCGCCGAGCAATTCGATGAAGCGCGTCTCCTCGCATTGATTGATATCTTCGATGCGATAACCCATGGTGGAATTATGCGTCCGCCGGCGGATGCCTGTCCATCCAGTGGCGCGCGATATCGATACGCCGGCAAATCCAAACCCCGGGACGGGATTGCACGTGGTCGAGAAACCGCTGCAGCGCCCGGAAACGCCCCGGCCTGCCGGCCAGGCGGCAGTGCAGACCGACCGACATCATTTTCGGCGCGCTCTCGCCCTCGGCGTAGAGCACGTCGAAGGCGTCTCGCAGGTACTGGAAAAATTGCTCGCCGCTGTTGAATCCCTGCGGGGTGGCGAAGCGCATATCGTTATTGTCGAGCGTGTAGGGAATGACCAGGTGGTGCCTGGCAATGCCGCCGGCGATTTCGACGCGGGTCCAGAAGGGTAGATCGTCCCCGTAGTTATCGGAGTCGTATAGCAGGGATCCCTGCTCGACCACCAGACGGCGCGTATTGGGGCTGTCGCGGCCCGTGTACCAGCCTTGCGGCGCGATCCCGGACAGCTTTTCGAGAATCTCGAGCGCCTGTTGCATGTGTTCGCGTTCGACGTTTTCGTCGATTTGCTGATAGTGAATCCAGCGCAGTCCGTGACAGGCGATCTCGTGGTTCAGCCCGACCAGTTCGGCGGCCAGCTCCGGGTGACGCTCGAGCGCGCTTGCCACCGCGAACACGGTCAGTGGAAGTCCGCGCGCCTCGAATTCCCGCAACAATCGCCAGACCCCGGCGCGCGAGCCGTACTCGTAAATCGATTCCATGCTCATGTGGCGAGCCGGGTAGCTCTGCGCGCCGACGATCTCCGACAGGAACTGTTCCGAGCCGGCGTCGCCGTGGAGCACATTGCTCTCGCCGCCTTCCTCGTAGTTGAGGACGAATTGCAGCGCGATCCGCGCGTCGTCGGGCCAGTCCGCATGCGGCGGTTTGGCGCCGTAACCGATCATGTCGCGCGGGTAAGCGTTCATGCGGGCGCCTCTTCGCCGCGCGGCCGCAACAGCGCGGCGAGGTCGCTGCGCGGCCTGTCCGGCTTTTCCCGGATGCGGCTCTCGATGTGCATCAGGTGTTGGTTCATGACCTTGACCGCGGTCCGGGCATTGCGCTTTTCGAGCGCGTCGACGATGGCCGCGTGCTCCTGGTTGCGGCAGCGATTTTGCTCGTCGTCGCCGAGATGGGTCAGGATGACCAGCGGCGTGCGGCGGATGATATCGTTGAGGAACTCCTCGAGCACGCCGTTGCCGTTCAATGCCGCGAGCCGGCGGTGGAAATCGACCGACAGTTTTAGCGCCTGTCGCGAATTCCCCTTCCGGTAGGCTTTTTGTTCATTGACGAGCACCTTGCGCAATTCCGCAAGCGCCGCCGCGTCGATCTTCGCGGCGAGGCTTTCCAGAATCGCCGATTCGATCACCCGGCGCGCGGCGAACAGATCGCGGCCCTCTTCGACCGAGGGCCGCGCCACGCTGGCGCCGCGATTCGGGGTTTGCTCGACCAGTCGAGAGTGCGCCAGCCGCGAGAGCACCTTGCGAATCAGGCCCCGCTTGACGCCGAACAGTTCCGCCAGCTCGATTTCCTTGAGCTTGGTCCCGGGCGGCAGCCGGTGGTCGAGCACCGCCTGCTCGATTTCGCGTAATACCTGGTCTTCGCTGGGTTTCACGGATTTCCTGTGTTGTTCGGACATGCCCTGTTGCCGGTCAATCTGGACAGCCTCAGAGTGTAGCACGAGAACAAAAATGTTAACAATATATAATTAAACTGTTGACAATATTTGGCTTTAATGCGATTTTATCGCATCGGCAATGAGGGGTGTTGATGATGGGGAGGCTAACCACACACGTACTCGATACCGCACGCGGGGTCCCCGCCGGCGGAGTCGCGCTGCAGTTGTATCGCCTGCAGCCGGATCGCGAACTGCTCGCCGAGGCGGTTACCAATGCCGACGGTCGTCTCGATAAGCCGTTACTCGCCGACGATGGCTTCTCTCGTGGCGTATACGAACTGGTATTTCAGGCCGGCAATTACTTTCGCGCCGCCGGCGTCGAACTGCCCGAACCGCCGTTCGTCGACCAGGTGATGCTGCGCTTCGGTATCGCCGACGACGGCCAGCACTACCACGTCCCCCTGCTGGTTTCCCCCTGGAGTTACTCGACCTACCGGGGCAGTTGATATGGACACCTGGCAAGGCACTTTTTTTCCGCGATCGCAGCGTCAGCGCCGTGCTCGATTCCTCGCGTATTATTCATACCCTGAGGGCCTGCACGCGGCGCTTCCTTGCGCTCACGAAAAAATAGCAGCTTGCCGGGCGCCCATAGGTTCATTGGTTTGTTGCTTGTCAATGGGGGTAATATGAGCGGCCTGCGCTTCATACTCGATGGCGAAGTGATCGAAATCGATCGCCTCGACCCGACTCGCACGGTGCTGCAATTCCTGCGCGAGGATTTACGCCGCGTCGGCAGCAAGGAAGGTTGTGCCGAAGGCGACTGCGGGGCCTGTACCGTGGTGCTCGCCGAGGCCGAAGGCAATGCACTGCGCTACCGCGCGGTCAACGCCTGTATCCAGTTTTTACCGACCCTCGACGGCAAGGCCCTGTTTACGGTCGAATCGCTGAAAGCCGCCGACGGCAGCCCGCACCCGGTGCAGCAAAGCCTGGTCGATCATCATGGCTCGCAATGCGGATTTTGTACCCCGGGTTTCGTCATGTCGATGTACGCGCTGTACCAGCGGGGAGGTCAGCCCGAACGCGCTCAGATCGACGACGCGCTGTCGGGAAACCTGTGCCGCTGCACCGGTTATCGACCGATCATCGATGCCTGCCTGCACATGCACGACTATCCGGCTCCCGCGGCCGACGAGGATAAGTTACTCGGGCAATTACGGGAACTGCGGCGCGACGGGGGCGTGGCCGTCGAACGAGACGGGGCACGCTACTTCGCGCCGGCGACGCTCGACGAACTCGCCGACTGTTACCTGCAAAACCCGGATGCGCAAATTCTGGCCGGCGGCACCGATGTCGGCCTCTGGGTGACCAAGCAATTACGCGAGCTGCCGGTGTTGATCTACCTCGGCATGGTTTCCGAATTGAAAAATATCCAGGTCGGCGAAGAGGACATCGAAATCGGCGCCGCGGTGACGCTCGAGGATGCGTTTGCCGCGCTCGAGGCACATTTCCCCGAATTTGCCGAGATGTTCCGCCGCTTCGCGTCGCTGCCGGTGCGCAACGCGGGCACGCTGGTCGGCAATATCGCCAATGGTTCGCCGATCGGCGATTCGATGCCGGCGCTGATCGCCGCCGGCGCGCGGGTCTGCCTGCGCCGCGGCGGCGATTGGCGCGAGCTGGCGATGGAAGACCTGTACCTCGATTACATGAAGAACGCGATGCGGGCGGGCGAATTCATCGCCTCGGTGCGGGTGCCGTTGCCGCACGCGGAGAACCGGCTGCGCTGCTACAAGCTCGCCAAGCGCTTCGACCAGGATATCTCGGCGGTTTGCGCGGCCTTCGCGTTACGCCTCGACGGCGAAAACGTCGCCGATATCCGGATCGTGATGGGCGGCATGGCGGCGACTCCGAAACGCGCCGCGCGCACCGAAGACTACCTGCGCGGCGAACCCTGGAACGAGCTCACGCTGATTACCGCGATGCAAAAGCTGGGCGAGGATTTCTCGCCGCTGTCGGACATGCGCGCGAGCGCCGCTTACCGCGCGCGCGCAGCCGCCAACCTGCTGCAACGGTTTTACCTCGAAACCCGTCCCGGGCAGGCGCTCGAGGCATCGGCCGTCAACGTCTTCGCGGTGAGCGCCTGATGGAAGACCGCGTCCGTCAGCAGGCACGCGAAACGGCGCCCGGAGTCGCGCTGCCGCACGAATCCGCCGGTTTGCATGTCGCCGGCGAGGCCACCTACGTCGACGATATTCCGGAGCTCGCCGGTACGCTTTACATCGCGCCGGGGATGAGCGAGGCGGCGCATGCCGAAATCCTGTCGATGGATCTCGATGCGGTGGCGTCGGCCCCGGGAGTGGTTGCCGTGTTGACCGCCGACGATATTCCCGGCAAGAACGATTGCGGGCCGATTATCGCCGACGATCCGATCCTCGCCGACGGCCGCGTGCAATACGTCGGCCAGCCGATATTCGCGGTGGTCGCCGAATCGCAAACCGCGGCGCGCAAGGCCGCGCGGCTCGCGCAAATCGACTACCGACCGCTGCCGGCGATTCTCGATGTCGTCGCCGGCAAACGGCAGGAATCCTGGGTCATGCCGCCGATGCGGCTGTACCGCGGCGATGCCGACAGTGCGATCGCCGGCGCCGAACATCGCATGCAGGGCGAGATTTCGGTCGGCGGCCAGGAACAGTTTTACCTCGAAGGGCAGATTTCCTACGCGGCGCCGAAAGAGGATGGCTGTATTCACCTGTGGTGCTCGACCCAGCACCCGACCGAGATGCAGCACGTGGTCGCGCATGCGCTCGATGTCGATTTCAACCGCGTGGTGGTCGAGATGCGCCGCATGGGCGGCGGCTTCGGCGGCAAGGAATCGCAGTCGGCGATCTTCGCCTGTATCGCCTCGGTCGCGGCCAGCCGCCTGAATCGCCCGGTCAAGCTGCGCCTCGACCGCGACGACGACATGCTGATCACCGGCAAGCGCCATGGTTTTCACTTCGACTACCAGGTCGGCTACGACGATGAAGGCCTGATCCGCGGGGCGAAAATCGAGATGGCCGCGCAGGCCGGCTTTTCGGCCGATTTGACCGCTCCCGTGGTGACCCGCGCGGTATGCCATTTCGACAATGCCTATTATCTCGGCGACGTCGCCATCGATGCTTACGGCGTGAAGACCAATACACAGTCGAATACCGCGTTTCGCGGTTTCGGCGGTCCGCAGGGCGCGATCGCGATCGAATACATCATCGACAACATCGCGCGCGATCTGGGCCGCGACCCGCAGGAAATCCGCAAGCTCAACTTCTACGACAACGAGTTTCGCAATACCACGCCCTACGGTCAGGTGGTCGAAGACAATGTGATTCACGAACTGGTCGCGGAGCTCGAACGCAGCAGCGACTATGCCGCGCGCCGAGAGGCCGTGGCGGCCTTCAACCGCACGAGCCCGGTGCTGCGCAAGGGGCTTGCGCTGACTCCGGTCAAGTTCGGCATTTCCTTCAACGTGGTGCATTTCAACCAGGCGGGCGCGCTGGTGCATGTCTATACCGACGGCACGGTACTCGTTAACCATGGCGGCACCGAGATGGGCCAGGGTCTGCACACCAAGGTTTCGCAGGTCGTGGCGCGCGAACTCGGCATCGACGTCGCGCGGGTCAGGGCTACCGCCAACGACACCAGCAAGGTCGCCAATACCTCGGCCACCGCGGCATCGACCGGTAGCGACCTGAACGGCAAGGCTGCGCAGGATGCCGCCCGCCAGATCCGTGACCGGCTGGCCGAATTCGCCGCGGCGCAATTCGGCGGCAAGCCCGCCGAGGTCGAGTTCGGAAACGACGAGGTCGGTTGCAATGACCGGCGGATCGCTTTCGCCGAACTCGTGCAGCAGGCTTACCACAACCGGGTGCAGCTCTGGTCGGACGGGTTCTACAAGACGCCGGGACTCTCCTGGGACCGCGAAACCATGCAGGGCAGTCCGTTTTACTATTTCGCCTACGGTGCCGCGGCAGCCGAGGTCGTCGTCGACACCCTGACCGGCGAATTCAAGCTGTTGCGCGCCGACCTGCTGCACGATGCCGGTAACTCGATCAATCCGGCGATCGACATCGGCCAGGTCGAGGGCGCCTTCATCCAGGGTATGGGCTGGCTGACCAGCGAGGAACTGTGCTGGAACGCGGACGGCAGGCTGACCACGCACGCACCGTCGACCTACAAGATTCCGACAATCACCGACTGCCCGGCGGTTTTCAATACCCGTCTCTATGCCAACCACAACGTCAGGGAAACCATCCTGCGTTCGAAAGCGGTCGGCGAACCTCCGCTGCTGCTGCCGTTCTCGGTATTCTTCGCGATCCGCGATGCGATCGCGAGCCTCGCCGATAACCGTATCAACCCGCCGCTGAGGGCGCCCGCCACGCCGGAAGCGATCCTCGACGCGATCGAAGCGCTGCGCGCGGAGGCGGAATGAGCGACTGGTCCGAAATCGTCGACAGCCTGCGACGCGAACGCACTCCGGTGATGCTGGTCAGCGTCGACTCGATCGTCGGTTCGAGCCCGCGCGAACCCGGCGCGAAGATGCTGGTTACCGCCGAGCGGCAATTCGGCAGCATCGGCGGCGGTAACCTCGAGTATCAGGCCTGCCGCATCGCGCGCGAAGCGCTCGAGCTCGGCGAGCCCGGCAGGCTCGAACGCTTCCCGCTCGGAGCCGGCCTCGGCCAGTGCTGCGGCGGGCTGGTCAACCTGATGTTCGAACGCCTCGATGCCGAAGGCGACTGGAGCCGCGCCGAGATCGACGAGCAGCGAATCGAACTCTACCTGTTCGGCGCCGGCCATGTCGGCCGGGCGCTGGTGCGCGTTCTCGACGAGCTGCCGGTTAACCTTAACTGGATCGATACGCGTGACGGCATGCTGCCCGGGGCGCCGCCCGCCTGGATCGATGCAATCTGCACCGACACCCCCGAGGCCGAGATCGATGCCGCGCCGCCGGGCAGCTACTTCCTCGTCATGACCCACGATCATGCGCTGGATCAGTACCTTTGCGAGCAAATTCTCAGGCGCGACGATTTCGCCTATTTCGGCCTCATCGGTTCGGCCGCCAAGCGGCGCAACTTCGAAACCCGTATGCGGCGGCGCGGCGTGGATGCAGGCCGTTTCGCG
>Ga0209919_1001226_pt1 | contig 12637 bp, 14 predicted proteins | sample SalPon2A_C_D2_MG_FD_185721 | JGI IMG/M metagenome (GOLD analysis project Ga0209919, IMG submission 185721) | Soil microbial communities from South San Francisco under conditions of wetland restoration - Salt Pond MetaG R2A_C_D2_MG (SPAdes)... | ecosystem: Environmental > Terrestrial > Soil >... | reverse complement strand
CTGCAGCAGCGCCTGCTTGTCCTGGATCAGCATGTCGCGCATCAGCGCCAGGGCCGACTCGATCCCGGCCAGCGTCAGCAGCAGCGTGAGCGAGATCCAGACCATGCGCCGGCGCATGCGGTCGTTGAGGTTGGCGATGCGCGGGAACAGGTGCGTGATGCGCAGGGACTCCATCAGGAACAGGCCCATCGAGGCCTCGACCAGGATGATCACCAGCGCCGCGACCTCGGAGGTGCGCAGCGTCGAGGTGATGTAGTCGCTCGCGCCGACCATCTCGGACATCGGCAGCGCGATCAGCTTGAAGTTGACGAAGGCGCCGCCGAGCGCGACCGCCATCACCAGGGCGGCGATGAAGAACTGCGTGAACGCCGAGTTGGTGAGGCTGCTCTCGGCCTCGTCGCTGCGGGCGGCGATCTCCTTGTAGCTCGCCATCTGCGCGTCCACCTGGGCCGCCGCGTCCTGGATGCCCGTCATGTTCTTGTCGACCTGCTTCATGGTCTTGTCGAGCGAGCGCCAGTACGGCATGAAGCCTTCCAGGATGCTGTGGCGCATCTGGTAGGCGCGGCGGTACTCGGCCAGCGCCTTGTCGTGGATGCTCTCGAGCGACTGGCGGATGTCGACCAGGATCTTCTGCACTACCTCGCCGCCGCCGGTCTTGATCTTGGCCACCGCGGTCACCGCGTCGACCCAGTCGGGCGGCGGGGGCGGAACCTCGCCGCACTTCTTGTAGTCCTCCTCGACTCGCGTGATCTCTTCCAGCAGCTTGCGCTGCAGCGTCGGGTAGCCCTGCAGGTCGCGCGCCACCAGCAGCGCCAGGCGCTCGAACTCGCGCTCGATGCGCTGGCCCGTCTCGCGCCGGCCCTGGGCCAGCAGCACCGCCTTGTTGCGCGCGCGCATTTCCGCCGCCACGCCGAACAGCCAGCGCGCCCCCAGGCGCAGCGGCCCGCCGAGCGCGTGGCTCGCCGAGCGCAGCAGGCCGTGCATCGGCGCGCGCGCCGCGTAGAGGGCGAACATCGCGATCAGCGCCAGCACCAGAATGGACAACGCCGCGTTGTCCGGCCAGATCATCCACATTCTCTGGTCACTCATGGCGCCCCCTTTTTGGATTCCCCAAGCGAGGCAACCACGATAGACCCGACGGGGACCGAACGTTAAGAAATATGAAGCGCTTTGCGACCTAGTTCTCGAACCGCGATACGCTGTCGCTGGGCGGCGACGTCGGGCGTGAGAACTAATGCACGGCACTCTGAAATCGGGGTCAGAGTGGATTTCAATGAAATCCGACTCTGACCCCGATTTCACTTCAGGCGGGGACCGAAATCTCGATCAGATTGAGGTCGGGGTCGCGCACGTAGACCGAGCGGATGGGACCGCTCGCGCCGGTCTTCGGCACCGGACCCTCGATGATCTCGACGCCGTTGCGCTGCAGGGTCTCGATCACGCTTTCGAGCGGCACCGAGGCGATGAAGCACAGGTCGAGCGTCCCCGGCGCGGCGACGTGCGCGCGCGGCGAGAATTCCCTGCCCCACTCGTGGATGTTGATCTTCTGCGCGCCGAAGCCCAGCGCCATGCGCTTGCCCTGCGGGGTATCGAACGTCGACAGCTTCATGCCCAGCACATCGCGGTAGAAACGGATGCAGCCCTCGAGGTCGCGGGTGGTGAGGACGATGTGGTCGAGGTGGTCGATCATACGATTCCTTTCTCGCGCAGAGCGTCGATCTCGGCCTGCGCGTAGCCGGCCTCGCGCAGCACCTCGTCGCTGTGCTCTCCGAGCCCGGGCGCCGCGCGGCGGATCGCGCCGGGGGTCGCCGAGAGCTTGGGCACCACGCCCGGCTGTCTGAGCGGCTCGCCGTCGCCGGCCACCGTCTCAAGCAGCATGTCGCGCGCGGCGTAGTGCGGGTCGGCCGCGATGTCGGCGGCGCTGTAGATCCGCCCTGCGGGGACCTCGGCCTGCTCCATTTTCGAAAGAACCTCTTGTTGTGAATGGAGTGAAGTCCACTCCGCGATCGCCGTGTCGATCCGCTCCATCTGCGCGGCGCGGCCGTCGTTCTTCGCCAGCGCCGGGTCATCGCGCAGGTCCTCGCGCCCGATCGCGCTCATCAGGCGCCGGTAAAGGCTGTCGGCGTTGCCCGCGATCAGGACGTAGGTTCCGTCCTTGCAGGGGTAGAGGTTCGACGGCGCGATGCCGGGCAGACTGCTGCCCGAGCGCTCGCGCACCACGCCCTGCGCGTCGTACTCCGGCAGCAGGCTCTCCATGACGTTGAACACCGACTCGTACAGCGCGACGTCGATCACCTGTCCGCCGCCGCCGTTCTTGAGGTGGTGCAGCGCGAGCAGCGCGCCGATTACGCCGTGCAGCGAGGCGAGCGTGTCGCCGATGGAGAGATTCGGGCGCACCGGCGGCCGGTCGGGATAGCCGGTGACGTAGCGCAGGCCACCGACGGCTTCGGCGATCGCGGCGAAGCCCGGCCGGTCGCGGTAGGGCCCGCTCTGGCCGTAGCCCGAGATGCGCACCATGACGAGCTTCGGGTTGTCCGCCGAGAGCCGCTCCCAGCCGATGTTCCACTTCTCCAACGCGCCGGGGCGGAAGTTCTCGATCACGATGTCCGAGCGCGCGGCGAGCCTGCGCACCGCCTCCTGCCCCTCGGGCCGGCGCAGGTCGAGCGTGACAGAGCGCTTGTTCCTCGACTGCACCTGCCACCACAGCGAGACGCCGTTTCGCATCTTGCGCCAGCGCCGCAGCGGGTCGCCGTCGCCGGGCGGTTCGACCTTGACCACCTCGGCGCCGAAGTCCGCCAGCGTCTTGGCGCAAAACGGCCCCGCGATCAGGCTCCCCAGCTCAAGGACCCTGACCCCCGCCAGCGGACCGCTCATGCCTCGCGCCGCCTCAGCATTCTCAGCGGGTTGTATTCGAGCACGGTCTCGCCGCGCTGGTTGACCACCTTGTTGGCGAAGCGCACCAGGCCGCGGTCACCCTTGGAGGTCAGGCGATGCTCGGTCACCTCGCACTCGACGTGGATCGTGTCGCCGACCACGGTCGAGCGCTTGACGTCGAGCGTCGCGTTGAGGAACGCGAGCCCGGTGTCCTGCATGGTCGGCAACAGCAGCCCCTCAGCGAAGGAATACACCAGCGCGCCCGGCACCGCGCGGCCCTTGATCGCGCGGCCCTCGTCGTCGGCCACCGCGAACAGCTCCTCGGTGAGCCAGGTCAGGTTGACGAAGTTCGAGAGGTCGGCTTCGCTGATCGTGCGCCGGTGAGTGCGAAAGCGCGATCCCTTGGCCAGGTCCTCGAAGCAGAAGCCGCGTCCGACGACCGGCAGCGCCTCACTCATTTCTTCCCGCTCATTTCTTCTCGCTCATTTTTTCTCGAAGTGCGAGCGGGCCTTGATGAACGCCTCGCCCATCGCCTTCCATGCCGCGTCGGCACCCTTCACCATGTCCATCCAGGCCTCGCTCGAGGCAGCCTGCATCTGGTGCATCTGGTACATCGCCTCGTCGCGCCGCGAACGCACGGTCTCGAGCTGCTTCTCGTACTCCGCCTTCATCTCGGCCTGCGCGGCGTTGGTCTTCGCCTCCCACTTTGCCACCTCGGCGTTCCACTGGTCGAGTTGCGCCTTCATCTTCTGCACGTACTCTTCGCGTGAGCTCATGGCATCCTCCTGGGTTGACGCGACAATTCTAACGCTAGCGGCCGCCGGCGACGTCGATGAAAGTGCCGCTCGAGTACGACGCCTCGTCCGACAGCAGCCACAGGATCGCGCGCGCCACCTCCTCGGGCCGCCCGCCCCGCTTCATCGGCACCGCGTCCTTGAGCCGGTCCACCCGGCCGGGCTCGCCGCCCGAGGCGTGGATCTCCGTGTAGATCAGGCCCGGGCGCACCGCGTTGACGCGGATGCCTTCGGCGGCGACCTCCTTCGCCAGGCCCACGGTCAGGGTGTCGAGCGCGCCCTTGGAGGCGGCGTAGTCGACGTACTCGTCGGGCGAGCCGAGCCTGGCGGCGAGCGAGGAAACGTTGACGATCCCGCCGCCGGCGCCGCCGCGGCGGGTCGACATCCTGCGCACCGCCTCGCGCGCGCACAGAAAGGCGCCGATCACGTTGACCGCGAACACGCGCTCGAGGCGCGCCGCGTCCATCTCCTCGACGCGCGCCTGGCGCTCGAGGATTCCCGCGTTGTTGACCAGCCCGCCCAGCGGCCCGAGCTCGCGCTCGGCGTCCGCGAACAGGCGCACGACGTCCGCTTCGACGGCGACGTCGGCCGCGAGCGCGAGCGCCCTGCCGCCGGCGCGCTCGATGTCGGCCACCACGCCTTCGGCCGCGGCGCGCTCGCGCCGGTAGTTGACGCACACCGCCCAGCCGCGCGCCGCCGCGAGGCGCGCGGTCGCGGCGCCGATGCCGCGCCCGCCGCCGGTGACCACCAGCGTCCTGCTCATTGTCCCTCCACCACGCGCACCTGCGCGCGGCTCAGATTGTGCAGCATGCGGCGCCGGTGCGTGATCGGCCACCATTCGTAGAGAAAGATCTGGATCGGGCGCCACATCGCGACCCAGCCGGCGATCACCAGCCCCTCGCGCAGGATCTCGACGTACGGCCCTTCGCCGAGCGCGCCGAGCGCTTTCGCTCCGAGCGTGCACAGGGTCAGGAAACCCAGCCCCACCAGCAGGCTGGTGCGCCCCAGGCGCAGCAGGCGCTTGAGGTCGTGCTGCGCCATCTGCGCCTTGTCGCCGTAGAAATTGTGGATCGCCTCGGTCAGCAGCGCGGGGTCGCCTTCGGCCGGCTTGTGCTGCAGGTGGATCACCAGCAGAAAGCGGCTGCCGGAGGGGAATTCCTGCGCCCAGCTCTCGATGAACTCCTCCGCGTTGGGGTCGAGGTCGCGGTGGCGGAACGGGGTCGGGTCCATCGAGTTGAACAGCTGCCCGATCTCCCGCAGGCGCAGCGAGATCTGGTGCACCGGGGCGGCGGCGGATTTCATGCTGCGTTCTCCTCGGGCGGCACGAACGCGACCACGGTCCAGCCCGGCTTGGGCTCGATGAGGTAGCTGTCGGTAGCGACCCGCAGCTGGCCGCGCTCGTTGAGCGCGAACGGCACCAGCACGCCCTCGCCGCGCTTGGCGAGGAACTCCTCGTAGCCGAAGTCCTCGCTTAGCTTGGTCGCCTTCAGGCGCCAGCCCTTGTTGAGCAGCGCCTCGAGCTGCGCGCGCGTGACCTGCTCGCCCAGCAGCTGCGGCGCGGCGAGCTGCTGCGCGAAGTCGGTGCGCGAGCCCTCGCCGCCCTCCGAGGGCAGCAGGCGCAGGGTGACCACCCGGTTGGCGCCGAACTCGGGCCGGTAGCGCACGCAGGCCAGGCTGTTGAGCTCGCGCCGGGTCGAGAGCGCGAGCAGGCGGCCGATGCCGACCAAGTCGAGGTTGCGGTCGGCGTGCTCCGACACCGGGTTGCCGAAGAAGGTGCGCATCCCCCGCATGCGCGCCTCGCGAATCCCGGCCCAGTCCTCGTCGGCAATCACCACCGGCAGCTTGAGGTCGGCGAGCGCCTTGGCCACGGTGCGCGCGAGGCGGTCCGAGCCGATGATCAGCACCCCGTTGGGATCCGGGTCGGCGACCTTGAGCCAGCGCGCCAGGCGTCCCGCGCTGGCGCTCTGGATCAGCACCGTGCCGATGATCATGAGGAAGGTGAGCGGCACCAGCTTGTCGCCGCCGGGCACGCCGAGCTGCTGCAGTCGCAGCGCGAATAGCGCCGACACCGCGGCGGCGACGATGCCGCGCGGCGCGATCCACGCCAGCAGCGCGCGCTCGCGCCAGGTCACGGAGGAGAACAGCGTGCTCGCCAGCACCGCCGCCGGGCGCGCCACCAGCTGCGCCACCAGCAGCACGCCGATGCCGCCGGCGACCGTGATGAGCGGGATCGGCCCCGCCAGGCGCGCCGCGAGGACGATGAACAGCAGCGTGATCAGCAGCGTGCTCAGGTGCTCCTTGAAGTCGAGGATGTCGTCCATCTGCAGGCCCTTCTGGTTCGCCAGCACGATCCCCATCACGGTCACCGCGAGCAGGCCGGACTCGTCGCGGATCGCGTTCGCCACCGCGAACGACGCCAGCACCAGGGTCAACGCCCCCAGGTTCTGCAGGTATTCGGGCACCAGGTGGCGCCTGAGGGCGTAGCCGAGCAGGCGCGCCGCGCCGTAGCCGCAGGCGGCGCCCACCACTACGGTCTGGCCGAACACCAGCCAGTGGTGCGATTCGCCCGAGCTCTCGCCCGAGACGATCAGCTCGAACATCAGCACCGCCAGCAGCGCGCCCAGCGGGTCGATGATGATCCCCTCCCAGCGCAGGATGTTGCTGATGCGCTCGTTGGGCCGCACGCTGCGCAGCATCGGCACGATCACGGTCGGGCCGGTCACGCTCACCACGGCGCCGAACAGCAGCGCGATCGGCCAGTCGAGGCCCGCCAGCACGTGCCCGGCCCAGGACAGGATCGCGACCGTCACCGCAGCGCCGATGCTGATCAGGCGCAGGATCGCCGGCCCGAGGCCGCGGATCTCGCCGAAGCGCAGCGTCAGGCTGCCCTCGAACAGGATCACTGCCACCGCGAGCGACACGAACGGCAGCAGCAGCTCGCCGAACATCGCGTCCGGGTCGAAGGCGCCGGTCAGCGGCCCCAGCAGCAGCCCGAGCAGCAGCAGGAACAGGATCGCCGGCAGCTTGAAGCGCCAGGCCAGCCACTGCGCGGCGGAGCCCAACAGCAGCAGTCCGGCAATCAGCAGGCCCGGCTCGAGGCGCATGCGGGTTAGCCGATCTCGCTCGCGGCAAGCTTGAGCGCAAGGCCGACGAACACCGCGCCGGCGACGCGGTTGAGCCAGCGCTGCGCGCGCGCCGAGCGCCGCAGCCGCTCGCCCAGCGCGCCGGCGACGAACGAGATCGCGCCGAACACCAGCAGTGCGGCGACGATGAACACCCCGCCGAGGAGCACGATCTGCGGCGCCAGCGCGCCGCGCGCGGGGTCGGCGAACTGCGGCAGGAAGGCGAGGAAGAAGATCGACACCTTGGGGTTGGTGACGTTCATGAAGATGCCGCGCCGGTACAGCGCCCAGCCGCCGAGCGCGCGCTCGCCCGCGCCGCGTAGCTCGGTCGCGGCGGCGCCGAACGCGCGCCAGGCGAGGTAGAGCAGGTAGCCGGCGCCGGCGAGCTTGAGCGCGGCGAACGCGGTGGCCGAGGCGCGCACCAGCGCCGCCACCCCGAGCGCCACCGCGCCGGTGTGAACCAGCAGGCCGGTGCACAGGCCGACGGTGACCGCGAGGCCCGCGCCCGGGCCGCGCAGCGCGCTCTGGGTCAGCACGTACAGGTTGTCCGGCCCGGGGGCCAGCGCGAGCAGCGCCGAAACGGCGAAAAACGCGGCCAGCGTCGCGGCGTCGATCACCGCCCTAGCCCGCCGCGCGCACGGCGAAGAAGATGAACGCGGCGCCGAGGCAGGTCAGCCCCATCAAGCCGAGCGCGGTGGCCGGGCGCGTGCGCGAGTGCGCCTCGGGCAGGATGTCGGAGGTGCTGATGTAGAGCAGGAAGCCGGCGAAGAAGCCCAGGAACAGCGCCAGCAGCCCCGGCGGCGCGCTGAACAGCAGGGTCGAGGCGGCGCCCAGCACCGGCGCGACGGCGTCGAGCGCGAGCATCGCCAGCGCGCGCCGCGTCGGGTTGCGGTGCGCGAGCATCAGGCTGACGGTGTTGAGGCCGTCGCAGAAGTCGTGCGCGATAACGGCAAGCGCGACCGCGACGCCGACCGCCGGCCCGGCCTGGAACGCGAGGCCGATGCCGACGCCGTCCATGAAGCTGTGGCCGGCGAGCGCGAACGCGGAGAACACCCCGACCTGCGGGTGGCGGTGCGCGGCGTAGTCCTCCTCGTGCACGTGGTGCAACAGGACGAACTTCTCCAGCCCGTGAAACAGCAGAAAGCCGGCCACCAGCGCGATCATCGCGCCGCCGGCGCCGGCGCCGGGCGCCAGCTCGAAGATCTCGGGCAGGATCTCGAACGCGACCACGCCGAGCAGGACCCCGGCGGTGAAGCTGAGGATGTAGTGCAGGCGGTCGCGGAACCTGAGCGCGAACAGGCCGCCGATCAGGGTCGAGCAGAAGGTCGCCAGCGACAGCAGGACCACGCTCATCGCCGCAGCCACCAGTAGAACGAGACCATGCCCATGATGTGCGCCAGCACCAGCAGGTTGCCGGCCATGAAGCGCGGCAAATCCTCGGCCAGACGCGGCTCGAGCGCGAGCGGCAGCCCGATGTAGATCGCGGCGCCGAGCGCCAGGGTGCCGCCGAGCAGCGGCCACAGCCGGTAGGCGCCGAGTGCGCGCAGCGGCAGCCCGACCGCCGCCAGCACCACCCCGAGCACCAGGTAGAACCTGAGCGCCGCGACCACCAGGCCAAGCTGCGGCCCCATGGTGCGCGCCGAGACGAACACGTTGCTCGCGTCGGGGGTGACGGTGATGATGTACACCAGCGCGGTCACCGGCGGCGCGATGGCGAACGCGCGCAGCGCGCGCGTCGCGCCGCGCTCGGCTTGCCCGGAATCCATGCCGGCCCTGTCAGCCGAGCAGCGCGTACGCGCCGCCGCTCTCGAGCGCGCGCTGGTAGGCCGGGCGGGCGTGGATGCGCTCGAGGAATCCCGTCAGATTCGGCCTGCGCCCGTCGAGCCCGCCGCGCGCCGCGGCCGCTTCGAGCGGAAAGCTCATCTGGATGTCGGCTGCGCTGAACGCTTCGCCCGCGAACCAGGGCCGCGCGGCGAGCTCGCCTTCCATGTAGTCCAGGTGTCGCGCGATGTTCGGCTCGACGAACGTGCCGAGCACGCGGCGCGCGATGCCGCGCGCGACTGGGCGGACGAAGAACGGCATCGGCCCGCTCTCGATGCGCTTGAACACCAGCTTCATCAGCAGCGGCGGCATCGCCGAGCCCTCGGCGTAGTGCATCCAGTAGCTGTAGCGCAGGCGCTCGGGCGTCCCGGCAGCGGGGACCAGCCGCCCCTCGCCATAGCGCGTCGCGAGGTACTCCAGGATCGCACCCGACTCCGCCAACTTGAGATCGCCGTCCTCGATCACCGGCGACTTGCCCAGCGGGTGCACCGCGCGCAGCTCGGGCGGCGCGAGCATCGTCTGCGGGTCGCGCTGGTAGCGCTTCACCTCGTAGCGCAGCCCGAGCTCCTCGAGCAGCCAGAGCACGCGCTGCGAGCGGGAGTTGTTCAGGTGGTGGACGACGATGGTCACGAAGGGATGGGCAAGACGCGGCCGATGATTATAGACTAGCCGCCATGCGTTCCCCCGCCAACGCTGCGTCGCTCGAGGTCGTACCGACCGCAACGGTCGGCGCCGAGGTGCGCGGCGTCGACCTGGCGAGCGCGGGCGCGGCCGAGATCGAGGCGATCAAGGACGCCTGGTACCGGCACGACGTGCTGGTGTTCCGCGGCCAGCGCCTGAGCGACGACGACCTGCTCGCCTTCTCGCGCCACTTCGGCGCCCTCGACCCGCCGCCCAACCAGGGCGCGGGGCGCAAGTCGCCGCCGGGCTATCCCGAGGTCTACGTGGTATCGAACGTACGCGACGCGAGCGGCGAGCCGATCGGCGCGCTGGGCGACGGCGAAGCCGCCTGGCACACCGACATGAGCTACGCGCCGCTGCCGCCCGACGCCTCGATGCTGTACTCGCTCGAGATCCCCGCCGTGGGCGGCGACACCTGCTTCGCCGGCATGAAGGCCGCGCTGGCGAAGCTGCCGCCGGCGCTGGTCGCGCGCGTCAAGGAGCTCGACATCAAGCACGACGGCACCTACGACTCGGGCGGCTACCTGCGCAAGGGGCTCACCGCGTCGAACGACCCGCGCAACTCGCCGGGCACGCCGCACCCGGTGCTGATCGAGCACCCCGAGTCGGGTGCGCGCGCGCTCTACCTCGGCCGCCGGCGCAACGCCTACATCATGGGCCTGCCGCTCGAGGAGTCCGAGCGCCTGCTCGACGAGCTGTGGTCCTACGTCGAGACCTCGGTCTACCGCCACCAGTGGGCGCTGGGCGACCTCGTGCTGTGGGACAACCGCACCACCATGCACCGGCGCGACGCCTTCGACCCCGCCGCGCGGCGCGTCATGCACCGCACCCAGATCAAGGGCTCGGGCGCGCCCCGGCGCGCCGCGCCATAAGACACTACAGGGAGAAGCCGTGGCAAAGCTCGTGGGAATCGTTCTGATCGTGGCCGGCGCGCTGGGGCTGGGCTACCGCAGCTTCACCTACACCAAGGAGACCCACCAGGCGAAGGTCGGGCCGATCCAGCTCTCGATCAAGGCCAAGGAGACGGTCAACGTCCCGGTCTGGCTCGGCGTCGGCGCGATCGCGATCGGCGGCCTGCTGCTGCTGGTCGGGGGCAGGAAGGGCTAGCAGGCTGTTGAAATAGGTCCAAACGCCATGGCTTGGATGACGTTTGAAGGCGATGTTAGTGCGCTCGATGTTTGATGCGCGAGAGATCGATGGGCTTTGCGGCTGCTGCTGCGCCCGATTCCGCTGCTTTCGGTGTTCATTGCGCGGCTCCTTGGGGTCCCGCACTCAATATTCGGGCGATTCGCATGATGTTGCTCGCGCTCATCGTCAATTTGAAGTGCTGATCGACGCGACGCACTCCTCGGTACACCGTTTGGCGGATGCGGCCTACGGTCTTACCCCAGCCGAAGTGTTCCTCGATGCGCTTTCTGAACCTCTGGCTCAGGACGTAGCCCGCGTGGCGCGTCGTGCGCCCATCGATCGTGCTTCTGCCAAAGCTGCGGCTGTCGTGAATGGCAATGTGCGGGGTGATCTTGCGTTCGCGGCAAGCGGCGACGAAGTCTTTGGTGTCGTACGCCTTGTCCGCACCCACGCTCTTCGGTCCTCGACCAGGTACGGTATCCAGCATCGCAAGCGCCGCCACGCGCTCGCTCTTGCCATCGGCCGGCGTTACCACCGCGCCGACCACCAGGCCCGAGCGGTTCTCCATCAGCACATGGCCCTGATAGCAAAGAATGGCGCCAGTGTTATTGCTCTTGCGAAACAGCCGTGCCTCCGGATCGGTTGTGCTCTCGTGTGTGTCGTTGGCGCGCCGCTTGCCTTTCCAGTCAGCCTCAGCGTTGCGCCCCGGCGCCGGAGGCGTCTGATCGTCGCTGCCATCCTTGGGCCGAAAGCTCTTATGGCTCGCCCACGCCTGGATCAGCGTGCCATCGACCGAGAAGTGCTCCTTCGAGAGCAACCCCTTGGCATCGGCAAGGCCCATGATCTGGGTGAAGAACGCCTCGACCACCGCATGCTCCAACAACCGGTCGCGATTCTTGGAGAACACCGAGTGATCCCACACCGCATCGTCAATCGCCAAACCCACGAACCACCGAAACAGCAGGTTGTAGCGCAGCTGCTCGCAAATCTGGCGCTCGCTCCTCACGGAATAAAACACCTGCAGCAGCAGCGCTCGCATCAACTTCTCAGGAGGAATGCTCGCACGGCCGTTGTCGGCGTAGATCTCGTTGAAGAGGCCGTTCAACCGGCCCAGCGCTTCGTTCACCAGCAGGCGAATCGCACGCAACGGATGATCCGCCGGCACGAAGTCTTCAAGCTTTGCCACGGTGAACAGCGACTCTTGCATCCCGTCGGTCCCGCGCATTCTTATTCTCCCTTGAACGACGTTCCATCTATGACCGCTCATCGCGCTCGTCGTTCAAGGTGTTTTTCAACAACCTGCTAGCGCTCCGCGGCCTGCTCGCAGGCCCAGCCGATGCGCAGCGCGGTGGCTTCTTCGTAGCCGCGGCAGCAAATCTGCAGCGAAGTGGGCATCCCGGCGGCGCCGCTGCCGTTGGGCAGCGCGAGCGCGCACCACTCGATCAGGTTGAACGGACGTGTAAAGCCGGCCGCGGTGCCCGACTGGTCGATCGCCGCGACCGGCGGCGCCACGATAGCGGTGGTCGGCGTCAGCAGCGCGTCCACCTCCGCCAGCGCGGCGTCGAACTCGCGCTTGATGCGGTCCTTCTCGCGCAGCGTCAGCAGGTAGTCCCTGGCGCTCATGCCGCGCCCGACCTGAATGCGCGGGCGCACGTCGTCGTCGACCGGCAGCTTCGGGTCGTCGACAAGGTCGCCGACGAAGGAATAGCCCTCGGCGCCGATGATGCGCCCCACCACCGCGCCCAGTGCGGCGAAGCCGCGCGGCAGGCGCACGTCGACGATACTCGCGCCGAGCCCCGCCAGCAGCTCCAGCGAAGCGTCGTAGGCGGCCAGCACCTCGGGCTCGCAGCCCTTGCGCTCGGCCGCCGGCATGCGCGCCAGGCGCAGCCCGCGCACGCCCGCCTTGAGCCGCGGCAATGCATCGTCTCCCGACAGCACGTTGTAGAGCAGGGCTGCGTCCTCGACCGAGCGCGCCATCGGTCCCGGCGTGTCGAGCGTGGTGCTGAGCGGCAGCACGCCGTGGCAGCTGACGCGGCCGATGCTCGTCTTCAGGCCCGTGATCCCGCACCAGGACGACGGAATGCGCACCGAGCCGCCTGTATCGGTGCCGATGCCCCACGGCGCCATGCCCGCCGCCACCGCCACGCCGGTGCCCGAGCTCGAGCCGCCGGGTGCGCGGTGCGTCGCCGGGTCGTGGGGATTCCACGGCGTTCCCAT
>Ga0209919_1001224_pt1 | contig 12640 bp, 10 predicted proteins | sample SalPon2A_C_D2_MG_FD_185721 | JGI IMG/M metagenome (GOLD analysis project Ga0209919, IMG submission 185721) | Soil microbial communities from South San Francisco under conditions of wetland restoration - Salt Pond MetaG R2A_C_D2_MG (SPAdes)... | ecosystem: Environmental > Terrestrial > Soil >... | reverse complement strand
ACGCCGCACCAGTAATTCAACATCTCCACCACCACAACAGCCTTTACCGCAGGAAGACTCACTCCCTAAAACAAGAGTTCCGATATATTCATTGGTCAACAGCTGCTCAATTCTTTTTACTTCACTGATCGGCGCCTTAAAAATGGTTACCAGATCATCATTCTCAGACAAAGGACCTTTCCTGTCCTTAGATCTCTGCTGCTTACTTTTTTCACGGACAATAATCTCCTCTCCAGTCAGAAGATCAGCACCGCATACTCCGCATTTTTCTATTTCCGGCCGATATTCATCCTGACAGGCAAGACAATAACGCATGTTTTTTTCAATAGTCATCTTCATCACAAATCACCCCACCTGTAGTGTTGGCAGTTAGGTTATAGAATAAATCTGCTTAAATCTTCATCCTGAGCAATTTCTGAAAGCTGCTCCCGCACATAATCCGCTGTTACAGAAAAGACCCTGTCCTCCTGGTCCGGAGCATTAAAGGACAAATCCTCTAGAAGTCTCTCCAGAATAGTATGAAGACGCCGCGCCCCAATATTTTCGGTCTTTTCATTAACAAGCGCACCGATACGAGCCATCTCTCTGATTGACTCACCATCAAAACTCAACTCAATACCTTCAGTTTCCATTAAGGCAATATATTGTTTAATTAAAGCATTTTCCGGCTCTGTCAAAATACGGTAGAACTCTTCTTCCCCCAGAGAACCGAGCTCAACCCGGATCGGAAATCTTCCCTGAAGCTCCGGGATCAGGTCTGAGGGCTTGCAAAGGTGAAAGGCGCCACTGGCAATAAAAAGAATGTGATCAGTTTTGATCATACCATATTTTGTGGCAACAATTGAGCCCTCAACAATGGGAAGCAGATCGCGCTGTACCCCCTGTCTTGAGACCTCAGCCCCCTGCTGCCCATCGCCCTGCCGTGACGCAATTTTATCAATCTCATCAAGAAAAATAATCCCGGACTGTTCCGCCAGCTTAATCGCTTGCTGGATCACTTTTTCTTCATCAACCAGCTTTTCTGATTCCTCATTTTTCAGAATCTTTATTGCATCACCAACTTTCAGCTTCCTGTTTTTCTTTTTTTTAGGAAATATCTTACCGAAAACATCTTTCAGCCCTCCGCCAAGATCATCCATTCCGGAATTCGAAAAGACCTCAATCATTGGCATTTGCTGGGCCTGTGCAACATCCATTTCAACTTCACGGTCATCGAGCTTTCCACTTTGCAACATCTGACGAAACTTTTCACGAGTAGAACTTTCACCCTGAACAACAACATCAGTAACAGCATCCTCAGGGGGTGCGGTATTACTGAATGCCTTAGGCGACGGTGGAACGAGTAGGTCCAGCAGCCGTTCTTCGGCAAGTTCAGCAGCCCTTCCTTCCACCTTTTCCTGTTCCTGGCGCCGAACCATGTTAATAGAAATATCTAATAAATCCCTAATCATAGATTCAACATCCCGCCCTACATAACCGACCTCGGTAAATTTAGAGGCTTCGATCTTCAAAAATGGAGACTTGGCCAGTTTGGCCAGGCGGCGGGCAATCTCTGTTTTCCCAACCCCGGTCGGTCCTATCATTATAATATTCTTGGGCGAAATCTCATCCTGCAGCGGCTGCTTTACCTGCTGCCGACGCCAGCGATTTCGCAGGGCAACAGCAACATAGCGTTTTGCATCGGCCTGTCCAATAATATATTTATCAAGCTCTGCCACAGTTTCCCTGGGCGTCAATGTTTCCATTTTCATATTTTTTCCATCACAATTTGTGTGTTCGTATAAACGCAAATAGAACCGGCTATTTCCATTGCCACTCTGCAGATTTTCTCAGCAGACAGCTCGGTATTGGCCACTAAGGCCTTTGCCGCCGCCTGGGCATAAGGCCCACCAGAACCTATCGCAAGTATGCCGTCATCCGACTCAATTACATCTCCGGTGCCGGTCAACAGCAGAGAATGGTCCTTATCAACCGTAATCAAAAAAGCTTCCAGTTTTCTCAACAGTTTATCAGTCCGCCAGTCCTTAGCCAATTCGACGCAAGATCGCAGTAAGTTGCCGTTATGTTGCTCAAGCTTTGTTTCTAGCCTCTCAAACAGGGTAAAAGCGTCGGCGGTCGCTCCGGCAAAACCGCAGATAACCTCACCGTTATAAAGCCTTCTGACTTTATGTGCATTATGCTTCATAATCGTATTCCCGAGTGTTACCTGACCATCACCGGCAACAACTACTTCTTTGCCTTTGCGTACTGAAATTATAGTCGTAGAACGAATCTTCAATTTTCTTTCTCTCCTTACTCATCCCTAGAGCAATTTTTTCCTGGCCTTGGGATGCGACTTGTCATAAACGTCCATTAAATGATCAATGGTTAAATGTGTATACTTTTGCGTAGTGGATAAACTGACATGCCCAAGCAATTCCTGCACGATTCGTAGATCTGCACCCATTTCCAGTAAATGGGTCGCAAAAGAATGTCTCAAAGCATGAGGTGTGACGCGGATGAGGATACCGGCCCGCTGTGAATAAAACTGGACCAGTCGCTCAACGCTGCGGGTTGTAATCCGGCTGCCCCTGCTATTCACAAATAAGACAGCTGAATTGATATCATGGCCACGATTCAGGCGTTCACGAATGAGGAGGTCACGCTGGCTGAAATAGCGCTGCAAAGCTTCCACAGCCGGCGCCCCCATCGGCACCAAACGCTCCTTGTTTCCTTTCCCGGTTACCGTAACCATTTCTGTACCAAAATCAAGAGCACCTTTGTTTAAATTGACCAGTTCAGCAACACGCATTCCCGTAGAATACAATAACTCCATAATTGCCTTGTCTCGAGCAGCAAAGGTGTCTCGATCATCGGGCTCTTCCATAAGCCTGAATATTTCATCAACATTTAAAAAGACAGGCATGTACTTTTCCTGCCTCGGCCGAGAAACCCCTATCAATGGATTATGATCAACCTTTTTTTCTCTGACCAGAAAAATATAAAAAGTTTGCAGAGCAGAGAGTTTTCTGGCAACCGATGAGCTTTTATTCTTGTTTACCAGAGAATAAATATAGGCGCGCACATCGGCTGCAGTCACCACACTCAGCTGTTTTGGTTTGATAAAGGCAATGAATGCATTGATGTCACGGAGATAATTATCAACCGTGTGGTCTGAATAGGCTTTTTCCACAATAAGCCAACGGGTAAAAACTTCGGTCAACAGCCCGGATTCATTTTGTGACTCTTTTTTCATAAACCAACTAAAATGGTCTGCTTAAAGGCTAATGAGGCCGTTTTTTAATTTGCCTATTCAGGCATATTCCTTTAGTATATCGACCTTATATCCATTTGGAACCGCCCTTCAACCTCCACCGGTTATGCAATAACCATAAATAAACGGTCACCAGAGAATGGGTGGCTTCAACCAATGGCAAAATCACTGTACATAAATACATCAAAATTAACTACAGAACAATTATGGCAAAAAAATCTTTTGAAGAGAACCTTAAAAGCCTCGAACAAATTACTCAAGAACTTGAAAGTGGGGACTTAAGTCTGGATGTCTCTTTGAAAAAATTTGATGAAGGCATAAAACTGGCTGAACTCTGCAACGAAAAACTTGATGAAGCACAAAAGAAAATAGATGTTCTGCTTAAGAAAAACGGTACACTGTCCTCCCAGTCATTTGATGAATTCTCTAAAAACAACTCATGAATTTTAAGTCATATTTATCTGAGAAACGCGGCGTTATTGAAAATGCCCTGGCGACCTGTATGCTGAAGTCTCAGGGTGAACTGGCCAGACACATTGAATCAATGAACTACAGTCTTGAGGCCGGCGGCAAACGTGTGCGTCCTATTTTATGCCTTGCCGCAGTTGAGGCTTTGGGTGAAACCATTGAGCCATATCTGCCGATTTGCTGCGCCCTGGAGTGCATTCACACCTACTCTCTTATCCATGATGACCTGCCGGCCATGGATGATGATAATCTGCGCCGTGGTAAACCCACTAACCATATGATTTATGGGGAAGCTGGCGCTATTCTTGCGGGCGACGGTTTACTCACCTATGCCTTTGAACTTCTGTCAAAGCCTGAACTGTCGTCGGTCATTAGCGATGCGAACCGATTGCAGATAATCCAAATCATTGCCCGTGCCATTGGTCCATTGGGTATGGTTGGGGGTCAGGCGCTGGACATTGACGCTGAAAAACAAAAGGTGTCCTTTGAAACTCTCCAGATGATTCATCGTTGCAAAACAGGGGCTTTAATCACTGCCTCAGTCCAAACAGGGGCAATGCTCGCCCGGGCAAGCACTGAGCAATTTTTATCCCTGACCGAATATGGCAATAAAATTGGTTTAGCTTTCCAAATTGTTGATGATCTATTAAATGTTGTAGGCACTACCGAAGATCTTGGTAAAACAGCAGGATCCGACGCCACCAGAAACAAGGCCACTTACCCTGCTTTTTTGGGAGTTGAAAAAACCCGCAACATGGCCGAAGATACCGTTGAAGCAGCAAAGATCGCCCTTAAAAACTTCGATGATAAGGCAGATCCGCTCCGGAATCTTGCTGATTATATCTATAACCGAACACACTGAACGCCATTCATTTTGAGAAGCCTTCAGTTCTTATGAGATGCACTATGACCACCCCTTCAACATTTTTACAGACCATCAACTCACCCGCAGATTTACGGAAACTAGAAACCGGAGAACTGAAAATTCTGGCCGGCGAACTTCGCAATGAAATCATCAAAACAGTATCAACTGTTGGCGGACATTTGGCCCCATGCCTCGGCGTTGTTGAACTCACAATCGCCATACACTACGTATTTGACACCCCCACAGACAAGCTGATCTGGGATGTTGGTCATCAATGTTATGCCCATAAGCTTCTTACCGGTAGACGTGACCGCTTCGGCACCATACGCCAGTATAAAGGATTAAGCGGTTTTCCAAAAAGGTCGGAAAGCCCCTATGATTCCTTTGATACCGGGCACAGCAGCACATCTATTTCGGCAGGTTTGGGAATGGCCTGCGGACGTGACCTTAACGAAACACAGGAAAAAATTATTTCTGTTATCGGCGATGGTTCCATGACAGGGGGAATGTCTTTTGAGGCGCTTAACCAGGCCGGCCACCTCGGCAAAAACATGATTGTCATCTTAAATGACAACGAAATGTCCATTTCACCAAACGTAGGCGCCTTGTCCAGCTTTTTAAGTCGAAAAATGACAGGCCGCACGGTGACTAGAATGCGGCGGGAAATGGAGCATTTCTTTAAATCATTTTCCAATGTTGGTGAAAATATTCTGCACCTGCTGAAAAAAAGTGAAGGCAGCTTTAAAGGTTTTTTCACACCAGGAATGCTGTTTGAAGCCTTACGTTTCGATTATGTCGGCCCGATACCTGGCCACGATTTAGAGTCCCTTATTGAAACCCTCCAGAATGTCAAGGATTTTGGTAAAGGCCCGACCCTGATCCATGTTATCACCACTAAAGGCAAAGGCTATAAACCTGCCGAAGATAACCCCGGTGACTACCATGGCGTTGGACCTTTTGATCTCTCCAATGGCCGTCCACTGCCAAATGGCTCGCCTATTCCTTCCTACACGAAGGTATTTGGTGATACAATCTGTGCCCTTGCCGAAAAGGACCGTAAAATTGTTGCCATTTCTGCGGCAATGCCAGCAGGCACAGGTCTTACAAAATTTGCTGAAAAATTTCCTGACCGTTTTTTTGATGTCGGAATCGCAGAACAACATGCCGTTACATTTGCCGCTGGACTCGCTTCGCAGGAAGTCCATCCGGTTGTTGCGATCTATTCAACTTTTTTACAACGTTCACTGGACCAAATCATTCATGATGTCTGCCTGCCTAACCTGCCGGTCACTTTTATGCTTGATCGCGGCGGAGTTGTAGGAGATGACGGTCCAACCCATCATGGTGTTTTCGATTTAAGTTTTTTGCGCATGATACCTAACATGGTGTTAATGGCACCCAAGGATGAAAATGAACTTCGCCATATGCTTCACACGGCCATTTTGCACCACGGCCCCGTCGCTGTTCGATATCCCCGCGGCAACGGTGTTGGCTGCAAGTTGGACGAGTGTCTTAAAAAACTGGAGATCGGTAAAGGTGAGCTGCTGCGGGAAGGAAAAGACATTCTTTTACTGCCCATCGGCAACTGCGTCTATCCCGCAATTGAGGCGGCTGCGGGCCTGGAAAAAGTCGGCGTTGATGCTGCAGTAATCAATCCGAGGTTCATTGCACCACTTGATGAAGAACTTATCCTGTCATGGGCCCAAAAAACCGGCCGGCTGGTAACAGTCGAGGAGAATGTAAAAAAAGGGGGCTTTGGCAGCGGTGTGCTCGAAATGCTTGCCATTCGAGGTGTTTCAGGCATACAAACAACAATACTTGGCCTGCCTGACCGTTTTATGGAACATGCCACCCAGGAAATCCTTCGGAAACAGGCCCATATCGACTCCCCCGCAATTATTCAAACGGCACTTGATATGGTCACCGAAGAACAATAAATCATTCGACTTGTTAAGGGGTAGATCAGTCTTTTTTTTGTGACCATACACTCTTTATTTCATGACAACCAATTCAAAAAACGATTCATCAGGACTGAAAACCTCTATCTGGGCTTTCAGCACCTACTTTGCTGAAGGTTTTCCTTACACAATCATCAGAACACTATCTTCTTTTTATTTCCGAGCCCAGGGAATGAGCTTAGAGGCCCTAGGTGTCACCTCCGTTTTCGGACTCCCCTGGGTATTGAAATTTCTTTGGGGTCCTTTCCTTGATACCTTTGGAACCAAACGAAAATGGCTGCTTTTAACCGAGTCCATACTCTGCTTTATGTTCGTTATCACTGCCGCTATAACCCCCTTAAACCATGCGGTATCATTTATATCCGTGCTTTTTTTTGCTGGCAGTTTCCTGGCCGCTACTCACGATATTGCAATCGATGGTTTTTATATGGAAGCCTTAGATCAGATCGATCAGGCAAAATTTCTGGGGTATCGGGTCATGGCCTACCGAATTGCTATGATGACCGGCACAGGAGTCATTGCAACCGTTGGCGCCGTATACAACTGGACCCTTGCCTTCTTTCTGGCAACCGTCATTATGACAGCTCTCCTCATTATAAATGGTTGTATCCTTCCAAAGACAGAAATTGAGAACCTCCCATTTAGGTTTCCTTCATTGCAGTTTCTCAAAACCAACGCTTTTAAAATCCTCTGTGCTGCAATTATAATTCTTCTCATACGAGAATTGGCCAACTCAAACGCTTACTCTACACTGCAGCAAAATAATCTCCTTCTAAAAAAACTCACGTTTCCTGTCCTGATCAGCATCGGGCTGTTCTTTTCTCTCATTATTGTCTGGCTCTCACGAAAAAAACTGCACCGCTTAATCGTCAATAATCCGGATAGTTTCTATGCCAGAAGTTTCCTCTCCTTCATAGACCGGGATAGAATCGGCCTCATTCTGGGCTTTATCATTTGTATCCGCTCTGGTGAATACATGCTGTCGACCATGTACTCCCCTTTTATTGTGGATCTGGGTTTGAAAATGCATTATGGCTGGATTTCAGCCGGCGTTGGGCTGCCATGCTCTATCGCCGGAGCAATCATTGGCGGCTGGTGTATAGCAAAATATTCATTGCCAAAAATGATCTGGCCCTTCCTGCTTCTACAGAATGTCACAAATCTGGTTTACATGGTGCTGGCCTTAAAGCTCTCCCCACTTATTGCAGCAAATACCGGCGGTGAAATCACCCAGGCTGCTAGTTCTTATCAAATTGCCGCTGTGGCAGCGGTGCATGCATTCGACCAGTTCTCCGGAGGCCTCGGCACCGCTGTGCTGATGACATTTCTTATGCGAATCTGCCTGCCAGAGCACAAAGCATCACATTATGCCATCGGCACCGGACTCATGAGTATAAGTGGCTTATATGCCGGAGTGGCTAGCGGGTTTCTGACCTCCTGGATTGGCTATGGATATTTCTTTGGGATCAGTTTTATCGTCTCCATTCCGGGTATGATCTTCGCTGCCCTTGTTCCTCATCAACCCAGCTCTAACCAAGAGTAACAGACGACAGAAAAACGATGACGGGCCAATTTCCACACACTGCACCAGCCAGTCAGTCAGTACGTCTGGTCCGGACACAAAAAAACCGGTAGAGGAAATACCCTGCTACCGGTTTTTACATAAGTTTTGAGTAAGCGACAAAAAAACTATTTCACCATTTTCTCATCAAGCGCTTTACGCACGGTTTCGCTGATGTCGAGGGTTTCGTCGGCATAAAGCAGACCATTACTACGAGACTTTTCGAAGACCAACGTCAACCCTTCATTTTTCCCAACCTCAGTAATAACCGCCTGCAGTTCTTTGAAAATCGGATCAAGAACCTTTTTTTCGAGTTGCTTCATTTCATACTGAGCATCTTCAACCTTCAGTTGATATTCACGAAGGTTCTTCTGATAATCGCGCTCTTTTTCAGTTCGCACCTCTTCACTCCAGACAGTCCCTTTTTTTTCAATCTCTTGAGCTTGGGCCTGTAACGATTCCTGTTCACTACGAAATTTGGGCTCCAGCTCATTTTTTTTGGCCTCCAGAACCTTGCGGGCTTCCTGTCCTACTTTAGCGGTGTCGATAATCTCCTGAATACTGATAACGCCAACTTTAATTTCTTTAGCCGCAACAGACAAAGGCATTAAAAATAGGGCTGTGCACAACAGCACTGGCAATAAAATTCTTAACGATGTTTTCATGAACGACTCCTTGTCAATTTTTCCTTATATTTTTTTATTATCTCTGACAGCAAGTTATTGGATCAATAAAACCCAAAGCATAGACCAAGGCAATAAAAAACCGCGAAAAACTGAGAATTGCCAATTTCTCGCGGTTAAATTAAAAAATGTTTGAATAAAGCCCAGCCTGACCTTTATTTCTGAACGAAATCAGCCCTCCTGTTCTGTGACCAGGCTAATTCGTCATGACCATGATTCAATGGCTTTTCTTCACCATAACTGATAGTGCTGACTCTACCTTCGGAAACGCCTAAATTCAGCAGATATTTTTTGGCACTGAGTGCCCGTCGCTCACCCAGGGCCATATTGTATTCATTGGTCCCTCTTTCATCGCAATTACCTTCAACAACAATTCTAACTCCCCGATTGTCTTTCAGGTATGCAGCATTTTTTTCAACCCGGCTTTTTTGATCAGCTCTAACATTTGATTTATCAAAATCGTAATAGATAGGCAGCATTGGACCCGTCGTTCTCCCTTCTAAAACAGTTAAGGAAGAGGTCGCCGGTTCTGCCGTTGCATCAAGAGATTCCTCAGTCCCCATACCCATACCCGTTGAGGATGATGCATCCTGATCTGCTTGTTGTCCGGTCTGGCTCTCCTCCATTACCGGCGCAGATTCCATACCACCACCGGTGCTCACTGTTTTCTGACTGCATCCTACAGCAAATAAGGAGATTGTTAGTACAAGCGAAGCAAAAGAAGCAAATTTAAGATACCTTTTAACCATTTTATCCTCCAACATAGAAGTATTCTGCAGTGTTTTCAAACCCAGAGTTATATATATATTTATAAAATGTATTTTTCATAGACTATAGAAAACTCATTGAAAACACAACGTTTTTTTACAAAAAAAAAAGTTTTTTGCTCTAAATCCTGTATCATAAGCATTTAACTTGACGGGAAACAACATTTTTTATCGTTATTTCAATATATTATAAAGGCTAATAAAAATCCAAATTGACATCCAACTTTTTTTTTGGAAGTCTATACATCAATACCTCGGGAAGCTATCTAACTGTAACGAATAAATCCCTAAAATATAAAGCCCTTCGATATGACCACTCGTAGAAAAGAAATTCACTCGCAAACAGTACTTGCGGACATGCTGTCAAACAATACGACGGGCACATTTTTCGGTGTTAGTCAGAAAACCCTAGAGACGGTTTGGGATTCTCTGACCGCTGCACATGGTAATTCAGTCACTTATGTCAGCATGGAAATAGGTGCGGAGAATGATGTGTACAACCCGATAAAATCATACCTTCAGAAGGTTAACGTTAACAGCAAAGACCCAAAACTAAAATATTTTACTAATAAATTCATTCATGGCCCCGGGAAAATCCCTACTTACAGCGGTGGACTTGGTGTACTTGCTGGAGACACCTTGAAAAGCTTTGCAGACTGCCGAGTACCAGCTGTCGCAATTTCACTTTTGTATAGAAAAGGATATTTCTCACAATTGGTTGATTCCATGGCTGGACAAATAGCCCATTCGACCCAATGGCAGCCTGAAGAGACCGCAAATCTCTACCAGCTTCATCACCCATCCACACCTGACATTCCTTTGCAAATCGAAATCCCATTTTTCGAAAGACGCGATAAGATGACCCTGGCATACGCCAATGTCTGGCTAAAAATGGAGGTCAATGAAACTCTTGATTATTTTGTGCCTGAGATTCTTCTCGATTACAGCGTTTCTGCTTCTCCGGAATGGATCAAAAGAGCATCCGAACATCTGTACGAAAGTCGGACTGAACGCTCAAAAATAATCCAACGGCGGCTACTGGGCGCCGGCGTTATTCCTGTGATGAATGCCCTCGGCATCACCTCCAAGACAATCCATTTAAATGAACAGCATGGCATTGTCGTCGTCCTGCACCTCATCTCCGATTTCCTCAAGCAGAAACATGGCAGCGAATATCCGATCTTAGCAACAGACCGTGATATTAAAGAAGCTGCCAATGCTGCGGCAAAAAAAGTTGTTTATACCATTCACACCCCGGTCAGAGCCGGTCACGACCGCTTTGCAAAAGACCTGTACGCCGAACTAGGACACTCTTTCTGCCAACGGATTCTCAATCTGCTTGCCGAAGATGATGATAACCCAGCCTTTTTTAATTTTACCAACCTGGCCATGACCGTCAACCGGACAACAAATAGTGTCAGCCGTCTTCACAAAGAGGTTACTCAAAAGCAATTCCCTAGATATTCCGAGAAAATTAAAGCAGTCACAAATGGAATCCATCACCTCACATGGATAAGTCAGGCAAAAGCTGAGCTCTATGACAGCTTCTCCGAATTTGATGGCTGGCGTCAAAACCCAGGTGTATTTGCCCAGGCCCGTTTCTTAATTAATAATCAGAGGTTCAGAACTTACCTTGAGCAAGCCTGGTTTAAAGACACTGAAAACCTTATTGACTACATCAACAGAATGCTCATCATTCACCGCAACCAAATGCATGAAACCTGGATTGATCCACCAAATTTTATTTCACATCTGGACAATGACGAGCGGACTCTCGATCCAAATGTATACACCATTGGCTTTGCAAGAAGATTCTCAACCTACAAACGGGCCGATCTCATTTTTGACAATATTGATACACTGGCTCAACTCCTGGTTAAAAATAATACGCCGGTAAACTTCATCTTTGCCGGGAAAGCACATCCCTCTGATGAACCAGGAAAATACATGATTAAGCTGTTGCTTGACAACCAAAAGGCCCTTTATGAAAAAAGTGAGGGCCTGGCTAAACTCGTTTTTATACCAGGCTATGATATGGCCATTGCCAAATTGATGGTTTCCGGAGTACATGCCTGGCTTAACACCCCAAAACGCCCCCTTGAAGCAAGTGGGACAAGCGGCATGAAAGCCGCCTTAAACGCTGTGCCAAACATCAGCACCGTCGACGGCTGGTGGAACGAAGGATACCATGATGGACAAACTGGATGGAAATTCGGCATAGAGACTAACGTTTCAGGCGCCTGCTTAAGTGAAGACATTGTAGCCTTGCTTTACGAGGAAGACTCCTCCTCATTTTATCGTGTATTCCCCGAAATTCTAAAAACCTATTATGATGAAGACCTTCGTGGAAATTATATTGATAAATGTATTATGAATATTGCCCTAAACGCCCCATTATTTAACACACATCGCCTTGTTGCAGAGTATGCCAAATTATACGGAATCCCCCTGCCGGACTCAATAAAGGAACGCCTGGCAGAGCTGGCTTCCCTGTATAATAGTAATATTGATTAATTTCAGTTGGTTGACTGCTTTACACTTTTATCAGGTAAACCGTTCAATTACCTACCAAATACGCAAAAGTTCAACTCTATGCATAAGCCACCTAATACAGCAATTATCTCCTGTCTGATAACGTTTATGCTTGTGTCGTGTCTCGGGCACACACAAAAACAGGGTGATAATATTACCGAGACTGAGATCCTACCAAAAAATCAGATAACAGGTCTTGCAGCTCTTCAAGAAAATATTTTAACCATTATCAATTCTTCGGACTTAAATAGCAGTACAGTCGGCATCACTATACTTAACCTTGAAACGGGTGAACCTCTGTTTGAACATCATCCCGACAAACTATTTCATCCGGCCTCAACAGCAAAACTTTACACCACAGCGGCAGCCCTTAATTTTCTGGGACCGGCCTACAGATTCTACACTCGTGTTGCTTTGCAACCCGATACAGTTCAAAGTTCTACTGTTGCCGGGGATTTGTGGCTTATTGGCAGTGGCGACCCGACCCTAACTAATTCTGACCTGATGGCCCTGGCCAATACCATCAAAAATCAGGGTATTTCCCAAATCAACG
>Ga0209919_1001215_pt1 | contig 12699 bp, 8 predicted proteins | sample SalPon2A_C_D2_MG_FD_185721 | JGI IMG/M metagenome (GOLD analysis project Ga0209919, IMG submission 185721) | Soil microbial communities from South San Francisco under conditions of wetland restoration - Salt Pond MetaG R2A_C_D2_MG (SPAdes)... | ecosystem: Environmental > Terrestrial > Soil >... | reverse complement strand
GAAGTCATTTGAAAGAATATGGAGCAGAAGCAATTCGCAACATTGCTTTTATTGGTCATGGCGCAAGTGGTAAGACCTCTCTATCAGAAATCTTATTATTTACTGCCGGGGAAATAAACAGAATAGGGACAATCTCAGAAGGTAACACAGTCTCTGACTACACACCGAACGAAATAGAAAAACAAATCTCAATATCAACTTCACTTTTACATCTCGAATGGAATAACACAAAATTAAATATTCTTGACACACCAGGATACACGGATTTTTTGGGTGATGTTAAATCAGCTATGAAAGTTTGTGACACAGCTGTAATGGTTCTGAAATCAGCAGAGGGCGTAGAGGTCGGATCAGAAACAACCGGTCGTTTTGTTGATGAATTCGGGTTACCTTCCGCTATCATTATAAATAAAGTTGATAATGAACATTCAACATTCAAAGAAACTGAATCTCAGGCAAAAGATAGATTATCTTCCGGTGCAATAGTTGTAACATTCCCTGCAAAGGAAGGAGTTAATTTTGATACGGTTGTAGATGTTTTGAAAATGAAAGCATACAAATATGGAGACCCCGGGAGCAAAAAAATTTCTGAGATAGAAATACCGGAAGAGTTAAAAGCTGAAGCTGATTCCTATCGAACTGAATTAATCGAAAAAGTTGCTGAAACTACTGAAGAGTTGATGAATAAATATTTTGAGCAAGGATCCTTAAGTGAAGAAGATCTTAAGCAGGGAATAAAACTTGCCCTGATGAAAAGAAATCTAAGCCCGGTTTTTGCAGTTTCCGCAAGTAAAGGGGTAGGGTTAAATAATTTCCTTGATTTCGCCGCTGCTTATTTCCCAACACCTGCTGATAGAGGCGGAGAAGAGGGAACAATGAAAGATTCGGATAACAAAGTTCTTGTTAAACCAGAAGCAGATGGTGAGCCCGTTCTCTTTATTTTTAAAACTATATCAGAACAGCACGTTGGGGAATTATCCTTATTCAAAGTTCATTCAGGATCAGTTAAGGCCGGATTGGATATGATAAATGAGGCTAATGGAAAAACAGAAAGGCTCAGTCAGCTTTCAATTCTAAATGGACATAACAGGAAAGAAGTTACTAAAATAATGGCCGGAGATATTGGAGCGGTTGTAAAACTTAAAGACACTCATACTAACAATACGCTTTCTTCAAGGAACTTCCCAATGATAATGAACCCTATCGATTTTCCTGCAGCGGTTATTCGTGGTGCAATTAAGCCAAAAGCTAAAGGGGATGAGGATAAAATTGCTTCTGGATTACATACTCTACACGAAGAAGATCCATCTTTTAGCGTTTCATTCGATCCTGAAATCTCTCAAACAATTATTTCAGGTCAGGGTGAATTACAACTTTCACTTGCAATAAAAAGACTAAAAGAAAGATACGGTGTGGAAGTTGACCTTGTGGAACCGAGAGTCCCATACAGAGAAGCTATTAAGGGTAAAGCAAATGACGTAGAATATAAACACAAAAAACAGTCCGGAGGAAGAGGACAATATGGTCACGTTCACTTTAAGATGGAGCCACTTCCAAGAGGAAAAGAATTTGAGTTTGAAAATGCTATAGTTGGGGGAGTTGTTCCCGGTAGATTTATTCCTGCAGTAGAAAAGGGAATAACAGAAATAATGGAAAAAGGTGTTATCTCAGGTAACAAAGTTGTTGATGTTAAAGTTACCTTGTTTGATGGTACTTTCCATAATGTCGACTCTGATGAAATGTCATTTAAAATAGCAGCATCTCAATGTTTTAAAAAAGGATTTATAGAATGCAAACCAATACTCCTTGAGCCAATTTATGAAATTGAGGTAATTGTACCAGAGGATTATATGGGAGATGTAATGGGTGATATATCAAGTAAAAGAGGTAAAATACTTGGAATGGATTCAGACGGACATTTCCAGATAATTAAAGCAAATGTTCCCCTTGCTGAATTATATAAGTATTCCTCTAATCTTAGAAGCCTTACTCAGGGCAGAGGAGTTCACAAAAGACAATTTTCTCATTATGAAGAAGTACCAAAAGAAGTAGAACAAAAAATTATTGATGAATATAATAAGTCCCGGGAAGAGGGGCATTAAGCAGATATTAAGGCAGGTAATTAATTTTACCTGCCTTTTTTCAGAGGAAATATGGAAAAACTTTGGTCACCGTGGCGTTCGCAATACATAGATTCATTTAAATCCCAAAATTCTAAAGAACCTACCGGATGCGTTTTATGCGACTTGGTAAATATGAGCCCATCTGATCCGGAAAATTTAGTTGTTGATAAAGGGGAGTATACTTTCACTGTACTCAATTTATATCCATATAATAATGGCCATCTTATGGTAATCCCATTTCGCCACATTAATGATTTCCCTTCATTAACTTCAGAAGAAAGAATAGAAATTATGGATAAGCTTTTGCTAGCGGAGCAAGCTTTGAGGAAGGTGTCTGCACCGGATGGATTTAATGTGGGCGCGAATATTGGTAAAGCAGCTGGTGCCGGAATAGATGACCACGTTCATTTTCATATCGTTCCCAGGTGGGTCGGAGACTCAAACTTTATGCCCGTACTTGGCGAAGTTAAAATAATTTCACAGGATCTGCTTGAAACAAAGGCAAAACTTGTTGAAGCTTTTGCCCAATTGAAATAAAACCCTGTTAATCTGTACTTCCATATTATTCAAATCTATTATCAATTTTAAATACTTCACAATTACTAATTTATGATTGTAAATTATAAATATTTAATTCCGATTATAGTGGTCCTGTTTTTTTCAGGGTGTAGTAAAAAGTATGATGATGGAAGAAATTTGACTACAAAAGATGGACTTATTTATAAAAATAATGAAACTCAGCCTTATACAGGAAAGGTGAGGGGTAAAGTGGGCGATATATTTATTGAGTATGAAGTTTTGAAAGGTAAAATGAACGGTGAGTTTGTTCTTCGTAATAAAAATAGAATTATTGAAATGAAAGGGCTCATAATGGATGGTAAAAACGAGGGCATTTGGCAATATTATTTCCCGGATGGAAAAATTGTATCGGTAGGCAAATTTAGGAATGATAGTCCTGACAGCACCTGGGAATGGTATTTCTCAAATGGAATGCTGAAAGAATCCGGTGACTACTCTATGGGAAAGAAAGAGGGTGAATGGCATTCATTCACTCCAAATGGAAGTTTATATATTAAAAGAAATTATAAAGATAATATTCAGATTGATTCCACTATAATAAAATAAATATGCCGAATTGCTTTTTATTATCAATAATCACTCTATAAAATTGCAAAATGACAATATAAATATTATTTTTGGAGACATTTTTAGGGCCTATAGCTCAGTTGGTTAGAGCATCTGACTCATAATCAGAGGGTCGGTGGTTCAAGTCCATCTGGGCCCACGTTAGAAACCTCGAATACTAATCATATTCGGGGTTTTTTGTTTTAAACTCAGATAATGTAAGATAAATAAAATTTAGTATTCTGGGATTTGAAAATGTGAATCCAGGTATCTAATTATTTTTTGCGTTTCCCAAAATCTTACATCCATATTTTCAGTTTATAATCAAATATATTTGTACACACTCAGTAATTATTTGTAGGTTGATAAGCGTCTAATATCTAGACGGTTTTCAGTAAAACAGAAACCTACTGTAAAATCTTTTGCCGTTAACTCAATGAACCATACCGTTAGATAAATCTTTGCACACATCGAGGTCAAATTTCTTGACATTATATTGAAAATAAGCAAAATTACCGGATCGTAATAATATTTTGTATTAAGAATTTGTGTGCCCTTGTATTGATTTTATGGTATAGTTTTTGGCTATTAGCCCATTTATGGAACAATTTGCTTAGAAAATTATATTTAGGCTAAAATATACCGCAAGGACATATCTCCTGTTCAATTATTATATCTTGACTTTTATGCAGTTTAGTTATCAATGTTTAAAGTAGAGACTATAATAATTAAAAATATCTAAAGTATTCTTAAAAGCGATGGATTATCAGTTGGGTGTACTTTTACCATACGGAACTATTGTGAAGAAGTGCGAATAATTTCAAATGTTGAAACAGCAGCTCTGTATTAAATGTTTTGAAGTTTTTGTTGGAAATTGGAGTTATTGGTGACTGAAAGTGTAAATTCCATTCTAAAAAATTCTTTGGATTTTCATCCAATTTTCGAAGATATTGATCTTCTCTATGAGACTTATTACAAATCTCAAATTATCAAATTTATTATAGATCCCGCCGGAAATATTAAATCTGTCAATAAAGCATTCCAGAATAAAGTCAAAAAAAGTGATGAACAATTGCTAGGTACTTCAATTTATTCCGTATTCCGGGATAGTTTTAATTACAATTTAAAACAGAGGATTAGAGAGTTAAATAAGAATAAAGAGAATATTATTGAAACATTATCGGTTAATACCAATCTTATTAATTCGTATGAGCTTACACTTACTCCATTAAAAAATAACCTGATCTTTGGGGAAATGTTTGAAACAAATAATTTAAGAAATTCAGTGGATGGATTTGAAGTGCTAAAGTCTATATTTGAATCTTTGCCGAACGCTGTTATAATTACGGACCCTGACGGATTTATTGAGTGGGTCAATGAACCGTTTACAAACCTTACACAATATAATATAGATGAGATCAGGGGGAAGAGTCCCAGAATTTTAAAATCTCACGTGCATGATTTTGAGTTTTATAAAAAAATGTGGCAGACTTTGAAAAGCGGGAAGATCTGGGAAGAAAAGTTGTTTAACAAGCGAAAAGACGGAAGTATATATCTTGATGAGCAAAAAATTATTCCTTGCTTAAATTACGAAAATGAAATAACACATTTTATAGCATTCAAAACTAATGCACCTTATCTGTTTGAGGGAAATGGGAACCATTTGCTGCAGGAAAATTTGTTCAAGAATCTAAATGACGCTGTAACCGTTACTGACACGAAATATAATATATTAGAAATGAGCAGTGGTGCAAAACACATACTTGAATTAGGTAAAGAAAATATTGTAGGGGAAAATTTCTTTAATATCATTCCGCTGGATTTGGAATGGGAGAATAAAACCAGAGTGATGAATTTTCTGTGTGATAAACGAATCACTCATTTGGAAATTCAATTAAACAGTGAAACCGAAAACAAAAAACTTGTTGAATTAAATATTTCCGAGATACAGGATGATCTTAATAATCTGACTGGGCATATTATAATCAGCAAGATTAAAAACAACTTTTCAGGATTGCTTGGTGATGCAATCTATAATGAAAATTTCTTTTCAAAGATATTTGATTCAATTGCGGAATCAATAATAATCTATGACAGGAACTTCAGGATGAAGGCATTTAACCAAAGTGCATTGAAGAGTTTGGACATGACACAGGAGCGACTTTATAATAAAAGATTAAATGAAGTTTATGATTTGCCTGATAAATACATTAAAAGAAGTGAGGACCATATTAGGGAAGTTTTTAATGAAGGTAAGATTAAAAATTATATCAGCGAGTATGATATTGAACCAAAGGCAAGGATATTTGAATCTGTTCTTTTTCCAATAACTGATGCTGACAACAACATCGATTATGTCGGCCTGATTTTCAAAGACGTTACTGCAAGCAAATCTTCGGAAGACTTTCACCTTAAATTTGAAAAATTAGCGACTATTGGAAAAATGGCCGCGTTTATATCACACGAGATGAAAACGCCACTTAATTCAATTAAGATGAATATTGATATGCTTAGCGGTTCAGGCGAAGATGATCCTACAAGAAAAAAATCATTACAGCTTTTGCAGAAAGAGGTGAAAAGATTGTCACGCTTGTTGAAAGAGGTCTTGCAGTATTCCAGCACCAACCCAACAAAATTTATTGAAATATCAATTTTTAGGAAAATAGAAGAAATCAAGTTTCTGTTAAATCCCTTGCTGGAGAAAAAGTCAATTGTATTTGAAAATAATGTTGAAGATAGAAAAATATTAGGGGTAAAAGATAAACTTGAATCAGTATTTTATCATCTTATAGAGAATGCGATTGAAGCAATCGAGGAAAATGGAGAGATTAGAATGTCCTCTGATATTGATAAAAAAAATAAAGAATTTATAATTTTAATAAATGATTCAGGATGTGGTATAGCTAATCCTGACAAAGTTTATGAACCATTTTTCACTACAAAGAAAAAAGGTACAGGACTAGGATTATCAATTGTTAAAAATATACTTGAAGCAAACAATGCTAAAATCAATTTAATAGATCCCAATCCGGGCAACACAACTTTCGAATTGAGATTCCCGATTATTGTATAAATGAGTAATAAAAAGAAAATACTTGTTATTGATGATGACGTATCTACTGCAGAAACCCTGGATATATTTATTACCGGGCTCGGCTATGATGTCTCTTTAGCTTATAATGGTAGAGAGGGGCTTAAAATATTCGATGAGAAAAAGCCGGACCTTGTTTTGACTGATATGGTTATGCCTGAACTTGGCGGCATGGATGTCTTAAAAAAAATAAAAGAAAATAAATCAGGCGTGCCGGTAATTATCATAACCGCAGTTAATGAAATGGATACAATTATTTCTGCGATTCAACAGGGCGCTTATGATTATGTTGAGAAGCCAATTGATATTTCAAACCTGAAAGTAATAATCAATAATGCTCTTGAGACGAGCACACTAGAAGAGAGACTTGAAGATATTACAAAAATTTTTGTTGAGAAAGATAATGACGATGACATCATTGTCGGAAATTCGCCATTGATAAAAGAAATTCTGAAAAAAATTGGTAAAATTTCATCAAGCAGAGTAAATGTACTAATTCAGGGAGAAAGCGGGACCGGCAAGGAATTAATAAGCAGAACAATTCATTACAGTGGTGTTACAAAAGATAAACCGTTTATAGCAGTAAATTCAGCAGCATTGCCGGAGACCCTGTTGGAAAGTGAATTATTCGGACACGTTAAGGGTGCATTTACAGGAGCAATTAGAGATAAGAAAGGAAAATTCGAGTTGGCGGGGAACGGGACTATTTTTCTAGATGAAATTGCAGACATTTCCCCTAATCTGCAGGTTAAACTTTTAAGAGTTATACAGGAGCGGGAATTTGAAAGAGTTGGTGGAGAAACCACAATTTCAATGAATGCTCGGATTATTGCAGCGACTAATAAAAACCTTGAAAAACTAGTAAAAGACGGGCAATTCAGGGAAGATCTTTATTATAGATTAAATGTATTCACAATAAATGTTCCCCCGCTACGTGAAAGGAAAAGCGACATTTCTTTATTAGTCATTCATATCTTAAAAAAGATAAACAAGGAACTACATAAAAATGTTATTAAAATACCTTATGAAGTAATTGATATTCTACAGAATTATAAATGGGTCGGCAATGTTAGAGAATTGGGGAATATTCTGATGCAGGCTGTTCTACTGGCGAGGGGTGATGTGTTGGAAAAGGAAAACATATTTCTCAGTAAAATTAAAGATTATGACTATCAGGAAAAACTTGAAGATCTTAGACTCTCAGAAGTTGAAAATATGCATATAAAATATGTGCTGGATAAAGTAAATTGGAATAAAACTAAGGCAGCAAAACTTCTTGGAATTTCCAAACAAACACTTTATACCAAAATTAAGGCTTATTCAATATCACCAACTTAAATCTAATGGATCTAATTTATTGAAAAGGTATCGCCTGCAATTCAATTAAGGATATACCTGCGTAGCTAAATAAACATAAAATACATGTGACTAAATGTTTTTTTACAAACGAAAATCTTACAAAAATATTTAAATTAAATAGACAAAAAATTATAAATTTACAATTTGGGATAGTTCCTTTATTTGTTTATAAACTCTTTTACTAAAATTAGTTATAGTAACTAATTAGACTTGTTTATAGAGGCGTCTAAAAAACTTTCTTTGTACTATCTAATATTCTGATTAAAAAGTACATAATAAAAAAAAATATCAGGATTATTGTATAAAAACAATGTCAAATATTTAGGCACTTTTATTGCTTACCATATTATCTATAAAGTTGAGCGACTTATTCACTTATTGTGCCCAAAACAACACTAAATGACAATTAGCCAGGAAAACTTAAAAGGACTAACCGGGTTGTTAATTTTTGAAATTGGCAAACAAGAATATTGTCTAGATATCCAGATTGTTTCGGATATAATATTAAGAAAAGATGTTAAAATAAAAATTAACAGTTTTAACCAAGCCACAATTAATATTGGTGATCTGGAATATAAAGTTATCCCATTGCATAGCCTATTAGGTTATCATGAACTGAATAGAAATAATGATTGTCGCGCAATATTGATTGATGTTTTTGGTAAAAGGATTGCTTTCCTTGTTGACGAGGTGATAGAGATTATTACTACAGATAAAATATTTGTAGAGACTTCTCTGGACCTGAAATTATTGGATAATAAAAAATACTTAAACGGCCTGATAAAGTTTCAGGACAGGGAGTTTTTTATCCCCAACCTGGAAATAATATCAAAAGAATTAGAAGAGCTCGCAAATATTTCAACGACAAGTAAGGCATTTAGAGGGGCTTTTTATAATAACGAAACGTACAGGCGGGGAGATCATTAAAAGTTATTATGTCTAAAATGATACTGTATATGAATCATCTAAAAATTGTCAGCGTTTTATTATTAATCCTATTTTGCGGAAGCACAGGGTATCCGCTTAATTTATACAGTGGTGATATCGACGTTGCTCTAAATATGGGAACTATACAAAAAGTAAAGTCAGAGCAAGATAGTCTAAAATATAATTGTAGTGATACAACTGTCATTTATACTGTTAAGCCTGGTGATAATCTATGGGATATTTCTACCAAATTACTGGGTGATGGATTTGGGTGGCGTGAAATATATGATAATAATAAGGAAAAAATTATTGACCCGGGGCATCTTATTCCTAATCAAAAATTAAGAATCATAATATCCTATATTAATGTTTCCCCGACTTCCATTACGCCTCAAAATTTAACTAAAAATAAGAAAAAAATTAGTAACTCGTCAAATGCTTCTATTCAAGCACAGAATAAACAAAATACTTCAATGGACGGAGATCCGGGGATTGGCGGGCTGGTTATTGATCGTACTCAAAGCAAATGGGGGAGAGATTTTGTCGATCTATTTAATAAGAACTTTAATCCCCCTGCATTTATGAATAACTACACAATTGTGATAGAAGAAAAACCGCTCCCAAGATTTGGTACGGTAATACTTATTAAAGTAAACGGTAACTATATCTTTCAAAAATTTATCCAGCCAAGGTACGAAACTATAAAAACTGACGCAGAAAAGGGGACCCAAATGGCTTTATCGTACCTGGCAAATTACCAACAAATCCAGAAGGAATTGCAGGGAGAGGATTTAAAGGGGACAGGAATTTATTAGTAATTAAAAATATTCGAGGAAACTATATGAAATATACTGCAATTAGTTTTTGTTTTTTACTTTTTCTTTTAATTACGTGCAGCAGCACATCGTTTGCTCAGCAACTTGTTTATACGCCTATTAATCCTAACTTTGGCGGCAGCTCATTTAACGGTGCCTGGTTAATGGCTGAGGCCACGGCAGAAAAACATTTTACGGCAGGCTCTTCTTCATCTTATAATCCTTATAGCAATGACCCCCTTCAAAATTTTCAATCGAATCTTAACAGCGCAATTTTAAGCCAGCTTTCACAAAAAATAATTTCACAGGTTTTCGGAGAAAATACTTTGAATAAGGGACATTATCAGTTCGGGAATTATGTGGTTGATATAAACCCGCAAAGCGATGGGATTCATATTTCGATACTGGATAATTCTACCGGTGGGCAAACAAGCGTTATTGTGCCATTTTATTAATACGAGAATATTACATGCATAAATTTCAGAAAATAGTAGTTTCTATCTTAATAATATTTTTAATCCAAATATTTACAGGCTGTGCTGCCTTTGAACCCTTTCAGACATCAAATGCTACTTTAGGGCCGAGGACATCTATGAGTTCTATACTGGATTCACTACCACCTCCTAAAGAGCCTATAGTTGCGGCAGTCTATTCTTTCAGAGACCAGACAGGGCAATATAAGATATCAACTACCGGATCAAGTTTTTCAACCGCCGTAACCCAGGGAGCTACGTCTATTTTAATGAAATCACTTGAAGACTCCGGCTGGTTCATTCCTATTGAAAGAGAGGGGCTCTCAGACCTGCTTAACGAAAGAAAAATTATCCGTTCCAGCAGGGAAAATTACCTGGGTGCGAACGGTAAGAAATTAGCAGATCTTCCGCCTCTATTATATGCAGGGATAATTTTTGAGGGAGGAATTATTTCATACGATTCAAATGTGTTAACCGGCGGTGAAGGAGTTAAATATTTAGGGCTTAGTGCTTCAGGGCAGTATCACCAGGACAGAGTAACAGTATATTTGAGGGCAGTCTCTACACAAAACGGAAGAGTACTGAAAACAGTTTACTCTACTAAGACGGTTTTATCACAACAAATTGATCTAGGGGTGTACAAATTTGTTTCCCTGAATGAATTATTGCAGGCTGAAACAGGATTCACTTATAATGAACCTGTAGGCATTGCAGTTACTGAAGCTATTCAGAAAGCAGTTGAAAGTATGGTAATTGAGGGAGTTAAAGATGGGTTATGGCAGTTAAAAAATCCGAATGATTTTTCAAAACCTGCGTTTACTAATTATATCAAAGAAGTGATGGATAATAAAAGCCAGGATTACCTGGGGCGAACAGTTTCGGATAAAAGAGGGAAATATTCATTGAATCTTAACGTTGGCGGCCAGATATATTCCGGTGACTACTCCAATGCTGAGTGGAGACCTGCATTAGGCATTAAATTAAGAATGGAAACCTCTCACAATTTTTTCATAGAACTTAGTGCTGGAAGAGGTGAATTATCTGCAATAAATTCATTTAAGAACGACTTTACATACTTAAATATATGTGGTGCATACTATCTAATTGACGGGTTTAAAATTTCGCCATATTTTGTTTTTGGAGCGGGAATAGTGTACAGAGAAAATCCGGGTAAAAACAATACCTTCCCTGTTGAAAATGAAAGCTCAGTTTTGGGATCAGTAGTTTGGGGAGGTGGTATTGAATACCGGATTGGGAATAAATTTGGGATAAACTTTGAAATTAATAATCATTATCTGTTAACCGATAAACTGGATGGTTTAACAAACGGAAAATTTAATGATTATTTCTGGAATGGAAATTTTGGGATAAACTACTATTTCTAAATTAAATAATAGTATCAATTAATTTAATAAACCCGCCTGTAAAAGGAGGTGGAAAAGGCATTTACAATAAATCTAATTTTTTATTACCTGTAAAAAAAGGAGGTGAAAGGGAATAAAAAAAGTTTTTATGCAGAACATATTTTGGCAGAATGTTTAGCATAAAGGGGCAGCGCCAGAGTCCATCTATTATATACAATAAGTTGTATTAAATAGATTTGCACGGAACCCTAACGCCGCCAAATTTTTAAGCACTGTCTTTAAAATAATAATTAAAAACAGTAAAAGTAACTGCCAAATATGCCTGATTTGTTCAAAATCTTCAATTTCGGGCAGGTTAGGATGTTATATTTAAACTATTTTAAAATTTTTAGAGGGACTAAAAATGAAAAAATTATTCGCAATAATTATTGCAATTACTTTTTGTGCTGGTTTTGTATTTGCACAGAACACTGATTCGACATCACAAACTGGCAATAGTAACATAGCCAATACAACACAAACTGGTCATAATGATGCTTATACTACACAAGTTGGTGATATAAACAAAGCAACTGTAACGCAGATTGGAACAAATTATGGTGAGATTGATCAGCTTAATAATGCATATAAAAATGTAGCAACATTATCCCAGAATGGTTCTGGAAATGAAGGCTGGATAAACCAAGGTATGACTGCAGGATTCTGGAGCGATTATCAAACAGTAGGAGCAAAGTGGAACAAAGCTACTATGACTCAAACTGGTAATTCGAATCAGGGATCACTAGAGCAATACGGAGGAAGCAATAGCACTAATGGAAATGTAGCCAATCTTACTCAAGATGGAAACGGTAATACAGCTTATGGTTATCAAGGATGGGCTTATAGCGGTTGGGGCGAGACATATACGACATCTCACCTTCAAAGTTTCAACAGTAAGGTTAACATTTCACAAATTCATAATAACAACTATGCCGCGGTCTGGCAATATGGCGGTAACGGAAACAATGCATCAATTTCCCAGGATGGAAATAATAACTCATCTTCAATAGTTCAAGGTTCTATTTATAATGATGCTCCTTACTCCTTTTCTCATCCTGTTATTAACACTGTAAATAATTATGCTAAGGTAGCACAAACGGGTGATAATAATCATGGAAAAGTAATGCAACTGGGGGACAACAACTCGTTTAAATTATCCCAGGGCAATGGCAGCAGTGTTGGTTATGATGTAACACAAACAGGTCTCTTGCTTGGTCGCAATGCATATTTCCAGCAAGATGGAGATAATAACAAATTTACCGGGGAACAAATCAATGGAGCAAAATTAGACGCTGCAAGTGAAGGTATTACCGGATATTATGGCAGTTTTCAGAAGGGTAACGGTAACACTATCAATTTAAGGCAATACAATGACAATGCATT
>Ga0209919_1001214_pt1 | contig 12704 bp, 9 predicted proteins | sample SalPon2A_C_D2_MG_FD_185721 | JGI IMG/M metagenome (GOLD analysis project Ga0209919, IMG submission 185721) | Soil microbial communities from South San Francisco under conditions of wetland restoration - Salt Pond MetaG R2A_C_D2_MG (SPAdes)... | ecosystem: Environmental > Terrestrial > Soil >... | reverse complement strand
TGTATTCAACTCTTCCCGGTTCTTCAAACGCCATGGCTCCCCCCGAAGAAGATCCAATCAGGACGGGCCCATTGAAGCGCTTTTACCTTCATCTGTCAAGAACGGATCTTCCGGAAAGGACCTCCCTGCGCCCGTCCCTTTTCTATGGCACCGTCCTGAATCAGTGAGTACATCACCGGCGGATGGTACAACCCATTGACCTGTCTGAGCTTCCCCAAAATCACCGCTGAACCCATGGGTGCAAGCTAGTATTTTGGAAAATCTGATTCAGCCCAAGCAGTTACACTCTTCATCCGGCATGAACCCATCGATTCAGGACCATATTAACCAAAAGGGGGGGATTGACTTTTGCCCCAACTGGGTTCAAATGGAAATACAGACTGTTTATCGGGCCTTTACGGTCGAGGGGTAAAACCGGGCTCTGCCCGCGGGGGAGCCATGAAAGGTGAAATCAGAGCTTTGTCCAAAAGGCGCGCGCAGGAGCAGCAGAGCTATCGCACCCTGTTTCGCCGAACCCCGCTCATGATGCACTCCATCGATCACCAGGGGCGCCTGATCGAGGTCAGCGACGCCTGGCTCGAAACCCTCGGCTATGAGCGGGATGAAGTCATCAACACCAGGCTGATCCATTACCTGAGCGAGGATTCCAGGCGCCTGGCCGAAGGGAGCATTCTGCCCCAGTTCTTTCGCCAGGGGTTCGTCAGGGATATCCCCTATCAGATGGTGAGGAAGAACGGCGACATCCTCGATGTGCTGATCTCGGCGACCGCCGAATACGATGCCCAGGGGCGCTTCCTGCGGAGCATGGCCGGAGTCGTCGACGTCACGGCGCACAAACGGATGGACGATGCGATCCGCAAGTTCGCCCATTACGATCCCCTGACCGGCCTGCCCAACCGGCTGCTGCTGCAGGACCGGCTGAAGCATGCTCTGTCCCAGGCCCACCGGGAGCGCTCCCAGGTCGGTGTGGTCTTCGTCGACATCGACCGCTTCAAGTGGGTGAACGACACCCTCGGCCACAACATGGGGGACAGGCTGCTGCAGATCGTCGGCGGACGCCTGACCGAGTGCGTCCGGGACTGCGACACCGTTGCCAGGGTCGGCGGGGATGAGTTCGTCATTATCCTCTACGGGTTCAAGTCGTCGAACGAACCGAGCATCTTCGCCAGCCGCTTCCTGGAAACCCTCGCACGACCGGCCAAACTCGACGGCCGGGAGTTCTACACCACCGTCAGCATCGGGGTCGCCCTCTATCCGACGGACGGTGCTGATGGCGAAACCCTGCTGCGCAACGCCGACATCGCGATGTACGCCGCCAAGGAGCGGGGCCGCAACAACTTCCAGTTCTTCTCCGAGGAGATGGACGCCAGGGCGAGGGAAAAGCTGGCCCTCGAATCGCGCCTGCGCCACGCCATCGAAAATCACGACCTCTTCCTCGCCTACCAGCCCCAGCTCTCCCTGCACGACGGCCGAATCGCCGGCATGGAAGCCCTGCTGCGCTGGCGCGATTCGGAGAGGGGCCTGATTTCGCCGACCGAATTCATCCCGGTCGCCGAGGAGACGGGGCTCATCATCCCTCTGGGAGAGTGGGTCCTGCGGACCGCCTGCGCCCAGATCAAGACCTGGCAGGAGAGAGGGCTTTCCCCCTGCCGGATCGCAGTGAACGTGTCGGGACTACAGTTCAAGCGAGTCGACTTCGTCGACATGGTGGAAAGGGTGCTCAGCGATTCCCGCCTCAACCCCGGCTGCCTGGAGATCGAACTGACCGAGAGCATCATCATGGAGAACGTCCAGGATGCCATCATGACCCTGACCGACCTGAAGGTCCGCGGCATCCACCTGGCCATTGACGATTTCGGCACCGGCTACTCCTCGCTCATCTATCTCAAGAACTTCCCCTTCGACCGGATCAAGATCGCCCAGGAATTCATCAGCGTCATGCCGATGGACCAGGACAGCGAAGCGATCGTCGAAGCGATCATCTCCATGGCCGACAGCCTGCACCTGAACGTGATCGCCGAAGGGGTGGAGACCAAGGGCCAGCTGGATTTCCTGCGGGTACGCAAGTGCCACGACCTGCAGGGCTTCTATTTCTCTCCGCCCGTCCCGGCCGAATCATGGACCTGGAGGCTCAGCCGCCAGCTCGACCGCAAAGGCCACAACCTGCTGCGGCACTGACCGCCCTGCCCTGTGACAAAAAAACCGCCGAACCGGCTCATGGCCGGTTCGGCGGTTTTTACTTGATTCACATTCCTATCTTCAAACTCCAGCCCCCTCCCCGAAGAAGATCGAATCCTTTTATTTCACCCCGCCTCTCCCTGCTTCCGGAACCACTCGACGAAGCGGACAATCCCCTCCTCGATCGCTACCTCCGGCGCATAACCGAACATCCGGCGGGCTTTGTCGACCTCGGCGTAGGTGCACAGGACGTCGCCCGGCTGCATCGGCAGCCGGTTCAGCTGCGGCTCGCAGTCCATCGCCTCGCCGAGCAGGCGCACCAGGGTGGAAAGCTCCACGGTGCGCGACTCGCCCAGGTTGAAGATATCGTAGACCGGCTCTTTAGCGACATCCAGCCAGTCGAGGGCGCCGAGCACCCCCTGCAGGGTGTCGCTGATATAGGTGTAGTCGCGCCGGGTGGTGCCGTCGCCGAAGAAGGGGATCGGCTTGCCGCCGGCCATCAGGCGGGCGAACTTGTGGATCGCCAGGTCAGGGCGCTGGCGCGGGCCGTAGACGGTGAAGAAGCGCAGGCAGGCGACCGACATGCCGTAGAGGTGATGGTGGTTGTGGCAGAGCAGCTCGCCGGCCTTCTTGGTGGCGGCGTAGGGCGAGATGGGACGATCGACCCGGTCGGACTCGGAAAAGGGGACCTTCTCGTTGTTGCCGTAGACCGAGGAGGATGAGGCGAAGGCGACCCGCGTCACCCCGGCCCGTCGGCAGGCCTCGAGCAGCTCGAGGGTGCCGTCGACGTTGACCTCGTAGTAGAGGCGGGGGGACTCGATCGAGGGTCGCACGCCGGCCATGGCGGCCAGATGGACCACCGCCGCCTCCTCCGGATTTCCCAGGGCGGCCAGGGCGCGGTCGAGGTCGCCGGGCGAGCGCAGATCACCGCGCAGCGCCGCCAGTGAGGCCCCGTCGCGCCGGGCGACGGCCCGCACGGCAGCCAGGTTGGACTCCTTGATCGCCGGATCGTAGAAGTTGTTGAAATTATCCAGGAGCACCACCCGCCTGCCCCCGGCAAGGAGGGCTTCGCAGAGGTGGGAGCCGATAAAGCCGGCGCCGCCGGTCACCAGGACGGAAGAGATCGCCATTGTCGCCTCAGCGCTTTCTGACCAGGGCCGAGAGTTTTTCCTCGGCCTGGAGGCGGGCGACGATCTTCTCGGCGGCCGCCGAAGTTTTAAAGGGACCGACGAAGACCCGGTGCCAGACCCCTTTTTCCTTGAGGTCGGCCGTCTCGACGAAGGAGGCGTAGGACTTGTCGGAGAGCCGTCCGCTCAGCTTCGCGGCGTCGTCGGCGCCACGGAAGGAGGCCACCTGCACCACGTAGGCGCCGTCGGCACTGGCTGCGGGGGGCTTTTGCGCGGGAACCGGCGCCGCGACCACTTTTTCGGGTTCGGCCGCGGCCGCCTTCGGTTTCGGTTCAACCGCTTTCCGCTCCGCCGGCTTCTTCTCTTCGGGATCCAGATTGATGCCGCTTCCCAGCGGCGACGGCTCCCCCTTGGGCAGAGAATCGTAGAAGGTCAGCTTTTCGGCGCTCTTTTCCGACCCGGAGGCGGGAGGCTGCTTCTCCGAGACGGTGCCGGCGACCGGAATGCGGGGCGAAGATGACGCCGGAGCTGCCGCCACCTCGGATCCAGAGGCACCGCGACCGACCATCACGCCGAGGGTGAAGCTGACCAGCGAAACGGCCAGAACCAGAACCAGCAGCACCAGCGCCTGTTTCTTCTCCATGCGGCGCTGACTGCGGGAAACAACCTGACGTGTCATGAGACTCCTCCCCGTCACATCCGCTCCGGGGCCGATATCCCGAGAAGCGTCAGTGCGTTTTCGAGAACGATACGGACGCAGTTGACCAGGTAGAGCCGGGCCCGGCTGGTGGCGGGATCGTCGACGAGCACCCGCTGCCGGTTGTAGTAGCTGTGGAACTGGGCGGCCAGCTCCTGCAGGTAGAAGACTATGCGGTGCGGCTCCAGGCTCTGGGCGGCATTTTCCACCGTCTCCGGGTAGCGGGCCATCAGCTTGGCCAGGGCCAGCTCCTCGTCCAGGGCCAGCCGGTCGAAATCGACCTCGCCGAGAGCCGGCACGGCAACCTGCTGTTCGGCTGCGTTGCGGTTGACACTGCAGACCCGAGCATGGGCGTACTGGACGTAGTAGACCGGGTTGTCCGAGCTCTGCTCCTTGGCCAGGTCGAGATCGAAGACGAGCTGGGCGTCGGTGCGGCGCATGAGGAAGAAGAAGCGGGTGGCGTCGCGGCCGACCTCGTCGATCAGGTCGTGCAGGGTGACGTAGCTGCCGGCGCGCTTGGAGATCTTGACCTCCTCGCCGCCGCGCATTACGGTCACCATCTGGTGCAGCACGTAATCGGGCCAGCCCTGCGGAATCCCCGTATCGAGGGCCTGCAAACCGGCCCGCACCCGGGTCACCGTACTATGGTGGTCGGAGCCCTGTTCGTTGATGACGCGGGTGAAGCCCCGCTCCCACTTATTGAGATGATAGGCGACGTCGGGGACGAAGTAGGTGTAGTTGCCGTCGGCCTTGCGCATCACCCGGTCCTTGTCGTCGCCGAAGTCGGTGGTCCGCAACCAGAGGGCGCCGTCCTGCTCGTAGGTGTGTCCCTTCTCGGTCAGGAGCCGGACCACCGCGTCTACCCGCCCCTCGGCATAGAGGCTGGACTCGAGAAAATAGACGTCGAAACCGACGCCGAAGACCGACAGGTCCCGGTCCTGCTCCCGGCGCAGGTAGGCGACGGCGAAATGGCGGATCGCTTCGAGATCCTCGGGATCTGCGGCGGCGGTGACGTGCCGGTCGCCGGCGTCGACGGTCTCGCCGGCCAGGTAGGAGCGAGCCAGGTCGCGGATGTAGTCCCCCTGGTAGCCGTCGGCGGGCCAGCGCGAATCGTCCGGCTCGATGCCGAGACAGCGGGCCTGCACCGACAGGGCGAGATTGGTGATCTGGGCGCCGGCATCGTTGTAGTAGAACTCGCGGGTGACGTCCCAGCCGGTGGCCGCCAGCAGGCGGCAGAGGCAGTCGCCCACCGCCGCGCCCCGGCCGTGGCCGATGTGCAGGGGGCCGGTCGGGTTGGCGCTGACGAACTCCACCTGGACCTTGCGCCCCGAACCGTCGCGGCCGCGGCCGTAGCTACGGCCGCCGCGCTGGATTTCGTCGAGTACACCGTACCAGCAGCGGTTGGTCAGGAAGAAGTTGATGAAGCCGGGCCCGGCGATCTCCACCTGCCGCCACATCTCGCCCCGGCCGAGGGCCTCGACGAGTATTTCGGCGATCTTGCGGGGAGCCTTTTTTTCCGGTTTGGCCAGCATCATCGCCACGTTGGTGGCGAAGTCGCCATGCGCGGGATTGGCCGGGATCTCCAGGCTGAAATCGGGGAATTCGCCCGAATCGAGCCGGCCCTGGGCATAGCAGGACTCAAGCGCGGCGCGGACGGCTTTTCGCAATCGTTCTTTCATCTTCGGTCAGTCTTTCTCAGGGGTTTCGTCGTTGAAGCGGAACCGCCGGCCGGCTCCGGTTGAAGCGGGCTCGCCAGAAAGAGAGTATGTTATCGCCACTGCTGCGCTACTGTCAAGAAAAGCCGTGGAGAAGGCAAAAGTAGTCGAAGGATTGCTATTCCGGGAGCAGCAGTCACAATAGGAGGGGAGCAAGGGGAGGGATCGTTTTGAGGACGGGATGGTTCAAGCGGGGAGCGAAACGATGAGCGAAATAGACGTGTTCTGGGCGGTCGAAGACCAGGGCGAAAGGTTGCGGGAGCTGACTTCCGACGATCCGCAAATCAAGGAAGAGCCGCTCCGGCGCGATGTGCGCTCCCTGGGCAGGCTACTCGGTACGGTGATCAAGGAGCAGTCCGGGGAGGCGGTCTTCGAACTCGAGGAAAAGTTGCGTCGGCTGGCGATCAGCCACCGTGAGGAGGAACGCGGCAACGAGGAGAAGGAGTCGGAAGGCTCCGCCGAGCGCGAACTGCTGGACCAGATGACGGCGATTATCGCCGACATGAACGAGGCCGAAGCCCACCGGATCGTCAAGGCCTTCGCGACCTTCTTCGAACTCACCAATCTGGCCGAGACCGCCCATCGCAAGCGGCGCAGCCGGGCCCACCGGGTCGCCGGAGATCCCGGCAAGGCCGGCTCGCTGCGCGCCACCCTGCAGCGAATGCACGATGCCGGCATCGACGCCGAGGATGCCCTGCGCCGGCTGGGACAGGTGGAGGCCGTGCCGGTCTTCACCGCCCACCCGACCGAGGTGGCGCGCAGGGTGGTCCTCTTCAAGCGGCGGCGTATCGCCGGGCTCCTGACGCAACTCGATCGCCTGCCGTTGGCGGCCGCCGAGGCCGAAGCAGACCAGGAGGCGATCCTGGGGGAAATCACCGCCCTTTGGCAATCGGACGAGGTGCGTCGACGAAAGCCGACGGTGAGGGATGAAATCGTCATGGGCCTCGACCATTACCCGGCGGCCCTCCTGCCCTGCCTGGTGCCGCTCTACGAGGAGCTGGCCCGGGATTTCCGCCACGTCTACGGGATCGACATCGATCCGACCGACCTGCCGCAGGTGGTGCGCTTCGGCTCCTGGATCGGCGGCGACCGCGACGGCAACCCCTTCGTAACCGCCGAGAGCACCCGGGTCGCCCTGCAGAAGTCCCGCGAGGTCATCCTCTCTCACTATCTCGAGGCCGTCGAGCGCCTCAGGGACAGGATCACCCCTTCGACCTGCCAGACCGGCAGCGCGCCCGAGCTCCAGGCCGCCCTCCAGCAGTACGTCCGGCGCATGCCCGAGGCGGCCCGCGAGGTGGACACCCTGCCCGAATGCGAACCGTGCCGGCGCTACCTCGGCTTTATCCGCCACCGCCTGCGCCGCACCCTGGGGGAGCCGAACGGCCCGGAGGCCTATCCGGACGCCGGAGAACTCCTGGATGACCTCGACCTGCTCGGGCGTGCCCTGCGCGAGCGGCGCGGTGAACGCCTGGCCCGGCGCCTGGTCGCTCCCCTGCGCCTGCAGGTCGCCACCTTCGGCTTTCATCTGCACAGCCTCGATATTCGGCAGCATGGCCGGGTCCATGCCGAGGCGGTCGAGGAACTGGCGGCCGGCGGCAATGACAAGTCGGAGAGACTGCCGTCCTCGCCGTCGCCGCAGACCGCCGAACTGCTCGACACCCTGCGGGCCATCGCCCGGATGAAGGAGGAATTCCCCCCCTGCTCCATGCGCAGCTACGTCATCAGCGGCGCCTCTTCGGTGCGGGACATCCTGTCGCTGACCTGGCTCATGGAGCTGTGCGGCATCACCGTCGCCGGCAACGAAGTGAAGGGCGATCCCGGCCTGATGCCGGTGCCGCTCTTCGAGTCGATCGAGGACCTGCGCAACGCGCCTGAAATCTGCCGGGTCCTTTGGTCGAGCGAGGATTTCGCCCCCTACCTCGATTCCTGGGGACGCTGGCAGGAAGTGATGCTGGGTTACTCCGACTCCAACAAGGACGGCGGCATGCTCACCAGCAGTTGGGAACTCTACAAGGCGCACCGGGCCCTGCACCGGGTGGCCGAGGAGTGCAACGTGCGTCTGAAGCTTTTCCACGGCCGCGGCGGCACCGTCGGCCGCGGCGGCGGCCCGACCCACCGGGCGATCGTCTCCCAGCCGCCCGGCGCCTTCACCGGCGCCTTCAAGCTCACCGAGCAGGGCGAGGTGATCAATTTCAAATACTCCGATCCGGCCCTGGCCCGGCGCAACCTCGAACTGATGGTGGCCGCGTCCCTCGAAGCCCTCTCCCGCACCGGCCTCGTCGAAGCACAGGCGGAGGAAGACTGGGAGAAGGCCCTGGAGGAGATGTCCCGGACGGCCTTCGCCTTCTATCGCCAGAAGATCGCCGACAACCCCGACATCCTGCCCTATTTCGAACAGGCCACCCCGGTAAACGAGTTCGAGCTGGCCAAAATCGGCTCCCGTCCCTCGCGGCGCAAAGAGAGCCGGGGCCTGGAGGACCTGCGCGCCATTCCTTGGGGCTTCGGTTGGATTCAGAGCCGGCTGCTGATCCCGGCCTGGTTCGGGGTCGGCACCGCCCTGGAACGATTCGCCGAACGCGGCGAGGACCAGCGGGAGCTGCTGCGCACGATGATGCGCCGCTTTCCCTTCTTTTTCGACCTGATCCGCAACGTCGAGATGGGGATGGCCAAGGTCGACCTCCCTCTGGCCCGCCGGTATGCCTCGCTGGTCCCCGACGCAGAGCTGCGTGAACGGGTCCTGTCGATGCTGATCGAAGAATTCCATCGCACCTGCCGCCAGGTGCTGGCGATCACCGGCCAGGACCGCCTGCTGGAAGCCAACCCCGACCTCTCGCGCTCTTTGCGCCTGCGCAATCCCTACGTCGATCCGATGAGCCTGGTCCAGATCGAACTGCTGCGCCGCAAGCGCGGCGGAAGCGGCTCGGAGGAGCTCGACTACGTGCTGGCCGCCACCATCAACGGCATCGCCGCGGGCCTGCGCAATACCGGCTAGGCCGACTCCCGGGAGCGTTCCAAATCGGTCGGAAGTCGGCGGTCCAGAGCATCTGAAAAAGATTTCTTCTGCCGCCCTCCGTCGCCAGGGGCGGCAGTCCGACCGTCCGACCGCTTTGCCTAAAAAAAAGGGTCCCGCGGGTTTGATTTGCACCCGCGGGACCCTTTGACCTTTATTCGCATCCGGCCGAGCCGGAAACCCTCTATTTTTTTTCAGCGTCCTTCGATTCGGCTTCTTTTTTTTTGTCCGCAGATGGGAACTGGTAGACCACCTCGTCGTCCTTGACCATGCCGAGTTCGCGACGGGCGATGCTCTCGATGTAGCGGCGATCGGAGCGCAGGGCTTCGATTTCCTTCCGCAACTCCGCCTTGGTCGCCTCCAGCTCCTCGATCTGTTCCTGCAGGGCCGCCTTTTCCCGGCTCAGTTTCAATGTTCGCAGAATACCCTTCTCGCCGAAAAGAGCGATCCCCAGAAGCAGGGCGATCAAGAGAAGCGACCAGACCGGCATCTTTCTGTTGGGCGAAAATGACGCGGGCTCGGAAGGCGGCATAGCCATGACTCTCTGGCAGTGAATACTTTTTTGGGCAATAGGTTGAAAGAAAGACGCCCACCGGAAAAACCGGCGGGCGTCCTGGATGCGAATTTACTCCATCGAGACCTGCTCCCGGATTTTTTCCAGGGTCTTGGAGCCGATCCCCTTCACCTTGATGAGATCTTCGGAGCGACTGAAATTTCCGTGCTCGGACCGATAGGCCACGATGCGCTCGGCCGTCACCCGGCCGATGCCCGGCAGGATCTGGAGTTCCTTGGCGCTGGCGGAGTTGACGTTGACCGTCGTCGCTTCGACGGCGGCGACGTGAACCTGCCCGTTGGCGGCAAGCGATGTCACCGGAGCGGTAAAGGCCAGACAGACAACGGTCAAAACAATCCAGACAAATTTCTTCATTTGTTCCCTCCTCCTGTTTAAAAGTTTTTTGGTGACCTCCCGACCGTTAGTTTCCCCTCCTCCCCCCTTTCGTGTTGAATTTAAAGCAATAGGCCGGGAATACAAAAAACGAAAATGCAAACATCCGCCTTGCGGCGTACAAATACCGGGAATCGAACCTTCCGCCAACCGAAGATTTCCGTCGGCAGGGACCGTTTCCGGACAGGACCTACTTAGCACATCCAAATGGCAAGGTCAACCAGTTCCCGGAGACGGAACCTGCCCTCAATCCTCGGCCTCGTCGAGACTGCCGCCGAACTCAGCCACCCGGCCGAGCCCGGTCAAGGCGAACGAAACGAGGTATTCGGTGTCCTCCAGGCGGTCACGGTAAGTCAGGTAAAGGCTCCAGCATTGGGCCCGGTACTCCAGGTCCACCGCCTGCTCCAGGGTCGTCTGTTCCTCGAAGTCATACCGGTGCCGATAGCCGAGATAGACCGGTTTCAGGATACTCAAGTCGACCTCCCCGGAAAGATACTCCAACTCCTCCTGCCGATAACGGTAGTCCAGGGAGAGCTCGTTTCCGGAGCGATCAGTCACCGCTCCACGGGCATTAAAAACAACAAACCGGTTGGTGAATCCATCTTCGTCGGCGTTGACATCGTAGCGGGCATCGATATCGAGGTAGCTCCAGCGGGTCGGGCGCAGGATCATTTCGGCCCGGATATCGGAAAAAGGCCGCAGGCGGTCCTGGGAATTCAGGCGGTCCCGGCGCGACTCCCGAATATCGTATTCCTGGGACAGCCGCAGATAGAGAAACTCGTGGTAAACTGTCTCGCCCTCCTCCGGCTCGAGGCGGGCGACAAAGCGATTGGTCAGGGCGAGGGCGATTTTATTCTCGGGACCGATTTCATCGAGAGCGTCGAACTGGGGGAGATGCTCCTGGTTCTCGGGTGAGATGTAACTGTAGACCAGTTCCGGTTCGATGCTGTGGCGGATTTTTTTTACCACCGGACCGCCGGGGGAGTAGACCCGATCGAGGCGGCTGGAAAAATGAGTGGAAAAATCCCAAAGACCCTCCTTTTCAAAACCGGGCCCCTCGTCGGAGGTCCAATAGAGACGTTCCCTGAAGCCGATCTCCGGCTGAATCGCCAGCGCCCGAACCGGCTTGAAAATGGCCGAAAGCGAGGGCCGGGCCGTCAATCTCTGCCCCTTGACCCCTTCCTTTCTCCAGAAATAAGTATAGCCCGACTCCAGGGCCGCGTAGACCGGTGTTTCTCCCAATCTTTGCCGAATGGACTCGAAACGGACCTCCGGCAAACGCTGCAGGGTCAGGTCGTTTTTCTGCTCCAGGTCCTTGATGTACTTGAGCTGGGCGCCAAGGTTCCGATTGCCCCACGAACGGCTGCCAGCGACGACCGACTGGGCCGTATCCTTGTTGTATTCTTCGGCCGCCTCGCCGAAATCGTCGAAATAGTCCCGACTGCTGACGTACTCCGCGTCGGCGGAGAGCCAGACGTCGCCCGGCAGGGTTCCGCCGTGCAGCCAGTTGAAGGCATAGCGGTCGTCGCCGTCGGCAAGACCGTTAATGTGATAGCCCTTGAGCTCGCCCTCGTTGTCCTGGCCCAGAACGTAGCGGTATTCGATGCCCTTGCCGATACCGAGGTCGGAGAGGTAGTCGAGATAGAACGTGGCGTCCATGTTACGATCGATCACCTGGTAATAGGCGAGGGAAAGCTCGGTGCCGCGCTTCTGCGAGTATCCGTAGCGGGGCATCAAAAATCCCGATTCGCGTTCGGATTTGACGGGATAGAGCAGATAGGGCGTGTAGAGCACCGGTAGTTTGTGCAGATAAAAGACGACGTCCCGGGCGCGGGCGTAGCCGCCGAGGGTGACGTCGAGACGGCGGGCGCTGAATCGCCAGGACGGATTCGGTCCGTCGCAGGTGGTGAACGCTCCGTCTTCCACCCGGTAGGTTTGTTCACCGAGTTTTTCGATTTCGGCTCCGGTTAGATGGAAATTATGCTCCCTGAGAAAAACCCTTCCGTCGGTCAGACGGCCCCGGCCGGTATCGAGGTTGAGGCTCATCTCCTCGCTTTCGAGCTCACCGGCCGGTTCGCTCAGCCGCACGTGGCCGGAGGCCTCGGCCTCACCGGTTTCGGTGTTCCAATCGACCCGATCGGAAAGCAGGGTCAAATCTCCTTTCCGCACCCGGACCTGGCCCGAGGCGTGATAGGTCGAGGTATTCTCGTCAAAGGTCAGTTGATCGGCTTCGATGCGAACCGGCGATTCATCGCGCAGGCTCTCGCCGCCTTCCAGGGCCAGGGCCTTGACGGGAAGACAGAGGATAGCGATCGTCACCAGCAGCACCCCCCGGATCGACAGGAAAGACTTCACGACCGTTTCATCTCCTGATTCATCAGAAATTCCCGGGCGGCAGCCACGAGAAAGAGGGAGCCTGCCACGAGAACGATTTCTCCACCGGCCCGATCGGCCAGAGCCTTCGATAGCGCCTCCTGCGGCTGCTCGAAGGCCTCGGCGCGGCCGCCCCTGCCGCGGACGAGTCGGACCAGCTCGTCCGGCGCCGTCGCCTGCTCGACCGGCGCGAGGGTACAATAGACTTTGGTCGCTCTTGCCAGAAGTGGCTTCAGGATGTCCCCGGCGACCTTGTCCCGCTTCATCCCCAGCACCCAGCGGACACCATCGATCTGCAGGGTATCGAGGTATTCGGCCAGCACCGAGGCCCCGCCGGCGTTGTGCGCGCCGTCGAGCAGCACCTCGCGGCCTCCCCGCCACCACTCCAGACGGCCCGGCCACCGCGTCCTGGAAACCCCCTCGATAACGGCTCCGTCGGCAATTTCGGCTCCCTGGCGCCGCAGCAGGCCAACGGCAGCCAGGGCCAGGGAGAGATTGCCATGTTGATGGGCACCGGGCAACGCGGTTTTCAGCTCGGTAAGTTCGAGTCCCACTCCCCGATAGCTGAAGCCTGCTCCTGACTCCGAGGCGGAAAAATCATGCCCGTAACGAAAACACGGTGCTCCGACCTGCCGGGCCCTTGCCTCGAGAACTTTCC
>Ga0209919_1001209_pt1 | contig 12726 bp, 9 predicted proteins | sample SalPon2A_C_D2_MG_FD_185721 | JGI IMG/M metagenome (GOLD analysis project Ga0209919, IMG submission 185721) | Soil microbial communities from South San Francisco under conditions of wetland restoration - Salt Pond MetaG R2A_C_D2_MG (SPAdes)... | ecosystem: Environmental > Terrestrial > Soil >... | reverse complement strand
AGTTTCCGTGGGCGCCTCGGCATCGGGATTATTGCGGGAATTATCGTTCATCTTTATACGCCGGAGTTTATTCCCCGAAAATTATATCACTCTGCCGCCGGCGAGACATGGTATCGCGATTCGCCGACGGCATCGGGTATACTGCGCGCATGAGCGACGACCCGGGCGGCCTGGTGGAGGAATTTTCGAGCGCGTTATTGCGGCATGGTCGAAAGGTTTGCACCGCGGAATCCTGTACGGGCGGGTTGATTGCCAAGACCTTTACCGATCTCGCCGGCAGCTCTGACTGGTTCGAGCGCGGCTTCGTCACCTACAGCAACGAGGCCAAGCGCGAAATGCTGGCCGTGCCGGCATCGCTGATCGCCGATTACGGTGCGGTTAGCGAACCGGTCGCGGTGGCGATGGCCAACGGCGCGCTAGGCCACAGCCACGCCGATTACGCGATCGCGGTCACCGGTATCGCCGGTCCCGCCGGCGGCAGCGCCGAAAAGCCCGTCGGCACGGTCTGGATAGCAGTCGCCTCGAACGAGCAGCAACGCGCCCGTCACTATCGCTTCGACGGCAACCGGCAGGCAGTCCGCGAGGCGACCCTGCGGCAGGCGATCATCGACGCGCTGCAACTGCTCGACGACTAACGGCGCCGCGAATCCGCGGCGCCGGTATAACTCCGCACGATCATAGCCAGAGTTTGAAGCGGCTCTCGTGTTCTCGCGGCAGCGTCTGCCGCGAGAATTGAAATCGCTTTAGTAACTCGGCCGCCGAAGGGCTGGAATCGGCGAGACCGATATCCTGGCGCAGGCGGTCCGGTAATTTTTCCAGCTGAGCACCCACCGTCCGCCGCTGTCGCGCGGTCCTTAGTCGATGCGGGAGGGTCCTCAGGGCGGCGGCGATAAACGGGCCGATAGCGGATATCGGCAGGCGCCGCGGTGAAGTGGTTGCAGTCGTCATCGGGGTTGCTCCGATGTTTGAGTTGCGGCGATTACAGGGCTGTGCTGACTACAATGCTTCGATGCTTGTCGAAATAAACTAGTGGTTTAATGGCCTTGTCTGCGCTAGAGTTGGCGCTACTGCCGACCGCCCGGTGACCGCTTATGAAAGGTACTCCCAGCCTTACGGCAATCGGCCGGATCCTCGGCGACCCGACGCGCACCCTGATCCTCGAAATGCTCTACGACGGCCGCGCCTGGTCGGCCTCGGAACTCGCCAACGCCGCCGGCATCACCCCGCAGACCGCGAGCTCCCACCTCGGCAAGCTGATCGACGCCAACCTGCTGGCGGTCGAGCCGCAGGGGCGAAATCGCTACTACCGGCTGGCCGACAGCGAAGTCGCCGAGGCCCTCGAAGCGCTGATGGTGCTGGCCATGCGCCGTAATCGGCGCCCCGATCTCGTCAGTGTGCGGGAGGATCCGCTGCGACACGCGAGGACTTGCTACGATCACATCGCGGGCTGCCTCGGCATTGCGATCGTCGATCGGCTGATCGCGCAGGAGTGTCTGGTGAACGATCACCAGCATTACCGGCTGACCGAAAAGGGCGCAGACCTGATGACGAGCCTCGGTATCGACCTGCAATCGATACGCGGCGGCCGGCGGCCGTTTACGCGCCGCTGCCTGGACTGGACCGAGCGGCGCCATCACCTCGGCGGGGCGCTCGGCGCCGCGCTCGCCGCGTGTTTTTTCGACCGCCGGTGGATCCGGCGAATCGACCAGACGCGGGCGCTCAAAATCACCCCCGAAGGGCAGCGCCAGCTGAAACGACTCGGCCTGTACGCCTAGGCCCGGCAGGACTGGCGGATTTTCCACTGCGCGTTAATTTGTCCTGCTGTTTGACCAGGCGCGCCTGGGCGGAGGCGGGCACTTACTTGCCGGGCAGGGGATTCGCCTCGGTCGATAGTGACGGGGGTTGCAAGATCCCCGCTTTCGCGGGAGCGAAGCTAGAGCGTCGCCTTGCTGACCCGGCACAGGTGGGTTTTCAGGTTGGCCTGCTGAGATATCGGATCGAGGCGGATCCCGGTCAGGTGATTGACGCTCGAGCCCGGATGGTAGGGTTGTTGTTCGTCCCAGCCGATGGGCATGAATACGCTGCTCGGGCGGATGCCGCGGTGTATCCAGGCGCGCGCGCAAATGCTGCCGTTGGCGGTCTGGATCGACACCCAGTCGCCGTCGCGGATCCCGATGTCGGCAGCCTTGTCCGGATGGATCTGGCAAAACTGCTCGGGCCACATTTCCTGCGCTTGCCAGAAATAGTGGGTCCAAGAATGAAAGTGCGGCGCGGGCGGGCGGCCGGTGACCAGTTCGGTATCGAACTTCGCATCGCGTTCGACCGGGTCGTCGACGATGCTGCCGGGATAGACCAGCTTGTCTTCGAAAAAGCTCGACGGAATGGGTGTGTCGGCGTAGCGGATATGGGGCAGATCGACCAGCTGCTCGGCCTCGGTGTAAAATTCGGGCAGCGCGGATAATCCCATGACATTGAATTTTGCCTCCAGCTCCTGGGTCCAGAATTCGAGTTTGCCGCTCGCGGTCGGGTAGGCCGCGGCGCGGTCGGACTCGCGAGCCGCCTTCTCGGTGACATAAACCGGGTCGATCTCGCCGTCGCCGCCGGCGAAGTACGGCAGGCGCACGGTGCGGTTGGTTTGCGCGGTGAGTCGCGCGATGCTGGCCTCGGCCAGTTCCGCTGTGGCCGGCACCAGGACCTCGTCCCAGAGTCTGCGCGGGTCCTTGTAATCGTCCTTGAGTACGTCGGCGAATCCGAAGCGCTTGCCGAGTTCGATCCAGAACCAGTGGTCGGATTTCGCCTCTCCGGGCGGATCGATGAAGCGGTCGTTCCAGACGATGCGGCGGTCGGCGGCGAAACGCGAAGTGCCACCCTTCTCGATGCCGGTCGCCATCGGCAACACGTAGTCGGCGTAGCGCGAGGTCGCGTTCTTGAACAGTTCGAGGTGGACGACGAGATCGAGGGATTCGAGCGCCCGGCGCGCGCGGTTCTGGTCGGGCCACTGGGCGAGCGGATTGTTGCCGGTAATCAGCGCCCGTATCGGGTAGGGCTTGTCGTCGAGCATCGCCTCCATCCAGGCCGACGGGTTACTGCCTATCGCGGGCCCGGCCGCAGCGCGTCGCCCGTCCGGGATCAGCGGCGGCTCCCAGTCCATTTCCGACGACACGTTGAAATAGCCGCCGCCGCGGCGTCCCCAGTTGCCGGTGATCGCGGCGATGAACATGTATACGCGGTTGGTCTGTGCCGAGTTGCTGTGCTGGTTGATGCCGCGAGAGAGAAAGATCATGCAGCCGTCGGCGTCGGCGATGGTCCGCGCGAGCATTTCGATCTGCGCGGGGTCGAGGTCTGTGGCACGCGCGGCCCAGTCGAGGTCGTAGTCTTGCGTGACGACGAAATCGCGCCATTCCCGCCAGCCGACGATCCAGCGCTCGCAAAACGCGGCGTCGTGCAAATCATGCGCGAACAGGTAATGGATGATGCCGAGCCCGAGAGCCATGTCGGTGCCGGAGCGGATCGGCAGCCAGGCGTCGGCCTTGCTCGCGGTCGGTGTCAGTCGCGGGTCGACGACGACCATTTTCGCGCCGCGCTGAATCCGCCAGTCGTTCAGCATACCGAAATTGACCGGCCTGGTTTCGGCCTGGTTGTCGCCGATGTAGACATAAGCGCCCGCGCGGCCGATATCTTCCTCGGTAAACACGCTGCACATGAATCCCGCGCCCTGGGTCAATTTGAGCGCGACGCCCTTACCCAGATCGCAATAGGGCTCGGTAGTGAGCACGTTGCGCGTGCCCCACAGGCCGGCGAACAGCGGGATCGCGCCGATGATCGTCAGCACGCCGGTGCGCGAACCCGACTGGATCGCGAGCGCCTCGCTGCCGTGGCGATCGCGCACCCGGTGCAGTCTGGCGGCGATTTCTGCCAGTGCCTGGTCCCAGCCGATGGCTTCGAAACGATCGCTGCCGCGCGGCCCGATGCGCTTTTGCGGCGTAATCAGGCGATGGGGATTGTCGTAAAGCTGCAGCGTCATCTGCGACTTGGGGCAGATACGGCCCTGGAATTGCAGGTCTTCGTCGTTACCGTACACATTGACGACCTTGTCGCCGCGCAGGTGGAACTTGACCGGGCAGCCGTTGAAACAGATATTGCAGCCGCCCGGTACGATGCGTTCGGCGGTGTCGGCGAGTCGGTTTTTTTCGGCGCGGCGGTAGCTGCCCCGAGCTGCCCTGGATTCAATCGAGGCGCGGCTCGAATGGTCGCCCATCAGCGCCGGCGTCGAGCGCGCCGGCAGCGGTTTTGTACCGCGATTGGCATCGCGCGGCCGGCCTAGATAAATCGTTCCCGGCCGCTGCAGGAAATGATCGGTGTCGAGCGGCCCGCGCCCGGTAGCGGCGGCCTGCTCGAGGAGTTCTGCGCGGCTGCCGTAGCTGATCGCCCGCGTCGGGCAAACGAAAGCGCAGGCCGGGCCGCGGCCGTCGGCACGCCGCTCCGCGCAGAGGTCGCACTTGACCGCGTGATGGCGCTCGGCGTTGTAGCCGATCGCGCCGTAGGGACAGGACAATGCGCATTCGCCGCAGCCGGTGCAGCGGTTTTCGTCGATCGCGACTACGCCGGTCTCGGGGTCCCTGGAGATGACTTTCGGATACACAGGGCAGGCGCGCAGGCAGGCCGGCCGCTCGCACTGCTGACAGGTCACGGTCAGGAAGTCGAGCCGCGCCGCACCGGTATCGCCGCCCGGCTGCTGTTGCTCGTCGAACCAGATCACCCGGTTGCGATAGCTGTTGGGGCCGAGCGCATTGGTTTGCTTGCAGGCCGCCTCGCAACTCTTGCAGCCGGTACAGCGCTCGAGATCGATCATCAGTACCAGCCGGGTGTCATCGCCGTCCATGCATCAGCCTCCCCAGGCGGTGATATACCACCAGTCGATCGTTCCGCCGTCGGCCGCGTAGCCGGCGAAAAACAATACCACCACGATGTGCGCCAGCAATCCCAGATAAAACAGCAATGCGATGAGCATATGCACGCGTCGGGCCCAGGCCAGCGAGGTCCCGGCCGCGGCCCGGGCGCCGACCAGGCGCGCTTCGCGCTCGGCGAGCAGCTGGTAGCGCAGGCTCGATAGCGGGCGCCGAAGCCAGTGTTTTAATGCAGGCGAGAACAGCGCTTCGTCGGCGCCCGGATCGAGGCGTTGCAACAGCGCCGTCTTGGCGTCGATCAACCGCTGTAACCGGGCCTTGTCCAGCCCGGCGGGCGCGCCGAACCCGGTCGGCAGGCTGTTGCGCGCGAACAGCAGGCTGAAACCGCGGGCCAGCACCACGCGAATCAGGCTGCCCTGCAATATCAGCACGAGCAGCAACAGCAGGACCAGTCCAGGCGGGGATATCCAGTTGCCGCCGGCGGCGTGCATCAGGATCAGCAGGCTGCCGGCCAGGGTGGCGAGCACGTGGGCGACGAACCAGGTCGGCGGTGTCGCGCTGAGCCCGGAACGTTTGATAATCAGGAATAGCAGCGGCAGGAGCAGTAACAGCGCGCCCAGCGCGGCGGTGAGCTGACCGCGCGGCGATCCCGGCTGCGGCCATTCCGTCGACGACAGGATGACCGCCGCGGCGGCGATGACGATCGCATCCAGCAGCAGGAGTTGTCGTTCCGAGAGGTCGGGTCGGTCGAGGTTCACGGCACTCCTGTTATTTTGCCCCAAGCCTAGCCTTGCGCAACGCTGGATTCAACCACCGAATCGAATTCGCGAGGCGAATTATTTTTCACTGGCTCAGGTTATGAGCTAGCGGATGGTCATAATGGGCGCCAGGCTTCGAACACGCATCGGACGAGAAGATGAAAATACCTGGAATGTTCTCTTTATGTTCTCTCTCTGGTGTGTGATAATCCGCTCAACCACAACATATAGGTAGGTAACGATGGACGATAATAAGCAAAAAGCGCTCGCCGCGGCGTTGGGGCAAATCGAAAAGCAGTTCGGCAAGGGATCTGTCATGCGGCTCGGTGACGAGGGAGTAGATACGACCATGGGTGTGATTTCAACCGGTTCACTGTCGCTCGACGTGGCACTCGGCGTCGGCGGTTTGCCGCGAGGCCGCGTGGTCGAGGTCTACGGTCCCGAATCCTCGGGCAAGACCACGCTCGCGCTGCAGGTGGTCGCCGAATGCCAGAAGCTGGGCGGCACGGCGGCCTTCGTCGATGCCGAGCACGCGCTCGATCCGACTTATGCCGACAAGCTTGGCGTCAATATCGACGACCTGCTGGTGTCGCAGCCCGACACCGGGGAACAGGCGCTGGAAATCACCGACATGCTGGTGCGCTCGGGCGCCGTCGACGTGGTGGTCGTCGACTCGGTCGCGGCCCTGACCCCGAAGGCCGAAATCGAGGGCGACATGGGTGATTCGCACATGGGCCTGCAGGCGCGGCTGATGTCGCAGGCGCTGCGCAAGCTGACCGGCAATATCAAGCGCTCGAACACGATGGTGATTTTCATCAACCAGATCCGCATGAAAATCGGCGTCATGTTCGGCAACCCGGAAACCACGACCGGAGGCAATGCGCTAAAGTTCTATGCCTCCGTGCGCCTCGACATCCGGCGCATAGGGGCGATCAAGCGGGGTGACGAAGTGATCGGCAACGAAACCCGCGTCAAGGTCGTCAAGAACAAGGTGGCGCCGCCGTTCAAGCAGTGCGAGTTCGAAATCCTCTACGGCGAGGGTTCTTCGCGCGAGGGCGAGCTTATCGATCTCGGCGTCAAGCACGGATTGATCGAAAAATCCGGCGCCTGGTATAGCTACAACGATGAACGTATCGGCCAGGGCAAGGATAACGTGCGCGGTTTTCTCAAGGAAAATCCCGAAATGGCGGCTGATATCGATCAGCGTCTGCGCGAAGAATTACTGCCGAAACCGAAGTCCGGTAAACGTATTGACAGCGATGCAACAGACCCCGACCCCAAAGTCGAACCCGAAATGGTGGAAATTCCCTAGCCTACCTATCCCTATCCACCTGATGTTGCAAAACTGGCAATGCCTCCGGGGACCCCATGCCCCGGAGGCTTTTTTTATCCCCGTTCGCGACTCTTTTCAAGCTGCAGTCTCGCCGGGACACTGGCCTGGGTAAAAAATTCCTGTCAGACTCCCGGACGATCATGTCGACAGATAACAAAAATCTCGAAATTCGCAACAAGGCGATGGACTTGCTGGCGCGACGCGAGCACTCGGCGGAGGAGCTACGTCAAAAACTGAAATCCCGCGATTTCGACGAAACCTCGATAAGCTCGGTTATGCGGGGGTTACAGAGCGAGGGCCTGCAGTCGGATATCCGCTTTACCGAGGCTTACATACGTCAACGTTTCGACGCCGGTCTGGGTCCGCTCAAGATTCGATTCGAACTGCGCCAGAAGGGGATCGACGATGCCATCGCGGAAACCTTTCTCGACCCCCTGTCCGACCGCTGGGAGGATTCGATGAAGCGGCAACGGGAGCGGCGCTTCGGCGAGACGATTCCCGAGGACTATGCGGAGCGCATGAAGCAGGCTCGATTTTTACAAAATAGGGGTTTTTCTCCCGAGTCAGTCATGCGATTATTTCGCTAGTCCGCTTATTTCACCACCGCTCACGGCGCGTGCGTCGGGATCGGCGGAGCTGTTACGCCCGGTATTTCCCGGGCGTCATCGATTTTGTAAATTAGCGATCGCGAGTAAATGACGACCAGCGCCGAGCTCAGGGAAACGTTTCTCAGGTATTTCGAGTCACATGGACATACCATCGTGCCGTCGAGCCCGCTGGTGCCCGCCAACGACCCGACCCTGTTGTTCACCAATTCCGGGATGGTGCAGTTCAAGGACGTGTTTCTCGGCACCGAGAAACGCAACTATACGCGCGCCACCACTTCGCAGCGTTGCGTACGCGCCGGCGGCAAGCACAATGACCTCGAAAACGTCGGTTACACGGCGCGCCACCACACCTTTTTCGAAATGCTCGGCAATTTCAGCTTCGGCGAGTATTTCAAGAAGGAAGCGATCCACTATGCCTGGGACTTCCTGACCGAAGTCATCGGCCTGCCCGCGGAAAAGCTGTGGGTTACCGTCTACTCGGAGGACGACGAGGCCGCCGCCGTCTGGCTGGACGACATCAAGGTCGATCCCGAGCGGTTCACGCGTATCGGCACCGCGGACAATTTCTGGTCGATGGGCGATACCGGGCCCTGCGGGCCCTGCAGCGAAATATTCTACGACCACGGCCCTGGGATCGAGGGCGGACCGCCGGGTACGCCCGAAGAGGACGGCGATCGTTATATCGAAATCTGGAATCTGGTATTCATGCAGTTCAACCGCGATGCGGCGGGCAACATGGAGCCGCTGCCGAAACCGTCGGTCGATACCGGCATGGGGCTCGAGCGCCTCGCGGCGATCATGCAGAACGTGCACAATAACTACGAAATCGACCTGTTCAGGTCGTTGATTTCGGCCGCCGCGGAATTGACCGGTACCGACGATCTCGAGGACAAGTCCCTGCGAGTGATCGCCGATCACATCCGTTCCTGCGCGTTCCTGATCGTCGACGGGGTACTGCCGTCCAACGAGGGCCGGGGATATGTCCTGCGGCGTATCATTCGCCGTGCGGCGCGTCACGGCCACCACCTGGGATGCACGCGGCCCTTCTTTTACCGGCTCGTCGGGGCGCTCGACGTGGAAATGGGAGACGCCTACCCGGAGCTGCGCCAGCAGCGTGCTCACGTCGAGCGGGTTCTGCAAAAGGAAGAGCAGCGTTTCGCCGAGACCCTGGAACAGGGCATGCGCATTCTCGAGGATGCGATCTCGGCAATGGACGATGGCAGCGACACCCTGGACGGTGATACCGTTTTCAAACTTTACGATACCTACGGCTTCCCTGCCGATCTAACTGCCGACGTGGCTCGGGAGAGGGGTCTGGGCATCGATCTCGGGGGCTTCGACGTGATGATGGAAGCTCAACGCGCCCGCGCGCGCGCGTCTAGCCAGTTCGACACTGTCGGCCAGCGCCTCAAGCTGGATCGCTACCCGGCCACCGAATTCCTCGGTTACAAAAAGGCCCGGTCGAAAGCCGGGGTGATCGCGATACTGCAAAACGACACAGCCGTCGATCAGCTCGATAACGGCGACCGGGCGCTCGTGATTCTCGATCGCACTCCTTTCTATGCCGAATCGGGTGGACAGGTGGGCGACATCGGCATACTCGAAATCGGCAAGAAGACGCGCTTCGAAGTCACGGATACGCAAAAGCAGAACGGCGTCTACCTGCATATCGGACAGTTGCAAAGCGGCGAACTTGGGGTCGACGACAAGGTCAACGCGAAAATCGACGAGCACCACCGGCGCGCGGTCATGCTCAATCACTCGGCCACGCACCTGATGCACGCCGCGCTGCGCCGCGTGCTCGGGGAGCACGTACAGCAGAAGGGCTCGTTGGTCGACGCCGACAAACTGCGCTTCGATTTTTCCCACTACCAGCCGCTCGAGCCGGAACAGATCGTCGAAATCGAAACCCTGGTCAACGACCAGATCCGCGGCAACCTGCAAACCCGGGCCGAAGTGATGGATATGGAATCCGCTAAAAAGTCGGGCGCCATCGCCCTGTTCGGCGAAAAATACGGCGACCAGGTGAGGGTGCTTAAAATCGGCTCCGATTCGATCGAGCTCTGCGGCGGAACGCATGTCGCGCGCGCCGGCGATATCGGCCTGTTCAAGATTGTTTTCGAAACCGGCATCGCATCCGGTATCCGCCGTATCGAGGCGGTGACTGGCGAGGCCGCGGTCAGGCGCTTTATCGACAGTGAAAACAAGATCGAAACCGCGGCCCATAAACTCAAGGCCAGTCGCGACGAACTGTTGCCGCGCATCGAGCAACTGCAGAGCAGCAACCGCGCACTCGAAAAACAGCTCGAGGCCTTGAAATCGAAGCTCGCCTCGCGCACTGGCGGCGACCTGGCTTCTCAGGCAAGCGACGTCAAGGGCATAAAGGTGCTCGCCGCGAACCTCGACGGGGCCAGTGTCAAAACCCTGCGCGAAACCGTCGATCAGTTGAAGAACAAGCTCGGTGCCGCCGCGATCGTGCTCGCCAGCAGCGAGGGGGGCAAGGTGTCGATTATTGCCGGCGTTACCAGGCCGGAGTCGGAACGTATTTCGGCTGGCGATCTCGCCAACTACGTGGCCGAGCAGTGCGGCGGGCGCGGCGGCGGTCGGCCTGATATGGCCCAGGCGGGCGGCAACCAGCCGGAAAACCTCCCCGGTGCACTGGAATCGGTTCTGTCCTGGGTGGAAAGCCGAATTTAGCCGTTTGCGTTAATCGGCCCGGCGAAAAGGCCGATTTCACGGGTGAACTGGTAGATTAAAACTATCGCCATCAGCAGTAGTAGCTTGCGCAACAACGCCTGATACGTGGCTACTTCGATTTTCGGCTGTATTCGCTGTCCTAGCCGCAGGGCGGCCACAGCGACCAGCGCCAGCGGCGCGGTTTCGAGCACCAGCCGCGGGCTGACCAGGCCGGCGATCGAAAGCACCAGTATCTGCATCAGCTTGCCGGACAGAAAGCAGGCGTTCAGGGTCGGCACCATCGTCGTTCTCGGCGTATCCAGCGATAGAAAATAAACGATCAATATGGCGACCATGACATTGGTAATGCCAGCCGATAGACCGGCACAAATCCCGAACAGGGCCATTGCCACGAGCGCGTTGCGCTCCAGCCAGGCGCGCGGAATGCGCAGGCCGTTCCACAGGTAGAGCAGGATCAGACCCGCGAGCAGGATACGAAACGGCGCCGGGTCGACGATCGCCAGCACCGAGGCGCCGGCGATCGATCCGAGCAGGGTAAAAATGACCAGCGGCAGAAATCGCCGCGTGCTGGCGAGCGTCGAGCGGTTGTTGGCGATGCTGGCTATATTGACCGCCATGGTCGGCAACAGCGTAATCAGAATCGCACTGCGTACATCGGTCATCGATGCCAGTACCGGAGTCGCCACCATCGGGAAGCCGAGACCCAGGGTTCCGTGGACCAGGCCGGACAACAGCATGATGGAGACGATCGCCAGAAGTATCGGCCAGTCGAAATGCAACAGCGTCGTCATTCGGCGTGGAAGTCCCGGGTAAAATGCCGCTTTATTGTAACCCGCATTGCTCGCCGATTCCCTAATGCTGTGGTCTCGTGCCGTAAATCGGTGCCGAATGCGGGTTGATCGCGATACCGGGGCACTCGAATATCGTTATACAATCAACCCCGATTTTCCTATAATCCGCGCTCGTTTTTTCAAGTCGGCAGGGCATGGCGTTACTGGTACAAAAATACGGCGGCACTTCGGTGGGCTCCATCGAGCGCATCGAGGCGGTCGCGGACAAGGTCGCGGCCTGCCGCGATCAGGGCCACGATATGGTGGTCGTGGTTTCCGCGATGAGCGGCGAAACCAATCGCCTGGTCGCCCTCGCGCAACAGATCGACCCCAGGGCGCATGGGCGCGAACTCGACGTGCTGCTGACCACCGGCGAGCAGGTCACGATCGCGCTGCTGGCGATGGCGCTGGAAAAGCGCGGCTACCCGGCACGTTCCTACACCGGCGGCCAGGTCAAGATCGTTACCGATAGTGCGCACAACAAAGCACGAATCAAGTCGATCAATCATGAAAAAATCACCGGGGACCTGGAAAACGGCCGTATCGTCGTAGTCGCGGGATTCCAGGGCGTCGACGAGTTCGAAAACATCACCACGCTGGGGCGTGGCGGTTCCGATACCACCGGAGTGGCACTGGCTGCCGCGCTGAAAGCCGACGAATGCCAGATTTTCACCGATGTCGACGGTGTCTATACCACCGATCCCCGGGTCGTATCCGAGGCGCGGAGGCTGAAAACCATCACCTTCGAGGAGATGCTTGAAATGGCCAGTCTCGGCTCCAAGGTCCTGCAAATTCGCGCGGTCGAGTTCGCGCAGAAATACCACGTGCCGCTACGTGTCCTGTCCTCGTTCGAGGAAGGCCCCGGCACCCTGATCACCACTGAATACGGTGCGGATAATGTTATGGAACAAGCCCTCATCTCGGGTATCGCGTTCAATCGCGACGAAGCCCAGTTAACCATTAACGGCGTATCCGATACGCCCGGCGTCGCCTACCAGATTCTGGGTCCGATTTCGGACGCCAATATCGAGGTCGACATGATCCTGCAAAACGTCAGTGCCGACGGCACCACCGACTTTACCTTCACGGTGCATCGCAACGACTTCGACACGGCGTTGGAATCGCTAGAGCAAACCGCGAAGCGACTGAAAGCCCGCGAGGTTTCCGGCAACAATCGCATCGTCAAGATTTCGATCGTCGGGGTCGGCATGCGCTCGCACGCGGGCATCGCCAGCCGGATGTTCGAAATCCTCGCGAAAGAGGGAATCAATATCCTGATGATCTCGACCTCCGAGATCAAGATATCGGTCGTCGTCGATGAAAAATACCTGGAATTGGGAGTTCGCGCACTGCACGAAGGCTTCGATTTGAAGAAACTACCATAAATTATTTCAACTAGCCTGAGCAAAGCCTGTTGAGTTAAAATCGATCAAGGTCCTGAGGACTGGACCATACAAAAATTAAAAGTGTGGTACCTGTGGTGGAAGACAGGTTTAGATTACTGTGATTTTCATTGGGAGAGATAGGAATGCTGATATTAACGCGGCGTGTCGGAGAGACATTAATGATCGGGGACGAGGTAACGGTTACGGT